>ERZ1463038.319-NODE-319-length-15991-cov-25.287902_pt1 | contig 15991 bp, 13 predicted proteins | sample MGYA00564479_ERZ1463038 | MGnify/ENA primary metagenome ERZ1463038 (study PRJEB39244, sample SAMEA3635134) | Helicobacter pylori | study: EMG produced TPA metagenomics assembly of PRJEB11511 data set (Assembly of a 5300-year-old Helicobacter pylori...
CACCAGCCCAACTTCGGACTCTTTCTCGATCACGATGAACACGTTGTGACCCAGCTTCTGGCCCATCAGCGCCAGGCGGATGAATTCGCGGTCCTTGTAACCGTTGCAGACGATGGTCCCGCCTTTCGGCGCCAGCGCCAGCACGGCCAGCAGTTCCGGCTTGGAGCCGGCTTCCAGGCCGATGGACACGTCCTGGGTGGCGATGATGTTTTCGATCACCGCTTCCTGCTGGTTCACCTTGATCGGGTACAGCGCGGTGTATTTGCTCTGGTATTCCAGGCGCTCGATGTTCGAGTCGAATGCGCCGGTCAACTGGCGCACGCGGTCTTGCAGGATGTCGGGAAAACGCACCAGCAACGGCAAGGACAAGCCGCTTTTGCGCAGCGCGTCGACTTGCTCGTACAGGTCGACCGGCGTGCTGTTCGGGCCGTTCGGACGAACTTCAACGCGACCGGCATCATTGATCGCGAAATACCCGGCCCCCCAATGGCGAATCCCGTAAACACTGCGGCTGTCCGCAACTGTCCATTGGCTGCCATCGTCTTTGCGTGTGCGTCGTACGGACATCGAAGTCCCCTATAAATGAAGTCGAAGGCGCCGCCCCTCGTTCGAGGCTGGCGCAGTCTAAAGAATGAAAATGACGATTTGCCTGTAAGCAAGGTCAGACCCCACTCGCAGGACAGAGTTTAGACACAGGCTGGGAAGAGGCTTTCAGCCACCGGACTTCTTGGCCTTGTACCCGAGCTTGATCAACTCGGCCAACAGCAACTCGACGTGATCGCCCTGGATCTCGATGACCCCGTCTTTCAACGCGCCACCGGTGCCACAGCGCTTTTTCAGCGTGGTAGCCAGTTCCTTCAAGGCGTCTTCGGCCAGCGGCGCGCCGGTGATGGTGGTCACCGTTTTGCCGCCACGGCCTTTGCTCTCGCGTCGCACGCGGGCAATGCCGTCGCCTTCGGGGATCAGGGTTTGTTTGCAGGTACAGGCGTCCACGGGCTGACGACAGTCCGGGCAGTGTCGACCTGCGTCGGTGGAAAATACCAGGCCGCCGAGGGCGGCGAAGGATGCGGCTTTTTTGGCCACCGGCAATCCTCTTGTGAGGACAAAGACTGATCGGCACACGCTCAGGAGGTTGCCGACCGCGAAGCCCCACTCAGGCAGGGGCAGCGCTACCGACCCGCCAAGGCGGTTCGGGTGAAAAGTCGCGCAGTGTAACCACAAAAGGCCCACTTGCTAAGGGCCAAATGGCGCCAATTTATACAACTTTAGCGACGTGAGGCCAGATAGCGGCGCAAGCCCTCTTGCGCGTCCGGGCAGTAGGGCTTTTGTTCAGCTTCCTGTAGGACTATTTCAAGGGGTAAAAAGCGCGCTTCCATGACTTCTTCAGGCTGCAGGCTCAGCGCGCCATCCCATACGGCTGCGTAGGACTTGCACCAGAGCCGGCTGTCGCCGTCCTCGAAGTAGAAATGGTCGTGTTCAACCAGTTCCACCCCGCCTACGCCGAGTTCTTCTTCAAGCTCCCGGGCGGCCGAATCGGCATAACTCTCGCCGTCCGCCACCATCCCGCCCGCGGCCGTGTCCCAGAATCCGGGGTACAGGGCTTTGCTCAGGGTGCGGCGATGCACGCACAGTTCACCTGCCGAGTTGAACAGGAAGATAAAGGTGCAACGGCCGATCAGGCCACGCTGGCGAAGGTCGGACCGGACCAGGGCGCCGAGCAGGTTGTCGTGCTCGTCGACCCAGCAGATCAGTTCCGCATCGGAGGCCGCGCGGTGCGCGGCCTCCTTTTGAGTCACGTCCATCATTACCCTTGGTTAAGGAGTTGACGCAAGTCGATCACGGCCGCGTTGGCCCGGGAAATGTAGTTGGCCATCACCAATGAGTGGTTGGCCAGTATGCCAAAGCCGCTGCCATTGAGGATCATCGGGCTCCAGACCGGCTCTTGCGAAGCCTCCAGCTCACGAATGATCTGGCGCACGCTGACCGTAGCGTTTTTCTTGGCCAGCACGTCGGCAAAGTCGACTTCGATAGCGCGCAACAAGTGGGACAAGGCCCAGGCCTGGCCACGGGCTTCGTAGAACACGTTGTCGATCTGCATCCATGGGGTTTCCACCACTTCTTCATCGAGCTGCGGCACTTGACCCGGCGCCAGCGCTTCGGTTTTCAGTGAGGTGTTCAGCTTGACCCGGCCGACACTCGCCGACAGACGTTGCGACAACGAACCCAGGCGCGTGGCGACATCGCCCAGCCAGTTGTTGAGGTTGTCGGCGCGCGCATAGAACAACGCGCCGCGCTGGTTCGGGTCGGACAGGCGCGCTTCATAGCGGCTCAGGGAGTTGATGCCTTCCTGGTACTCCGACTCGCTGGAAGGCAGCACCCAGCTCTTGTTGTCAAAGTTGAAACGCGGCTCAGCCTTGGCGAGGTCGGTGTCTTCCGCCGACTGCGACTGGGAGCGGGCGAAATCCTTACGCAAGGCACGGGTCAGGTCGCGCACCTGCACCAGCACGCCGTATTCCCAGCTCGGCATGTTGTCCATCCACAGGCCAGGCGGGAAACGGTCGTTGGAAATATAGCCACCGGGCTTGTTCAGCAAGGTGCCGGCCACGGTCTTGAGGGTTTCCACGGTGGTGTAACCCACCACCATCTGCTTGCCTTCCTTTTCGGCGGCAAGCTGGGCGTTCTGCTGGACCGGGAACAGCGCCGGCTCTTCGCTCCAGTACCAACCCAAAGCACCGGTAACCAACAGATACAAGCCAAGTACGCTGAGCACCGCTCGGCTCATCAGCATGCTACGCAAATAGCTGCGGTTGCCCGACTTGGGTTCAGGGGCGGGGCCTTTGGCACTGCCTGCACGGTTTTTCCAGTCCAGCATGGCGATATCCTTTCAATCACTTGAGTTCATGCACTTCAATCGACGGCGTGCGTTCAAACACTCCGACAGCAACCCTACCCCATCGTGCCGGTCAATGCGGGGCTTTTCATCGCACAGCCGTCATCCAATGGGCGTACCTGGGGGCATCCGACTATAAAGGATGCAGGTTTTTTTCGCTGTGCGACCAATGAGTCAGCAACTGAATGCCAGGGATACGCAGTTAATTGACGTATGACACTCATCGAACCGAAAAGAGGTGCTAGCATAGAGCCATTAGTCGACCTCAGTACGCACCTTCACTAGTAGTCAAGATATGACCGAGCCAGAAGACCCCAGCCGTGAGCGTCTCAAGCAGCACTTTGCCCAGCGGGTAATTCATCAGGCACGTCAAATTCTTGAGATCTGGCAGCGCCTGCAGCGCAGCGAATGGTCCGACGTCGACTTCTCCGAACTCAGCGAAGCCAACCTGCGACTGCTGCGCTTCGCCGAACGCTTCGAACAGCCCGAGCACCACCAGTTGGCCCAGCATATCGGCGAGTCGCTCAAAGCGGTGGACGCCAATCGCGGCCGCCTGAGCAGCCAACTGATCACCGAAATCAACCGCCTGATGCAACGCCTGTCCCGCACCGGCCTGCGCCAGGGCGACCAGCTTGAGCAAACCTTCCTGCCGCCGATGCGCAAGCCGATCTACGTGATGCTGGCCGATCACGATCGCGCCGAGCGCCTGGCCAAGCAACTGGAATTCTTTGGCTTGAGCGCCCAGTCCCTGGACAGCGTGGCGGCGTATCGTGTGGCGATGGCCGAGCGCCTGCCGTCGGCGATTGTGATGGACGTGGACTTCTGCGGCCCGGGCCTGGGCCTCCAACTGGCCGCCGAGGCCCAGGAAGGCCTGGAGCAAAAGCTGCCGTTGCTGTTTTTCAGCCTGCATGAAACCGACACCCCGACCCGCCTCGCCGCCGTGCGCGCCGGCGGCGAAGAGTTCCTGACCGGCACGCTGGAAGCCTCGAGCCTGCTGGAAAAAATCGAAGTGCTGACCTGCGTTGCGCAGTACGACCCCTATAAAGTGCTGATCATCGACGACTCACGGGCGCAGGCGCTGCACACCGAGCGCCTGCTCAACAGTGCCGGCATCATCACCCGCACGCTGATCGAGCCGATCAAGGCCATGGCCGAGCTGGCGGATTTCCAGCCCGACCTGATCATCCTCGACATGTACATGCCCGCCTGTACCGGCACCGAACTGGCCAAGGTGATTCGTCACAACGACCGTTACGTCAGCGTGCCGATCATCTACCTGTCGGCCGAGGACGACCTGGATAAACAGCTGGACGCCATGAGCGAAGGCGGCGACGACTTCCTCACCAAGCCGATCAAGCCGCGCCACCTGATCACCACCGTGCGCAACCGCGCGGCCCGTGCGCGCAACCTCAAGGCGCGGATGGTGCGCGACAGCCTGACCGGCCTGTACAACCACACCCATATCCTGCAACTGCTCGAAGACTGCAGCTTCCGCGCACGCCGCGAGAACAAGCCGTTGAGCTTTGCCATGCTCGACATCGACCACTTCAAGCGGGTCAACGACAGCCACGGCCACCCCATGGGCGACCGGGTGATCAAGAGCCTGGCGCTGTTTCTCAAACAGCGCTTGCGCAAGACCGACTACATCGGCCGCTACGGCGGTGAAGAGTTTGCGATTGTGATGCCCGATACCGACCTGGAATCGGCCTGCAAGGTGCTGGATGAGATTCGTGGGCGCTTTGCCGAAATTCACTACCCGGCCCAACCGCATGACCTGTGGTGTACCTTCAGCGCCGGGCTGGTGGAGTTGTGCGACGACTCCGACAGCCTGATGATGGCCACCCTAGCCGACGAAGCGCTGTACCGCGCCAAGGATGCCGGACGCAATCGCGTTCAAGCCGCGCGCACATCAAAGCAAAGTGCCATCTTTTCACCGGAATCCAGTGATTCCGTCATAACTTTGTAACGGAAACGCAATAACTTCAGGCACTTAACTTTTGCTGTCGGTTGAAACCACGCATGCGCCTGAAGCTGCTGACCAATCTCAACACCCTCCTTCTAGTGGCCGTGTGCTTGGCACTCGGGGCGACGCTCTGGTGGTCGCAACGCGCGCTGGAACGGCCTTACTTGCTGATGGAACGCTACCTGGGGTTGTCGCAGACCTTCCAGAACCAGGCCGCACGCAATATCGAAGACTACCTGGCCAGCGGCGACGCCCTGCGCCTGAGCAGCGCCAGCCAAAGCCTGGAAAGCCTGCTGCAGCACTTGGATGAATTGCCTGCCGACCTCGCGCAAAGCCTGCGCCCCAGTCTGATGGAGCTCGATACCTTCAGCAAAACCGACCTGCTCGCCGCCGGCAAACTGGCCGGCGACCCGCAAGCGCTGCTGCTGCAAGCCGAGCGCGAATTGGGCGCGAACCTGGAGCAACTGAGCCAGTACGCCAGCGGGGCCAATTCGCCCGACGCGGCGCGCTACCTGCCGCCGCTGCTGGCGGCCTCGCAGCACCTGGGCAAGCTGTCCCTGGCCCGCGACAAGCTGGTGAGTAGCGGGCGGGCGGAACTGGCGGATGATGTGGAGCGCGAAGTCGGCAATATCCGTGGCCAGGCCGACCTGCTGGAGCAACTGCCCTTACTCGGGGTCAAGGCCAGCGCCGGCTCGAACACCGATGACTTTTCGGCACTGATGGGCCTGGAAAACAGCGAAAAAGCCGAAACACAAGACACCGGCGTCGACCTCAAGCGCGAACTCAACAGCCTGCTGACCCGCTACCCGGCCGAACTCAAGCGTACCCGCGAGCAAATCCAGCAGCGCGCCAATCTGGCCGCCAGCACCCAACTGAAAATCGCCGCCGTGCAACAGGCGATCGCGGGCCTGGAGCCGGTCGTGCGTGGGCAACACGCCGCGATCCAGGGCGAAGTGCGCCTGATGCAAGGGGTGATGATCGGCCTGATCCTGCTGATCGCGCTGCTGATCGATACCCTGCAACGGCGCCTGGCGCGGGTGCTGACCAACCTGGCACCGGCCCTGTCGACCTGGGCCGAAGGCGACTTCAGCCAGCCGATTGCCCTGGGCAAGACCAACCGCGAACTGCGCGACATCGAAGCCTCCCTCAACCGCCTGCGCGCCTATCTGGTGGACTTGGTGGGCACCATTCGCGGCAATGCCGAGGAAGTGGCGGGCAGCAGTCGCGCCCTGGCCGAGTTGAGCAGCGGCCTACACGACGGCGCCGAGCGTCAGGCCGGGGACACCGCGCAGATCCGCGACTCGCTGGGCGAACTCGAAGCAACCATCCAGCAGGTGGCCGGCGACGCCAGCCAGGCCGCCGGCGCCAGCCGCAGCGCGGGCCAGGCGGTGGAACAAGGCCAGCGGGTGATCGGCCTGAGCCTGACCGGGCTGCATGCGCTGGTCGGCGAAGTGCAGCAAAACGCACAGATGATCGAGAAACTCGCCGAAGAGTCCGCGACCATCGGCGGCGTGTTGACGGTGATTCGCTCGATAGCCGACCAGACCAACCTGCTGGCGCTCAACGCGGCCATTGAAGCCGCCCGCGCCGGGGAAGCCGGGCGCGGTTTCGCCGTGGTCGCCGACGAAGTGCGCTCCCTGGCCCAGCGCACCGCAGGCGCCACCGCCGAAATCCAGGGCCTGATCGCCGGCCTGCAAACCGCTGCCCGCCAGTCGGTGGAAGGCATGCGCGCGCAGGTCGAACACGCCGAAGCCACCGCCCAGCAAGCACAAGCGGCCGACGGCGCGCTGGATGAAATTGTCGGAGCGATACAGACCATTTCCGACACCGCCGTGCGCATCGCCGATGTGACCGCGCAGCAGAGCGGTGCCGTGAGTGAGATTCGCGATAACAGCGAGCGGATTCATCAACTGGGTGAGGACAACTTGCTGCGCATTGGCCAGGGCCGCAGCCAGGGTGAACACCTGTTGGTGCTGGGCGGCCAACTCAACACTGCCGTCCAAGCCTTCCGCGTCTGACCCGATCTAGCGCCATGCGAAGAACCAATGTGGGAGGGGGCTTGCCCCCGATAGCGGTGTGCCAGTCTCAATATCTGTAACTGATCCACCGCTATCGGGGGCAAGCCCCCTCCCACATTTGACCTCCTGTGTTTTCAAAATCGTGTTGCCAATGACCAGGCCGGGCAACTTGGTCACAAATTTTGCGCAATCCTCGCTAATCGTGCAGCCTACTGCATAGAACTGGACAGTCATAAAGACTTTGCGGCATAGTCGCCGGGTTCTGCCGTACCCACATCAATAACAAGGAACAGCCGATGGCGACCTTACTGGTTCTTCACGGACCCAACCTGAACCTGCTCGGCACCCGCGAACCGGGCGTCTACGGGGCTGTGACCCTGGAACAGATCAACCTCGATCTGGAGCGACGGGCTCGTGAAGCCGGCCACCATCTGCTGTACCTGCAAAGCAACGCCGAGTACGAATTGATTGATCGCATCCACGCCGCGCGCGGCGAAGGCGTGGACTTTATCCTGATCAATCCCGCCGCTTTTACGCACACAAGTGTTGCATTACGTGACGCGCTGCTGGCGGTGAGCATCCCATTCATCGAAGTGCATTTGTCGAACGTGTACAAACGCGAACCTTTCCGCCATCACTCTTACTTCTCCGACGTTGCGGTAGGAGTGATCTGCGGCCTTGGCGCCAGCGGTTACCGACTGGCCCTGGAGGCCGCCCTGGAACAACTTGAACAACCGGCCAAGCGCCCCTGACCGACCCTTGGGAGTTGATGATTCATGGATATCCGTAAAGTTAAGAAACTGATCGAACTGCTGGAAGAGTCCGGTATCGACGAGCTGGAAATCAAGGAAGGCGAAGAGTCCGTCCGGATCAGCCGTCACAGCAAGACCCCGGCCCAGCAGTTCTACGCGCCACAGATGCAAGCCCCGGCACCCGCTGCTCCGGCTGCCGCACCTGCTGCCGCCGCGCCTGCCGCCCCGGCCGCGCCTGTGCTGAATGGCTTCGTGGTCAAGTCGCCAATGGTCGGTACGTTCTACCGCACCCCGGCACCGACCTCGCCAGCCTTCGTTGAAGTCGGCAAGACCGTGAAAGTGGGCGACACCATTTGCATCGTGGAAGCGATGAAAATGATGAACCACATCACGGCCGAAAAAGCCGGCGTCATCGAATCCATCCTGGTAGAAAACGGTCAGCCGGTTGAATACGACCAGCCGCTGTTCACCATCGTTTGAACCGCGGAGCGCCTTCGATGTTGAAACCTGCGAAGAAACTGCAAAAAGTCCTGATCGCCAACCGCGGCGAGATCGCGCTGCGTATCCTGCGCGCCTGTAAGGAAGAGGGCATCAAGACCGTCGCTGTTTACTCGACGGCCGATACCGAACTGATGCACGTAAAACTGGCGGACGAAAGCATCTGCATCGGCCCGCCACTGGCCGCGAACTCGTACCTGAAAGTCGCGAACATCATCGCCGCCGCAGAAGTGACCGGCGCTGATGGCATTCACCCGGGCTACGGCTTCCTCGCGGAAAACGCCGATTTCGCCGAACAGGTGGAAAAGTCCGGGTTTGCCTTCATCGGCCCGAAAGCCGAGACCATTCGCCTGATGGGCGACAAGGTCTCGGCCAAGGACGCCATGATCGAAGCCGGCGTGCCAACCGTTCCCGGCTCCGACGGCCCGCTGCCTGAAGACGAGACAACCGCTCTGCGCATTGGTCGCGAAGTCGGTTACCCGGTGATCATCAAGGCCGCAGGCGGCGGCGGTGGTCGCGGCATGCGCGTGGTGCATAAAGAAGAAGACCTGATCGAAGCGGCCAAGCAGACTCGCTCCGAAGCGGCTGCCTGGTTCGGCAACCCGATGGTCTACCTGGAAAAGTACCTGACCAACCCACGTCACGTGGAAGTGCAGGTGCTGTCCGACGGCCAGGGCCACGCCATCCACCTGGGCGACCGCGATTGCTCGCTGCAACGTCGTCACCAGAAGGTATTGGAAGAAGCACCGGCACCGGGCCTGGACGAGAAAGCCCGCGAGGAAGTGCTCGCGCGTTGCGTCAAGGCATGCATCGACATCAACTATCGTGGCGCCGGTACCTTCGAGTTCCTCTACGAGAACGGTCGTTTCTACTTCATCGAGATGAACACTCGCGTACAGGTAGAACACCCGGTTTCGGAGATGGTCACCGGTATCGATATCGTCAAGGAGATGCTGAGCATCGCCGCCGGTAACGAGCTGTCCTTCACCCAGGACGACGTGAAGATCCACGGCCACTCCCTGGAGTGCCGGATCAACGCCGAAGACCCGAAAACCTTTATCCCGAGTCCAGGCCTGGTCAAGCATTTCCATGCTCCAGGCGGCAACGGCGTTCGCGTCGATTCGCACCTGTACAGCGGCTACAAGGTTCCGTCCAACTACGACTCGCTGATCGGCAAGCTGATCACCTGGGGCGCCACCCGTGACGAGGCCATGGCCCGCATGCGTAACGCCCTGGACGAAATCGTGGTCGACGGCATCAATACCAACATCCCGCTGCATCGGGATCTGGTCCGTGATGAAGGCTTCTGCAAAGGTGGTGTGAACATTCACTACCTGGAACACAAGCTGGCCAACCAGTAAGTGCTCCACCCAACAAAGCCGCCTTCGGGCGGCTTTGTTGTTTCTGTGCGCTCTATTTTGAAGATGCACACAGTCCAAATGTGGGAGGGGGCTTGCTCCCGATAGCAGTGTGTCAGTCAACTTATCTGAGACTGAACCACCGCTATCGGGGGCAAGCCCCCTCCCACATTTGACCGGCGTACAGTCAGCACAGTCGTCTTCTGCCCGCCGCTCGCGTAAACTTGCGCGCTTTCGCAGCCCCTCCCCGCTGCACACTCATTTTTTCAAAGGTGCCCGCCATGCCTTGGCTGCAAGTCCGTCTCGCCATCAGCCCAGAACAAGCCGAAACCTACGAAGACGCGTTCCTTGAAGTGGGCGCCGTCTCGGTGACCTTCATGGACGCCGAAGACCAGCCGATCTTCGAGCCGGAACTCAACACCACCCCACTGTGGTCCCACACCCACTTGCTGGCCCTGTTCGAAGACGGCACCGATGCCGCCGCCGTCCTGGCCCATATGGAACTGCTCACCGGCGGCCCGCTGCCCGAGCACCACAGCGAAATCATCGAAGACCAGGACTGGGAACGCAGCTGGATGGACAATTTCCAGCCGATGCGTTTCGGCCAGCGCCTGTGGATCGTCCCGAGCTGGCATGCCGCGCCTGAACCAGAGGCGGTGAACCTGCTGCTGGACCCGGGCCTGGCGTTCGGCACCGGCACACACCCGACCACCGCGCTGTGCCTGGAATGGCTGGACGGCCAGGACCTGAACGATTGCCACGTGCTGGACTTCGGCTGCGGCTCGGGGATTCTGGCGATTGCTGCCCTATTGCTGGGCGCCAAGGAAGCCGTCGGCACCGATATCGACGTACAAGCCCTGGAAGCCTCCCGCGATAACGCCGGGCGCAACCACATTGCTGAAAGCAAATTCCCACTGTACCTGCCGGAGCAATTGCCCCAGGTGCAGGCGGATGTGCTGGTGGCCAATATCCTCGCCGGTCCGCTGGTGGCCCTGGCGCCGCAGTTGTCGAGCCTGGTCAAGCCGGGGGGCCGTCTGGCACTGTCGGGCATCCTCGCCGAACAGGGTGACGACGTTGCCGCCGCCTATGCACAGGATTTCGAGCTCGACCCGATCGCCAATCGTGATGGCTGGGTACGCATCAGCGGGCGTCGGCGCTAGAATGAGCGCTTGCCTGAATCGGATGGCCGCATGACCGACAGTTTCGTCACCCAGTGCCCACATTGCCAAACGCGCTTTCGCGTCAGCCATGCTCAGTTGAACGTGGCACGCGGTGTCGTGCGCTGCGGCTCGTGCCTGCAAGTGTTCAACGCTGCGCGCCAGTTGCTGGAGCAGCGCGCCCACGCGCAAGCGCCGAAGCCTGAACAGCCGGCCACAGCGGAACACGCCGCCGAGGCGCCCCGGGCAATCAGCCAGAAGCAGTGGACAGCCCAAGAGCTGGACCTGGACAACCTGGACCTGGACGAAGAGCTGGCCAAGCTGGAACGCCGCGAGATTCAGCACACCCAGCCGCAGGGTGCGGAACGCCGTCAAGGCGCCGACCGGCGCAAAAAGGAAGATGCCCTCAGCGCCAGCCGCGACACGATCAAGGCCGAGGAAGAAAAATGGGCCGCCAGCCTGTTCAGCGAACCGCCTGAAGAACGCGCCAAGGCGCCCGAAGACGAACCTGAACCGGCAAATCCCTCTGCGACCAAACAGCGCACCGAGCCGTCAATGTCACTCGACACCGACGACATCGACGATGAGCCACCACTGCGCGCCACGCCCGCCGATGAGCACGAGCAACTCGACCCGCCCGTGAGCGCTGTCAGCGACGAAGCCGACGAACCTGAACCCGACGAGCGCCCGCTGTCCGGCCGCAAGCGCTCGCGCACTGCCGCCAGCGCCCACGACGACCTGCTGCAGGACCTCGAAGATGACCCGCTGCACTTGTACTCAGGCAAACGCCCGTCGAGCTGGGGCCGTCGCCTGATCTGGCTGCTGCTGGTGCTGATCGCCGCCGCCGGCCTCGCTGGCCAGTACATTGCCTACCAATTCGACGACCTGGCGCGCCAGGACGCCTATCGCCCGTGGTTCCAGCAACTGTGCCCGACACTGGGCTGCACGGTGCCATCACGGGTCGATATCGCGCACATCAAGAGCAGCAACCTGGTGGTGCGCAGCCACCCGGAATTCGCCGGCGCGCTGGTGGTGGATGCCATCATCTATAACCGTGCGACGTTCTCCCAGCCGTTTCCGCTGCTGGAACTGCGGTTTGCCGACCTGAACGGCAGCCTGATCGCCAGTCGTCGCTTCAAGCCCGCCGAATACCTGAGCGGTGAGTTGGCCGGGGTCAGCGAAATGCCGTCGCAGACGCCGATCCATATCTCCCTCGACATCCTCGACCCCGGCAACAAAGCCGTGAATTACAGCCTGAGCTTCCACTCGCCCGAGTGAATCGGCTCGGTCACCGAGGTTTGACGGCAGATTATTGACCGGACCGCCGGCAACCAAACCAGCAGCGATAAAGAAATAACTGTTCAGATTTTATCCAATTCAGCCTTTATCCAGTCATCGAGAGCGGGTATCATGCCAACCCTTTTTCGAACTCTAATGATCCGGCCCCACAACAGGGAAGTCCTATGTCGGCGGTACGCATCGGCCCATACACATTGCACAATGGCTTGATTCTCGCCCCAATGGCGGGAGTCACCGACCAGCCCTTTCGTCAGCTGTGCAAGCGTTTGGGCGCGGGTCTAGTAGTCTCGGAAATGGTCACCAGCGACATGAGCTTGTGGAACACCCGCAAATCGCGGCTGCGCATGATCCACGAAGGCGATCCCGAGCCCCGCTCGGTGCAGATCGCCGGTGGCGATGCACAGATGCTGGCGCAGGCGGCCCGGGCCAACGTGGAGCTGGGCGCGCAGATCATTGATATCAACATGGGCTGCCCGGCCAAGAAGGTCTGTAACAAGGCCGCCGGTTCCGCGCTGTTGAAAGATGAACAGTTGGTCACCGAGATCCTGCAGGCCGTTGTCGCCGCAGTGAATGTACCGGTCACCCTGAAGATTCGTACCGGTTGGGACCGGGACAACAAGAATGGCCTGACGGTGGCGAAGATCGCCGAACAGGCGGGTATTTCAGCGCTGGCGGTGCATGGCCGCACCCGCGCCGACCTTTACACCGGTGAAGCCGAGTACGACACCATTGCCGCGATCAAGCAGGCGGTGTCGATGCCGGTGTTTGCCAATGGCGATATCGACTCAGCCGAGAAAGCCCGGCGCGTGCTGCACGCGACCGGCGCCGATGGCCTGTTGATTGGCCGGGCCGCCCAGGGGCGGCCGTGGATTTTTCGTGAAATCGAGCATTTTCTGCGTACCGGCGAGCTCCTGCCGGCACCGGGGTTGATCGAGGTGGAACGTATTCTGCTAGAGCATCTGGCCGCCCTGCACGTCTTCTATGGAGACGTGATGGGAGTACGCATTGCTCGCAAGCATGTCGGCTGGTATCTCGCAACCCTGCCGGGCGCCAGGGAGTTTCGCGCCCAGTTCAATCGTTTGGATGATACGCAAGCACAGGTCGCCACCGTTCGAGAGTACTTCAGCGAGCGTGACAAGAGCCTGGTGACAGGGGACGGAGAAGGGGTGGCCGCATGACGACGATGACCGAGACTTTAGTGAGTGGAACAACACCCGTGAGCGACAACGTCAATTTGAAACAGCACCTCAACACGCCGAGCGAAGAAGGCCAGACCCTTCGCGGGAGTGTCGAGAAGGCGCTGCACAATTATTTCGCCCACCTTGAGGGCGCTTCCGTCACGGACGTGTACAACCTCGTGCTCTCCGAAGTCGAGGCGCCCTTGCTCGAAAGCGTGATGAACTACGTCAAGGGCAACCAGACCAAAGCCAGTGAACTGCTGGGTCTGAACCGTGGCACCTTGCGCAAAAAGCTCAAACAATACGATTTGCTGTAAGCATTCAATCCGACCAGAAAGGCGCCCGCGTAAAACCGGTCGCCTTTTTTGCTGACTCCTTTGCTTTTGATGGAAATTGAAATGACCGACCAGACCACCCGCCTGCCGATCCGCCGCGCCTTGATCAGTGTCTCCGACAAGACCGGGGTTCTCGAATTTGCCCGGGGGCTGGAAGCCCTGGGTGTGGAAATCCTCTCCACGGGCGGGACCTTCAAACTGCTGCAGGACAACGGCGTGGCCGCAGTAGAAGTCGCGGACTACACCGGTTTCGCAGAAATGATGGACGGTCGGGTCAAGACCCTGCACCCGAAAATCCACGGCGGCATCCTCGGCCGTCGCGGTATCGACGACGCCATCATGAACGAGCACGGCATCAAGCCGATCGATCTGGTGGCGGTGAACCTCTACCCGTTCGAAGCCACCATCAACAAGCCGGGCTGCGACCTGCCGACCGCCATCGAAAACATCGATATCGGCGGCCCAACCATGGTTCGCTCGGCCGCCAAGAACCACAAAGACGTGGCCATCGTGGTCAACGCCAGCGACTACGCCCAGGTGCTTGAAAGCCTGCAAGCCGGTGGCCTGACCTACGCCCAGCGTTTCGACCTGATGCTCAAGGCGTTCGAACACACCGCCGCCTATGACGGCATGATCGCCAACTACATGGGCACCGTGAACCAGGCCACCGAGACCCTCAGCACAGAAGGTCGCAGCCAGTTCCCACGGACCTTCAACAGCCAGTTCATCAAGGCCCAGGAAATGCGCTACGGCGAGAACCCGCACCAGAGTGCGGCGTTCTACGTGGAAGCCAAGCCGGCCGAAGTGGGCATCGCCACCGCGACCCAACTGCAAGGCAAAGAACTGTCCTACAACAACGTGGCCGATACCGACGCCGCGCTGGAATGCGTGAAGAGCTTCGTCAAGCCGGCCTGCGTGATCGTCAAACACGCCAACCCATGCGGCGTGGCCGTGAGCCCGGACGCTGAAGGCGGTATCCGCCAGGCCTACGAACTGGCCTACGCCACCGACACCGAATCGGCCTTCGGCGGCATCATCGCCTTCAACCGCGAACTCGACGCCGAGACCGCCAAGGCCATCGTCGAGCGTCAGTTCGTCGAAGTGATCATTGCCCCGTCCGTCAGCGAAGAAGCCCGCGCCATCGTCGCCGCCAAAGCCAACGTGCGCCTGCTGGCCTGCGGTGAGTGGTCGGCTGAACGTGCCGCTGCGTGGGACTACAAGCGCGTCAACGGCGGCCTGCTGGTGCAAAGCCGCGACATCGGCATGATCAGCAGCGCCGATCTGAAAGTGGTGACCAAGCGCGCGCCGACCGAGCAGGAAATCAACGACCTGATCTTCGCCTGGAAAGTGGCCAAGTACGTTAAGTCCAACGCCATCGTCTACGCCAAAAACCGCCAGACCATCGGTGTCGGCGCCGGCCAGATGAGCCGCGTAAACTCGGCGCGTATCGCTGCGATCAAGGCTGAACACGCCGGTTTGCAGGTTGCGGGCTCGGTGATGGCGTCCGACGCGTTCTTCCCGTTCCGCGACGGCCTGGACAATGCCGCGAACGCTGGCGTGACTGCGGTGATCCAACCGGGCGGCTCGATGCGTGATGCCGAAGTGATTGCTGCTGCTGACGAAGCCGGCATCGCCATGGTCTTCACCGGCATGCGCCACTTCCGTCACTAAACAGCACCGCTTCCCGACTGTAGGAGCGAGCTTGCTCGCGAAAAGCTCAAAAACGCCACGGGGTGTCAGGTTTCCCTCGTTATCGTTGACGACCTTCGCGAGCAAGCTCGCTCCTACAGGGAAGCACAGCGTTTCTCAGAGGTTTTTGAAATGAATGTTTTGATCATTGGCAGCGGTGGCCGTGAACACGCCCTGGCCTGGAAAGTTGCCCAGGACCCACGCGTCCAGAAAGTATTCGTAGCCCCCGGCAACGCCGGCACCGCCATTGAAGCCAAGTGCGAAAACGTCGCCATCGACGTGCTGGCGCTGGAACAACTGGCAGACTTTGCCGAGAAAAACGTTTCCCTGACCATCGTCGGTCCGGAAGTGCCCCTGGTTGCCGGCGTCGTCGACCTGTTCCGCAGCCGCGGCCTGGATTGCTTCGGCCCGACCGCCGGCGCGGCCCAACTGGAAGGCTCCAAGGCGTTCACCAAGGATTTCCTGGCGCGCCACAAGATCCCGACCGCCGACTACCAGAACTTCACCGAGATCGAGCCGGCCCTGGCTTATCTGCGTGAAAAAGGCGCGCCGATCGTGATCAAGGCCGACGGCCTGGCTGCGGGCAAAGGCGTGATCGTCGCCATGACCTTGCAGGAAGCCGAAGACGCCGTGCGCGACATGCTCGCCGGCAACGCCTTCGGTGAAGCCGGTTCGCGCGTGGTCATCGAAGAGTTCCTCGACGGCGAAGAAGCCAGCTTTATCGTGATGGTCGACGGCAAGAACGTCCTGCCGATGGCCACCAGCCAGGACCACAAGCGCGTCGGCGACGGCGACAGCGGCCCGAACACCGGCGGCATGGGGGCTTACTCCCCGGCCCCGGTGGTCACCAGCGA
>ERZ1463038.321-NODE-321-length-15970-cov-13.664530_pt1 | contig 15970 bp, 26 predicted proteins | sample MGYA00564479_ERZ1463038 | MGnify/ENA primary metagenome ERZ1463038 (study PRJEB39244, sample SAMEA3635134) | Helicobacter pylori | study: EMG produced TPA metagenomics assembly of PRJEB11511 data set (Assembly of a 5300-year-old Helicobacter pylori...
CCAACATCCCGCTGAGTCTGGTGCAGGCCATCAGCGCTGCCGGGGTGGACCTGACTGACGCCCTGGAGCGCTTGCGAAGGGCTCGCGTCGAGGACCGAGCGCTTCTCGACGACGGGTGGCACGAGTTGGTCGATGAGCTCCTGCAGCTCTTCGGCCGCCTGCAGTGGAAGAACTTCCGCCGCGGGCGCCTCGAGCTCCATCTCGTCGAACCCGGGCTCGGCCGCGACGGGAGCTTCCCCGGCCGATTCGACGCGCTTGTCCTTCCGAGGCGAGGGCCCAGTCTTGAACGGCGAGGGCGCAGCGGCATCCTTGATTACCGGACGCTCCTTCTCCGGCTCAGCCTTGTCGCCCGCGAGTGCGCGGTCGACGAATGTGGGATCGAGCGCGGGGTCGAGCAGCTCTGTGCGCAACGAGCTGGGCGACGACAGGTCTCCGCCACCGAGCTGCGAGAGGGTGCGATCGGGCGCGGGACCGGGGCTGGCGGACCACATGCCGTAATCGTGGTCGTCGTTAGAGATCTCATCCGCGACCTCGGCCTCGGGGACGGGAACAGTCGGCGAGTCGAGCTTGGCGGCCGTCGGGGAGCGATGGTGTGGAGAGGTGACGAGGAGCCTGGAAGCAAGGTGGCTTAGCGAGGATCGGGTGATGGAGACGTGGAATGAGCTACTGAGCGAAGGTCTGAATCAATTTCTTGGCTTTGGGCAGGCTGGCGAGGACGGCGGGAGCTGGCTTGTCGACCTTGGGCGCTGGCGCGGGTGGGGCGTTGCTGGACCAGCTTTTGCGCTTCGGGGCTGGCTTTGAGGTTTCAGGGGACCTGCAAGTATGATCAGTAATGTGATTTGGACAGGTGAAAGCGTCTCGAGGCGCACCTGTCGTCCTCGTGCTCAGACGCGACGTGACTCGGTGCCTTGCCAACCTTGCCCTTGCGCCTCCGAGCCTTGGCCGTGGCGGGAGAGCTGAATGCGGAAGGATGAGCGTCAGCTACAATCAGAAGCTCGAGAAGAGTCACGAACTTGTAGGCGGTGTAGACCTGCGACGCGGAGTCGTCCTTGGCCGTGCGCGCCTTGCGCTTGACGCCCCTCGCAGGGGACTTCTTCGCAGATGGCGCCTCGTGCTGCTCGTCGTAGTCGGTCTCCTCCGCGTCGCTCTCGTCCGCGGCGTCGCTCTTGCGCGCTCCCGCGCCAGACTTGGCCAGCGACTTGCGCTGCTTGCCGTACCTGCGCTTCGGGGCGACGAGCAGGCGGGGCTGGTCGAGCGTGTACGGACCAGACGACTTGTCCGTCTCAACGAGGGTGGTCGCAGTTGCAGCGTCGGGGTCGAGTGGGCTCGGGTCCGAGAGCTTACCGCGCTTCGGGTAGGCGGGCGCGTCGACAAACTCGACTCGCGCCTTTTTCTTCGTCGACGCTGGCGCATTGCCCTTGCCTTTACCCTTGACTTTGGCGAGCACGATCGGGTCCAGTTCCGAGCCAGGCGGCGGCGGCGAGGTCGAGCGGCGCTTCTTGGTCACCGTGGCTGGCACGGCCTCGGCCTCAATTTCAGACATCGGCTCGTCTTCGTCGTCGTCGGCATCTTCTTTCGGCGGAGGCGGGGCTTCTGCAAGCTTCGCGGCCCTGGAGCGGGTCGTCCTCGTCGGCTCCACGGCGGGCGAGCGCGGCTCTGACGGACGAGCCTTCCCACGGGCGTTTCGTACTTTTTGCGAGTCGACGGCAGGCGCGGGAGCCGGCAGCGAAGCTGGAACGGACGACTCCGGTGCGAGGATGCGAGGCGGGTGCGGACTCGGACTCGGCAAGGCAGGCGACTCGCGCTCGTCCTGGGCGACGGCTGCGGCGGGTCTCGCGGCCTCCTGCACGACTGGCACGAGCTCGTCTGGATCCGAGAGGTTCGATGCGCTCTTTTCGGTATCGGCCGCGGGCATCGGCGCGTCCTCCGCGACGGGCGCTTGCTCAGCCGTGGCTTCGATGCGCGGCGTGTCGGGCACGAACCTTTCTGGCAGCTCGTCCTCGTCGGCGTCCGCGATCGACTTGGCCGGGGCGATGCGAGTCGAGGTGAGGTCGAACGGCCTCGCGACGGGCGTCTGCTCGCCCCCGCTCTCGTCGTCGGCGTCCTCGATCTCGTCGTCGTCGTTGTCGCTCTTCTTGGACACGGGTACCGAGTCCTCGAGATTGCCAAGGTTGCTGCTCGTCGGGCTCTGGCTCAGCTCGGCGATCGACTGCATCGCGCCGCGCCGCTCGTCGAGCTGGCTCTCCTTGGAGGCGACCTGCTGCTGCTCCGGCGACGAGTCCGGATCGATCGCTGCGACAGGCCCGGCTTGCGACGACTTGCGAGGCGCTGGGGCGGAGGGCGGAGGCAGGATCCGGCCTGCAGTCGAGGGAAGCGATGAGCGCTTAGCCAGGTCTGAGCTCAGGCCGTCCGTCTGCAGGATCGGGTGCAGCTTCGGGTACCGCTGTGAATAAATCAGAGCCCGACCTTCTGCACCGCGTAAGCAGGGACGCACCTTGGCCCTCTCGACGAGCGTCTTCTTGAGCACGCGCAGGATCTCACCGCCGGCGCCGAGGAGCACAAGCGACACGGTGTGAATCGTCGGTGCCGGCTTGCCCGTCTCAACCGTGATGAGCGGCTCGAACGCGAGCAGCGCAGGCCGACTGAGGTGGAACGTCGCGATGAGTTCGTCTGCCGCGAAGCGTCAGCACACTCCTCGTTGGACGCCCGAAGGAAGCAACGCACCCGCCGCAGGCCGCGAGTCAAGAACGACGCTGTCAACATGCTCGAGCATGAACCAGTACCGCTCCTCCTCGTCCACTTCGGCGTCGGGCGCGAGGCCGACTGTGCGCCCGTTGTCGGCCGTCCCGACGAGCGCGGCGAGCGCGTCGCGCCCGAGCCAGCAGTCGACGCACGTCTGGCTCTGCGACGATCGCCGCGGCTGCGTCTCGGTCGGATGCGACGCAGATGGCGGAGGGGCGAGTGACGCAGAGTCGTGCAGGAGCTGCAGGGCGGCGAAGGGCTGGGCACTGCAGGTGAGCGAAGTGAGCGATTCAGTTGCAAGGACCGATCGGGAGGAAAGTACCGAGAGATGGTGGCGAGCGAGAGGTGGTCCAGGATCGCTTTCGAGGTCTGCGAAGAATGATGGTTAGCTCTCAGGCGTCGCGGCCACGCGGCGAGCGGCGGACCTTGAAAAACGCCTGGTTTGTGCCGCTGCCGAGCATGCCGACAAGCGTTGGCGCATCGAGGCCGAACCTCTCCTTGGGGAACAGAGCGCGCATGGCCGCCTGGCGCTGGTCGTCGCCGTCGCGAGCCTTCTCCTTGCCCTTCGCGGACGGGGCTGGCGGTGCGTCGGGCAGCAGGCGGTACGCGATCTCGAGCGCTGGGATCGCGAGCAGTCGGTCCGAGCTATCGAACAGGAGCTCGCCGAAGAAGGCCCTACGGATCGGGTATTGCATCAGTGCATTGAGAGGTCACCAAGGCAGGCGGGACGGACATGTCGGCGAGGGTCCGAAGGAGCTCCTTGTTCGCCTTGTGCCGAGAGATGATGTCCGTGACGAGGTCAAACGCCTGTCCACTGCGGCCTCAGAGACATTCGCTACGGGACAGGAGCGGAGGGGACGTACAAGGTACTTGATCGTGGGCGGCGAGACGATCGCGCGCGCGTGCGATGGCGGCGCAACAATGGCCGTGAGCAGCGGCAGCAGCGTCGCAAGAGTTGCTCGGTCTTGTGGTAGTTTCAGTCGACTGGTATGGAGGTCCCGACTAAGAATAGACGCACAAGGCTGGTCGCGAGCGCTCAAGCCCGAGTCCCTGATCCGATCCACGCTGTCCTCGATGTGCACCTGCCGGACGCGCACCGAATCAGCATCCCGATCATACTTTCGTTGTGGAACATCGCACGGCGATGCCGTTGAAGATCTTGCTCGCGCACGCGACCCATGGCGCGCCGAGCTGCTCCTGGTTCGGCAGCCAGCCGACGCCACCCGCACCGAGCTTGCCCTTGAGCTCCACCGTGAGGGTGTGGAAAAGCACAGCGCCAGTCGCTTTGATCGCGCACAACGGGAGCGGGGCTGGGTTCGCGTGGTCGTACAGCGTGTGCAGTGTCGCAAGCGCCTTGCCGAGCCGGGGCGCCAGGTCGGCGGGCGACGCGCGGTTCTGTGCTGGGCGGGTTAGCTGGGATCGGGTGTAGTCAGAGGCGGGTGCGCACGGGGTCGAGGATGAGCTCGATGGCCTCGATGAGCTTGGGGACCTGGTCGACGTGAACGCTCGCCGGGTCGAGCTCCGTCTGCAGCGCGCGCAGCTCAGCAAGCGACGCCCGGAGTGACAGCGCTGGTGGCGCAGCGGGTCGGACCGCCTGCGCTTGCATCGTCGGGAGCGCGAGCAAGAGTGAGCCCAGCCGCGTCGGTTTGGTTCGAGTGCGAGAGGCGGCGCGACTGCGGGGTTGTTTATCCTATTCAGCACGCGGCTTTCACTGCAGCCTCCTCCTCCTCCTCCTCCTCCTCGCCTGCGCTACTCGTTTCGCCTGATCAGCACTGCTCGCCTCATTCACCCACTTGGACTCGCTGTCCGTTCTTCATAGATCTGCGCGCGGTCAGCCGACGTCAGCCCGAACGCCCTCTACTTGCGCTCGCTCGCGTGGGCACCGGGAGCAGGCTTTTCGAATCCACTGGGGGCCGTCAGCTTTTGAGTGAAGTACTAAGCTGTTCGTCAGCCCGCAGGCAGCCGGACCTCGACACTGCCCCTTCCCTGTAGTACCTAAGGCGATGCTTCCGCATAGTTCGCGAATTCGCGACGCGGACCACCTTTGTCCACAACGGGGCTCACAACCCAGCGCCTTTCGCCGCCAACTGCAAGAAAACACTGACCCAACCCCCTCCGCTTTCTTCCTGATCCAGCCGTTGTCCCCCTTGCCACTCAGACACCCTCAAACAGTTGCGTCGGATGGTCGCCCGCCCCGTCGGCCTCGAGCTCTTCAAATTCGCTCAATGTCCGTCTGCTTCCACTCGAGCGACTTGAAGGTCGCTTAACGTGTGGTTCTTTAGGTGTCTACATTCCAGTTTCAACAATGCTGCACTTCAGCGAGCCCGACCGCCTCGATACGTACCTCGAGCCGCTCAAGGCAAACTACGTGCACCCCGAGAAGGTTCAGGTCAGTCCCATACTTGTAATCGCAGCTTATGGTTGCATCTGATCCTTGTCCTGCCCCATCCTCTACATTGCTCTACATCCCGACGTTCTTGCCACCTTGACGTCTCCGCGGACTTCGGCTCCCTAGGTCGAGGTTCCGACAACGCGCACCGAGCTCCAGGATATGCTCTCAAAGATACGTGAGGAGCGCAGTACGACGAAGCTGGCAGAGAAGCAGAAGAAGGTTGAGCTTGCTGGCGACGAGGCGAAGCTGGGCTGAGCCGGTACTCACACGGATACTTCTGGGACCCAGGGGGGCAGAGGGTCCAGGATGGGTCTCCTCTCATGTTCTCCCCTTGCAATTAAAGGATTACGGATGAAAAATCGTACGCCACTCCGAACGGATCTGGTGGTGAACCTGCGCTGCCTGCCCGTCTTGCCGATCTGCCGATCGAGCCCCCGATCCCCGCTGCCCATCCAACTCGGCAAACCTCACTCCCGGCAGACTGACCAGCGACACTGAGTGGACCTCTTGACTGCCGTAAGTCTCCTATGCAGTTTGTGGAGCGTCGGTGAGGTGGGCGGGTCGCCAGTGGAGGCTCCATGGGTCCAGCTCGCGGGACCGCTGCGCGCTGTCCGGCGACGATACAGCCCGCTGTACAGCTGAACACAGCTTCCTAGCACTAGTTGGGACGACAGTACTACACCGCCAGCCAAAGACCACTTCAGCGGGAGCGGCCAGGTGCCTCGGCCTTGCCCTCGGAGCGCACCTCGCGGCAGCTCTCATCGCGGAACGTGCGCCGTCGAGTCCTGTCACTGACTCGTTCGTATCCTTGCTCAGCCTCATTCTTCGACCCCACACCTCCCAGACGCTGCATCCGCGTGGCGCTCCCAGTCCGATCCCCACCTCGTTCGCCGCCCATCGGCTCTCCGGACATGAGCGCTCAGGTGGCACCCACTTCGGCCGGAGAGTCTAGCAGCAATACGGAGGGGATTGGAAGACTGAAGGGCTTTGCTGCCGGCACAGCCTCGGGACTTACCAAGCTCTGCGTCGGTCGTGAGTGCCGTCCCCTCGCACCCACACTCTATTAAACTCCGCTTTGCTCCACCTCTTGACCTCCGTCTATCGCCTTGGAGAGAGCAGAGCATTGTCGAGGCGGCGAGCTAACGTCGCGATGTTGCAGACCCATTCGACACCATCAAGCTGCGGATGCAATGCTCCCCACCAGCGACTTACACCGGCCCATTAGACTGCCTCCTCCGCACGATCCGACAAGAAGGCTCTCGAGCGCTTTACAAGGGCGCATCTCCACCTGCGTTCGGGTGGGCCGTCTCGGACGCGGTTCTGCTGGGCTCGCTGCACAATTACCGCCTGTGGCTCGAGAAGCTCGAAACCGGCGGAAAGGAGAAAGACGGAGGAAGTGGGGAGCGTCTCAGCATCGGTGGCCATATGGTGCGTTGTCCAAAGCTTGTGACTACATGGTGAGGAGCTGATTGTATGCTCACAGCTTGCGGGCGCAATGGCCGGCTGGACAGTCTGCACGATTATCACGCCAATAGAGGGCTTGAAAGGTATGCGCACACCCATCCGATCACTGTTAAGGAGAAGCCTCGGCGCTCGGCCTGACGCGGCCTTTTCCTTGCAGCGAAGCTTCAAATGCAGACTATTGGACCCAAACTCTACACCGGTCCAATCGATTGCGTACAGAAAATCGTTAAAGCGCGTGGAGTGCTTGGATTGTGGCACGGTTTCGGCGGGACCTTGCTGTTTCGCAGCTGGTTCGCCGTGATGTACGCCCGGCCCGCGCTTACCGTTCAATGCGAGCGCGCGCTGATCCGACGCCTCTGACTTAGGTTCGGGTCATACGAGGTCATGATGCGCGGCTTCCGGTCCGTCTCGCCCGACAGCCCCTGGAAGGTGTCGAACGGGACAGCTACGTTTTTGAGTGGCGGGCTGGGCGCCAACTTCTTTTGGATTGGATCGTTTCCGTTTGATGCGGTCAAGAAGTGAGTCTTTACTCCTCCATCACTTGAATGAAGCAGCAGCTGACCAAAGGTATTTCACAGCCGGATGATGAGTGCGCTCCCTTCGCGGACTTCAGCTCGTGCTCGGAATGGCAGCTAACATCAACGTCCTACAGCCGATTCAATAACGCACCCGAAGTACCCGACATGGCGGAGTGCAGCAAAGCAGCTGTGGAAGGAGGGGAAAGTCAAGGTGCGCCATCCAAGTGTGCTTCGCAGGCGAAAGCGCTGACCGATTACCCCGCGCAGGCCGTCTACCGTGGCTTCGTTCCATGCCTCCTTCGCGCATTCCCTACGAATGCTAGCGCACTCTTCGTCTGGGAGACCTCAATGCGGCTCATGGGCGCCGAGCAGCTCTCACAATGACCTCGCCACACGATCTGTACCCACACCCCGCACATACCCACCTTCGCGATACCCCCGCCTCTTTCTGTCTAGACTTACACATTCCTCACTTCGTAGATCGATGCACTGCAACTGCACCCACCCCACTCATGTTCCACTTCGCTCGCCACCGCCGCGCTCAAGTAGGTATTCCGCGCGAGCTTGACGACATCGCCTTCCCCACAGGCGTTTCCAAGACGTTGTGGATTTGCCGAGGATGAGCTCACACATCCAGTCCTTCCGGTCTCGACGATCTCACTCGGCGCCAGCGACGATCCACTGATGGTGTGCGAAGGCGACATTGAGTTGTTCTGCGGTTCGGCGTACAGTGCGCCTGAGCTGGGGCCAGCATGCCTGAGCTCCTTCGCGCTGCTCGTAAACATCTCTGATCATCGTCCTTCTTTCTTGCAGCCGGTCCCTCTTCGCAGGTCATTCTCCCAGCAGATTATTTCACCTCGGCGGGCCAAGCTACAGCACGCCACCACTCGCCATGACGTCTTCAAGCACGGCACCTCGTCCGTTGAAGACGTGTCAATTCCACTCCTTATCAATGCCTCCGACCTCGCCCGTTTACAGCCATCTCTTGCTCTTCTCCTCCTCCACCGCCAGCATCATGTCCAAGCACGAGCTCGAGTCCGCTCCGACGAGCGCGACGCCCACCAAGCGCGTCTGGTACCGCTCCACCTACTTTGCGGCAATTGTACTCGGACTGTGCAACTTTGCGGCTCCGGGAATTTGGTGAGGAGAGGACAGATCTTTTCCAGATTCGCATCGCTGACAGTTCAAAAGGGGCGCTATGAATTCGCTCGGCGCAGGGGGTCTTTTAACCCCGTGGCTGGTCAATGCGTCAAACGCGGAGACGGTGAGCTTTCAATTGCGGCCGTGTGAGCGCCGGCGGCCTCACTCGCCCTGGTGGCGTTCGCTCGCGCCAACACTTAGCTCCAGGTTGCTCACATTGGGACTTTGAGCTGACCATACTGAATCCACGCAGTTCTGCCTTATGGTTGTGACTGCATTCCTAACGTCAGCACTTTGTAACAAAGTGGGCGTAAAGTGGTCGCTGGCACTCGGCGCTGCCGGTAAGCATCAATCAAGTCTTAAACAGTATTGAGCTGATCCTCTGCTATCAAGGATATGCCCCATACGCCGCCGGACTCTACTGCAACAACCGCTTCGGGAATGTCTGGTGTGTTGAATGTGCAGCTCTCGCTCTCTCGCAGCTGACCATCTCGATAGGTTCGTGATCCTCGGTGCGGCGCTGTGCGGGATCTCGGCTGGAGTCTTCTGGGCAATCGAAGCAGCGGTCGCTCTCTCATATCCTGAACCAGAGCGACAAGGTCGGTTCCTGTGAGTCACGGAGTGTCCATGGCTTAGGCCTATTACTGAGCTATCTAAACTCCAGCGGGCTGTGGCTCAGCTTCCGAGTTTTGGGGCCAATTCTTGGAGGTGCCATCAGCCTTGGCTTGAACGCCCACGAGAACAAGAAGGGATCGATCAACCCCAAGGTGAGTGCAGTCTTAGTCGTACCGATCTCACACTGACTCCGCACTCAGGTTTATTTAATTTTCATTTCCATTCAGGTGAGACTCAAGGTCCACAGTCCGGTTCAAAGGAGTATACTAACCCCTACTTCCAGGCCGTGGGCCCGTTTATTGCGTCCTTTTTGCCCTCGCCGAAGCAAGTCCAGCGCACCGACGGGGTCGCGGTTCGGCTCTTCGTTAACACGGGAACAGTACACGAGATCAAAGAAACAGCCAAGCTGTTCTTCTCGAAGAAGGTGAGCTTCAGGGCTAAGGTGCGGCTGCACTGGCGGGAGCTGACCTGTCGCGTACCAGTTCCTCCTCATTGTGCCGTTCATCGCGCAAGCCGTCTTTCCTGAGTCCTTCACCTACACATTCATCGCCTGTAAGCCCCAATTTTGATCCTCTGGGAGCCAACTTGTGACTTATACACCATAATCAGTACACTTCAGTGTCCGCTCGCGGGCTCTTGGCTCATTTCTCGGTGCTGTCGTGGCAATCGTGGTTGGGAACGTTCTCGGTGTATGTGGGTCAACCTCGGAGCCCGCTCTTTTTTGCTGACTCGCTACTCCAGGCGTTCCTTGACAGGACTTCCATCTCCCTGAAGACTCGAGCACGCTGGGCGTTCGGCACGATCGTCACGTTGCAGGGTGCTTGGTGGACATGGAGTACCTATATCCAGAGCATTTACCAGCCCAACAACGCTTTACTTGACTGGTCGGATCCTGGATTTGGTCGCGGCTTTGCCGTGCGTCCCACTCGGCCGCACCATCAGAACCAACCAGTCGAGCCTGACAGTGCCTTCTACAGTTGTACATCTTTCTCGCAGCTGGCTTCCAGCTGAACTATCTCTACGCGTATTTCCGTGAGTGTGGATTTAACCTGGCTTCTACTTTGCTGACCTCTCTGCTCGCCAGTTGTTGGAAACTGTGAGCAACATTCGCTGCCTGCCCGTGCGCCGTCCACTGACAACACCCTGAACAGTGGTCACTGAGCCTCAAGATATCATTCGCATTGCGGGACTTCTCCGTGCTACCGAGTCGGCTGTACGTCTCCGAGCTTGACCCCCAGTGAGACGAGCGCTGACAGTGGTCACAGGCGCAAGCGGTTTCATACGGGCTCAACTCGGTGGAGGCGTTCGGCACCATCGGTGCTTCCGCTCTCAACTTTGGATTGTGGGGCGTTGCGATCATCCCCGCGTGGCTCGTCATCCGGGAAGTCGGAGTCACCTACTTTGGTCTCGGCCGCGGCGAGTACGAGGCGCAGGCAGCACTAAGCAGAAATTCGGAGGGTCGCTCGGACAGCGGGGAGGTAAGAGACGACTCCAAGACAGCGAGCCTTGAATATAAGTAAACTTCATCTCTGGGGCTGAGTAGAGGGAATTGGGTGGGAATTTATCGTACGATCGCGAACCTGGGTGGCGATGTGTGCACTTGCGTCTGCAACTCCTCTGTTGGGTTGCTCGCCGACAAAGTCAAGAGAAGTTGATCACCTACCTAGAACAGCTGTTCAGTCCATCGCTGCGAAATCGGCTTGGTTGGCGGCTGATGCTGACTCGGCGGGTCGCTCTGCGAGGGTCGCGCGCCATGAAATGCCCTGTGGGCGGAGGCAACTCCGCGATGACTTAAAACAGGGGCATACTGTCTTGATTCCAAAGCATTCTGGATCAGCTGAGTCTGATACATCATACCGCCGCACTCCCGACGAAAATCGGGCGTCAACGTCGCGTCAACTTCGCACTCGCACACCTTCGCGTCGTTGTCCGCCGGACTCGGCATCGCCCTCGTCGCCTGAGACGATACACCCATATAAATCTCGCCATATCTGACATCCTATGTGTAGAGCGATTCTCAAAGAGGCTCGTTGCACGCTTGGGCTTATCGAGTGCGCCGGGGGGTGGACGAAGGATCGGATGCTTCCAGAACTCGATCCACCAACATTGACCAACATGCGGGAGAAGTTTGACCCGCCCGAAGTCGGCAGGGTGTGCTCGCGAGGACCTCCGTTCGTCTGCGGAGCGTGACATCATGCAGCTCGTCGGCGCCCCTCTCCTCCACCCGCTGTGCCCCAGCGTGCATCATCAGAAGCTGCGGCTCCTTTGCAAATTTAATCCAGACGGATGGGGGCTCCCTCTTCCTCCTCACGCCCATCTCTCCCAGCCGTCCGCACCGCGTTCGCCCCGCCATGTCCTCCAAAGGTGTCCCTCTGCGTCGTCTATCCAGCGATTTCGTAGGCACAGGAGAAAGAACACACGCCTCAAGTACACCAGCAGCCAGTCACAAGGACGAGGAGGCAACGCTCGCCGACGCTGTTCACAGCAAGCACTCGGACCGCGCAGACGGGAAGCGCCTTTTGAAAGAGGTTGAAGTCTACGAGAAGCTCGGCTTCAGCTTCCCCACGTGGAAGAAGTGGACCATACTCTCGGTCATCTTCATCGTCCAGGTCAGCATGTGAGTTCTTTCGCTCGTTGCTTCCAGTCGGAACCCCTGGTGGCGACGCCAGCACGTCTGGACCTGCTGCTGGGGAGAAGGGCTCTATGATTGGCGTGTGCTGACTTTCTCCGGCAAGGAATTTCAACACGTCTCTCTATGGAAACGCCGTTGGCCACCTGTCGGAGCATTTCCGCATCTCGCAACAGGCGGCTCGCGTCGGTCAGGCTGTCTTTCTCATACTGTACGTGTACCTCAACCAACTTGCAACACCCCCGAATGCGATCTGATCTTTTAATGGATTAGGTATGCTATCGGCTCCGAACTTTGGGCACCATGGTCCGAGGGTGAGCACGCTGCTGGGCGCTGAGCGCTGAGCGCTGAGCGCTGACGTGGATGGCGTTCCAGAGTACGGCCGGTGGCCTATACTCCAGCTCTCTTTGTTCCTTGTCAACGTCTTCCAGATTCCGTGCGCGCTCGCGCCCAACTTCGGCACGATCGTCGTCTGTCGGGCATTGGGAGGCCTCTCGAGCGCAGGCGGATCCGTGACCCTCGGGATGGGTGAACCTGATTGCCTGATTGAATGTATCACTCGGCTGATTGTTTTGAATTCAGTGGCTGATATGTGGGAGCCAAATGGTAGGCTCACGACTCTGGTGCTTGTCGCATTTTGAAAGCGCCAACCGATCTTCTCCTCGTGCAGATCAGGGTTATGCTGTAGCTTTCGTCGTGCTCTCGAGCGTTGGAGGAAGTGTAGTGGGACCAGTCGTCGGTGAGGCCCGCTTGAATTTTGAGTGCAAGATCTGCTGGCTGACACAAAGCGAGCAGGCGGCTTCGTGGAGGCCTACCTCACTTGGCACTGGGTCGTACGTCATGTGTTCAAGCCTCTGGCGCGATATAACTTAGTCAATTGACAACACGTCTCAGTTCTGGCTCCAGCTAATCTTCGGTGGCGCGGTTCAGGCGGTGACTCCACGGTCGTCGCCACCGCTGTTGACGCGTAGCTGACGAGCTGTCTTCAGCTCCACTTCTTCCTCGTACCCGAGACTCGAGCGACGATTCTGGTTGATCGGGAAGCTAAGCGGCAGCGAAAATCCGGGAATTCCAACATCTGGGGACCCAACGAGATTGATCCGCACCGCTTGACCGTCAAGGAGATCCTCACTATCTGGGCGAGGCCGGTGAGTCCCCGAGCCTCTGAGTGAGGCGGAATCTGAATTAATAATCTTCATCGCAGTTCATCATGTTTGTCCGGGAGCCGATCGTGCTGTGTCTATCTCTGTTGAGCGGTTTCGCGGACTCGCTTAGTGGGCTCACCTCCTCGATGAGTAAAGTCGCACGCTGATCTATGCTCAGTCTTCACTTTTCTCGAGGCGTATACTCCAGTCTATCAGCAATGGGGGTTCTCGACGGCCCAAATTGGACTGTCCTTCATCCCGTAGGTGAACCTGTCTCCCTCTTCGTCGCACGCTGACCGGTTTCGCAGACTGCTCGTTGGATACGTCCTCTCCTACCTCTCGTTCCTCCCAGTTGTGCATCATCACAACACAATCCGAGAGAAGGATCCAGACGCTATCACTCCGGAGTCCCGCCTGTGGTGGCTTCTGTACAGTGAGTTCTTCTCTTGCTTCGTCTGACCCCGTCATTGCGCTGCAAGCTCACCGCCTTTACTTAGCTGCGCCATTGCTGCCGATCGGAGTACGTGAATGAACTTGTTTCGATTTTCAGACTTGGATACCAACTCACCTCGTACTTTAAGCTTTACGGGTTCGCCTGGACGTCCCTAGGTCCCGCCTACACGCCCTGGATCGCGCCAATGATCTTCTCCGCCATCATTGCGATTGCGAACCTGGCCATTTACAGTGAATTACTGTCCTACAGCAATCAGACCGCTGACTTACCACACTCTCGTTTGTATGTAGTGTGCACCATTGACTGTAAGTTAGCAGCCGAAGCGCTCGTCGCACACTCTATCACTCGTTGACAATTGCCTTTCAGATATGGTAGCTGCTTATGGACCTTGGTGAGCTTCCTTCGTCCTGGAGCAACCGGTCCTCCCCACTTAACCTTCGCGCAGCTCCTCATCTGCCACCGGCGGCAACGCGTTCGCTCGAGATTTCCTCGCTGGTGTCGCAGCCATGTATTCGAACCCATTCTACGAGAACGTGGGACGAAAGTACTACCTCGAGTGGCCCACTACAATCCTCGCGATCCTGGCGACGTTCTTCATCATCCCCGTGCGTCCGCCTGGCTCGTCAGCCCTGACGCATCTGACCGTGGCCTCCATCAGGTATACCTTGTGCACATTTGGGTTCCAGGGATGAGAGCCCGATCGAAGTTCGCCGTGACCTTGGCGAACGAACGCAAGGAGCGCGGCGGTTTCGCATCGACAATTGGCGAGAAGGCGAAGGTTTCGTACATCGAGAACGCCTAGAGCACCACACACACACACACCTTTTGTGACTCTTTAGAGCCATTCACGTGCATAGATGATCGTTGTTATCCGGTAAAGCGCTCCTTTGACTCCGTACCTCGGGAGCTTCGCTCGTATCGGCGACCGCTTGTTCTCGCAAAGCAAGGCGTCCAAGACGCTTCGATGCCCCAGAAACCCTCCGAGCTACAGTACTCTCAGAATAAAAATGTGGAATGGGGTGGTTGTTCCGCCTACCAGCTCAAAAGACCCAGTCATTCTAATAGGCGGGACGTCGGCGACTTGGCGACCCATCGCGCGCCAGCGCGCCCGCGCACGAGACTTCGAGCTCGCAGCGTCGCTGTGGACGAAAGCTGCTGCCGACGTCTCGGGATCCGTTGATGGACCGGGCCCATCGCCTGAGGCCTCATCGCTTCTTGGTGTTTCTTATCCACCCAGGGTCCCGAGGTCCCACTCCACCCAGGGTCCCGAGGTCCCACTGGCACTGGCCTTGCAAGAGTTCCTTCGCTCCCGTGGAAGAAGATTCTGCAAGGGTACTAAACAGGTAAACAGGATACGAGAAGCTTCTGCATAAGAGGGCATATTGCAAGCAAGAGGGCATGGGGGTACACAAATCCGTAGTAGTACCGAGGGTGTCAAACCCCCGAGTGAACAAACAAAATAATCCTCCATCTCCCTCACTGCAGCAGCTTCTTGAACGCGCGCTTGAACTTGCCCGTGCGCTTCGGCTTGCGCTCGCCGCCGGTGCCGGCGTCGCTGACGTCCGTCGTGCTGACGCTACTCAGGCTCGCAAGCGAGGGGGACGGCGTCGTAGGCCGTGAGTTGGAACTGAAGAAGAACGAAATGACGGAGCGCTTCCGCGAGAGCTGCGTGTCGGTCGTGTGCGTCGTAGCGCGCGACGACGAGCGCGAGTCGGGCTCCGCGGCGACGGTGACGGGCGTGGGAGGGGGCGCTCGGCCGCGACGGGCGACTCCGGGGGTGGCGGCGACAAATCTGAAGTCTGTGGTGTGAGTATCCGCTTGGCACGAGCGCAGTGGACTGACTGACTGTTGGAAGAGACCGGCGGACGATGGCGACGAAGACATGGCGGGGGGCGGCGACCTGGGCGTAGCAGGGCTAGGCTTCCGCTTGAGCTTTGTGGAAGTGCTGATGTCGATGCGGATTGTTGGTTCGTCGACGTCGGCGTCCTCCTCGTCGGACGAGAGGTCCTCGGGTACCCCTGCCGCGAGACAAGCAGGTCAGCACCGCTGAATCCGGGCGAGCGAGCGGCAATACTCACAAACTGGGAGCTGACGGGCTTCTTCGACGATGATCTGAGTCGGTGGAGGACTCGCGACGCGCGCCGAGTACATCGACCCCGGTGTCTCAGACCTCGCGACGTCGTAGTCGCTCTCGTAGTCGTCGGCGCTCGACGTGAGGAGGATCGAAGGGACGCTCCGACAGGCCTGCTCAAGTTTCATGTCAGAGATTTTCACGGAATCTCAAGTCTTGGTGGGCTCACGGTTGGGATGCGGCGGTGTCCAGGTTTGAAGGTGGCGGTGAGGTCGTCGACGTCCGAAGCGCGAGAGAGCATCGAGAAGGACGAGCCCGTGGCTGCAGTAAGAAGAGAGTGAGCACAATGTATCTAAAATACACCCTCATGTAGACTTACAGGTGCTCGTGGACGGCCCGCGCTTCTGCGGGCTCGCCGGCGGCGGACTCCTCCCGACAAACGACGGTGCGAGCGAAGGGCGAATCTTGACCGTGACGGGCTCGATATGCGGCGAGACGACTCCCCGAGACAGGGTGCTGGAACGGCGAGTCCTCGGGCCGACCGCCTCGTCCTCGTCCGACATCGAGTTCTTCTTGCGGCGGTCGTCCGCGAGCTCCTGCGCGACTGTGGGGGCGAGTGGGTAAGCGCTGGGCGAACATCGAGCTGGGAGCGAGGGCGTACTTTGCTGCCGGAACTCCTGGACTTCCGAAGGGGAGAGAATGGGCATCTCCGAGAAAGCCCCGTTAGTGCTCGCGGCCGGCTTCGGCGCGACCGAGCGCTTTGGGAACGGCGGCTCGGTCTGCTTCCGGGCGTCGATGAT
>ERZ1463038.322-NODE-322-length-15968-cov-14.143845_pt1 | contig 15968 bp, 23 predicted proteins | sample MGYA00564479_ERZ1463038 | MGnify/ENA primary metagenome ERZ1463038 (study PRJEB39244, sample SAMEA3635134) | Helicobacter pylori | study: EMG produced TPA metagenomics assembly of PRJEB11511 data set (Assembly of a 5300-year-old Helicobacter pylori...
TCAGACGTGTGCTCTTCCGATCTCTTCCTTGCCGGGCCCGGTCGAGGAAAGTTCTCCATCGCAGACATTGTGCGTATCCAAGCATTCTTTCTCAATTTGGGTCGTTGCCGGTGCAACTGGACTCTAACTTGCATCCCCTAGGTGGCCTTCACATGGGCTCGCGCCGTGCCGTACACCTTGGGGTACCCGCATTGGGAGGAAGCCGGCTTTCCGAACCTGGGGGCATGGATCAAGAGAATAGAGGAGCGAGAGCCTTCACGAAAAGCGCTGAAGGCAGACGTCTATAAAGGACTGGCGACGGGAGAAGGGTGGGAGGACCGGTCGCGAGCGCTTCGGGCTTGGGTTGACGAGGCTTGAATGGCTGGTATTGACTGCTGAACCATCCAACAAATGATTTCCGTACACATGAGTATCCTGCGCTCCTCTACTCGAGATGTTAATTGACATCGCGAACGCGGGCGGACTCGGCGCCGGCGGTGGCAACGCCACCGGGGCGTCTGCCCGGGAGGACGGCGAACGGCCGTTACTACCTACAAACAGCACTGAGCCCGTCCTGCAAGATCACTGCTGTGCAAAGTTCCATTCCCGCCGGTCATAGGAACCTGGGGATTTCGTTTATCCTACGGAGTGCAAAGCGCACTGTGAATTTTCTTGTGAGTGTGCCAGGCGAGGACGACTCTTAGGGAATAAGGCTCGATCAGAGCCATGTAAAAACCATGGGATGGTTATCGGTTCCCGCTCACATTCATATTGTCACAGCAGGATGTGCCGACCAAGTGCGCGAAAGTTTAAACTTCCACGACTCCCGTCTGATAAAGCCTGAACTAGCCTGAAGCTTAAACATCCATTGCCATTAAGCTTTGACACCAGACAGTCTGCTCTGACTGGACACTACTTGGCGTGCAGGAGGGAGCGTGCACGGGAGCGACTCTACGGAACGACTTGCGACGATTCATGACCATCGCGACTAAGTACTCCGGCGCGAACGGGACGTCGTCACGGCGCGATTCCCATGCAGGGCCTCTGGTAGCCATGATATGGGACCAGGTTATTGATGTCGCCTTGTGTCGCCACCACCGAGACTGGAAGGATGACTCGGAGAGCTCAGGCTGTCAGCATCCGCAGTCGGTGAGCGCCACTGACACCGCACCGGCTTGCCCTTGAACCACACCCGCCCACGATGGAAGGATCAACGTCGACGCTCCCAGTTGAGGTGACCGTGGTCTATAACCGCGCCGCACACACGTTCACGTTCCCCTCCACCGCGCCGCTCGCCGAGCTTCAGTCGGCGATCGCCTCCCACTTCTCCGTGGCGCCCGCCTTCCAGAAGCTGCTCTCGAAGGGCGCCAGGATCACCTTGCCCGAGAGGACACCCCTCGCCGCGCTTCCCGCAACAAAGCTGCTCCTCGTCGGGCCGTCAACAGCCACGCTCGACGCGCAAGCGCGCGAACAGGACGAGCGCCGGCGGAAGCACGACGCGTGGGAGTACCACCAGAGCAAAGGCCAAGCGAAGGTCCGCTTTACGAAAGCTGGGGGGATCGACGGGACGGAGCAGTACCGCTTTCAGGCGCTCAAGCCCTTTCCGCCCGAGGTGCCGCAGCTCGAGGCGCGGAAGAAGATGCTGGAGAGGCTGAGCGAGGATTTAGCCGTACGCGAGGTCATGATCAAGCACGAGTTTGTCGTGGGAACACTGTGCGTCGCCCGCTGGTGTCTCGATCGCCGAAGCTGACCCATCGAGTGGCGAAACAGGACCGAGCTGCACCCGGTCCTCCAACCGACGTTACTCGGACTCAACAAGAACGCAGGTCAAGAGATTTGCTTGCGACTTCTCACCGACCGGCTGGACGGAACGCGCTCGTACCTCGACGTAAGGCGCGTCTTGTTGCACGAACTCTCGCACAATCGCTTCGGACCACAGTAGGGCCTTCACAACAGAACTCTAAATCTCAGTTAACGCGATACATATTTAGTGACGACGACTTCAAAACATTCAACTCACTCCTCAACAAGGAGGTCATCGCATACGAGTCCGCACATGGGATCCGGGCCGGCGCCGAGCAGCTCCCCGCGTGGGAGCCAGCCGGCCAAGCAAACGAGATTGATGTGGGAAGGACTCTCGGCGAGCTTGATTTGGGCCCACGAGCGACGCGCGAGGTGCTCAGGTTTGGGCTCGAGGACGAGGCCGAGGAGCGTCGCGAGCGAGCGAGGCGCGCTGCCGAGCGGAGACGAGATGGGGGTACCGGGGCTTGATTTGCCTTGTTTAAAAACTTGAGTGATCCCAGAGGCATCACCACTCTTCAGGATTCACGAGCTGGTGTCGACGGTCTGGCTTCGCGGGTTCTGGGAGCTTCAAGTTGCGCTTCGCTCCTCTGCTTGCCGAAGTCCGTGCGAATGAGATACCGATAGCCCTCACAACCCTCTTGATTCTTTTGCTTCTGGAAGTTGCAGTTACTTCCCTGACCAGCAGGTCACCATCGCCCGCCATTGTTTCCACCTTGGTTCTGCCCACCGTGCTGACCACCGTATTGGCCCCCTTGTTGCTGATTCCCACCGCCGTGCTGACCTCCTCCAGTCAGACTCCCGAGAAGCCCACCCAGCCCCCCACCACTGCTTTGCTGACCTCCATGCTGCTGCGAGCCAGAGCCCATCAGGCCGCTGATCAAGGACGCAGCGCCGCCTCCGCTCGAGCCAGAGTGCCCGCCGCCACTGCTGCCTCCAACCAGGCCTCCCAGCATTCCTCCCAGCCCCGAGCTTTGGCTCGACCCGCCTTGGTGCTGCCCTTGGCCGTTGCCGTGGCCCTGCGCTTGCCCTCCGCCACCCAAGAGGCCGCTGATCATCGACCCAGCACCGCCCCCGCTGGATCCGCCATGCCCAGAACTCCCGCCGCTGCCACCCATCAAGCCCTGGATCATGCCGACTCCGCCGCCGCCGCTCGAGCCCGAGTTCGAGTTGCCGCCGTGCGAGAGTTTCTGGAACAGACCGAGCGCGGCCGCGCCGGCAGCAGCGCCTCCAGCTCCCGAGAGGAAGTTTCCCCTTGAAGCGTCCCCGGTGCCCGGAGCGGCGTCGGTTGGGTTGGGCGTGACGCCGCTGTTCGGGTAGGGCGACGGAGAGTGCGACGGCGACGGCTGGTTGTAGGACGGGTGCGAGGATGTGGCCGGCTGCTGCGGGTACTGGTTGCTGTCGCTTCCGTACGAAGGCGCTTGCGAATACGAGTCGGAAGGAGGGTAGGTGGCGTTCGATGGTTGTGGGGGTGGCGATTGGTAGCCGCCGCTGCCTTGCCAAGGCGGCTGGGCGTTTGGGTATACGCCCTCGTTGCTCGATTGCTGGTACGTGGGCTGGTACGACGGCTGGTATGAAGTGTTGGGATACGGCGTCATGTCGTATGAGGCGTGCTGCGGAGCGGTGGAGGGAAGAAAGATGGAGTCGGGGTGTTCAGGCATCGACTGGGCGCCCTGGGGTCCGTTTGCGTCGTAGAACTGGCCTTGGGTGGGCGCCACGGGGAAGGATGGCATGTTCGGGTTCGAGTCTGGGGAGGGAAGTGGCGTGAGCTCGCAAGCTCCGAGCGGATGCAGTCTCGACGAGCACGCACACTGTTGCTGTCCCGCGTTGTAGTCGTACTGTGACATGCTGAGTGAGATAGAGGTGTTCGGTGTGCGGAAGAAGAGAGGAGAGAGAGAGAAGGAGCTGGACGCCGAACTTGGTCGAACGCGTTGGTCGCTCGTCCTCCGACCTTCGGGCTTGGCAGCGACGCAACGAATAGGGGCCAGATGCAGCATCGCGGTCCATAAGTCCTCGCAACCACGAAGTCGTCCATGGTAGTTCGTGGAAGCGTCTTTCCGCGCCGCCGTTCCATGCAGGCGCTGGCGAACAGCAGGTCCGCGGAGCATGCTGCGACGCCACCTCTTTCCAGTTCACAAGCCGACAGAAGATGACATTGACTCGCTGGCGAGATCAAGGGTAGACAATATGAGCAGAATGCTCTTTGCATTGTGGTCAGAGAGGTGCCGCTTCAGGCGAGCATCGTGGGTAGAGAATGCGAGGCAAAGCCCCGAGCTGACGAGCGCGGGTTCGTTCGGGGTCCGCAAAGTGGCCCGCACAGCGCCAGAACAGTAGCGCCTTGTACACGTCCACGAGATGTGGATTCCAAACTACGCTTTTGATGGGTGCGACGCTGCGAGGTCCGGCAGGACGGCGCCAGCGGGGATGCCACCGGCCTCCTCCTGGGTGTGGCCGGGGTCGTCCCAGACCTCTTTTGTGGCCTGCATGAGCTCGTACAGCTGACCGATCTGCTCCGACGAGAGCTGTGGGCGAAGCGGACTCGGGTCAGCGGTGGGGCCTCGGAGTCCCTTTGATGCGAGCGCCGTGGTCGTTCGTCGAGGCAGCTTTGCCGGCGGTCCAGGACTGGTGTGGAAGCAACCCGTCTTCGCCAGAGCCCCACAGCACTCGCATGCGGCTCACCTTCTCAAACAGCTCGGGATCGAGCTTCTGTCCGAGGCGCTTCTCCTTGACCGCGCCGCCCTCCTCGGTCGCGCTCCCGAGCGCGTCCTCGGCGAGCTGGGTCTCGTGGAAGTCGAGGTACTTCTTCCACTCGCTCAGGAAGCCGACGATGTGCAGCGGGTTCTCGGTCGTGCGCGTGCGGCGGAACTCGGCCTGCGGGGTGGTTCGCGATCGGGCCCGTGGTCAGCGCGCGTGGTGGCGTCCAGAGAGTGCCAGGCTCACCTTGACGTAGTCGTCGCCCATCAGACGCATCTCGATTGGAAGCACTTTCCGGTGCACGCGCAGAAGGCGGCGGTAGAGCTGGGTTGCGGGCAACAGCTGGTCCGAGAGCTTGACGACCTTGGTTGGCGGTGCGCCGGTGAGCGGTGCTTTGGACACGGATGCGGCGAGGCGGGTGATGGAGCGATTCATGTGGCCGAGTGATGATGGGTTGTGGGGGAAGTCAAGCCGCTTCGGCCGGGCGCGACTTGTGATTTTGGCTCGACTTGGCCGACGCCGAGCCGACTTTGCTCTGCCCACCGCCTCAACCCTCGGCAGCAACGCGAAATGAGCTCCAACTACGTGCTCGACTCGCTGTCGTCGATGCGGCAGTCATCGCTCGTGATCGCGGCGCTCCCGTTCCACCGGCAGCACGCGTTCGCGCGCGCGGCGCTCGCGTCCGAGGACTACTTTGAGACGAACCTGATCCGCGACGCCGAGCCGCACGAGCTCGCGCTCTTCTCGACCGCACACTCGCGGCTCGACCCCGCCGACGCCGACAGCCAGGACCGCTGGACCGCGACGAAGCGACACGGGCCACGCCGTGCCATCGGCCGCGACAAGGCGAGCCCGCTGAAGGAGCGCAGAGGTGCTACCGTCGCGGACCCGTCGAGAGCGCTCCGGGCCGCGCAGAAGCTGCTCGAGATCTAGTGCGTTGAGCGATCTGGGAGCGCTCGAGGAACGGACGGCCAGCTGACCCGCTCGCCAGTCCGCTCCCCAGGGCGCAGGAGCACGTCGACGGCCTCTTTGACCAGTTCAATGGTCTCGTAAAGAGCCTCGCAGACCTCAACGACGAGCTCAAGCGCGTGCGTCCTGGCCTGCGCCCCTGGCACCGACGCGTTGTTGTTTTCGAAGGCGCATGCACTCACGCGCGTTCGCCCTCGCAGCCCATCGTAAGGCAAACGGTCCAGTCGGCAGAGGCGATCAAGGCTGCCGAAAGGGAGGACGCGATCAGGTCCGAGGAGATGGAGCTCTTTGCGCTCAAGCAGATCAACAGCGAGAAGCTCGCAGAGGTGCGCCCGCCTGTGCCTTCGGCGTCTCTGGTTATCAAAGGCTGATACTCTAGGTCATTTTCTATCTCAGAACGAAGCCCTGGCCGCACAGATCTCTGCGCGCAAAGCCAAGGCGGGCCCCGCACCTCCCTCAGCCGCGGCCGCGAACCCGTTCGCCAAGTCGACGATCCCTTCCCGCCCGACGACTGCAACTGCACGGCCACCACCGATCAAGACGACTCGCCCGGTGCCGCAGAAGGCGCCGACACCGTCGCCCTCGCCGCGCGCTTCGACCTCGACCTCGACCTCGCCGCGTCGGCCCTCAGCCACCACCACTTCCCCAGCGCGTCCGACCTTCTCCAGCTCCAGAGAAACGACACCGACCAAAGCACGAACCCCACGCACGTCCTTGACCAACGCGACTCGGCCGCCCGTCCCAGCATCGCCGAAGGGGAAGCGACCGGCCGCTGGGATACCCATGGACGAGTTGGACGCGATTGCGGTTGGTGGATTCATCCCTGGTCAAAGAGATCGTGCTAAAACCACTCGGGGAAACAGGCCAAGATATGGAACGGCGTTGGTGACGCGCTGCGACCGTGGGCGCGAAAGACGCTCGTGAAGGCCGGCGAACCCGTGCCGTCCCCACTGCGATCACTGCCCTTCACTGCAACCTTGTGCGTCTATTTCCTTGTGCCACTGTTCGATTTCTGATTCACAATCTTGCGCAGCAAATCACTCTCGACAGTGCTCTCCGCGCCACCGGTGCTCGACGGGCCCAGCTCGCCGACATCGTCCTTCGCAACGCTCACCTCGGAAGCTGAGGACGCAGACCCGCTCCCAGCGGCGCCAGCACAGCTGGTCGAGTTTCAGCTGCTGAACCTCCTCCTGTCGACGCTCTCCGGCCTCCCGCCGATCGCGTCGCCCGCGCTGTCGGCGGCGCTCCCACCGCTGAGCGTCACGCTGCGGGACGCCGTGCTGCCATCGTCGCTGCTCACCGAGGGCGACAGCAAGTACCGCAAGGGCGACAAGGACCCGATGGTGAGCATGAACGCGCTCAAGGCGCACCTCGCCGCGTTCGCAGTTCAGCGCGGGTGGGGCGCGGACGAGATGGGCACGACGGCCATCTACTCGCTCGTGAGCCAGACGGTACTCCGGATTGATCGGCGGGGTAAGGAGGGCCCGATGCTTGGGTTCAAGGCATAGCCGGACCTGAGGCGCTGTTGGAACTCGGGGCCCGTTGGAAAGCACCAGGTTTGTGACTTGTCGACGGTAGAAGCTCGCAGTAGCGTCCAGAGGAGAATGTGGTGATTTTGTTGACAAGGAGAGATGTACGCGGACGGGAAGCTAGGCGGCGATCGAGACGGAGAACTTGGACGCGGCGTCGTCGAACACGCTCTCCTTGGCCGCGAGGTCGAGCACCATCGGGTGCGACGGGTCCGCCTCCTGGAGTTTTCTGGGGCGAGCGCAACATGTCAGAGCTGGAAGACTGAGAGCAAGGGCAGTTTGAGACGCACGCAAGGGTGGCCGCGGCGACTGCTGGGGGCTTGCCGCCGTGGAGCGCGAGCGCGACGCTGTTTGCGAGCGAGGTGGGATGTGTTGGGTTCTGTGAGCACGCTGATGGTCAGCAATCGCCAGGATTCGATTGACCCAAGGACGTACCATCTCGAGCGCCTCCTCGGACGCCTGGACAGACTCCTCCCAGCGACCCATGAGCGCCTGCGAGACGGCGATGCCGGCAAGGGTGGTCTCGCCGCGGCCGCCCTGCATGCCCTTGACCTCCTCGTAGACGTAGTACGCCTCCTGGTACTTGGCGGTCGGGCCAAGCGAGAGGTTGGTGCGCGCGGCGAGGATCTGGCTCAGGAGCGAGTCGGCGGTCCAGGATGTCGTTCCGGGCGAGTGCAGGAGCGTGTGCGAGTGCGAGGCGACGGACAGGGAGAGGTACAGGTGCGACAGGACGCCCAGGCTGTGCGTGTCGGCGCGGTCAGCGTGCGGGTTCATGGCAGCTCCGCAGACAGGAATGACTGACCACTCCTGGTCCTTGCCGAGCTCGACCGCTTCCCTGAGAATCTCGACGCCTTCCTCGCGCCTGTCCTCGCCCTCGAGGATCCAGACGGTGCCGATCACGCCGCGCACGAGGCGGCCCTCGTCGCCTTCCTCGAGGCCGCCCTCGCCGAGCTCAGTCAGGAGCTCCTCGAGCTCGTTCACCGCGTCTTCCGTCTCGCCGGCGAGGTACGACGCGAGCGCGGTCACGGCGCGCGTGTCGAGCGTCGACGCGAGCGGCTGGAGCAGCTGCAGCGCGGCCGACGGCGCCGGCGGTGTCAATGCGAGGTGCGCCCGCGCCGCGTAGAGCGTCAGCAGCGGCTCGGGTGACGAGCGCGCCTCGAATGCCGAGATCGCGGACCGGTACGACCCTGCGCGCGAAAGCAGGTCAGCGCTGCTCGATGCATTGGGTGGCACGTCGTGGCTGCGGCTCGTCTCGGTTCGCCTGGCCGCCCAGCTCCTCCTTCCCACGCATCCAACAACCCAGCTGAGCCTGGAAGACCTTTGAGCTCGCTCCCGCAACGACCCCCGCCGACAGCCACGTCCAAGCGGCAGGCTGCGTGGCTCGCCGTCGCGGGAAGACGAACGCGCGCTCACCTTGCTGGAACAGGGTGATGATGAAGAACGACTCGGCATCAAGGGTCGTGTCCATCTTGCAAGTCGTCGTCGGGTGCAGGCCAGGGTGCGCGGTGCAGTCGAGCTCGACGACTTGACTGCGCGACGGACTGCCAAATCGAGCGCGCTCTCAAGCAGAGCGAGACGCTGAAGATGTCAGACTTATCCGCATCGCCCAAACCCGCCATGTCGACCCGCAGAGCTTCAAGTCAAGTGTAGGTCTTGACTGCGAAGCGGACAGGTCGCGCGAGAACTACTGCTGATTTGCGCATTGCAGCGCCCCGCCGTTTGTGGCCGAGCTTGAGTCTCGCCTGGAGGTCACCCTCGCCTCCCTCCCAGCCGAAATCAAGCTCGAGATGGCCATGTGCTGCGGTCGTAACGACGACGAGTATGCCGCTACCCCTGAAGGAGAGCGTGGCTGGAAGGCCCATCTCACACCGACGGCGGACGAGATCCTGCAGGCGCACGCGCTGGCTGTCGCCACCGAGTCCGACAGTGATGGCGAATCCGATTTTGATAAGGCGGCCTTCACCGATCCGAGTGCGGTCAGTGACGCGGACGACGACGACGACGGGGAGTCGACCGGCACCGACGGGGCACTGGAGGAACCTCTCGGCTTCTCCTCTGTGCCGCTGGACGATGCACGGTGGGGCGGGAAGTCGGTTGACTGCCTGTGGCGCGTGAATCGCGAATGGTGCAAGATCTCTGCCGGCGTCCTTTACAGGGTGCGCGCTCGTGCGCACTGAGTGCGTATCCCAGTGCGCTGACGCTCCCTTTGCGTCCACAGCGGTTCTTCGCATCACAAACGCGAACCAAGCAAATTGTACCCTTGTTCCGCGACGTCCTCCCTCACCACGGGCATCACTTCCGACGTCTTGACCTGACCCCTGCGCCACCTTCTCACCGCATCGTCTCGTACGACGTCCTACTCGGCATACTGCAGGCGATGCCCAACCTAAAGACGCTCGTACTCCTCGAATGCATCTTACGGGAATTGCCGCTCGTGGAAGCGCTTTCCACCGTCCTCCAGCTGGTCCTTCCCCTTGTCACCCACCTGTTCTCAGCGACGCCAGGACACTCGAGGAGCTCGCGATCGTCACCGCAGCCTGCGACCCGTCCCTTTTCCAGAACATCACCCGTCTCGACCTCCCACGCCTGTCCCTGGCGTTGATGCCGGATGGCGACGGATCGGCGACCGCACTGCACGACTTCCTGGGAAACTTCCCCGCGCTGGAGCGCGCCGTCATCGCATTCGGTCTCGATGAAATTGGGTGCAACACCTCCGCAACGGCGCGAGCCGTGCGACTCTCGGAACCCCTCGTCGCCGACGGCGGCGGCACGAGCGGGCTCGACCGTCCCCTCCGGTGCTCCGTCGAGCTCCTTTGCGATAGCGAGCTCGGAAGTGCGGAGCACAGGCTCATGTGCTCGTTGGCAGACAGCCTCTCGTCCCTCACGGTGGCCGCTTTCCGCCTTGGGGCAAGTCACGACTATCTCGACGCGGTACGCCTCGACCGGCAAGGTCTTCCACTGGCCCGCGAGTTTCCAACGCTCGAGGTCCTCGTTCTTGAGGGGATCGAGACGCGGAGCAATGCTGTGATCGAAGTCGATCATGCGCTCTGGGAGGTTCCGCGCGAACTCGATGGATTCGGGTTCGTCCCCGACGTTCCCACTACGTCGTCCCAAACGTTCCTCTCGGAGTTCCCACCCTGTCCAACCTCGCCGTCTACTTTCAGTTCCTCGCCTCGTTCGACTCGTCGCCGCTCGCGACCATCTCCATCACCGGCGCGCGCCTCTCGTACCTACTCGCCTCGCCACTCTTCCTGCCGTTCCTCACCCAGCACCTAGCGACGCTCAAGCAGCTCATCATCAACTCGGGCGACAACAGCCCTGACGGCGCGACGCATCGCCGCCTCGCCGCGTTCGCCGCCGCGCACGCCTTCCGCCTCGCGCTCGAGGGGACGCACAGCCCGCGCGACCCGCCGCTCGACGAGATCAGGAACCGCGTCGAGGAGCTCCTGGAGGCGACGAGGAAGGAAGCGGAGGCGCTGGTGGAGAAGGGGGACCACGACGCGCTGGAGAGGCTGTTCGGGGGCGTCGTCGATGCGGGGCGTAGGGCGTGAAGTTTAGTGTATGAAGTCTAGTGTAATTACATGTGTGACGGATCAATACACTTCGATGCTATTTCCCTGCCACCCCATCCCCAGGTAGTCCTCTGACCCACATTGCGAGTACGCCGGCGCCGGCGATGGGTGATTGTTGACCGAGTGAACGAACGCTTCGGGATCGGGTGTGCTGAAGTCGGGGGTGCCAATCCATCCAGAGTAACCATCGTCCGATTGGCTACTCAGGTCGGCGAAGGTAGGTGATTCTATGGGCTGGAACTGGTCGCACGTCGAGGGGTAAGACGTCTCGGGCGAGTGGAATGCTGGAGAGGGCCTTAGTTTTTGGTCCTCGAGGATGTAAAGTGACGTATGCGAGTAGTAAAGATTGGCAGGCGCCGAGTGAGGGTGATGGAGGAAACGAGGGCGGGTTGGGTATGTCGCAGGCGGTGGTGACTGCCAGTCGACGGCATCGGGACCCGTCAGTGGTCTGTCACTGTGATAAGATCCGTAGTATTGCGGCTTTTGAGGTAGGTCTGGGACGTCCGGTGTCCACTGGACGTGCTGCCGGGCGTCCTCGTACGAAGCGCGGTGCGACCAGGTGGCGTCAGGCCAGAATGTCGAGTTGGGACTCGGAGGCTCGGAGAAGCGACGATCGTGGTGGTATGTGACATGAAGGTAGTCGTTTTGCGTACGCCAGGGAGAGAGATCCTGCGACGCGGCCATCGACGACGCGCATTCGTTGTGGTCGAAGTTCGACGCCCTGGTTGAGGGCGACGACCGGGTCGAGGACTCGCGTCGGGGATCCTCTACGATGTGGGAGGGAGCCCGAGAGCTGGAGTGAGAGTCCAAGCTGCCCAAGTACGACCTCGCTGGGCTCGTCGGTGCTGAGCGGACGCGAGGCCGCTTCGTCGTCGAGCTCTCGCTGGGGCTCTTCCCTCCGTTTGCCTGGTGCGCAGCCTGCTTCCTGGCTTTTGCGATCAGGTTCTCTTCACTACGGAGTTGGAGAGGTAGAATCAGCCTCCACCCCACTTAGATGCCACAGATTGGCAGCCGCGAACTCACGCTGTGACTCGCACGTAAACACAGGTGGTCCTCGACGCGAGGCAGTTCGAGCAGGTACCCTCTGCGCCCGCGAGGTTACATTTGATTTTCCTACAGGACCGCGAGAGCTGTCAGCTGGAGCTCCATCCATTCGCAAGAACCGGAAGGTCGGACCTTGTGCGGCAGTGGGCACACGCCAGTTGAATACGGCGCGGTGTCTCTCCCTCGTGCTTCACGGACGCGACAGGCGATTTACGGCCTCGGCGAGGAAAGGTCTCGGAGGTTTGGGACGCGGAGGTGCGCATCTCGCGGCTCTGAGAGAAGGGCAGGTGTGGTGACTGGGCTGGCTGCGGCTGTGGCTTTGGCGTGGTGGCGGAGCGATGAGTGGGAGAGCGAGTAGTGTTAGAGGGAAAGGAATAGATGTGTCTGGACGAGCTGGATGAGTGTGTGGGTTTACTGGGACATGGTGTATGAGGCCGTGAATGTGGCCGTGACTCCGGAGGATCGCCGGAGCCGAGCCTTTCAAAAAGAAAGGGAGCTCAGCGAAGCCGGCGGGGTTCAGCACTCAGGGCGAATCGCCATGCGACGCCTCGGAATCCACGATCTGAACTTCGCCATCCCATAAGAATGCGAAAGGGGAATCCGCAGTGTGCCACTTCGCGTCTGATTTCGACCGGCGGCATGGTTGACGGTGCTTGTCGAGCTCAAGTTGCTCTGCAGAACATACAAGATCCCCGGGTCATCCCAAACACTAAGTGAGCGCTGTTCCGCGCTAAACGACGGTCTGAAGAAGTCTGTAGACCCTAGACCAGACGAACTCAGGGGCAGCCTCACGGCGGTCCTCGCTTCCAGAAGTCCAGGCTGTCCAGGATAATTGATAAGCGCCGAGCCTAAAAATGAAAAGATCGCTGGATCGCCGTAAGCGCCCTTGCAGATCTTCTGCCCGGTGTTGCACGTTGGTGCACCGGAGAACGGCGGCGACGTCGCTTGCTACTTCACGTGCGCCGGTGATCCGGCCCAGAGCCCCGTATCACCTTGACCGGGAGGTAAAGAGCGGAATACAAACAATCGAAGTGGTGACCGGTGACTCCTTGGTACTGGAGGGGGCGCTCGCGGAGCACTGAACTCGAAAATTCGCGTCAGGTCGCAACGTCGATTGGTCACGTCACTCCTCTTCATGAGCCCGTCTCACTTATGGAAGGCGTGAGTAGAACTCGATTACTCGAATGCTCCGCATGATTTTAGTGCAGGAATGAGTGGTACAGCAGCGGTGCGTGACAGTTCTTGCAGTGCGAAAGCGTCGCAGGCCAAAACAAGCCCATGGTATCAGACCACCGCCAATATGAGGAATCGTAGTAAATATACGGCTATCTAGTTTGCTATCTCCTCCACAGTGTTTGCGCCGTGGCTCCGTTGCCCCGAGGTATGGCGGTCGTCACGAGGCAGGTGAGGGAGGGCACTGTCTCGGTCAAATCACATCTAAACTTTAAAAAGATGTCAAAGAAGGCTCATTTTCTCCCAGCACTTGACACATCATGACGGTCAAGAGCGACATGTGGTTTTTAGTTTCGATATCGCACGGCGGATTACACACTCGGATTAACTGGACCGGACAGCGCACGATCCCCACCAATGACAGACATTTGAGCATTTATCTTGTGTTCGTGTACACATGTACAATGGAGGAACGTCTCCAGCAAGTCGAACAGGTGCGTGCTCGGAACTCCTCAAACTCCGATTAGAGCCCGGCCGCCGACAGACGAAACTGACTCGCGCTGACGAGGCGAGCTTGCTCTCCAACAGTCACGTTAATCCGAGTCCCTCCCACCTCTCAATGTGCGACCTCAACGAGGGCTTGAAGCTCACCTTCAGCGCCGGTGAGGGCGCCAGCGCCTCGACGCCGTTTGATGGCCTCAACTTCGGCGTCTGCGAAACACCCTTCCCGTCGAACTCGCCTCCTACACCCTTCGCTGGTGCTTCACTAAATAGCAGAGTCTCCACGAAGTCACGTCCATGCCAGCCGTGCCGCTACAGGTGCGTCACGCTCGTTGCTCCTGTCGACCGTGACTAGTACTGGTGCATGTGGTGTGAGCGGTAGGACGGACGAGGTGCACAGCGCCTTCTCAAACCTCGACCCCGCTCTATGATCCCTTCAGGATGTCCAGGAGTGTATCCACAAGCCTCTGACTTCAATTCTTGCTCACAGGCGTGTGAAATGCGACCGCGATTCGGTGAGGCCCGGATCGCCATGCGTCAAGTGTGTGCAGAAGGCGCGTCCTCTGATACAGCCCGAAAAAATGAACGTTCATAATTCGACTTGTTTCGATGCTCCTGCAGGGACTGGCCTGTCTCGACATGCCACCGCGCGCGAAACGTGGCCCGGTCAACAAAAGCGGAGTGCGCATCCACGCCGCAAGGTACATACAGGCTCTATGTATACAAAACTCTTATACATACTTACTGAATGTGAAAAGGGAGTTATTTGGTGGGCCTGGACCTGTCCCGCTCACAACGGACTCCGTTCGCGTTGTTGCGTCCGCGAAAACACCGGAGTGTGCTCAACTCCAGCCTTCCTCCATACCCTTCAAGCTCAACAGATCCGAGCTCAAGGGTTCGCTGATATCTACCCTCCTTGACCGTCCGTACATCTCCGTTCCCAGCCGGCGGCTGACTGACGCAGATCCGCCGGCAGACTACCTGGACTTTGTGAGCTGACCTGTTGCCGGAGTGAGATATAAGCATACTCATAATTTCCATACATTCAGACCCAAAGCTATCCATCTCTTTTCGAAGAGACGCGAGTGCGCTCAGCGTACGACGCTGTTGGTCGGCAAGCCCATGAGCTTGACGATCAAGCGCAAGTAGGCTTAGCACCGTTACTCAGCAGATACTTTGACTCCACTGAATTCAGGCTACATTGAACAGGTGCTTCTGGCTGTTCTTGCGGCCGTCGCAGCCCGATTCTCCGACCACCCGTTCGTCTCGCCCCGACGAGATGTCGGCCAACCTGATTGAGCTTGCCTCATAGACTCATTGTCGGAGCATCTGCACCAAGAATCACTGAGCTCAGCTCAGCAGCCATCATAGGGTTAGATCTCCGGGAATATGGGGAGAGGCGTGAAGCAGCCTGCGCAACACTCACGGCGCACGCGGTCCAGCTCGTCGATCAAAAATGCACCATGCGGGTGGCTACGATCGACAGCGTGTCGTCACTTATGCTGCTCGAGGGTCTCGATCAAAGTAGTGAGCTCGTCCTCACGCCATTTCTTGTGCGGGAGGGCTTATGAGATCCCTTCTCGAGCAGCATGGGAGTCCGGTTTCACTCCCCAGCTGCCTTGGACCACGAGCTACATTGGCCACATTCGAACGCTTCTTGAGACTGAGACGGGCCGAAAGGTCGCTGGAAGCGCTATTGGGTGGACGGGGTTTGTGAGTCCTCTTTGAGAGCTGCAGCCTGGAGTTGCGTTGACATGGGCTCGCGCAGCTTCGCGACGCAATGTGCGTGATGGTCTGGAGCTGCTCGTTGGGCCACGCTCACGCATCAACTACTAGGGTCTCTGCGAAGATGGGCCGCAGCGTATCATTCTCGGAGGATGACCTCTTATTGCTGTGCAACGGCTTTGGCATCCCCTTGCCGCTTCGTGAAACGGTCCTACAAGCTCCCACCTCGGACGGACAGCAAGATTACTGGTGTGCACCTGTCCTTAAGATTTGAAAAAAGTGACTTCGCTGATTCTTCCGCTCGCAAGGAACTTATTCAACGCCTGGATGATGGAGATGAGCCGAACTGCAACTGCCGCCTCGAGACGGCTCACCGGGGGTGGGTTTCCAAGTTGCTCCCCGCTTCTTACTTGGGCCGAGCCTGACACACAGCAGTAATTGCACGTCGTACGCCTCGGATCGACGAAGAATTTGTCAGAGAAGCGATGGCTACGCTCGACCTGGCAAGGGAGGCCATGCCCGAGATCGAGCGGCGCCTGATTCGGTGCGCCAAACCGTCAGATCGGGTCAGCTGCAGCTGATTCTGATATTTGAGAAGGTACTTTGACCCAAAGAACAACCCGGAAAGCCTCGAGATTCACAGGCACTTCCGGACGCTCACGATAATGCGGGTGAGTTAATACTCGTCTCGCTCGTTCTGCACTAACGGACCCCCCTCTAATCAGAACTGGTTGTGCTTCTTGCTTCACGACAATGTTCAAAAACGCTCCGAGACTGTCCCATTCTGCCCCTCGCGGCTGTACGGAGCGCCGAGTGATCCGTACCTCATTCAACTCTTCGTGCTGAGGCGGGACACATACACTCGGGCTTTTCAAGGGGCGAGAGACTTGGCTTCGTTTCTGGAGGTAAGATCAACACTTGTGAAACGCGCACAAGAGGCTCACGCCAGCTTCGCAGGAACTGATCAAGTCGGGAGTGGCAC
>ERZ1463038.323-NODE-323-length-15920-cov-17.172833_pt1 | contig 15920 bp, 28 predicted proteins | sample MGYA00564479_ERZ1463038 | MGnify/ENA primary metagenome ERZ1463038 (study PRJEB39244, sample SAMEA3635134) | Helicobacter pylori | study: EMG produced TPA metagenomics assembly of PRJEB11511 data set (Assembly of a 5300-year-old Helicobacter pylori...
CTCCTCCGCTATCGGGACCTCCAATCCCTCGAGTCGACCACTTGGTCCGACGCGGACGCCTTTGCGCACGCATGTCTTCCAGGACTATCCGCCAAGCAGAAATTTACCGTGGACGCTGGCGACTTTGTGTCTCCTGGTGGATCCGGCGACACATTCTCGCAGGTTGCCAAGCTCTTCCGTTTGGACGGGTGGCTCTCCAGGATCATTTTACGGCTTCATGGTATGCCCAAGGCATTGAATTGAGGCACATGCTTACCCGATGTTCTTTTAGGTATTCACACTGGAACACTGAAGCGCAAGGCGTTGGATGCACGGTATCGCACGAGCATTGCCCAGACGCGGGACGCCATCACTCGCTTCGTGCTCTCCGGAGCAGGCGCCGTTCTTCTGGTTGCACCCGTTATGTATCTCACAGTCTCAAATTTTCTCTCGAACTCCTTGACTGATCCCTCCCCACCTCAAGTGCCATGTACTTCGTCAACTCGAATGCACAGCTAGGGATCCTCTGCGGCGTGACGTTCGTGACCGCTCTGCTTTTTGCGATGTCTAAGACTGGTAAGACCGAAAGCGCAATCGTGAGTAGTTCAGATGCTAACCATTAATGGTCAGAGCCCGCCAATATCTTGATTGGGACAGCGACAATCGCTGCAGTCCTCACAGTATTTCTCGGCCAGCAGGCTTCTCCCACTCCTCCTTCATAGTAGAGCTCCAGTTCTGCATTTGCGCCCCAAATCGATGAGGGTGTTGCAGACCGCTGGTCGCCATCACCCAGACGGGCACTAGCTCCCAGAACCCAACTTGGCACCAAGTATAACACCGTGATCGATATCGCGATTAGCAGCGCTATTTCCCATGACCCACACCCATTCTCTGCAAATCCTTAAAGAATAGCCAAAGCCGCCGCCAGCGCGCCGACGAGACCCGTCAGCGTGACGCGAGTCCGCTCACCGCCGGCCTTGCTCGAAGTGGCGGCAGCTGCTCCAGTCGAACCAGTAGCCGATCCACTCCCGGCGACAGCCGCGGATGTAGGAGTGTACTGGAGGGTGATGAGATGAGTTGCGCTCATCGGAGACGGTAGACGAAACTGAACCGCACCTGAGGCAGGGTGGTGGAGTCCACCGCAGACGTTGATGCGATGGAGACGGTCGCGGTACCAACTTCGACCGTGAAGTACTGAGCGGCCAGGAGTATAAGACCAGTGCTCGAGATGTACTCATTCGGGCTGAAAGAACAGGGCATTAGAAGAGCTGCCAAGTCGAAAGAGCCGGAACAGACGAACTCGAAGCGCCCCACGCCAGTGCCCGCGGTGCTCAAGGCAGCAGGAGGAGTGAAGTTTGCGGGCTGCTCAAACGCGAGTACAACGTATCGGTGCGGTCCCGATCCCGACGGAGGGGCGGGGCCAGCGTAGTCTGTGATCGCCGCAGTGGTGTTGACCAGGAGAACCGAGTGGTCGGAGTTGGGTCCGTAGGTGAGGTCGTTCTGACATTTAAAAAGGGTGAGACCCAGACCAGCGATCTCTCCCAACCCCTGACTCACCTGGAGGTAGTGGCGCACGAGCGCAGAAGTGTTGGTGTCTCCAGCAACTCCCGCGTCGACCACCATGACGGTGTATAAAAGCGTCGTGACGTTAAACGGACCTCCAACGGTTGCCTCAGCGGCAGCTGTGCCCTTGATGGAGATGGTTGGCTTCACTTGCGCGTCCGCGAGGGCGATCGCCAGGCCGTTCGTGATAATCTTGACGCTCGTCGAGAAGTTGACCGAGATGGTCCCGGACGGCTGGAAAGTAGGGAAGATTTGCTGAGAGTGGTGATAGATTAGTTCTGAATTTCTGATCGAGGGAGGCGGTCGACTGATCGACGCACGGGCATCAGCAGGGCGTTCTTGAACTGCTCCGTGACCGTAGCGACAGCCAGAGGGGACGCAGGGTGGGCAAGAACAGGACTCGAGAGCGCAGCAAGCGAGGCGAGGAGGGTGAACTTCATGGTGACCTGAGTGTTGGGGATGGGAGGAAGCAGAAGGGTAACGGTCCGCCGTGGACGACGACACGCCCGTTGCCCGGGATAAACCGGCCTTGGCAGCCTTGGCAAGCACGCCTTGCTGGCCTTTGTCGATGCGAGGTGGGCGGAGGGAGCGAAGTGAGCGGGCTGCAAGCTTTCGTCGGACTTGATGGCGACCACAGTCCGATGGAACCAGGTCGCGTTTTGATCGAGCTGTGTCGTGAGCTGGTCGGACAGTAGCGTGGAGCAGGGCAAGGTGCTCTCAGTCGTTGTCAAGTAGGGAGAGGCGGAGAGTCGAGACGTCGAGGGTCGGCCGGGGCGCAGTGGCGAAGTCTGACTCGCAACGAAGAGGCGCCGAGCCCTACGACAGTGGCGCGCGGGCTGCTGACGCTCAAGGTATGCATCCGTCTCCCGTGCCAGTGCGAGGGGCAGCGATGGCAATTCGAGTGTGCTGGATGCGGGACAAAGAGTGGCGGGACAGTGCGCTGCAGCAGTTACAGAAAACAATCGAGTTTCGCGAGATTTGTTTGGTCGCGCGACATGCGCGGCTCGAGCGCGGGGCACCGCTTTCCTTCTTGATCCGCTCCATCACGCCTCTGCGCGGCAACTTCGCCTTCATCTCACCATCTCTGCTCTCTGGGGTAGCCACGTTCTGTATTGCGTCAACGGCACGGCAGGGCTCGATGCCGACAACACCCGCGCTCTCCCTTTCTGGCCCGGCGTTCCCGTCGGACCGTGGCCTGCGGTCCGGGATGTGCGCTTCCGCTCCTGCTCCAGACAACGTTTTTTCGGCATGGGCACGTCTTTCTTCATAGACCTCATAGATTTCCGCTCTCTCGCCTAGACTCGCCATGGACGTCGCCCACCCGCATCCCCAGCTGCTCACCGCGCACTCGCTTGCGGCGCTCGCCGTCTCGGCGCGCGGCCGGTCGCGCTCCCTCTCTCCCGACCGCCTGACGCTCTCCGGCGACACTCCCGTGCACACTGCGCCTCCGTCGATCGACGGGGACACGGAATGCGGCTCGCGACCGTCGTCACCGGACTTCAAGAAGGGCAAGAACGACGTCGAGTCGCAGGTCGAGGCAGTGCTGGCGCCCGCGCCGCCCGCCTACCCCGAGGGAGGCCTCCGGGCCTACTGTGCCGTCGCTGGAGGCACTCTGGTTCTCATCTCAACGTTTGGCCTGAGCAACTCGTTCGGTGTCTTCCTGCAAGAGTACCAGAAGGTGCGTCGTGCTGTCCGCGGCCTCGCGACGCGGCGCTGACGTTTCCTGCAGCACCAACTCGCCGACTACCCTTCCTCGACCATCACCTGGATCGGATCTGTGCACCTCTTCCTCGTCTTTGGAACTTCGATTCTCAGCGGCATGGGCTTCGATCGCGGGTAGTCAGTCGTGCAGACATCCCATCGCGTTGCGGCTGTCTGACGCTCCCACTTTCAGCTTCCAGTACCAGCTCGCGGTTGGCAGCGCCTTCTGGATCTTTGGCATGTTCATGCTTTCCCTCTCCAAGACGTTCGTCCAGCTCTTTTTGAGCCAGTCGGTCTGCCTCGGTGTCCGTCCCGCTCCTCTCCACCCTCGCGGCCGCCAATACTGACAGTTGCGTGCAGCTCGGACTCGGCATCATGTTTGGACCAGTCCTGTCCTGCGTCGGATCCTACTTCCTCAGGCGTCGGGCGGTGATGATTGGCATCTGCGCCTCGGGCGGTGCGCTCGGTGCGATCGTGTACCCGATCCTCCTCAACAACTTGTTCGTCTCGCTCGGCTTCGCTGCAGCGGTCCGCGCCGGTAAGCATCGTCGTGTCCGCAACGAGTTCATGAGCTGACTTCTTGGACCCAGCCGCCTACATCTCGACTGCGCTCCTCCTCATCACGAACCTCATCATGCGCCCCCGCGACCTCCCACGCAAGAACCGCGCACCGCTCGGCCAGCTCCTCAAGACCTTTTGCCGTGACCCCTCCATGTGGCTCACATGCCTTGGAATATTTGGTGGCATCGTCGGCCTATTCGTCGGGATGTTCTTCGTCCAGGTCTTCATCCGGACCCACGGGGCCAGCGCGACGCTCGGGACTTATTCGGTGAGCACCTTTCTGACCACTCCCAGGCCTTTCACTGATCCAGGTTTTCTTTTCTTCTTCCAGCTCTCAATCCTGAACGCTTCCGCTCTCCTTGGTCGGATCAGCGTGGGTCTTGTCGCCGACCGTCGTGAGTTGCCTCCCAAGGACATTGACATGCGCACGGTGCTGACCCCACACCACAGTTGGTGCATTCAACACCATCATTCCATTCGCTTTCATTATGGGTGTCTCGATCTTCGCTTTGTAAGTCTTGCTCCTGTGGGACAGGTCCTGCGAGCCGACGCTGACCCGAACGCCCCGCATCAGGCTCGGAGCGACGACGACGGGCGGCACCCTCGCCTTCCTCATCATCTTCGGATTTGCCTCGGGCGTCTTCATCAGCATCATGGTCTCCTGCTTCATGGCGCTCGCGAACGACGTCTCGGAAATCGGGGTCCGCTCCGGCGTGGGCTTCCTTTTCGTCGCCTTCGCAGCGCTCATCGGCAGCCCGGTGGCGGGGGCCATCCTCGCTGCCGCGGACGGTAACTACCTCCCCCCATGCATCTTTGCGGGCGGCGCGACTCTCCTTGGGTGTGTGTGCTTGGTGTTCGCGCGGCGGACGCAGGTCGTTCGGCGGGCGACGAACAAGGTTTAGAGCAGTCACGTTTGATCCCAAAGTAGTATTAGAATAGCAGTATCTTGTTGTAACCCTCTTGAACCACTCTGCCGAAATCTCGCGAGCGTCACCAGGCGAACCGCTCAAAAAGAAGGAGTCCGCCGGCTGAGAGCCCCTCTGGGACTCTCGAGACGACGGGAGCGGCGAACGCGCCCCTCGCCACTTTGCGCTCTGCTTCATTCACGATGGCCAAGGGTGAGTGAGCACCTCGACTGCATTCCAGCCGCCTGGCCTTACGCGTACTGACTCCCCCACGCCCGCCCCGCTCGTCATCTTGCCCTCCCGCTCCAGGTGAGTCGCGGCGTGCCCTCTCCAGTGCATCCTGCTGTGCCACCGTGCTAACTGCCCGCCTGAGACAGTACCGCGATCATTTCGCCTGCTAGAGGAGCTCGAGAAGGGCGAGAAGGGCATCGGAGACGGGACGTGCTCGTACGGCCTCGCGGACGGCGACGACATCCTCATGGAGAAGTGGAACGGCACCATCATCGGTCCGGGGCACGTGAGTCTTTCGATCTGGGCTCTGGCACGCGACGCGGGTGCGCGGGGCGGACGGAGGCCGAGAGGAGGGGCGGACGGCGCCGGTTGCTGGGGCGGCCGACCTGCGTGGGTGGCGAGCGCACTCGGCGGTGCTCGGCGTGCAACCAGACCGGCGAGGCGACAACCCGAGACCAATAGGGTCTTGGGACTGGCACGACGTTTGGAGGCGGCCGGAGACGACCTCACGCGACCAGTTCGGTCGTCGAGGACGGGGTGGGGGCAAGCCGGACCTCGGTGACTGGGAACGGGTGCATCTGCAGCAAGAGAGCAGCCTACCCCGAGCTGCGTAGCTATGCTGACTCGCCTCGCTACCTCGACAGTCCGTCCACGAGAACCGCATCTACTCGCTCTCGATCGTCTGCGAGAACTCGTACCCCGACTCGCCCCCCTCCATCACCTTCCTCACCGCCATCAACCTCCCCTGCGTGCACCCTTCTTCCGGCAAGGTGAGCCGTTTGTTTGCTGCTCTCGCATCCACACACTGATCTACGAACGCGCGCAGGTCGACCCGTTCAAGATCCCCGTCCTGGCGAACTGGAAGCACAACTACACGCTCGAGACCGTGCTCGTTGAGCTCAGGAGGTATGCTTCCGCGCACACGCCCGCGACTTTGGCAGGGCGTCAGCTGATCAGCCGCGTTGAACGCAGGGAGATGGCCACGCCGTCGAACCGCAAGCTGCCGCAGCCGGTCGAGGGCACCAACTTTTAGATCGCTTGCTGCAAGCAGCGGTGTGGAGCGTGCTCCTGTCGGGAGGAGGGGCCGTGTGTGGCCGCTCGAGAGTTTGTTTGGGACCCGTCCGGGGTCCTCCGTTTGATGCCATCCGATTCTCAGCCATGAGACCTTGTCGCCCGGGTCGGGACCGTTCCTGTTTGCGCTCTACGAGTGAACGCTCGCTGTTCCATGTTGGGTTGACCCCCTTTAACAGCACTCTGGCGACCGAGCGAACGCGCACCGCAGACCTGCCCTTGGCGTGCCGAATGCTGACGCTTACTCTTGTCATACCACTTCCAACAGACCAAAGCCCTCATGGATCCCAAAGCTCATTCGCGCACATGCAAAACCGCTACTACTAGCCGCGAGCGTCGTTCTCACAGCGCCTTGGAATTTGAGGCTTGAGCTGACGTGGCCTTTCAGCCACATCTGCCTTAAATCTCCTTAAATCTCCGGGTGGTACATGGGCTCGTTCGATGTCATCAATGAAGCTCATCGAGATAACATTGGCTCAGGCTCGGTCCGCGGAGCCCGCCCTTCTGAATCAGACTCAGAGCCTTCACTTGACGCCCTTTCGAGTTGACGAGCCGAGACGGTACTGTATACCTGACGACTTCAGATGAGTTGATTTGATACTACGAGCTCCTTCTTCGCCTAAATACAATTTGGAGAAGGCTACTGGAAGACAATGGACTCAAGCAGCCGTCCGAATGCTGTCCGCCGTCCTGAATACCCAGAAGAGTAAGCACAGAGAGTTTGGGAGCTATAAGTGATACTTCAGAGTACCGGAATCCTTTCCATCTAGCCGTTCACCAGGATCCCGCCAACACGCCCTTGTCCTGCCTCTGAGGAGGTCGATGTCAACCGACTCAACTCGACGAACATGACCTCAATTTTTTAACCCGTGAGTTACAAAATGGCGATCCTATTACATACACTGGTTGGATGTCAAGTGCGATTTCGTGAGTGAGTGGGCGAGGTCAAAGGCGTGACTCGAGGCCCGCGCGCGCAGCTTGACCTCGAACCGCTTGCTCCCCTTGGCCCGCACGACCTCGACGCGCTCAGGATGAGCGCCACTCAGCTCGCTCAGCTACTCGGCCTCGGTACGGGTCCTCTCACGTCGCTCGCTCGCCCCCCACTGACGCGCCGCCTCAGACGATGCGACGGTGCAACAGCAGCTGTGGCCGCACCTCGCGTCGCTCTCCTCGCCGGGCGAGATCAAGGATTGGCTGCTCGTACGTGCTTACCCTGCTGCTTCACTATCACTGTCCTTAGCCAGCGCCATCACAGGGTATGCTCGGACCCGGCGCCTCTCAAGACGCCTTCGCCGCCTCGTACCTCTCCGCGCGCTTTCCCCCAGCGCCCAAGCCGAAAGCGAACAAGCCCAAAGCCGCACCAGGGATCTGGGGCAAGACCGTACCCGCACCCGCACCCGCACCCGCCTCAGCGCCAGCAGGCGGCAGCTCACGCGCGGCCGTGTCCGAGCAGGACCGACGGGAGCTCGAGCAGCAGTTCGGTGCTGGTGGGAAGGTTTACATCAAGAACCGCGACGACGAGGTGTGGGGCGGTGGCGGCAAGAAGAGCCGGGGAGGGAGCGGGAGCGTCACGCCCGTGCCTCAGCCCGTCGCTGCACCAGCTGCGCCGACTGGACTCGGCGTGCCCGTTCGACAGCCGACGCCGAGCACTCGCACTCCGTCATCTGCCCCGGTGCAGAAGAAGGGCAAAGGGAAGGCCGAGGGCGCGGCGGTGTACGACGCCGTCGTGGACATGTCCGAGGGCGCGACCAAGGAGCTCCACGAAGTCGACCGCACGATCCGGCAGCTCACAAGGGGGGCCGGGGCGCCCGTTCGCTCGTGCTTCTGCCAGGGTGCGTCTTCCCTGCTCGATCCTGGCCCACGCCAGCAACTCTCGCCGATCCAGGCTGTCCGGGGCCGCCTTTGCTGACACGTACCTGCCTTACAGCTCGCTTGCACGCCATCAGCATCCACTCACCCTCGTGTCCCTCCTGCGCGCTCGTGCTCTGCACGCTCAACTCGCCCATCGCACCCTGCCCGTCGTGCGCTTTTGCGCCACTCCTACCCCCAGCGCGCCTTTCTACCCTGCTTCAAACACTCTCCCTCCACCGCTCGACGATCATCTCGCACGAAGCGACCCGCATCCAACTCGCGCGCGAAGCCGACGAGCGCGAGCGCGCCGCGATCCGCTTCCCGACGCTCGGCGTCGACCAGCGCGGCATGGGCGGCGCGCCGCGCGGGTACGCCAACATTGCTGGTGCAGGTCCCGATCTCGCGGAGCAAGCCGAGCTGGCGATGGAGCGCGGCGTGAGCCTTGGCGGGCGGCAGTTTGGACAGCGCGAGCAGGTCGAGGGCAAGGTCCTCAGGCTCGACATGAAGACGAAGAAGGTCAAGGTCCAGATCAAGACGCCGATCGTTACAGCGCCGAAGCAGGCGAAAGGGAAGGACGTCGACCTCGACTTTGATGACGGCGAGGTCGCGTGGATCGACGAGCGCGACGACGGCCTCGGGAAGCGCCCGAAGGAGACGCCCAGCGCACTGAAGGAGAGGCCGTTCCTTGATACGACACGGGACGAGAAGGACCGCCCGCTCTGGACCGAGGAGGTCGAGATCGTCGAGGAGGAGCTGCCCGCCGATGAGGTGCCCGTCGTCGAGCTCGAGCGCAAGGTGGTCGGCGCGGCTGTGACCGCTGGCAAGCCAAAGTCGCGCAGAAAGAAAGTGGCCCCCGCGGTAGCCGCGAAGGCGGTCGAGGTTTTACCTTGAGCTGTCAATCCATCGGCTTTCTTGCGCAAGAGCATCGGGAACGCGCTCTCACACCACATCAGTCGTGGGTCTCACAGTGGTCGGCAATCCCCAGTCGCCAAGCATGTTTCCGTGAGCGCTTACCATCAGAAAGCGCGAGCACGCGTCCGGGTTCGCATGACGGCCCGACGCGACCGGCACCCGGCCCGCGCTCCGTCCTTTCCCACTCGCGAGCTCCGAGCTCTCCTCTCATCTCGACCACAATGTCGGCCTCTCACCAGTTCCCCACCACATCCTTCAAGAATCCCATCCTACCAGGCTTCAACCCAGACCCAACCGTCCTCGCCGTCGGCTCGGACTACTTCATCTCTACGAGCACGTTCGAGTTCTTCCCGGGGCACCCCATCTACCATTCCAAGGACCTCGTGGACTGGAAGCTTATCGGCCATGCACTCAATAGGCCGAGCCAGCTGCCGTTGTATGGGATCGCGCCGGAAGGTGGATGCTGGGCGCCGACGCTGAGGTACCACTGGGGCACATACTACCTCCTTACCACTATTCGCCATGGTTTGTCTTTTTCTTTGGAGTGTTCAGCTCGAGACTTGCTGATTCACTGGTGCACAGTCTACACTGCCGAGGTCCGCGAGCAGTCGCGGTCGTTCTTCGTCACGACGACCGACATCTTCTCGAACAAATGGAGCGAGCCGATCTTTTTCGATGTCTTAGGATACGACCCGGACTTGTTCTTCGACGGTACGCTACACTCTAGCTTCTTGGGCGGTCCACAAATTGACCCTGGGCGAGGATCAGACGACGGGACGGCCTACCTCACTCGTTGCGACATCAACAATAACGTCGACAGGATTTACGGGATTTGTTGGCTCATATCCCCTCACTATGCGCCTGAAACAGGCTGATTTTCTGTACTCTGTTCAGACCAAGCAACCTTCGACGTCGCAACCGGAACCTTGCTCACGCCTGATACGCTCATCTTCAGTGGAACGCTGCCCAACGATGGGGGTGAAGCTTAACTGCTTTCCAGTACCAGCTAATCTCGGTCCTACAGTCGGACAGCCGGCCCGAGGGGCCGCACCGTGCGCATCCTCGCTGGCTCGGCTCAATTCAAGTGCTGATCCACGAGATACCCAGTCTACAAGATCGAGGACTACTATTACCTCATTCTTGCCGAAGGAGGCTCAACCGTCAATCACCAAGCCACGATTCAGCGAGGCCCATCCCCCTCTGGACCATGGGAGAACTGTGCTGCGAAGTGAGCGCCCGATTCCAACGTGCCAGAGCGCAGCACTGATTGCGTCGAGAGAACAGCCCCCTGTTATACAATGGGCTTGATCCAAATCCCACTACTTGGCCGGTCCAGTTCACTGGGCACGCTGACATCTTTCACACGGACGATGGAGTCTGGTGGGGCGTTTGTCTGGGCATCCGTCCGCAAGGCGGAGAGATCACCAGGGCTCCACTTGGTGCGTCCATGCGTCCCTTAAGATTATCATACACTTACCACTAGGACACACAGGACGCGAAACCTTTCTCTTCCCCGTCAAGTGGATTGACGGCTGGCCGACGTTCAACAACTCCCAGCCTCTTGGCCTCACTGGACCAGGTCTTTACACCCATTCAATCGAAAGCACCAGCTTTGAGGATGACTTTTCTTCCACGTCCCTCGATCTCGGCTACTACCACCTCCGCACGCCATACCTCCGGTTTTGGTCCCTCGTCGACCGCCCCGGTTGGCTCAGGCTGCAGGGAGGAGCTTTCACCCTGGGAGATCGAGAGCAACCTTCTCTACTTCTGTAAGGTTTTTAATCGATCCATTGTTTGCTTAGCTTACGGTTCCTCTTCCCCCAAAGTCGCAAGCAGACGGCGCTGTTCCAGACCTGGGAGACGGTGGTTGTATTCACACCTGCTTCAACGAGGCAGGAGGCTGGTCCGTAGTGCTTAACACTGATTCCTATAACAAGACACTGAACCACCTGAACGGCTAGGTATCACCGTCTTCTACTCGGACTTCTTCTACCAGTCGATCGGCATTACCCTGTGCCCAACCCCTGCACTCGGCCAATCCTCGTACTCGACCACAAACATGTCAGTCTGCCTCGAAGACACACCGCCACCCGAGAATCGACTCTGCATCGTCCACCGGCAGATCATCGGGAAAAATGACCCCGCCAACGCCACCGTCACTACGCTCAACTACTTCCCGTTGCCCAGCAGCGCGACTGGTGCGATCAAGCTCGTAATCAAAGCCGAGGGCGTGCGTTACTTGTTCGGATGGGCGATCGGTACGGACGCGGACGTCGCTTGGGTTGGCGACGTTGACTCGAAGTGGCTGTCGGCGGCACCGGACGGATACTTTCTCTTCAAGGGAGCTCAGTTCGGGATCTACGCTCAAGGAGGAGAGCGAAACATGCTTCAAAATCCAGCTGACTTCAAGTGTGAGTCGTTCACGAACAGTCTCTGGCGTGCAGGGTTGGCGACGCTCAGCGGCTCCCGACAGATATCAAGCAGCACACGTTTGCGTGACTCAAGGGAGTATCTTGTGGGTCATGACATATATTCTAGCGTTTTCGCGGCTCGTTCCAATCCTTCAAACTATCAGTGTCGCCCTGGCATCGCCGCGAGTCGCGGCCTTTGAGTTCAGAGAGGTGGACGTCGAGTGCCAGGGCATGGCAGCGGTACCTTGCAATCCTTTCCATAGCCGCGTATCATACAACCTTCTCGTCCTCATCTATCGATCGCTCGCTCGTTCCTGCCTTGACGACCTCGACCTCTTTGGGTGCCTCGACCTCTTTCCGTGCCGAGTCCTCGCCACCCCACGAAGACGTGTCCCACCCATTGGCCTCGAGGTACGCCTTGAACGCAGCATCTTCGGTAGCGAGGTCGCGAGGCATCTCGGGCGTGAAGTAGTAGGTCACGATCGCGCCGGCGATGGCGAAGCCTGGACACACGAGGGGTCAGCGGCTGGTCGCGAGGCGCGGGACATGAGATCTAAGACCCACCGGCGCCGATGAGGAAGACCGCCTGTTGGCCGCGAAGGACAGACGGGAACGATTCTTGGATAGGCGTAAAGACTGTAGGCTGACAGTGTCAGAAGTCAAAGGGCGCACCCTGACGAGATATGCCCACCCTGAGTCCCAATCGCAGCCCCGGCCTTGCCCACCGCAGCCGACAAGCCGACAAGCGTGCCACGGATCGGCGTAGGGTACGATTCGTTTGCGACCAAGATGGTGGCGACTCCCGGTCCGAACTCACCCAAGCTGACAAAAATACCTGGGATGGCAGTCAGTGGTTCGTCCCAGAGAGACAATGTGGGACGTGCGGACCATCTGTCGATCACGAACTGAGTCAGTCAAGCTTTCCCACACAATTGAAGTGACTAACAAAGAACCACAAACAGAGGGAAGACACTCTGGATTGGTCCGAGAGCGCCTCCGAGGATAAAACCAACCACGCCCCTGGTGAGCATGTCGGTCAGGGACTCTAGTTGTGCGTAGAGAGAATCAGACATACTGCAAAGCGAACCCCCAAAACATCGTGTTGCGGCGTCCCATCCAGTCCATCGAGAGAGCGCCGAGGACGCATCCGGGGAGGTAGAATCTGGAACAGTTTCTGGTTCAGCGTCGACTGGGAGCTGCAACAGGGCGTGCGCACGCGTTGATCAGAGTGCCGTAGCCGATAGACTCCACCGTTGTGGATCCGGATCCAAGCTGCGAGATAATTGTGGAAGAGAAGAGACCAAATGGATACGCTACAAAGTCATAAAGGCTTCGCAGAAGGTCAGTCTATGAGTTGAGGAGACGAAGGGGCGTGCGCACAACCAGGTAAGGCAGGTGCCAATCATTGACCGCCAATACCGCTTGATCACAAGTCCCCACGGGATCACTTGCTTCTGCATCGCCGAATTTCGATACGCTGTGCTCTCGATCATCTTGAGGCGGGCGTAGAAGACGACGAGTGGCGGCACGAGTCCGAGGCCGAAACTGATCCGCCAGATCCCATCCGACATGTTGGCAAGCTGCTGAGTGGCGGAACCGACAGCACCGTACGCTGCCTGCAAGGTTTTACTGGAATGAATATTGGAGCACCTTAATGGAGGTGAAGAGACGCACCATGACAATGAGCACTACCAACCCGGCGAGGACAAAGCCCGAGTCTATTGCGAAGTCTCTGTTGGAGCACTGCCAAGTCAGACTCCGCATCCCTCCCTTTCATAAATAGCTCACCCAATCATCCCGACCAGGAATCCGCGACGCTTCCGGACGTACGCCGTCTCATCCGCCGCTTCAGTCGCCGCGACTCCACAAACCGGATACTCGCCACCAGCACCGACGCCCGCAATTCCTCGCGCAATGATGAGCATCCAAATCATTCCTGGGTGGGTAAGTGTGAGCTTCATACGCATTTTTAAGGATGCCCAAGGTCGACACACCCTGGAAGCTGTATCCGTGGGCCGCTGTGCTCAAGATGACACCCTGACTGGCGAGGATCAGCTACTTGGTGCAATCAGCCGTGTTGCTCAACTAACGAGAATCACTGTGAGCAGTTACAACTTCATTAAATGTTACCAACTGGAAGCAGACCCCAACTCACGAAGGGATGTCGCGAGGATCACACCGGCTTTGCGCCCAACTTGATCAATCAGAGCTCCAAAGCCAAGCATGCCTGGTTATAATATCAGTGACGATCTAGAAGCTCTGTTAGGTCAGTACAGTACCGATAATCTCTCCAATCAAGTACGCGTTGGAGAGCCGAGTCGAGTTGATCGAGGTGAGCTGCTTCGGATAGAGGGCCTCGATGACGAGCTTCGCATAGCCGACCACCTGCGCGTTGTATCCATCCGACCTGTTTCCCTTCCTACGTCAGCACGCGAGGCTCAAGTTCTGGAAAGCGCACCAACGCTCACATCAAGGCGATGCCAGCAAAGATGACGGTTACCGTGGCCGAGACCTTGGTCTTGTGGCTCACGAGCGCATCCCTAGACGATAAAGACATGACTGTATAGCTCTCAGTTGTGAAGGGAGCAGAAGAGCGCTGTTCCGAGTAGGCAGGGGATCGCGAGCAGGTTCGCAGGGAGGGGCGTGCGGGAGGCCATCAAGGGGGAATGATCGGGTCTCGCGGCCGACTCCATCAGAGCTAGGCGATTGGTTGGCAGGAGAACGTGTTCTAGCTTTTATTAGACGACCGCGCGGATGCAAGCGTCTTTCTGTCGGCGTGGGTCGCGGCGGCCGCACGTTCGACGCCAGCACAACTCGCGGCTCAGCCTGTGCCACCTGCCTGGCCAAGTGGGTTCGCCGGTAGATACAGGATGGGAGCCAAAGTGTTTTGCTGAACGTGTAGAAGGCTGCAGCCAGCAGATCCTTCGGCCGGTCGCGTGCCGAGGTCGAGATCGCTCTTGCGACGTTTCTTGGATCTTGAACGTTTCGTCGGCCTGGCTGGTTTAGCTGTCGTGTCATAGCAGCACGTTGCGCATACAGATCGGCCCACAGGAGCAGCGATCCTCACACAGCCGAGGTGGTGAAGCACGATCGAGGCGGAAGGTTGACCACGCCTGGTGCCGCAGTCGTCGTTGAACCTGTGACTTGTCACGGCGTGTCCACCCCCAGACCAGCACCCAGCACGATGAACAAGGCTCACCCAGTCCCGACGCTCCCCATCGAGCTCGTCGCGCAGATCATCGAGCTCAACCTGCCCGAGCGGCGGTACCACACCTTCGCAGAGCGCTACGCCACCCTCCGGACCTTTTCTCTCGTCAACAGCCTCTGGAAGGACCTGGCACAGAGCCTGCTGTACACCCACGTCCTCGTCGAAGACCCGGCGCGACTCGACGCCCTTGCCCTCGCGCTGCCAGGCTCGGGCCGCGCGAGTCAGGTCAAGAGCGTCCGTTTCGGGCATGCAGACGGGAGATGGGACTAGACGGACGACTGTAACGAAAGTGGCCTGATGAATCTGCTTCCCCTTGATGCCTTTGAGCATGTTCGAGCGCTCCTGCTGCTCGTCACGACGTTGGAGGAGTTGGCCGCTTGTCGTCCGGATCCATCCCCAGGCCCTCGCCCGCGACTTCTCGACCGAGGAGCACGAGTGATCGAGACGATCTTCAACTGCCAGTGCCGAGGAGTGAGCCTTCTTTGGAATCCTGTGCGCTGGAGCTGATGCGTGCGGCACAGGATTGTCGCAACGCAGCGAGTCATTATGGCTGCCCTCATTTACAGGTAGTGCTTTCTGCTTGGTCTTTATATTCCGCCCCCAGCTCATTCGTCTCAAACTGAGATTCTTCGAACGCTGCATCCTTCGCGCAACCATGGTCTTGATGGTGGAGTGCGTCGCAGCTTGGACTTGCCAAACGACGCTTGGAGCTGACTTTTTCACTCCCAATAGTCTTGACATTTCCATCGACGCGGGTTACGACCGGTCTGTCCTGTCCGGCAAGCGACTCGGCATCAGCAAGGCGTGAGCAGAACCGCTCGCCGGCCATCATGCAGCAGTGTGTACGTGCGATCAATCAAATTCAATGCCCTGCTCCCTGCCTGCCTCCACCGACTCAATGCGCGCCAGTCGAGCGTTCCGCCGGCCGAGGGCGACGGCCTGCAGTCGTTTTTGAGGGTGTCGCGAGCGCCATCTCGAGCCCCCTGGGTGAGCTTCGTCTCACAGTCACTAAGGAACCTCACTGAGTGGTTTCAAATACATATGTCACGGTCTCGACCCTGCTGTGGATGGCAGTCGACTCGAACGGCCACCCCACACCCACGACCGGCACCTCGACGGCTAGGCCTCAGGCTGCTCCTCCGCCACCGGAATCCTACGGCCCTGCGCTGACGCCTGACTTCTCCGGCTTCTACTTCTTCCTCGAGGGCCTCATGGTGGGGCAGGAAGCGGCGCCCGGGTCGATGCCGGTGTCGTCGTTCGACTTTGCGATGTTTGGCGGTTGGGAGCCGTTTGGGAATGGACAGTTTGAGGGACTGCTGCTACAGACTGGGGATTGAAGGGTGTGAGGGCGGATTCAGGGTGTGCAAGATTTAGGCTGGAACAATCTGTTGTTCAGCCTGAGGCTGGGAGGGTCTGGGGCGCTTCTAGGTGGGCACGCCCGTCACACGATATACGATGCACTCTGCCTGATAACCCACTCCAGCAGCGCACGTATTCCGATCGAGGAAGCTCGGAAGCGAGGTGACG
>ERZ1463038.324-NODE-324-length-15893-cov-17.404281_pt1 | contig 15893 bp, 22 predicted proteins | sample MGYA00564479_ERZ1463038 | MGnify/ENA primary metagenome ERZ1463038 (study PRJEB39244, sample SAMEA3635134) | Helicobacter pylori | study: EMG produced TPA metagenomics assembly of PRJEB11511 data set (Assembly of a 5300-year-old Helicobacter pylori...
CAGCGCGGGCGACCGAGCGCGGACCCAGCCGCGGACGCGCTCGAGGCGAGCGAGGGCGTCTGGTGGCCGGATTTGGAAGACGCCCGACACGCGCACGTTGACCGTGTCGGCGATGAAGTGCTCGGGTGCTTCCATCAGGAGCGAGTGCGCGGCGTAGCGGCGAGCCAAGGCGAGCGAGGGGACGAGATGGATCGGAGTGGGGGCGATTCTGTTGAGGAAGGACTTCGCCGTGATAGTCTCATGTGTCGGCTGGGCGATGACGACATTACGATAGATGTCAAGCGCGCCCTGCGCGACGAGCTGCCCGAGCTGGCCGTCGACGAGCGCGGCGAACTGGCGCAGGCGCTGGATCGTCGCGAGGACGGGCGCGGATGACGTGTCGAGATGCGTGCGGTAGCACTCATCCGCTTCGACGGGGTCAATAAGGCGGCAGGCGAACGTGATGTTCTCGAGTGGGAACGACTCGAAGAGGCCGAGCGTCGTGAGCACGAGGCAGCCATCGCGGCCGTTGTACGTGGGATCGTATGGCGCGCCGACGTGGATGCCGATGGTCGGGATGCCATGTCTGGAAGCAGCAGCATCAGGGACTGGTCTGTGAGACAGACGGGACTTGGACGCACTTGCGGATCTCGACAAACGAGCCGAGCTCAATCTGGCGCGCCTCGTCAAGGGTCTTCGACACCCCCTCTCTGTTCTTCGGCACAGGCTTCTTCTCTCTTCCCTTTCCCTTCTCGTTCTCCGAGGGCCTGGCGGGAGCCTGGACCTCGTGCTCCGCGCGAAGTGGCGGATGCGCAAGCGACGCCGCCGAGGCGAACCCACGCGCGCCGCTGGGCGTGCTCGGTCCCCTCACGAGTCCTTCCCTGCTCGTCTTCGTGTTTCTACTCTGCCGCTGCCGCCCCTCGAGCTGCTTCCGGAGCCGGTGCTGGTCGAGAGTCACGACGCCGTTGAGCGGGCGCCCGCGGGCCGGCGTCGGCTTGAAACCCTGGTCCGCGTACGACGAGTGGTAGCCGTCTGCTGGCGAGGGGGTCGTGGCGCCGAAGACGGCCGCTTTGAGCACCTTGCGCGTGAGGTCGTCCGCCGCCGTGTTTTCGCCGACGAGCTCTTGCTTTCGCCGGGCAGCGAGCGAGTGGAGCACCCGTGTGGCGGAGCTCGAGGCCGAGCTGCCTGGGACAAGCATTCGGCTCAGCATCGGGATTTGGGGAGGTGACGATCGGGCGCGAGGAAACGCAGCTCGGCGATAGGTGTCCGAGAGCGCCGGACGACACGGACAGGTGACGTCCCGCGCTCGAACTCATTCGCACGTTATCGGAAACTGCGCCTCTCGTTCGTTGTTCCCAGCTCCAGACAAGCAAACGACCTTGTGGGTATGTTCCACTGCGAAAGCTGGCTGGGCCTGCTGCTCGGCGGCTGTTCCCCCGTGGCGTCAGGTGGAGGACCCGGCTGACGGACGAACATGGCACGCAGGCTCAGCGATGCTCCAGCTCGTCAAGCACGCGTCCCTCGTGGACCCGATCGCTCGCCGAAAGGCGTACCTCCTCGCACTGCCCCCACCCTTCGCACCCATCCCGCCACACAACCCAGTCCCACGGCTCCCGACCGAGCTGCTCATCGAAATCATTAACCAACTGGATTCTTCTACGTTCGACTGGGCTACTGAAACCTGGACGGAAACAGACGAGGAACCCTGGCAGGACCTCGCCGCATGCGCGCTTGCTTCCAAGTCGCTCCTCGGTGCCGCGCGGGAGCGACTCTACCGTAAGATCACCATCACCATCGTAGGCCCAGAAGTCAAGCGTGTCCGGACGCCGACCTTTCGCAGTTTCGCGAGGAGCTCTTCTTCACACCCTATCCTCAAGGTCTTCTTCGAACACTCGCCCTCAGCTCCCACCTCGCCGCTCTCGCTCGCGATTTCGAGCTAATCATGAAAGACACGCAATGGGACGTACCAGTCGTCAACGTGCCGATGCGCGTGATCACCGCCGTCCTGCGCGACTGCCCGAATGTCAAGCGCGTCAAAGTGGGCACCGCGGACCTTAGCGGCACCGTCCCCCCTCTTCGACCTAGACCATTCGGTGGTTCTGGTAACCGCCATCTTGAGCTCTTCGTCAAACCTGGAGAGCTTGACTCTTTCTGGCTTCAACCTGCTCAACGCGGGACGTTTGGTCCCGTTCCACCGGCAGGCGGGCCTCATGGAGGTTATTCTTGCGCCCCGAACTTCAATTGGCCACACTCGTCTCGCTGCGAGATCCCTTAACCCCAACATCCTCGAGCTCTGCACCTTCAGGACAGACCTCTCGGCGGTCAATTCGGCATTCGGCACCCACGGACTCTTGTCAAACTCCCGGGAGTCCCTCCACCGCCTTCACCTTGACCATGGTGTGTATCCGGATCTGCATGTACTCGATCTCACCCCGTTCGTCAACCTCAAGTACCTCGCGTGGAAATTCCGCTCGTTCCCGAGGCGAGACGACGTCCAGCGAGTCAAGGACATCACCCGCCCCCTTCGCCTCTTCACGCTCATCATACAATCTCAAGAGAACGGCCCACTTTCCCTCGGCGACTCCTTCGAGTACCTCCCTTCCTCGCTCCTCACCCTCGAGCTCCCGGTCGTCCTCTGCGACCCCTTCATCGCGTTCGTCGCATCCGACGCGTGTCCGAATCTGCGATCCATCTCGGTCGGGGAGATCAGAGTGGTTCTGAGGACCTTGGTTGATGTGAAGGAGTCTTTCAAGGCAGCGGCTACCTGGCGCGGGATGGCGGGTGTCCAGGATGGCGTATGCATGTAGGAGTTGGGGTCGGCGGTTGCCCCGGTCACAGTGTACTCAACCTCACGACGGTCTCAGAGCTCACAGAACTGCTTGCTAAGCTTTTATATACTTCATTCTTTGGGAGCCTCTCTAAGTCAAGGTTCGGTACTACTGGATTGCTGGCGGACGGTCGACCTGGCGGCTAGTCGCACAGTCCCGACGTCGGTCCTCGCGCTGGGATCAGCGCACACGACCAAATGGTCCCAGCCACAACCAAGCATACTCGGTCTAAATCAGCACACGATCTACAAAGTCTACAATGTACAATAGAAAGAAGCCTTCACAAACAGAAAAGGACCTCCCAGACCCGCTCGTGCTCCTTGCCCGTCCAGTCGTTCCCCACCGCGACCTCGTTCAACATGCGCTCGAGCTCACCCATCGACGGCTCATACGCCTCAGAGGTCCTCATCGGCTTCAACCTATTCGAGATCAATGTCGCGAACTTCCAGACGTCGGTGAGGAGACGGTCGATCTCGTAAAGGTCCTCGATACGCTCGCGGCGGTGCAGGTGGAAGTCCTTGTAGGACGCCACACGCGTCGTTGGGAAAGCGCATTTCTCCAGGCCTACACAATGCAAGTAGTTAGTAGCTGAAGAGAGGAACGCGTGCTGGGTGGGACTCAAGCGCTTCGTACTCGTCGAAAAAGTCGATCACGCTCGCGTCGACGTCTGCGAGAAGCGGATCGGGTAAATCAGCGCGGTGGTCGAGGACTCGCAAGTAAGATAAAGACGCACATTCCATGAGGACCATCGCCGTGTACGCCCGTCGGCGGAGCGCCTCGAGCTCGACGTTCGCCGCCTCGATGAGGTGCTCGCGCTCAGTCGGCACAAAGCACCATTCCGAGATGATGCTCTGGAGGTAGGTCAAAAGAGCAGAAGCAGAATTTGAGTAGAGATTCTTAGACGAGATGCAGGAAGGGCACTCACCGAGTCGTCGTCGGAGTCATCAGACTCGACGAAGTGGAGGGGCGAGACATCGCCGCTGGAGTTGGAGTCGCCGCAGCCACTCTGAGTCGAATCGAGTGAGTTGCGTTCTGACTCTTTGGAGTTCGAGCGGGCGAGCACGGCGAACGGGCGGCGTAGATGGCGGCGGACGCCCTTGAAGGAGCAGTCGAAGCTCAGCTTCGACAGCGAGAGGGATGGAAACAAGAACGAGAGCCGTGACCTCTCCTCGTGGTCGATGAAGCTCGACGTCGACGAGTTGGTGATGAACGAGCCGTACAAGGGCATCGTAACGTGGTGGTGTGGAGAGATGCGGAGCGTGTCGGCGCAAGGGGCGAGGACGCGAGCAGGAGTAGTGGGCGGCAATGAGGTCGAGGAGGAAGGAAGAAAAGAAGAAAAAAACCGTTCGATCGGCTCTTGTAGTGATCGGAGTTGGCGACTCGATCCTGAACCCGCTGGAGCTGTATGCGAGCTCTTGGAGGCCCTCCTGCCGGGGCACTTGACCTGGCCATGCTGACGAGTACCGCAGCCCTAACCAGTCTGTATCTTTGATGGACTCTGAGGACTGCGTGACCGAGGGCATCAACCCGCGAGATACAAACCAAAGCCTGTCGCGAACGCGCCAACCACGGCAGCCGGATCGGCGGAACTCGCTTTCGCGCTTCGGTTTGCTCTGCGCTGGACCAGATTGAATCAATGTGAAAAAAAGTATACTTTCTATGCTCATGAGAGGCCGGTGCGTGTCCCTGGTGCGTTTCTGTTCTTGCCGGTTGTCCGATGTCGCGGCGACGCAGCCGCTGCCACTGTAGGTTGGGCCACGCGCGCATCTGCAGCTCCAACAAGAGGTTTTCTAATGCACGCAACTTTCTCAAAAAGGCTAATGATCAGAGGGCGAGCGCGTCGGTGAGTCGGCGAAGTGGCCGACCGTCCCGACCCCGACGAAACGCACGCCCGACGTCTCTCAGCCTCCAAGCGCTCCCTCGCGTCTCGCACCTCGCAGCCACCGCACCGCACCGGCAACGATGAGCGACCTCGGGCCCCAGCTGCACTCGGCCGTGACGCTCGCTCTGGGTCAATCCTCGACGGCCGAAGAGCGCAACTCGGCGTACGCGTTCCTCGCGCAGGTCAAGGATGCGCACCAGCAGACCTGGGAGGCGTGCCTCGCGCTGTTCCTCGAGCGCGCCCCGGACCGCGATGGGTACCGATGGGACGCCCAGGAACGCATGTTTGCCGTGCAAGTCGTCGGCGAGAGGTGAGTCACGCTCCTTGACAGTCGGTGTCGCCCAACTTTTTTTCGGGGCGGCGAGCCGGGACACGAGCTGCTGGGGAAGGAACGGCTTCGGCAGAGCTTAGTGGGGGCGCAGCCGAACTAGGTACCCCACGGGAGAACTGGTCCGACAGAAGGATGGCCGAGTCGACCGGCGCGAGCTCGTGACGGCTCGCGCGACTTGACTCGGTTCAGTCAGGGGACTCGGTGGCGGTGAACGGGTGCTGGTGGGAACTGCTGCAGCGAACGCAGTTCGACAGGCTGTCGAACCGAATTGCAGAAGAAGGAGACGTGGACTCGCCACAGAACAGAACGCTGACTCGCTGCGACTGTCGCCTGCAGTCTTCCGCTCCTCTCCCCGGAAGCGCTCGCGTTCGTGCAGACGAGCCTTTTCTCGTACTTTGAGCGCGAATACTCAGCCGGTTCAGCCGAATCCGGCGTCGTCTGTGCGTTCCATCGTCGACTCGCGCGCGCGCACGGCGCTGACTTCGCCCCGGTCCGCAGTCCTAAAGAACGCGACGGTGAAGCTGCTCACGCTGCTGTTCTTCCACTCGTACCCGCTCACCTCGCCGACCTTCTTCTCCCACTTCATCGCCCTGCTCCGCCCCGCCCCCGGCGCGCCGCTCAACCCGCACACGACGGACCTCCTCCTGCGCCTGCTGCACGAAGTCTCGACCGAGATCTCGGACGCGCAACTCCGGCTCAACAAGACGGTCCTGCGCCTGAACAAGGACGGCGAGCTGCGCGATGCGGTGCGCGCGAGGGACGCCATCGCGATCGCTGGCGCCGTCTGGGAGGTCCTCGGGGAGGCGATCGAGGGCCTCGGCAGTGAAGGAGAAGGCATAAAGGGCGAGCGAGCGCGAGAAATCGCGATGATGGGCATGAAGGTCATTGGCGACTACGTCTGTGAGTTCTCGGTTGGCTTGGTAGACGGTTGGATGGAGCTCGGTGCGAAGCTGGACGGGTGGCTGACTTGGCACGCTCTGGGCAGCCTGGGTCGACATCAACCTGATCGTGACGCCGACGACGATCCCGTTCCTCCTCCGCGCGCTGCACCTGCCGGCACCCGCGGACCTCGCACTGCGTACGACGACCGCCGACGCGCTGCTCGAGACGGTGACCAAGGGCATGCCCGCCGCGGACAAGCTCGCGCTGCTCGCCGTGCTCGACCTCGGCGCGGTGCTGTCGACCCTCGTCGGCGTCGGGCGCGAGAACGGCCGCACCGAGGCGGACGAGCAGACGGAGCTCTTCCGCGAGAAGCTCGGCAAGCTCCTCAACGGCACCGGCGTCGAGCTGTGCAAAATCTGCGAAGACGTGCGTCTCGTTTCTGGGTCTGCAAGTGAAACGGTTGGCTGACAAGTCCGGCACGCAGAGCTCGACGCCGGAGCACCAGCTCGCGGCCAAGACGATGGCGACGTCGCTCCTGCCGCTCCTGCTGCAGTACCTCGCCGACTCGCACGACCTCCTGCACACGATCGCCATCTCGCCCTTCGCGACGTCGATTCTTGGGCTGTACAAGAAGGAGAAGAAGCGGCTGCTCGCGATGACGCCCGAGAAGCAGCAGTTCCTCACCCGCCTGCTCGACATTGTCGTCAGCAAGATGGAGTACGCCGCGGACGTCGAGTGGGCGCTCAGTGCCGAGGGCGAGGAGGACGACGACGAGCTCACGTTCGCCGAGATGCGCAAGAACTTCTGCGTCGTCGCCGACGCGATCGCGTGGATCGACCCCGAGCTGTATACGAACGTCACCCGCCAGATCGTCATCAACACGATCGACAAGTACGAGTCGGCGGGCGCGGCCGCGCAGGGGCTCACATGGCAGCGCGTCGAGCTCGCGACGTACCTTCTCTACTCCTTCGGTCCGCCCCTTTCCACCGATTTAGACTATTTGCATCCACTAATAAGGATTCACCACAGGCCAAGCGGTCAGCCTCACCGGCCCCGGCGCGTTCGTGCAAGTGCCGCCGACGGAGATCCAGCGCGCCAAGACGGACACGGCGTACAAGATCGACTACACGCAGTTCCCGCTCTCGCAGCTCGGCGAGATGATGCTCCGCGCGTGCCGGGCCAAGCTCGTCGTGTACCCGCACCCGGCCGTCTCGCTCCAGTTCTTCGAGGTCATCGTGCGCTACAACGACTTCTTCCGCCTCTGCCCCCAGTACATCAACGAGCTCCTGCCGAGCTTCCTCGATGAGCAGTGCGTGACCTTCTGGACTGGAGACAGAGCAGGACGCTGACGCGCCCTGTTGGCGTCGTAGCGGCCTCCATCAGGCAGACCAGCCCGTCCGAGCACGCGTGTACTACCTCTTCAGCCGCTTCGTCCTCAACGCCAAGAGCATCCTCCAGGCGCAAATCACCGGCGAGCTCGTCAGCAACATCCTCACTCGGATGCAGGTGCGCCCAGGCCCATTCCCATCTCTACCCCTGCTCCGCTAACCCACATCGTTCCAGGACCTGCTCATCATCACCGCCGAGCTGCCTTCAGACGAGCCCGCGTCGGAAGCGATCCTCACCAAAGCGGCCGGAACGCCCTCGTTCTTCGACGCCCAGCTGAACCTCTTCGAGGCCGTCGGCACGCTCATCTCGATCCTCAACCAGATCCCCGAGCAGCAGGTCGCCCTTCTCCGCGCCGTCCTCGCCCCGCTGCTCGCCGGCATCCAGCTCAACACGCGCACGACGGCGACCAGCCCCGAGGACCTCGCCGCCATCTACCAGGCCCACCACCTCATCATGGCCGTCGGCAGCGTCGCCAAGGGATTCCCGGACCTCTCGGCGAGGGCGCCGACTGCGACGGGCGACTGGGTCGACGTCTACAAGGAGGCGACCGGGGCTGTCCTCGTTGGCGCCAAGACGATGGGCGGGTTCGTCGTCATTCGGAGCGCCGTGAGCTGATCTGTCTGGAGCTGAGCGCGGGCTTCGCTGATCAGTTTGTGCGACGCAGGCCCGCCACTCGTTCAACCGGATCGTCGCGACGACCGGGACCGCCGTGCTCCCGCTCATCCCGACCTTGATCGACTGCCTGCTCAGCCAGGCCACCTTTACCGAGGTCTCGGAGCTGCTCATGTTCCTTGGACAGCTCGTCGCCAAGTACAAGGTGCGTCGCCTTGAGTCTGACCGCGACTACAGAATACTGACAGTTTCGTGCGCCAACAGTTCGACTTCCTTCTCATCCTCGACGCCCTTCTCATTCCCGTCTTCGAGCGCGTCTTCTACTTCCTCAAGCTCCCGATCGCGGGCACGGACGACATGATCCAGCACTCGAACCTCCGCCGCGCCTACTTTGGCTTCCTCATCTCGATCGCCCAGGCAAACCTCACCGAGGTCTTCTACTCAGAAAGTGCGCTGCCTTCCCCTCTGCTCACCCTCCCTGCCGGGCTAACGCCCGCGCGCGCGCAGAGAACAAGCCGCATCTCCAGTCCGTGCTGCAGTCCGTTACGCACTACATCGCGACCGACTCGCTCGCGCCGGACCAGCGGTACGGGTTCTCCGTCCTGACCAAGTTCCTCGGGCTCTGGGTCGAGACGTACCGCCCCGCGACCGCGCCCCCGCTCGTCAACGGCGCACCGCCGAGTCCCGTGCCCGGGTTCGAGCAGTTCCTCTACTCGGACGCCGTCGCGCTCTGCTTCAAGGTCCCCTTGATGCCCAGCTTTGACTACAGCGACGCGCAGAGCTTCCAGGTGCGCCTTCTTGCGTCGAGGTTCGCAAGGATTGCGAGCTGAACAGAAGCACGGCAGGTCATCGGCGAGATTGCCAACTTTCTCAAGGCACTCTACCAGAAGCGCGGCGTCGAGTTCGTCGAGTTCATGACCGGCACGCTCCTCCCGTCGATCCAATGCCCGCCGCAAGCAGCCGAGGTGTTCATGACTTCCCTCAAGGACGCGCCCGAGTTCGTCGTCTTTGTGCCCTCGCCTACTTCTACTCTTGCTCACTTTACTACCCTGCAGCGGCAAGCAATTCAAGAAGAGCCTCCAAGAATGGCTCCGGACCAGTCGCGGGCCCGCTCAGTAACCCATACCCCCACCCTCTTGCCCCACTTTTGGGCCCCCGATTCCATCTTCACACCACCATCGCACTCCACACCCCCTCAACAACATACCCCTGCATCCCCCCTTCACCACCCTCTCCAAAACGCATCCGGCGAACACCCGCCCGACCCCAACTTCGCACTTCGCCTCTTCAGTATGGAACTGGAATTGAAAGTACTACACGCTCTCTCACCAGAACCGACGGTCCTTGCAACCTTCCGATATCAGGAGCCGCCGCACTGCGGTTTGACGTGAGCTCGATGTGAGCTAAGAGAGCGAGGGACGCACCGGGGGACCAGTGAGCGACTTGGTGGCGAGCATGAGGCCGACGATCATACCGTACAGTCCCAGTACCTCCGCAAAGATCATGATGAGGACCATGCCTAAGTAGGGAGGCGCCGTCAGCGTAGGTGCGAAGCAGAGCGGGCGCGGCTCTCGCCCGCCTGCGCTCACCGACGTAGATCTTGGGCTGCGGAGAGGAATTAAGGTTAATCTCAAAGCGTCTTTGACGCTTGTGTGCAACGCAAATGAACTCGCACCTGCTGCACGACTCCGCGAACGCCAGCGTCGCCGACGATACCGATGGCGAATCCAGCGGATAATCCTCCAAGACCAACCGAAAGACCGGCACCAAGCTGAAGGAAGCCGGCGTAGAGTGACATCCTTTACCTCCAGGAGATCAGCGACGTGGTGGTCCGAAGAGCGGGAAAGGGACGAACGGCGAGTCGAGCGCATTGACCAGGATCACGCTGACGACGAGGCCGTAAACCTGATGCCGGATAGGTTAGCTGAATTGTAAAAGATGACTGCTTAGACTGTAAGCTTCACCCCTACGATTCCGGCCATGATGACGGGCATCAAGCAGATGATTAACAGGTCAGGCCGGAGCACGGACGCGGCTGCCACGCCCACGCCGGCTTTCGAAGTCCCGTACGCTCCTCCGATGCCTAATAAGTGAACTTTAAGCGCATCTTCTTCGTACCGCTCCTTCAAGACTACGCTCACACGTGAAGACGATGGCCGCTACACAGCCCTGCGACAACGGGGTCGTCGTCAGCCCTCGGTCACCAGTCCACCAGTCCCACCGCGAGGTGGGTTCAATTCGAGAGTGCGCTCAGTTACCATCGAACCGAAGAACGGCGCGTAGATTGGGCACAGCTCGGAGATCTCGCTGAGTAGAGCCGCCGTCAGGGGCAGCTGGTGGCGAACGCAATCCGATCAGCGACCTTACGAGATGACGCTCGACATTGGGAAGACTGGGAGCTTGAATAAGGTGTGTATTGGAATGTGAGAGCTGGGGGTGGCAGTACTCCTCCCTTTATTTCACTCGTGATGGGGGTCGAGTCATCTGCCCAGGCGCGATGCTCGAGTCCGAGCTAGTCCGCTTCATGGATTGAGAGGCTCCGTACGTGATTTTGATGAGCTGGAGGTGGTCCTGTGACAAGCGAGAGGCGAGAGGCGAGGCATTGTCGAGTCAGACGAGGCAGGCGGCGCCTTCAATTCAGGCTTCAAGAGGCGCAAGCTCCAGTGGGGTGATGTATGCTATTCAGGCTTTCTTTCATGAATCCAATCAAACGAGTACGGAATATTGCCAGTGCGATGTAGCGCTCCCTTACCCCCTAGTCGATTTTGTTTTGTGACGTTCGACACGATCAGTGTCCGGCGCCGCGCGAGTACTGGAGTTTGTCGTCGGTCTTCTCGCCGCTGTCCCTGCCGAAGAGCTCGACCTAAAGAAGCAGTACCGGGGTCAGCGGGGTCCAAAATAATCAGAGCGACGAGGGCATACGGCGGTGGTGGAGAAGTCCCGTGCGGCGATACGGTCGTCGAACAGAATGTCGAGCTCGGCGTAGGTACGTCCTTTGGCCTCCGGGAGGCGGTAGAAGGTCCAAATTGCGGAAATGAGGCAACCTCCGGCCCAGAAGAACCTAGGCAAAGACGGGTAAGCGGACGTCGACGCCACCGCGGACGCAGGGGCACTCACCCGGCCTTGCGTCCCCAGTTCCAGGAGATCGGGGAAAGCATGCGCGGGAAAAGTATGTTGTTGAGGATGCCGACGATGTTGTACGAGATGCGAGCGAGCACGACGGACTTGGCGCGGAGGCGCGTCGAGGGGATTTCTGCGAATGCGCGTGAGACTCGGGCGCGGGGTGCAGCGGATATGTTACGTACCAGCGACCAAGCAGTAGCAGACCGGCCCAACAGTGAACTGGTACAAGAAGCTGTAGAACTAAAGAAAAAAATTCAGCGCGGGAGCTAAGAGGCGGAATGGACGTGCACGCACAATGACCAAGGAGCCTGCAGCCCAGGATCCGCCGGACGAGTGAGAGAATCCAGTTCCTCCAACTCCAAGTAGAACGACAGTCATCGCGGCAAGACCCCAGAAGTAAAGCTCGCGACGGCCGAACTGTTGCACGATAGGGTCAGCGTCGTCCACTTTGCCGGAGGTGCGAAGGCTTACGTAGTTCATCGTCCACCACGATGCGATGGTTCCGACGGCTCCGAGAGCGTAGTTTCCAAGGGACAGAGAGAAGGAATTGGACGTGGACAGGCCAGCCTGGACGAAGAACACAGTCGAGAATCCGCTGCAACATGGCAATCAGTCAGATCGGGAGCGCTGGTAGGGGTATTCCCAGAAGTGAACGTACATAAATCCACTGCCACAGATCGTCTGGATCATCCAAACCATGCAGACAATCTCTGTGCGCCTGAGGTTGGTTCCGCGAAAGCAGTCGACGTAGCTGGTGCCGGCGTCCATGACCTTCTCGACCTCGTTGGTGTGGATAATGGCGGCTAGAGACTCCTCTGCAGTCAGAGCGCCTGAAATTATGAAGCGAGGGTCAGCTTTGCTCGACCGCACAATTGCAGGCCGACTCACCCGGGGCGTTGGGGTTTCCAAGGCGGCGAAGCGAAGCGATGGCCGCCTCAGGCTTCCCAGCACGGACGAGGTACCAAGGCGACTCGGGGGCGAAGATGACGGCGATAAAGATCGGAATCGGCCACATCCACTGGAGGGCGAAGCTGGACGTTCTGGATTAGCGACGGTCTGCGAAACGAAGCAGTGAGGACACTCACGGAATGCGGTACGCCCACTGGTCGTCGATGGAGTAGCCAGAAACACCTTTGAGGACACCGGAGGACACGAATTGACCCATGACCCAGCATAGGTTGACCTGGAGCAAGAGTCAGCGAATGCTCTCCGCTTGCGAGGCGTTTCGCGGCGCACGTAGGTAGTCAAAAACGGTCGGAGGGGCACGGGACAGATCTCAGCCGCGTAAGCGGTGGTGAGCGTCTAAACAAGATTTGGGTCAGCTTCGAGCATGAGCAAGCGTGGCAAATAGCGGACCTGGAAGACTCCCCACGGAAGGCCGCACAGCAACTCGCCGATAAGGAGGACCTCGATGCTCTTCGCGGAGAAAGGGATCGCAACAAAAGCCGTGATCAGAATGAGGGAGAGGCCGATAGTCTTCCGGTAGCCGAATCTGTCGCAAGCCCATCCGTTGCTGTCGAGAGTAGAGCGTCAGGGTTTGCTTGGCTAGGGTCGAGGAGCTTGACTCACATGAGGAGACCGATAATAGATCCGACTTGCACCGCGTTGGAAAGTCCTATTACGAAGCGTATGTGAGCCATGGATCCTCCTCCGGGAGCAGGTGCGTGGCAGGCAAGACGTACCAGTCTGCCAAGCTGTTTGCAAGCACAGCCCGTCAGCAACAGTTCGATTCCGAGAAATGAGAGAGTGTGATCTTACCAGCTGAGATTAGGTACGAGCCGTTGGGCTGAAGGTCACCGAAGCGCTTCTGGAAAGCCGGGAGCGCGTAGAACGAGTTGATCTGCGATGATGGTGGCGTTAGAAACACCGGAGGTGCCGACAAGTCGCATTAACGCACCATGGTGAGGTCGAAGCCCTCCATGACAATGGCCGTCGAAAAATTCATGGAAAATAGACACGCGGTGGGGTAGGCCTGCGAGAGGCGCGACCTGTTAGTGGCGGTACCGCAAGGTACTTCCGCTCAGCAGACGCACCCTAAGCGCCTCCCGGATAGTCATTTTGTGCTCCTTATCCGCAGCGGCGTTGGCACCATTCACTGTCTCCTCATGGTGCTCGATCTTGGTCGCGAGCTTGTCGTCGATTCCGGGGTCGGCATAGGCGACCTTCGCAACGTGCCCGTTCTCGGCGTCGGTGATGTGGGACATTGTGCTGAGTAGTAAAAACGATAAGGCTGAGTACGAGAGGGGGTCAACAAAGCACCTACGCGCACTCGACTGCAAAAGCGGGATGTGACCGGGTCAGACTACGAGCGCGACTGCTGGCAAGAGTGAAGTAGGCTTACAGCTTGAGGCTGGACTCGAAGTGAGAAATTGTGGTGAGGAGAGGAAAGAAGAGGAGACAGGACCTGCGGATTAAGAATGAAGACGTTGTCCGGCGGCGTCTGGCGATCAGCGTCGAGACGATCGCATGACTTTGGAGGCGTGTCGAGTTGGAGCCCGGGTGGGGGCGCGGGGAGGTGCGAGGCCCCACAAAACGCAAGCCGAAGAGCGAAAAGTGACCGGCAGCGACCGGCAGGTGGTCTCGATTCGCGGCCGTACTTCGGCGCGGTCGTCGAGAGAGAAAGCGCTGGGCAACCTTCCGTGTGGGATGCGCTGGCCAGCGCCGGATGCCCTGCCGGCACGGGCCGCAAGTAGCGTTGATCTCCGAGAAACGACCGACCGTCCGTCTAGCTGAGAGTCGGCGTCGCGTGACTCGGGTAGGGCGTGAGGAGGATCGCCGTTGGGTCGAGGCTTTCTCGGCCAAGGCTGCACTTTGAGGCGCTCCCGGTCCAAGCTCACCACCACCAACTAAGTAGTAGTGGGGCGTGTCGTGTCTCGTTCAGCCATTCCGCACTCTTTTCGTCACAGAAATGACCGTCCCGCTCGTCCTCAAGCCAGTTGGGGTCGCGACGCCGCTCATCGCCGCGCAAAACGGCACTGCTGCCTCTCCGGCAGCCGGCAAGTGGTGGAAAGAAGCATGCATTTACCAGGTGGGCGGCGCTCTTGAGACCGCGAGCCTGGCTTCTGACGTACTCCCATATTCAGATCTACCCCGCGAGCTTCGCGGACTCCACTGGCGACGGCACGGGCGACCTGCCTGGCATCCTCGCCAAGCTGGACTACATTTCCGCGCTCGGAGTGGACTGCGTGTGGATTTGTCCGTTTTTCAAGTCGTAAGTGCACTTGGCGCGCTGTCGTTCTCAAGCCAACTCGCGCCCGCGCTCACCCACGTCTCTTTGCAGTCCCCAGTTCGACCTGGGGTGCGTGTTCCGTGATCCAGCCAATGTATCGTCGAAACTGATCGCTTTTCTGGCCCTCAGGTATGATATCGAAGACTATCAAGACGTACACGCCCCATACGGCAACATCGCGGATGTGGATGCCATCATCGCTGGGTGTCACGAGCGGTCGATGAGGGTCGTCTTCGACTTGGTTATCAACCACTGCAGCTATAAACACAAGTGGTTCCTCGAGAGCCGCTCGAGCAAGACTAATGCGAAGCGCGATTGGGTGCGTCGGGTGGACTCAGCGAGGTCGATCGTTTTTGCTGACCCCTTTCGGATCCTCGTAGTTCGTGTGGAAGCCTGCAACCATGGTTGATGGCGTTCGCCACCCGCCCAACAACTGGAAAACCTTCTTTGGTGGGTCGGTCTGGGAGTGGGACGAGGTCACCGAGGAGGTTCGTTGCACGCGCGGTTCGTAGCCCGATGAACTCACACACTGATTCTTGCACTTGACAGTACTATCTGCACGCAAGTATACCGCCTTTTCTTTTGTGATCCTTTGACTTACCCTCTCGCGGCTCTGCCAGTACTTTTGCGTTGAGCAGCCCGACTTCAACTGGGAGAACCCGGTCACTCGGGAGGTGAGCGAATCTCCCAGAGTATTTGGTGGTCAGAATTACGACTACTTACATTACCTTTCATCTACCCCAGGCCCTGTATCAGGAGGCGGTCGTGTTTTGGCTCGCGAAGGGAGTCGACGGCTTCCGTATCGACACTGGTACATCGACCCCTCCCCCCCTCCGTGGTCGTCCTGAGTACCCTGAACTAATCCTACACTCTGCAGTCAACATGTACAGCAAGCACCTTGACTTTCCCGACGCGCCCATCGTCGACGTCAACTCGCCCTGGCAGCCGGCGTACCACTACCAGTCGAACGGGCCGCGCATCCACGAATTCATCCACGAGATGAACGTCAAGGCGTTCCAAAAATACGGGTGAGCTTTCTGCAACATGCTCCTGAACGCTTGCTCATCGGCTCCTTCCTGAAGTGCTGTGGGCATTGGAGAGCTGCCCGACACCCCTGACTATCGCGATGTCTTGAAGTACGTCGGGGCGTCGGTGGAGGAGCTTGATGTGGTCATCCAGGTATCCTCGCTGCTTTCTAAGACACCAGCTTGATATGCTGATATCCTCGATGCATGCAGTTCGACCTCGCCGGACTCGACCGCGGCGGGCCGATCAACTTGATGTACAAGAAGTGGCAGCTCACCGAGTTCAAGGTGGACTTTCTCGCTTCACGAGTCTGCTGTATAAACCTAATTTCATCTGTGCAGGATGCCACGGACAACGCTCAACAGCTCACGGATCCGAAGCACGACGGATGGGCCGTGTGTCTTCTCTCCCGTCCAAATCATCACGCAGGAGCAAGCATCTGACTTCAGACTTGCAGATAACTTGTCTCGAGAACCACGACCTCGCTCGTTGCGTCTCGCGGTTCGGCTCGGATGCGCCAGAGCACCGAGTAGCGTCCGCAAAGATGCTTGCGGCGTACCTCCTAGATCGGAAGAGCGTCGTGTAGGGAAAGAGTGTCCTAGGTGTGTAGAT
>ERZ1463038.325-NODE-325-length-15890-cov-14.214398_pt1 | contig 15890 bp, 22 predicted proteins | sample MGYA00564479_ERZ1463038 | MGnify/ENA primary metagenome ERZ1463038 (study PRJEB39244, sample SAMEA3635134) | Helicobacter pylori | study: EMG produced TPA metagenomics assembly of PRJEB11511 data set (Assembly of a 5300-year-old Helicobacter pylori...
GGCGAGTGGTCCCTCTCCGCTGCAGGCGACAACGAGCATGCGGACCTGTCGACTCGGGCGTCGGGCGCGGCAGCGTTCTACTTCCAGTGGGCATCGGCGCAGATGCGAGCGTACGAGAAGGGCGCCGGTTGGGTGTTCTGGACTTGTGAGTCTCGGATAGCCTCAGGTGGTCCAGAACTGATGCTTTGTGGCCGCAGACAAGACGGACACGCTGTTGGTTGACCTAAGCTTCGCACATTGCGAGCTCGCTGACGCCCAACTTTGCGCAGGAACGACCCGAGATGGGACTACGGTCTCGGAGTTGCGCAGGGCTACTTGCCATCGACGGCGTCGGCCTGGAGTACCTCTGCGTGCAACGGGTACTGAAGGAAGTCTTGAGGCGGAAGAGAAGCACTATGAAATCAAAGGGCGACGACAACGACGCCCACCGCCCGGGTTGATGAGCTTAAATACGGGCTGATTATTGCGACATGCTGAACTGAGAGGGAGTCTAATGCCTGGTATAAGGGTGGCCAGCGACGGCATGCCGGTCGTGGTCGAGGAGGGAAACGGGAAGTGTCCAACGGGGGTCGCGCGGCGAGAGGAGGTGAAGGGGTCGAAAGGAGGGTGTGGTGAAATCGCAGAATAAGAGTCGTATTTGTGTCCGCAAGTGCTGGTGGTTGCTTGGCGACCTGAAGATCCGAAGGTCAGCGTCGGCGCAGGGCAGTAGTGAGGGAGCAACGCACCCAGCCGCCGAGAACTGCAGATGACTATGATGCCTGTCCCCAAGATGCTGGTCCCGCGTTGTGCATCGACACCGGGTCAGAATACCGACTCTCGTTCGTGATGTGGCTCATCCGGCGATCGTCATCGTCGTCGTCCTGCCCGCTCTCGACGGAGGGGGTCGACGGCGTGGGCGACGGGGCCTTCGCAGCGTCGTCAAACGGGCTGATGCCCTTCGTGCGGTCGTCCTCCTCGAACTCGATCACGGGCGAGCTGGACGGGCTGCCGCGGAGGCTGCGCATCATGCGCTTCGACGCGCCGAGGAACGAGCTCGAGCTGGGGAAGCTCGGGAAGCTCGGCTTCTTGTTCAGCTGGGGCGAGCTCGCCGAGCCGGCCATCGTCTCGCGCTTGACCGCGTAGGATCGCAGGAGCTCGTCGGGGCTCATCATCGAGTCGCGCTGCGCCATGGGCATGTGGCCGGCCGACGCAGACCGAGGCGTACGTTTCGGGGGCGAGTGTGGGGACAGGAACGAGGTCGGCGGTGAGGGCGAGGTGGACTTGGTCGAGTTGGTCTCGGGCGAGTAGGCGAGCTCGCCGTCGTGCATGATCGCGATCGCCGGCAGGTCTGCGAGCTCCTGAGCGAGCGACGGGTCGGCGACCGAGTCGCGGGCGCTGGTCGAGCTTGACAGGTTCGATGGTTTCCGCGTGCGGTTGAGCGTCGGCGAGGGTGGCGGGCCGAGGTGTGACGGCGAGGGCGGGGAAGGGAAGACGTTTGGCCGGTCTGCGAGTTGCTCCCAGGTACTGTTGCTTCGCGGAAGGTCGGGGACGTGCATCGACGCGCGGATCGCACCGGCGGCGTAGTACGAGCTCGCGCGGGGCTCGCCCGAGTTGGCCGTCGGGTTTCGCAGCGAGGACGGCCCGGGGCGGCGGCTGCTCGAGAAGCTGGGCCTGCCCAGACTGGCAGCTTCCGAGAAGCTGACCTTGCTCGCGCGCTCTCCTTGGCCGATCTGGCGCATCTCGGCCGGCTGCGGTGGCCGGATCTGCGAGTACGCCGACGCGGGCCGGTGCAGGTCGCTGAAGAGGTGCGAGGTGTTGCTCTGGGAGTGAATCGACCCCGACGGCCGGTGGTGCGAGACGGACCCGGCGAGCGAGCCTGCGCGCGAGTGCTGGTAGTGCGACCCCGGCCGCGACGACATGGATGGCCGTGGCGGCTGCCAGGTGCCCTGCGAGATCATCGACATCCGCTGGTCGATTACCTATGTCCTCGGTCGTCAGTTGCGCGTATCTAGGCTTGAAAAGCAAAATGACCCACAGCACTCCAGCGCTTCTGCTCCGGGCGCTTGCGCAGCTTGTTCCACGTGACGTACGCGCCGATGCACGCGATCACGGCGAGGACGGGGATCGCGACCGCGGCGCCGAGCTTGCCACCCGAGATGTTGCTGCCCGAGGACGCATTCGCGACTGACTCGACCGAAGGGCCCGTGTAGACCGGCTCGGACGCCGACCCCGTCACGGAAGCGGGGTATCTGCGCGACACCATGAGCACGCCTGCCTAGAATTCGGCACCAAGGAAAAAGGCACGCACGTTCCGTTGTAAGTGATCGCAAAGAGCGGACCAGCCGGTGCGACCGTGTCCCAGATGGGCGAGCCGTGCGTAGTCATGATGAGCTGCCCTCCAGAGTCAGCCGCCGCTGAAATACCCAATCGCTAGAAAGGAACCCACCTGGCCCGAAACAGACCCAGCGCCGGTACTTGCATTCCACCACCCGGGCTTGAGCTGCGTGTCCAAGCTCCCCGCCGAGAACTCGATCCCGCTCCACTCGTGCACGGCTGTGAGGCCGGTTGCCTCCTCGACGTTGAGGTACAGGTCGATCGTGCTCGCCGAAAGGGTGAGGCAGGTCGGGTCCCACGTGATCGTCAGCGGCTCGTAGACCGGCAGCGAGTCCGTCGCGAGCGGGTAGGTGTACAGCGACGAGCACGCGCGCGCCACCACCGACGTACCCGTTCGCGCACGTTTGATGCGGTGCGGTGGGGGAGCGTGAGAGGCCATTACGGCTGGCGGAAGCGGAGCAAAAGAGTGACTGGGGGCGGCCGGCGGAGGGAGGCGGTGACCGTTGAGGCCTGCGCAGGAAAAGTAGCGGCGTCAGCGCTCAGGCTTCGTGTCTGCGACTCTGAACTCTGAGTCAGAGAGTCCTGTGATCCCTGAAACAAGCGTGCGGGGCTGCATCCAGAGCGTCGTCCGGTGCATGCCGGTGCGGACCAAGCGGCTCCCGAGCCCCACTGTCGCTCCCGCGTTCCCCGCCGTGTCGTGCGACCCAGTAGGGGCTGCATCGTATCGAACCGTCACAGAACGCAAACAGCCAACGAGACGGCCCCCTCGCGAGGGTCGTTCCGCATAGTTGTCGCGCTCGGCGCTAGCGGACCGTTGTTTGTCGGCCCGGGCAGGCCTCACCGCAAGGTCGTGCCGGCACCCACGCCAGCACCACAACGCAACCCAGACGAGTCACGTCAACACTGACCGAGTCCATCTCGCTCGCGCCGCGCCACCCGCTCGCTCCCCTTGTCCTCTGCGAGACCGCGCGCTCCCCCTGTCACACTTCCTTCAACGCCTGCGCGGCGCGTCGTCGCCGAGCAGGGCACGCCGGGAACGGAAGACTTGCCTGGGGGGGTCGGAAGGTGCCCACTGGCGGAGACGAACGACGAAGGACACGGCGAGGAGCAGCGAGGTAGGGCGGGTGCTGCGTGAATCCGCCAGCTGGCTGACTTCGATTTGAAGCGCGTCGCGTCGGTCTTTAGGAGGTGTTTCTTACTTCCACTTTGCTAGCGAAGGACAATGGATTCCTTGGCAAAGTTGGACGAGTCTCAGGACCTGTCCGGGCCGCCTTGAGTCCGCTCGAGCTGAACAGCCCGCCGTTCGTCTCGTGTCGACATGTTCAACGCTCCGTCGGTCCAGTTGTCCATGACAGCGAACTTCTCCACTTTAAAAAACTTTTGTAGGCGAGAGTAGATAATCCGCTGCCTTTGAACAGCAGCGTCATTGTCTTTTATAGCAGCGCAGACCACACTCCTCCCTCCTTCCCCGACTGGACTCTCATGTCCCCAGCTAAACACCCTCGCCCACATTTCCCATGTTTATCCAAACTTGCGGAATCAGCTTCATCTCATGCCTTTCCCCCGCAACGCGATGTTCATCCTCCCTGAGTCCTCGCGGGGATGCGACAGCCACCACATGTGCCGCCCTTTGTCCGCCTCGTGTCGATGACCGTGAATCTGGGTCTATTTCGCTGATTTGTGATGGTTTGAGCCTGTGGTCGGGAAGGGGATGGGGACGAGGCCATGCCCATGGCTCAGTTGTTGCCCGTGGACTGCAGCGAGCGGGTCGATCGTTGCGGACGGCTTGCTCGTGGTTGCAGATGTTTTAGATCTGAGCAGTAGATTTTACATCAGAGATCTTATTCCCGCCGAACTAAATCTTGGCTTACCGGGGTGATGCGTGAAGCTTTGAAGGTTGGTGGCGCAGAGTTTGGATCGTGAGGTTCTGGCCATTCACTCGTGACTCAAAACACTTGAGGTGCCCTTGAAACCAGCTGCATCCATACTTTTCAACTGTGTGCGGTCTGTCAGGAGCTGCCTGCACACGCCTGTGGGGAGCGAGATGGCGGAGCGGCGCTAACGCCGTGTCCATGGGCCCAGCCGCTGCCGAAGTTGAAGTTCAAGTCATGTTGATTGTCAAGAGCTACCGAAGCAACTACTACGGGTTCTGCAATGCAAAAATGTATGATAATCCTCTAAGAGGGTAAGAGCCCGAATGGCCCTCAGAAGAAGGGAAGACCGCTAAAAAGAAGCGTGCCAGGGAGGGCGCATTACTCCATCCGAGATTCGAACTCGAGTCGATTCCTAACACTCAAGGTGGGAAAGAACCATCATGAACCACTAGACCAATGGAGTTTTTGGGCAACAAAAATCAGACATCTATATTGGTCAACGGAGATGGGCTTCTGGGCGAAGACGAAATTGACGGCGCTGAGCGATGACAGAGATTCCCGTGGACGAAGATGGTGTTCTGCTACCGAAGGAGCTGCCCAGGAGCATCCCTCGCCAAGAAGTGAAATGATGTGACTGTTGAAAGCCAACCCGGCGCCCACAGTTGCGAGTTGCTGGGCCGGGACAGAGTAATTTCAGGGGGTTCCTTCTTTCAGGCTGTAGGAAGCTGTGCAACCACAGCCTTTTACAAATCTATGTAGAATGGCTGAAAGTATTCAAAAAGCATGAAGTTGGTGCTCGCTCGTGCAAAAAAAAAAAAGGCACGGACCAGCGCGGCCCCGCACGGGGCACGATGCCTCTCGCTCTTCCCCAAAGGATACATGTCTGCTCGCTCTTCCCCTATTCCCCAAAAAATATATCCTCTCCTGTTACGGAGAGGCAGCGACGAATGCAGGATTCGAACCTACGCGGGTAAACCCAGTAGCTGGGCGCGAATGGCTAATTCGAGACTACCGCCGTAACCACTTGGCTAATTCGCCAGTGCTGTTGTTGTTGGTCCCACTGGTTGGCCATCCTACAAGAGCGTCCACCTGCACACGTCCACCGACGGCGGACCGGCGCGACGAAGCGTCGCTTGGGTAGGACAGACTGCTGAGTCTGAGCAGTCTGTTGCACTCAAGTACTATAACAAGTCTGAGCTACAAGAACCACCAGTCCTTGGTGGTAACTCCAACGAACGCCGGCGCGCTCGCCCAAAGGCTTCCCTCGCCACCGCCTACACACTCTTGGATGGATTCACGGGGCAAGAGTGTCAAGAATTGGTAAATATGATATCCATTGGAGGCAGACGAGACATATCGTCTCCCATCTCGACTGAGAAGCATGTTGCCGGCTGGCACGTTCGCGCGACCGCCAGCTGTCCTTAGGCTGTGGCTGTATCCCAAAGTCCCTCAGGGCATGAAGCCTTGTAGTAAATAACTCAATACTAGAGTCACAATATGCATCCGCCTCAAGATGTGTAGCTCTTCTGAAGAAGTAAACCTGCTTCGCTGAAATGGTGCGCCGGTGAGCACGACGCGTCCCTTCGGAGTCAGAGCAGAGGATCACTCGCGAACCCAGGGAGTGAACTGCGTTTCCTTTGACAGCCGAGGTCGAGTATCGAGAGCCAAGGTCGTTACTCTTGGTACTCCTGGTGGAACACGGCGCTCGAGCTCAGGCCAACTCCACCAGTTGAGTGCCCTTTTCTCGGGGGAGATGCCAGGCGTCTGAGCTCTACTTGCGCACCGCCAATCAATCATTCACCGACCGGGTATCCAGAAGGCATGCTCGACCCAAGGCCTGGACTCGAACGTCCGTTGTGATCGGTCGTTCGCGTCCCGCCTGCCGCACCGGCGTCGAGTTTCCCTGAAAACCGAGCGCTCAACCCTTCACAAGTCAGGGCCTCTCCGAACACGATCACCTCACGTAAGCCTACCGTGAGCCGTAGCCTCACATGACTCCCGTTCTCATCAGACTCACCGCCGGACTCGAGCTCACGCGCACACCCCTAGCGTAGTCGAAGTGACACCTCAGTGGTGCTGCGTCCGCTGCCCTGCGGTCGTACGGACGGTCGTGGTCAACTCGCGCGTTTCGCTCCGCGCCGGCTACGGTAGCCACCGCGGTCATGTGCTATCGTCAATTTTTATCAGAGTGTACTAGGAACTGGTACAGGAAGGTGAGAAAGCACACTGGGGGAGCCTGTAAGCAGTTCCCGGTCGCGCTGCGCACAAGACAACACAACAGCCACTATTGCTGGGAGGGTGTATATACGGCAAAGTGGACCAGTTGCTAGCCAAATCATTGTGATTCGCAAAGTGGTAGGAGGTTTGAGTTCGTGGGCGAAGGTCGCGGCTCAAGTCGCAGGGTCGCTTTCGTTTTTGGGCTTCGCTGATGATGTGAAGCATCAGAGCAATGCTTCTTTTTGCTCCCAGGTCACTAGCAAAAAATTCACTTGGTGAAGTGACACCACGACGTACAAGTGCTTGAGCAGGGCGATAGTAAATCAGATTTCAGTCGGCCTCAAAGCTCGAAGGCCGGTTCAGGCCGACAGGTTTTGTGGCCATCTCACGAATGCATGTACATGATGCGTGTCCATCTGGTGATAAAACATCTGCGTTGCTGGTCCGGCGCCAATAAACGGCTGGGGTGAGTCACCGTGAGTGCGTTCGGTGTTCCGGGTCCGCGGAGGTCAGTGCGACGCTGCGGAGCCTCCTCTCTCTCTCTTCTCCCTTCACCCGTCCTCAAGCTCACATGCTCACTGAGTACTGATCCTACTACGAGGCTGCGGAGCCGAACGACCTTGCTCACGGTGTTTCTTCACCCCTAAGAGCTCCTCCCGAGTACGTCGGCACATACATCGCAAGAGCACCTAGCACAGTCTCCTTTCCCATCATGTGAGTACCAAAAGTGCGGCTACTGCACCAAAGGATGCCCCCATATTCGACCTCAGTACTTCTTCTCAGGTGCCGCTTGGGTTCCAAGGCGATGTCGACACTGGACCGGAGGCGGCGGAGGCGAAAAGCGCGGAGGCGCCTCGAATGACTGACAGCTCGCGCGCTTACCAAGGTACGGTCGAGGTGACTCACAGAACGGTGGGGGTTACTTGGAGCTGACCATTGGTAGGTAATACCTCTTCCTCTCCCAACATACGGTGCGCCAGGAACGGCGCTGCCAGCGGGTCTGCGTCTTGCGAGCGGCGGAATGAGCTGCACGGTGCGGAAGCTCAATTCAGGTCCTGTGTAGGAGCCGTACGAACACTTCTGGCCATTTAGACATTGTTTCAAGCCTGTAATATCAACCGTGTGTCCCAAAACTAAGTATCAAGTCAAGAGGCCCCCCGCTGCCCTCGCAAGGACGTCAAACTTCTGGCTGAGTCTATACATCGAGGGTGAATGATGTACCATGAATATCAGTGAGTCTCGCCGTGGCGTCCCGGGCCTGCAGCGAAGCGCACAGGCGTTCGACCAAAGTTGACCACGACCGTCCGTACAACCGCACTGCTGCCCTCCCACCTTGCGCGTAGGCCGAGCTCGCCTCTTGGCTTCGCTCATCCGCCTCGCCGAACTCGACCTCGACCGGCACTGCGCTCTCTATCGATTCCAGTCGACCATGAGCCTCTCCCGCTGCCAGGATGCTCAGTGGAGTGGCCCGCTGCTTCGGCAGGGCGCTCGACGACCTACTCGGGTCGTTCGACACCCCCTCGTACATTAGTAGCCAGGATTCACGCAGAGCCTCTCCTGTGCATTCTAGCCCTTTCTGAACTTCTGTCGTGGTCGCCCACTCAGCCGCGTGTCCCCGCTCGTTCCACCGCCTTCTGCTCACCCGCTCGTCCTCGAATCGATCCCGCCCTACCCTGTCAGTGAAGCCGACTTGAAGAAGCACATCACCACATCTCAACCAGCATCGGCAGGCGACCTCGACGGCCCCAAGTCGATCCCGCACAGCAACCATCGCAGCCCGCCGTTTAGGGCGGCACACACAAGATGCACGCGTCCGCGAGGTGAGTTCTCCAGTATGAAGCAGGTCCATTTGCAATTTAACCGAGTGACGCTGAGGCTGGAGCGGGCTGGGAGCGTGGTTCGAACGCAGGCAGGTGCTCTCGGGACTGGTACGCGCATGGACAACGAGGCGGGTTCGCTCGCCGTGGAGAGTGGGCCCTTCTCGATAATTTCTGTGCGCCCCCTGCGTTGACAAGGTGGATCTCGCAGGGGCGGCTGAGGGCTGATGTCGTCGAGTCGACTTGAGAGAGCAAGACGTGACCCGAGCGAGGTTCACGTCACCACTCTGCACTGAGTGGGGACTAATATCTCTGAAGTGTGGGATGGTCAGCTGTCTCTCAGTTCCTTGTTTATCTATACATCAAAGGTTGGCGCACTGCAGAGGACTTGGGGCCGAGCGATCTTACGATCCCATCGTCTCCGCAGAACCCCAGAACGTACCCTTTGATACTCTTTCTCAAAACTTGCTGCTCAACATAGCGGAGGTGAAGAATAAAGGCATGTATGCCTACCGTAACAGGTGGCGTGACGGGCGGGCGTCAGACGCAGGGCACCGATAACTCGGGTCATGGCACAGCTCCAGCCATTCCCCTACCTTTCAAATACCCGGCCAGTGATGAAATATGTTACCAAGTACGCGGCTCAAATCTGGCGTGAGGTGAAATTTAGGGGTGCACTTCCACTTCGTCTCCCTTGCGCACCACCCAAATGAGGGTGCTCAGACTAAAGCGAATATCCAGAGCTGGCTCAAGTGTCTGGATCCGATTCACACTACCGGAATTTGCCGCCCTGGGAAAGTGTGCATGGTGATGTGCGTGGCCTCAAGTTGCAAGTAGCCTTCCCCACCATCAGCACTGCCTCCTGCAGGCTAGACGCCGAATTGAGTAGCAGCTAGTATGGTTGGCAATGCGAGTGGTTGGAGCGCTTAAAAGATAGGTCCCGCCAGCTCGACCAGCTCTCTCTCTCACCCATGATTGAGACGCCTGTTGCGTCTCCAACCCTCTGCCATTTGTGAGGGCTTGGCACGTGCCTCAAAGTCTACCTGCTGAGGACCTAATGTGTCTCCTTCGATACAGGGGAAGATCCCCGCACCTCCACCGCCGGCCCGCCGCATCGCGCTCCTTGGGCAGCGCTTCGGCAGCGGACATCTTCCACCCCACCACTCGCCGCCAACACAGTCCAGTTTGGACAGCATGTTGCTTGAACAGTCGAGACGCACGGGATTCAGCCTCTTTCTGGGCGGCCGGCGTCGGTCGCACTTGCCCTCCGTGGCGTCGTCTCGCGAGAATGGGGACTCGAGCGTCAACCTGCTCATCGAGACCAGCTCGGTCACGTCCAGCGACGATCGGGAACATTCTTCAACTCCCAGTCAAACCAGCGCGATCACTCCCACTGAATGGTCTTTCGAGCCGGCGGTGGCGCCCGTGCCGACGGCAAAGCCTCATCACCTTCTTTCGTTCGCAAAGTTCAAAAAACCTGGGCTGAGTAGGTCGTTGCTGTCCGATGCTCTGGGTCACTTGGCTGATAGCTGTCTCCACAGGTACGCGGCGCTCTATTCGCAAGTTCGTCGCTTGTCCAATTCCTGAGTCGTAAAAAAAAAATGAAGCTGATCGATATTCTTCTTTTATAGAACGGCATTGATGTCGAGGATCCGCCACTTCCCCCATCTCGCGCCGCGCTAGAAGCCGTCGCCGGGCATCCCCTCCCTCACACGCCGTTCAACGAGTGTATGTGGGTCGCCCCACTTCCCGCAAACGAGCAAGAGCGCCAAAATGCTGTCTCGGAGCTCGACTGTTTCAATACTCGCCACTTGCCGCCAACCTCGCCCACTCGCTCTCTCGTCCTCAAGACCCACCCCAGTCCAGCCTCCCTCAAGAACTATGATGCTCTACAGTACATCGTCACAAAGTGTCAAAGCAGTCTCGGAACGGCGGTAGCAATCCTCTCCATCATTGACGGGGATCAACAGCTATTCCTCGCGGCGACAGGGCTGCCCGAGGGTGTCGACGTGCTGCCGAGGAGTGCTTCTTTCTGCCAGCACATGATACTCAACGGTGATAGAGGACTTGTGATCACGGACAGCTCGCAAGATTGGCGCTTTGCTAAGCACAACCCCACCGACGTCCTCGGCGCTCGCTTCTATGCTGGTAAGTCCAGTCCCTCGATTTTGTCCCGGTGAAATCAGCTTATCTCATAAGTATTAGGCGTTCCACTCATGTCTCCCGCACGTCCTGGTGCCGATCGAGGGGAAGTGATCATCGGCAGTCTGTGTGTGGTCGACTTTTCGACGCGCGATGACTTCGGGGAAGACCAGCGGTTGTGCTTGTAAGTTTCATCCTCGCCGACTTGGTGCCAGATCACTGATCAAGCTCAGACGTGAGCTTTCGGCGGAAGCAACCCGGGAGATAGGAGAATGGGTGGAAAGCGGGCGAGGCGGAAGGCTGGGGTCAGATGATGCTGCCGAAGGCGAGAGCACGGAGCCGGTGGATACAGCGCAATAGGATCTACTCCAAATTCAGCGCAAGCTCTTCAAGTCTTGAACCTGTATTCGAGCCCCCTCCCAGTGCTTGCATCGTCCTTGCGCTGAAGCAGGTGTGTTGTACTTGACGACCTCGGCAGCAACCAAAGTTTCTGTACACGGTGGCATCTGGGTATATGAGATCGGTGATATAAATGGGGCTGAATGTTGGCGCAGACCTGCGCGCTGTGACATGAGACTGCCGCTGCCGCGGAGCTCGCAGAGCCTCCTTCAAGCCTCAAAAAGTGAGTGAAGCCTTGGTCTCGCACAATCACTAGCACAAGACCGCTACTTTGGGTCAAACCAAGGCGTGATAGCAGGTACCTATCGGTGAGCCGGGCTGGTATTCGAGTCGGTGTCTCCGGGATGTCCTAGCATGGGGAACGGTGGCAGCAAGCGCTTACGACCCGTACCGGCTCCGTTCAGTCTAGCATCACGCAATGCCTTCTCAGTTGAGCCAGTCCAGAGCAAGCTGGCACAGTTCCGGCTAGAAGTATGTGCAGCTTGAGTGACGCCAGTACTCGCGGGCAGGGGGCCGTGGCGCTGCGTTTGGGCTCGCGAGACAAGAGTCCTTCTGGTGGCAGCGAACCGGGGTCTGGCCAGCGGTATCCGTTTCACTGTGGACGTGTGGATGCTGGTGAGAGCAAGCGTCGCGAGGTGTCTCATGAGGAGCACGTCGTCGCGTCCAAGGCACCGATCGCAAATGAGCCACTCGGCTCGGGTCCGACAACCGCACGCGTCGTGATAGACGCGAATCAGACAGCCGGCCCCACCTGCACATCTCGGACACGCACTCCGCAGAGAAGATGCACTCCCCCCCCCTCGCACGAGCTCGCCAGCTGCCCGACGATCCATCCGCGTGCGAGCGGGCGGCATCGTGCGCCACCGTGAGACAGGAAGCTTTTACGCTAAGCGGCGACTTTGTGCAAGTGGGGTGTGCAGAGAGCGGGGTAAGTAGGTAACGTACACATCCGACGCCCAAGTACAATTGAACGGGCGCTGCACATCGCGTTTCTGGGGAGCCTCGTGGAATCGAGGGTGAGCGTGATGAAACGGTGCAGCTGCAGATCCTTCATTTCTGTAGATCTACGTCCGGGGCAGTGAGTGTGCCCTATCAAGATCTGGATCGCCGGCCTCCCGCCGCGCTAACCGACTGAGCGTCCCCACACACTCGCAGCGCAGGTCATCAGGCCCGGGCAGCTTGCGCCCAACGGTCAGTGATCATCCGCAGTTCTTCCTTTGCAACTGCCACGCGTACGTACCGCCCCGAAAAGCCGCCCAGACTATTCTCGCTGTTGCCGGGCCGCCGATCCGAGTCAGCAACGTATCAATCCTTGTCTCTCGTGCCCGCCACTCTTCTCGTCTTCGCACCCCATGCCAGCCGCTCTTCGTCGGTTCAGATCCACATCGACCGACTCGTCCGCGTCCGAGTACTCGTGCGCCGCGTCGTCTACCTTCACGCCGCCGTCGTCCCGTCGCGGATTCCGCCCCACAAGCATCCCATCGCTCGCATCCCCCCCACCTTTGGCCACCTCCTCCGCCTACCTCAACGAGCTGTCAACCGCAGAACTGGAGGCTCTCCTTGTCGCCAAGCTCGCCTCCGAGGAACGACGACCGAAGATGGTCGCGCCAGCTCCACCCGCCTACCCGTACCCCGACTTCTTCCTTCCCACTTCCAAGCCCAAGGTCCCAAAAGTCAAATCCACCTCTTCCGGGACCAGTGGGCGCAAGAAGGTCTTCGGCATCTTCGGCACGAGCCGGGCGTCCATCGCCTCGTCCGCGTCGTCGTCGTCGCTCTCATCTCCGGCCCCTTCCCTCAGTTCCCGTGATTCGCCTTCAAAACTCGACACCGTGTCGCCGTACAAGCTCCCGGCAGTAAGCACCGTCTCAATCGACCTCCCCAACATTGCTCTCCGGCACGCCGCCCCCGCCCCCGCACCAGCCGCACCCGCGCCCGAGCCCGCGCCAACGGTCTCCGACGAGAGAGGCTCGTTTGCGAGGTTTGCGATGAAGCAAACTCGACGAGTTCGCGCGAGCATTCGGCGCAAGCTGACGAGCAAGTCACCGCTGTCCGAGCTGCCGACAACGTGGGAGGAATATGGCGCTCGTTATGCCAAGGTGTGTCTCGAACCTTGACAAGTGATCCCCATAAAATCTGTGATCTAACTGTTCTTGATTCCCAAAGCACGAGATCGACCTCGACGATCCGCCCTTGCCGCCGTCGCGCGCGATGCTCGAAGCCGCGAGCGGCACCTCCGTCCCACCCACACCCTTCGAAGAACGCGTCTGGGTCGCTCCGACCCCCTCAAACGAAGTCACCCGACAGGCCATCGTGGCCAAGCTCGACCTCTTTGGCTCGCGCCGCCCCTCGTCGATCGCGCCCTCCGCGACCTCGTCCACAGCCGTCGAGTCGCTCGAGAACCACCCCGCGTTCCGCGCCATCATCCAGAAGTGCCGAGACACCTTTGACACTCGGGTCGGTATGCTTACGGTACTGGACGACGACATGCAGCTCTTCCTTGCGACGGGCGGGATGCCGGAGGGCGTCGACGCGCTGCCGAGGAGCGTCACGTTCTGCTCGCACGCGATCCAGGCCGAGCGAGGCCTCGTCGTCCTCGATTCGCAAAAAGACTGGCGCTTCGCGAACAATGTTCCCTCTGCTGTCTTGGGCGCTCGTTTCTACGCTGGTTCGCTGCTTCGTGATCAAGTCCACCTCGTGAGCTGACGTTCTGCACTGCTCCAGGTGTTCCTCTTCTCGCGCCGACATTCGGAGATGAGAACGCTCCACCTGTCGCGATCGGAACTCTTTGCGTAGTGGACGACCGCCCGCACGACAAGTTCACCGAGGAGCAGCGCGAGGTCCTGTGCGATTGCGAAGCTGGCGCCGATCGTGACCATTCACTGACCACTTTTAATCTCCACAGTCGCGAGCTCGCCGCTGAGGCATCTCGAGAGGTCGAAGGATGGGTCAACAGCCGCATGGGCGACAAGCTCGAGCGCCTCGAGGAGCTCTTCCAGGAGGCGCGTCTCGCCGACGAGTTGCCGCCGACGCCACCAGCCCCATCCTCGCCCTCCTCCCTTCCAATCAGCTCACCCAGCTTTACCTCCCCCGACGCCGCCCACCGTCGTCCGCGGCTCACGCCACCGCCATCACCCGCGCCTACGATCGGACTCCCGCCTACCCCGCCTTCCTCGCAACCTCTCCAGCGATCCAGAAGTTCCGACTCGTCTGTCGCCACCGCTTCGCTCGTCGGCCGCCGCGACTCGGACTGGTCGCAGCTCTCCGCGTCCACTGAGGCGAGCTCGATGCACTCGGTCAAGAGCAGCCGCGGGCTCGCGCTCCGCGTCGTGACCGAGGAGCCAATCTCAGCCATCGCCAAGGACGTGCAGAACGTCTTCGACACCGCGACGAAGATGCTCAGCAAGTCCGTTGACCTCTCGCTCGTCTATCTCGTCGCGCTCGACCTCTCCAACCCCTCATACACCCTCACACTCCTTTCATCTCGCGGCCTTCCGACCCCATCACCTTCCTTCGACCCTACTCTCCACTTCAAGGCACTCCGAGCGCCCGAAGGCGGCCTGTTGTACCAGAACACGCGCGGCGGCAACGGGTTCGCCAGCGGGCTCCTTGTGCCGATCCTCGAGGTGCGCCAGGTCGGCTACGTGCTCGCCGGCTATACGTACGACGTCGAGCGCGTTTTCGGAGAGCGAGACATGGCGTACTTTGTCAGGTTCGCACAGCAGCTCGAGCCCTGGGTCTCGAGGGTCGGCCGGGTCAACCCGTAGATTTCTCCTCCCCCTGAAATTTAGATCATACACCTGTACAACTTATCATCACAGCTTGGATCACTGAATAAAAACACTCATGTCAAGTACCTAGAGGACTTGCTGCTTGATCCCTCGGCAGTCGGGCATCGCCTTCCACCTCAACTCACGCCACCCATCGCCATTCCAGCAGAGCGGCTGCTCATCTTCTCATCTATCCCGTAGTCCTAGATTTAGATCCCTGCAAACAGTCTGGAGCGCCAGTCTATTGAGCGCCGGACCCCCGCTTTGCGCCATCGCGTCGCCAGTTCGCGTCTTTCTCCTCAGAGCGAAGACGCCTTTTGACGCCTTCGCAGCTTTGTGCCAGATTTGCGGGTCTGGCACCATTCACTCGCAGTGTTGGGCAATGGATCGTCGGCTCGACCACTTGGCTCCGGAACAGCGGAAGAGGGCGGTGTCCCAGCTACGACCCTTTGCTCCTCATCTCTACCTGCCTCCGACATTATCTTCTGCCTTTTTTGCTTCGATGGCAGACAAACTCAGCACCGCTCAAAGCGATGCCGCGTATCTGGAGGACACCAAGTCGCCCCGGCCCGCTTCTGTCGCCTCGACCAAATCAACCTGGCTATCCTACTTCTGGGACACCGCCAGCTTGGATCCTAAGGAGCGGCACTTCATGGCCAAGGTAAAGTGCCCTGCGCCTATTTGTGAGGCGGGACTGACCCAGGACTGCGACAGCTCGACGCGACGCTCCTGACGTTCGGGACGCTCGGCATGCTCATCAAGTGGATTGTAGGTCGACGTGTGTGTGTTCGATTCCTTTGAACTGAGCTTCACCTCTTTCTTATGACACATCAAACTTGACGAATGCCTTGTGAGTCCCGGATGTCGAGCGCCTCGCCGGCCTACTAGTATCCAGAGCGCGCAGCCGCGGTCAGCTAAAATTGCACCCCATAGCGTCTCGGGAATGAAGGAAGACCTTGGCTTATACCAGAACCAGTACAACTATATCGTGCTGAGCTACACGATGTGCGCACGTTCCTTACCGATGTCTCGTTCGGATGGAGCTGATCGGTTCGCAGTGGCTATATCGTAGGCCAGATTCCCTCAAACTTTATTCTCACCCGGGTTCCCGCACACAGTAGGCTGCTCTTCAGATTCAGCCGGGGAACGCGCTAATCATGCATCTTACAGTTTGGATCCCGTTCCTCGAAGTTGTGCGTCGCGACGTCGACGTCGCCCTCCAAGTTGGGCTTATCAGAGCAAAAACTAACTCCCCCGAGCATCAGGGTTGGACCGTTTTCACGTTTGCTCTGGCTGGAGCAAAGTCCTACAAAGCACTTCTAGGACTGCGCTTCATGGTCGTCCTGTTCGAGTGAGATCGG
>ERZ1463038.326-NODE-326-length-15876-cov-17.299349_pt1 | contig 15876 bp, 25 predicted proteins | sample MGYA00564479_ERZ1463038 | MGnify/ENA primary metagenome ERZ1463038 (study PRJEB39244, sample SAMEA3635134) | Helicobacter pylori | study: EMG produced TPA metagenomics assembly of PRJEB11511 data set (Assembly of a 5300-year-old Helicobacter pylori...
ATACTCGCGCCGGTTGGTCAGTCTCTGGAAGACTGGGCTGATACTTCAGGACGAGCGTTGGATGATACTCTGGCATCATTACTCGTCACTTGGTATCGGGTACGCGCGCGTTGCGGGTGCGCGCATGGTTCGTCAGATGTTGTGTTGCGGGTGCGCGCATGGTTCGTCAGATGTTGTTTCGAATCCATCCCCGGGTGGTGATGTCGCTGTTTAGAGCTTTTTGGTAGTGTGGCGAGTAGATTGCCACAGTGTCCGGGGATGCGCTTGTTCCCACACTGCGAAGGTGACTCTAAAGAGGAAGAACACCATCACACAATTTATAGCTAATCCCCAATGGCCTAGGACCGGAGTATTCCGGTGCGGACAGGTCAGAAGCATCGACTGTCCGACCATGTGTCCGACCAGGTGTCCGCTCTCGCGCGTCCAACACTTGGTCTCCAGCGGTCCCAATCAGACCCAAGTTGACCAGGACGGACCTTAGGACCATAGGAAGCTTCCGCTATCAAGACCAGAAGCTTCCGCTCCCGAACGACTTTAAAAGGAGGAGCTTTCGTAGACGCTTCTGCTTCCCATTCTGAACTCCTAAGTCAACAACACGTACTATCATAGGAAGGCGTATTCGGATCATCACAGCGGAGCCGGCGACGGTTATCTCGCGCGTGCACCAGGGCGTTGGGCACGGATCACACTGCTACGAACCATAGGTACACGTGCCGCTGAAGCCGCAGTGATTACCTTCGGACGCGCCTTTGCCTTCCTGCTGCGCGATGCACGACGCGGGTCGCCGGGTCGCGCACAGTTGCACACAGTCAACAAATCTCGCTGGGTCGTCCCTCCCCATCGTATTCAAGATTGGAATAACGGTCCGCCGTCCAACTTTACCTCGTCTCCTGCCCACGGGGCCTCGTTCCTGAAAAACCACACCACCGAAGATTTTAGCCCTCGCACGCTCAGCACCAACAGAGGACTCGCGACACCGCCCCACCCCATCAACGCGGTCCGCATCGCCATACTGTCCTGGGCCAACTTTCAATCGTTCTCGCAAACCTCTGATCCGGGAAAGGGAGTGCCGACTACGGTGCTGTACGCCGCGGCTCTCATCAACGTTGTCGTGCCCGACGACCTTCTTGACTTGCTTGCGGACTACCCGGTCGAGCCGCCCAACTACACGACTGGGTTGCCGCGCTGTGAAGGCGGCTCTCCTCCGGAATCGCCTCAAACTATAAAGCGTTCCTGCGGGCACGAGATGCGGCACGGGGGGTGAAGCGGAGGGAGTTTGTGAAGCCTGCAGTTGCGGAGTGGGAAGACGCGATGGAGGTGCTGTGGAAGCAGGTGATCAAGGTGCGGGACCACTACGACTGGAACCCTGGGGCGATCTGAGTAGCAGCTGGTGTGCTCCGAACCAAGTCTGAGTATACCCGGACGGCGGGCCGGTCCCATCACAACCAAACCATTTTCACTGAGCCGGAGCTTGCTCACCCCTCAGGCTGTCGCAGACACCCAAGCCTTCATCTTTATCTGGTGATGATTAATGTGTGCCTCCGACAGGGACATGTACAGCCGCGCCCAGCGCTACGGCTTCGCAGCCCTCTCCCTCTCGACCCTGCCAACGCCGGTCTTCTGGAGCTCCTTCGCCCACTCCCTCAACTCCACCTTACGCTGTACGAGTAGTCAGATTCGTTAGCGTGCTCACCACGACTGCAGAAGAAAGTCACGAGGCACTCACGATCTTCCCCGAGGCCGTCTTGGGGTACTCCCCCTCGACGCCCCCCTCGCCAAGCCACCAAACCCACTCCGGGCGCGCCTGATGGCTCATGACCGAATCAATGTGGTTCGCCAAGTCGTCGCCTGTCACCGCCAGGCCGGCTGGCGACGCTTCGCGCTGCACAAAGGCGCCGACGGTCTCGCCGAGGCGGGGGCAGGGCACGGCGATGACTCTGGAGGACGGGAAGATCGGTCAGCAATGAGTCGCAGAATCCGTGTGTATGGTAGAGGGTGGGTGGAGGGAGAATAAGGGAAGGACAAGGGACGCACGAGCAGTCGGCGATGCCGGGCAGGAGCAGCGCGCGGTTCTCGACGACGACGGGGAAGATGTTCTCGCCCCCGCGGATGATGATGTCTGCCACAGTCACAGGAAGAATCATAAGTATGCGATGTAGACAAGAGAAACAAATCAAAGACGAGATCAAGGGAAGGAGCGCACCTTTCATCCTCCCGACGATGGAGATGTATCCCTCGCCATCCATGATGGCCTCATCGCCCGTCCTCATCCACCGCACCCCGGCCTCCTCAAAGACGACTTTCTTCGTCTCGGCGTCGTTGCCCCAGTAGCCCTTCTGGACCTGATACCCCGCGCTCCACAGCTCTCCGGGGACCCCAATCGGTACTGACGGTGTCTCGGGGGCAGGGTAGAGCGGGGAGGCGGTATCGACGATGCGGATGTGCGTGTGTGGCATGACGCGCCCGACGGTGCGGCAGCGGAGGTCGACTGGGTCCGTCGTGGAGGACATGGCGGTGCCCGGAGACTGTGTCCTCGAACCGAAAAAGGTCAGCACGCACGGAACCGAGGCGACCGTGAGCCAGAGGAAGGAACACACGGTCTCGGTCTGCCCGTAAGTGATGACGAGCTCGTGGAGGTTCATGCGCGACATGAGCTTGCGCATCGTCTCGTCCGGCACGGGCGAACCGGCCGCGATGCCCGTCCTGTTCATCTCGGGGGTTCAGCACCGAGCCAGGGATGTGTTCAGAGGCAGCTCACCTGAGGGACGAAAAGTCAAGTGACGGCAAGTCACTCAGTCCCGGCACCGTCTCGCCCTTCTCGACGCGGTCGAGGAGCGCGAGTTGCGCAACGAACATTGTCGGGACGCCATGCCTACCGCCCCCAAATGGTGTCAGGCTCTTCCGATTAGAAGAATCGAGGATCTGGAATGAAAAAACGACTCACAACACGGTGCACTTCTCGAGGATCGTCGTTCGGATCGTCTCGACGGCGCTGAACGTCTCCCTGCGACCCCCCCCCCCCCCCCCCCCCCCCCCCCCCCCCCCCCCCCCCCCCCCTTGCCTCTTCAGCTGCCTGCTCACACGCCGACGAAAAAAATGGAGCGGCTCACGCAGGAAAGATGATACAGCCGCCATGAGTCCACACGGCCAGATTCCCCAGAACGAGTCCAAAGCAGTGAAACAGCGGGGGACTGTTCGCGAGCCGTTCGCCGGCCCAGTCTTTGGATGGAGGACGGAGCTGCATGCAGTCCCCGATCGAAGTGCCGTTGTTGAGCAGGTTGCGGTGCGTGAGCGCGACTCTGTTTGAATCGGTTGGTGGATGAGCGGGGAGGGGAGGTGGCAGTGGACTGGAGCGAGGGATACTCACGCTTTTGGAAAGCCGGTCGTACCGGATGTGAACTGAAGATTGATGACCTCGTTGTTGTCCAGTTGGGGCTTGATGGGCGGGCCGGAGAAGGCGAGGACGTTGCGAAAGTCGGCGCCGGCGAGTCCGTTCTCGGCTAGGAACTGGCCGAACGCGGGTGCGCCTAGGTTAGTGTTGTCGACGACGATGATGGATTTGAGCGAGGGGCAGGCTGGGTCCGCGAGGTGGTGGAGCGGGGAGGTGGCCAGCGTTGGCAGGAGCGCGTGGAGCGTCGCGAGGAGCGGCGTCGATTTGATCGAGGGCGCGATGAAGAGGGCCGAGCACGAGGTCAGGTTCAGTGCCGAGAGCAACTCGGGACCTCGCGAGGCGGGGTTGATGCACGCCATGATGATGCCCGTCTGCCAGTCGGCTGCCGGTCAGCGCTCGGTCGCAGACGCAAGCCAGCGACAGGAAAACCGCACCTTGGCCGTCGCCCACTGCAACATCGCATACGCCGACCCGTTCCCCAAGAACACGCCCACTCGATCCCCTTTCTTCAGGCCCATCCCCAGCAGGCCCCTCGCGAGCGCGTCGACATACTCGTCCATCTTCGCGTAGCTCCATCGCACGCACTCCCCGCCTGCCAGCCCACCAGGCGAACACGACGCCAGGTGAGCATCGCTCCGCTCCCAGCGACTGACGAGCGCCGGCGAGGTCGGGTACGACGCAACGGTCGACGACCAGAAGGCGCCGAGCGTGCGTTCGTCGAGGGGCGGGTCCGTCGGGCCGACGACGGACGAGAGGTTGTTGAGCGGTGGCGCGATTTCAGCTGGACGGACAGACTGCGAGCTGGTCGAGGGTCGTCGTGTGCTCGAGAGCGCGCGTGAGAGAGGCCGGGACAAGGTGCGGGGCACCGCATGCAGCCGCACTCGGGCCAGCGGAAGCGCGCGCGGCGTGGGCAGCGGCCGACTGGGGCGCAGGCGGAGGCTCAGTCGAGGAATCATTGGTGAGCCGAGATGGAGCGGCAAAGGTGGTCGGAGCGAGCGAGGTTGGGGCAGCAAGCGGGCGCACACGGTCAGTTGCCGACGCTCGAGCCGCAATTCGGCCACTCGCGAGATGGTGAGCCGGACGGCTTTTGAGCGACTACGGCCACAGAGGCGGGGATGCGACGGATTTTTGAATAGCTTTGTGGATATTTGCGAGTGTACCGCAAACTCGGTAAGCTGGGTAGTCCAAAAGTCAGGCGCGGCCAGCCCAATCGCTGGCGCTGCAGCTGGTCGACGAGCACCCTGTCTCTTTTACCACAGTCTGACGAAACAATGCTGTGGAAAAAGGACCACGAGCACGGCTGACCAGAGCGACCTTCCGCACGTCGCAGCTCGCAGAGACCTCGAGAACCGAGTCTGCCTCGCTCCACCAGGGCCAGAGACGGGGGCCTCGAACGAACCACAAGGCAAAATGATATCTGATCGTACAACAAACTCGCCCCTGCCCGCGTTCCCCTCGTGCGCTTCACCAATCCCTCTCGCCCCTGACCAACTTGCCCACTGGCAAAAGAAACGCGCGCGTCAGCTCTGTTTCCCGACCTCGACCCGCCAACCAAGGAAAGAACGGCAGCTCACCCCCCTTGACCCCGATGCCCAGATCATGCAGCCTCGCCGTCGCGACGTGGTACATCCACCCATGCACCTCGAGCCTCGCGCCCGCGTCCCACGCGTCCCTCACGATCGAGCTCGCCGAGACGAGGCGGACCGTCTCGGCGACATGGCGCTCCGTAAGCGTGTCGAGCGCGTGCGGCGAGAAGGGGTCGTGGCGGAATTCGGCCTGGAGGGTCGAGTGCGACGTTGCGGGCGCTAGCTGGGTGCGGGCCAGGGATTTGATCTGCGCGCGTGTCGGTGAGTTGTTCGCGACGGGGCGGTAGGGATTGGACGGACGGGTGCGATCCAGCCTTGGATGAGCTTGTCCCCCTCCGTGACTGGCTCGCTCGCGCCGCCGCCGCGCTCCTGCTCCTCCGCGGCGGCTTCCATCGCCGCTCGCACGCCTCCGCACCCCGTGTGTCCTGCCGTCTTGACTGGATCAGCAGTAGTACCACAGATCGGCCGAGGGACAAGGGCTGACCACAAACGACGATGGCCTCGACCTTGAGCACATGCACGGCGTAGTACAGCGCCGCGAGCGCCGACCTGTCGTCCGGATGGAACGTGTTGCCCACGTTCCGCTGCATCTTCGAGTAAGCTCCTTGATCCGGTTGCCGAGTAAGAAGACGAGCTCACGTGCACGAAGATGGACCCAGGCGCCATGCCCGTGCTCCTACGAATCCGTTCCCAGTCAGCGCTTCCTCCGTACGAGAGCAAGGACAAAAGACAACGCACAGCTCAGCACTGACCCTCGAATCCGAGCAGCCCAACCAGAACACCCTCGGGCTCTGTCCGCGCCCCAGCTGCTCCAACAAGACCGGATCGCGCAGGCTGAACTCGTCCGCGTACTTGTCGTTCGCGGAGAGGATGTCCCGCAGCAGTGCGGCCGAGGTCGGGCGGGGAAGGTTCGGTGCCGGGGGTAGACTCGGGCGCGGCCAGGGTGGGAACTTGCGTCGGGTCGGGAGCGATGCGGTCGACGAGGACGCGAACGTCCTCGTCAGGGCGTGGAGCCAGCGCGTCAGGCTGGGCTGGGATGGCTGGGCGTATCAAGATCAAGTGCCGCGTCAGGTCTCGCGCAGCGACAACAGGCGAGTCAAAGAGGGAGAGCTGTCGAAGCGACGGCCGACGGCCAGCCGATCGAAATGAGCTCGGGCCGCACCGACGGCGCAGTCACGTCGGCGGCTACTTGCTGGACCGAGTCCTCGAACTGATGCCTCAGGGCATTCACATCATTCGAACGACACATCTGGGACACGGTTATCAACGCGAAAGCTACTGGCCGCCGAACGAGCCAAAGACGGGCGGCAGCACGCCCGTCGAGATGTCGTCCAACCCGCCATCCCACGCGTCCCACGGGAACTTGAGTCCACCGTCCATCGAGAGACTCTGGAAGGGCGAGTACTCGTCGCCCTCCCAGCTCTGCGGCGCGAGGCTGCGCAGGTGGTCGATCGTCATCTGGTCCGCGGCGGCGAGGACGTCGACGGCCGGCGCGGCGGTGGGCGGGATCGCGATTTCGAGCTGGGTGTGGAGGTGCAGCTGCCGCAGGAGCGCGGCGAAGCCGGAGCAGATGTGCTCAGAGTCGATCGAGGACGACTCGAGCGCGGCGATGGTCGACGAGAGGAGGTCCATCACCGCAGAGTGCTCGTGCTCGATCGCGCCTGTTGCGAGGCCCTGTCCGACCGGGCTATTGATGAGTGGTTCTTTCGGACTATTGAGGCAGAGGTGCGCACCTTGAGGAGGAACGTAGCCGCGAACAGGATGCGCTGGAAGATGCGGCACGGGGCGAGGCGCAGGTAGCCCTGCGGCTGGAGGAGGCGCACGCTAATGCGCAGGATCGACTGGGCGGCAGACATGGCTGTTCCAAATCTCACAAAGAGTCAGCTCCGAATCAGAGAGAAGGGAAGGGAGTGGCGCACCCTCGAGGATGTAGGTGCCCTCGGCGAGGCTGAACAGCGGCGCGTCGAGCGCAAAGTCGTTCGCCTTGAACCGGCGCTTCTTGCGCTCCTGCCACGACCGCAGCGCCACCGCGTTCCCATACAGCTGCACGTAATCCTGTGCGCATAGTCATCATCAGCTCCCCGGCCCATAGCCCGCACCGTTCGAACGCGCACCATCTCGATCTGCAACAGCGCCGATTCGACGCCAGCTTGGCCTGTGGGCGTTGGAGTCAACACGTACTTCAGGATATGCGTTTATCGGAGATAAACCAACCGAGGATGTTGGACGCGGTGAGGTGGATGAACTGTCGCTCGAGCGAGAGGCTGCGCAGGAAGCCCTCCCACTGCCCGGTGCGAATGATCGCCCTCGTGACCTCCTGCAACGAGCGATCGCGTCAGCTCAGCCTCCTTACGAGGTTTCGCGGTGGGCAGACCTTGGATGGGTAGAGACGATCCGCGATGGTTCCCATCATCTGCGAGAGGGTTCGGTGAGCCCCAGCTCACTGCTCTAGGCTCAAAAGGACAACTCACGACAGCGATCATGCCCTGCGGCAGAGCTGCTTCCGTCCATGGATTCCCAGTTGCGCCTTTCGCCGCGATGGACGCACTCGCGCGGCCGGTCACACGCTCCCAAAATTGTGTGGGAAGGTCTGCGGGGGCAGAAAGTTTCAGAAGTTGCAGAGTAGAGGCAGCTTTCATCGTGTGGTGGGCGCACAGGCTGGGGAAGAGAGCGTCAGCGAAGCTGGGACAATCGGGTGGTGTAGACTCGCCTTGGATGACGGCGTTGCGGCCAAGACGAGCGGAAATACTGAGGACGGCAAAGCATGTTAGTGTTGAATTTCAGCTGAGGGGAGTCTTCCTGCTACTTGCTGACGATCTGCATTGTAGCACTGCACGGAGAAGGGGCGGGTCAGCTTCGGCGACACACGCAAGTCGTCGGGCGCTCACGTTCAACCAAGTCCGCAAGAGACGGTCGTTCTGCCACGTACTGGACGCACTCGCGAGCTCGTCTTTCTCATGGATCGTACTGAGCGCCTTTTCATCAAGGCTCAACTCTTGGGCCAGCCGGACGGCAGTTCCTGCGGCGACTCGACGTCAGTCGAGGCTGGACCAGACATGGGGAAGGCTGGGGTACCGATGTAGATCCAACTGAGAGAATCATACTGCTTGCTCGGCCGAAGGATGTTGTGCATCGCCTGCGGGTCCGACGCGGACTGGGCGGCGCGCGAGCGATGCGGGACGGGGATGGGCGGCCACTCGGCGAGCAGGAGGAGCGCCTCGACGGTCGAGACGTGTCTGAGGTCTGAAGTCTGCCATCTTTCACTTTATCAGCTGCCGTTTCAGAGCAGGGACGGATGGACGCACGCCGTCCATGACGAACGAGATCTCCTCGCGTGCCCAGCGCGCGCACGCCCGATGAATTGCGGAAGCGCGACCGGGGGCGAGCCCGGTGTAGTATCGGGAGGCGATGGTGACCATCGTGGCGAGCAGGAGCGCCTCGCTGGACGTGAGCGGGTGGACGTGGTCCACGTCGAAGATCTGGGGCGACAAGAGCGGGTAGAGGGGGTGCATGTCCGTCTCGAAGCTGCAGCAAGTGTGTCAGAGCTCGTTTTAGGAGTCAGAACCAATCCAGCGAGGGGAATACGCACAACCTGAGCAGCGCGACCGCTTCTTGCTCGTCCAGCAGTCCCTCCGCGATGAGCGGCCAGTCCTTCCAGTCACCCTCGACGACTCTCGCGGACGTTCTCCGCTCGCCCATTCTCCTTTGTCCCCTGCCACCAGTCCCCGACGCAGGTGCCGGTGTCGCCTCTTTCGAACGAAGAAACGACGCCTTTGCGAGCAGACGTAATGCGTCGCTAGGGTTGTGCAGCGACGTCGAAAGCAGTGCACTTCGATCGGTCGACGAATCTTCGTCCTCTTCTTCCTCGCCCTCGAGCTCGTCTTCCTCGTCCTGATCGTCGTCGTCGTCCGGCTCGACCGAGGCGGACTCGCCCGAGCCAGAGTGGCGGCCGGTCATTGAGAGTCGCGGGCGCTTTAATACGTGCGGGTGGGACGGGAGCGAAGTAAAGTCGGCAAGTGGGGATGGAAGAGCGGTCGGGATGGTAGTGGGGTAGGAGAAGGCGGTGTACGAGTAGTGCAAGCCCGAGGGCTGCTGAGGGTGGTGCTGCCCGCTCCCGGACGCATCGGGCGGGGCTGGGATCGGTCCTCTACAGAGCAGGATCAGATCGGAATTGCAAGTACAGGTATTCAAACGCTCACTTGCGGCGCGGGGTGACCGCAAACACGCACTCGCGCAGCTCGCGCCGGCAACGCTTGCACGGGCCAGCCGTCGGCGCATCCACATCGCCTGGGTAATCGACGACCTAGTCAGCTCCGTTTCATTGCAGCCACAACCGCTCCGCGCTGACCCAAATCGCACTTGAGCTTCTTCTGCGGAGGTACCCCGAGTCAGCACGCGTCTCACCCCTCGCCGGCTTCTCCGGAGCCAGAGAGAAAGCGTACGGAACGACAGGCTACGCAAGCCCGGTACCCCCTCCGCCGTACTGGCTGCTCTGGCGCCGTGCCGCCATTTGCCGCCGGGAGGGGCGGGGCGACGACGACGGCCGCCGCGAATGCTGCCGGAGCCGCTGCCGGTGCGCTGGACGTGCTCGCGATAGGTGGAGCGTCCATCAGGATTGACTTGAGCTCTTGTTTGAGCGATGCTTTCGCGACGATTTGAGTTGGGCGAGACTCGGCGCAGTCGGCACGCGTCGGGTTTGCTGAGCTGTACCGCACGGTCAACATGGACAATTATTTGTCGGGGACTGCTTCGCGCTCTACGGTGCATAAGTTTTCCGCTGGAGCTTGCGAACACCGTTCGCGCGGTGGACTTTAGGATCTGCACCTATGCACCGTGGGTCGACGGCGCCATTGCAGGCTTTTCTGGCCTCTGCGAAAGTCTAAGGGCTGTGTCTCTTCTCTTGGACTGCCACAACTCGAACGATGTATTCCCCTCGGCGGTCCTCGCCCTCTCGCGACCATCGCTGGTCTCGCTCGCGCTCACCTTTCCGTGGTCAGCTGGCCCTCTCGACACACCTATATCCGACTGCAAATCCTCCTCGACGTCCAGGCGACGATCGCCTCCCTCTCCAACCTACCAATCTGCACGGAAGGAGCTTGAGAAGAAGGGCGCTGGCTGAGAGGGAGAGGGTCGCGATGCCGTAGCGCTAGGCGCGGCTGTACCTTTTTCACCGTCAAAGTACATCAATTATCAGCTGAAGCAACTCCGAGGGTCCGGGCGGTGGTGTGCGCAATTTTTGAAAATGGTAGCCGGCGCGCGACGCGCTTCGGCTTCGGTAGCAGAGCTCAACAGAGCTCAGGCGGAAGACACCTTGACTGTGACTTCCCGACGACCTGCAGGCACGCTGTGACTCACCAAGTATGCACAAACACAGAATGGAGCGTCTTGCACGCCTGAACGTCGAGCTCAGCGGCGTCCCGCGGTGTGCGAACCGGACCGACGCTTCGCGGCCGTCGCCGCCACATTGGTGGGCCTTGAGTGGAACTTGCTTGCTTGACCGGGCAAACTCCCTGGTCAAGACATCGTCATGGCTCCCACCCACGCCCGCGCCGAGTCGCGGCTTCGCACCGCCGCTCGCCGTGCCGTCTCTCGAGCATGTCGGCACGTACGCGCGCATGCAACCTAAGTACCGCGGGAAGGGTGTGTCCCAGTCACAATTTGAAACCAAGATCGAACGTGCGATGAGCCAATCAGGACCCGCACGAGATGCGCAGCGAGTTGTCCCGGCCGGGGCCACCGTGCTCCACTCCACCCCACCCCGCATCTCGACCCCATACTTTCCTCGCCTCAACGACGCCGGTCGACTAGGATGGACTCGGGCTCTAGCTCTGGCAGCCACTCGGCTTCTCCGGAGCCGTCTGGCTCTGGCACCGGTGGAGCGGGCGTGGGCGGCAAAGTCAAGCTGTCGCGTGTGTCGAGGTGCGTCGCAGGGTCCGGCCGAGGGCTGTTGGCACGAAGGCTGATGCTTGGTCCATTACCTCCAGGGCGTGCATGCTGTGTCGCAAGGCCAAGGTGCGTTCGGGGTGACGAGCGAGAGGAGCGTCAGCTGATGATGTCCTCGGTCGGCTGCCTCAAGATGAAGTGCACTGGCGGACTCGAGCCGCCCTGCAACGTGCGTCGGCGAGAGTCGGTAGTGAAGGGTGAAGCTGACTGTGTGGGGGAATGCAGCGCTGTCGGCGGCACGGGACCGAGTGCAACTTCACCGAAAGTCGCAGGGGAAAAGCAACGAAGGCGTCGTGCGCTTTCCGTCTTCGCCCTCGCCTCGAACGTCCGCTCACATCTCGCTCGAATGCAGACGCCTCGCGGCTCAGCTTGCCGCCGCCGAGGTTCAGCAGGCGGGGCGCGACCTGCCGGCGTTGGGCCTCGGTTTGAGCGCGCCGACGTCCGCCGCGGGGCACGGCAACATCAACGTGCCCTCGTCCATCGCCCTACCCACATTCCAGCCGCACCCACTCGCCGACGCCTCCCCGCTGCCGACGCACTACTTCGCATCGCTCGACGTGCCCTCCGTGACCGGCTCGTCCGGCTCCCCATCCTACGCGCTCCCACTACCACTCCCGACCACCGCTTCTCTCTCCTTTTCTTCTATTCTGCCACAACCCGTTCTCACCTCGACAAGTAGCGCCAGCCCACCGACGCCGCTGCACCCCTTAGCTCGCGCGCCGATCTCGCCGCCCCAACTTCGCACTCCCTCGACAATCCACCACAACCTTGAGCCGGCCCACCCGCTCGGCGTGCTCGCCGAGGCATCTTCCTTCGTCTCCTCGGCCGACGCGGAAAAGGACGTTTTCTCGGCGCTCGACCCCGCGTTCGTCAAGAGCCCCGACATGGGCATAGCGAGCTCGGACTACTTCAGTGGGAAGGGCACGAGTACGGGCGGGAGCTCGAGTCCCATTCTTTCTATATTGGAGGTCGAAGAGTGAGTCCGCGTCCGGCTCCTTGGTCTTGCTGGGCATGGGTAATGCAGGCTGCGAAGGCGATGGAGGCTGACGAGTTCCCGTCCGACCGCAGCATTGAGGCGCTCTTCGCCATCTTCCTCGACCATATCTTTGTACACCTGCCGATCGTCGACAGGGACCACTGCACGCCGCTGCTGGTGCTGCAGAGGTCGCCCGCGCTGTTCAACGCCAGTAAGCCTTGCAGATCTTGCCCACGACCCGTGAACGCTAACGGTGATCATCAAAGTCTGCTGCATCTCGGCCAAGTACTACCAGGCCAAGCCGCACCTCCTTCAGCCGCTGCGGCAGCTTGCGATTGACGAGCTCGAGAAGTTCCCCAAGGAGAAGAGCCTCGAGTATGTTCAGGTGGGGTTTCGGGCTCAACCTCGCTTTGATAACTGCCACTAAACTTCGAAATCGCAGGCCCAACTCGCCTACATTGTCTGGGCTCCAGGTCCGTCCCACGAACCCGCCCAGCGCGTGGATGAGCTGACTTTCGGTTCCTTCAGTTCCGGCGGCCTCGTTCGACGCCGATATGTCGTGGATTCGAATGGGCATGATCGTTCGCATGGGCCTCGATCTCAACATGCACCGAACGGGCAAGGTCGACATGGGCTCCACTCCCGAGTGGCGCGTGCGAAGCGTGCGTCTCACCTACGCCTCCCACGCTGCCCACTCACGCGTTGCGGACAGATGCGGCGTACCTGGCTGATCTGCATGATGGTCGAGAAGACGATGGCAGTTCAGATGGGCAAGCCATCGCTTCTCTGGTCGCATGGCGTCGCGCAGGCAGACCTCGACGAGAGCCCTTCCGACTCGCTCGAGGACGTGCGCATCTTCACCGCGACCGAGTACTCGCAGCTGCTCGAGCGCAGCCTCGACACGAACCAGCTCATGCGCGCGAGGACGGGCAACGACAATGACTTGCCCGACGTCGATGCGCTGTTCCAGCGCGAGCTCGAGAACTGGCGCGAGCGGGGCGAGAAGCGCGAGAGAGCCAAGGATGAGGGGATCCCTGGTGCGTCTCGTGATCGCTTTTCCTCGCTCACCACTTACGGATCTCATCTCGCAGAGGTCCAGAAGGCGATCCAGCGCGCTAGGTACCACCTCTTCTTCGGCTACGCGCAGCTCATCCTCGCGAGCGTCGGCCTCCAGCACTCGCTCGACCTCGACTCGTCGTACGCTCCGTTCGCACTCGCCAAGTACCAAACGGCCGCTTTGGGCATGCTGCACGCGTTCAGGGATCACTGGGCCGCGCAGGGGTTCCACAAGTGTGAGTCGCGACGCCCATCGTCCTCGGAGCGTGTCGCTGATGCTCGCGCCGGACCTGCAGACTGCACCGACTTTACGTTCGGTAACGTGCTGTACGCTGCCGTCTCACTCCTCAAGGTCAGTACTACCCGTTCATTCATGACTTCGCCCAGCGCTAACCTCGACCTCGCAGTCCGTCCAACCCCAATTCCGCCACTCGGTCCTCGACAAAATCAGCGTCGGGCGCCTCGTCTCCCAAATCGCCGACCTGTGCGTCCTCTCCCCCTCCCACTCACATCTCCATTAATTGGGCCCATACACAGGCTCGAAGACGCGGCGCAGACGTGGGACCACCTGCCCTTCCTCCAGGCCAAGTTCGTCCGACGCGTCCTCCGCGCCCGCCTGCCCGAGTACCACGAGCCTCCGCGCGGCCCGCTTCCAGCTCGGCTCATCGTACCGCTCGAGACGGTCCCGGCGCCAGATCTCGCGTTCCCGACGAGCGCCATCGACCACTCGGAAGCGGCAGACCTCGCGGCCGACTTGTGGATGCAGAACGACTTTAGCGACACAAACTTTGTGCGTCTGTCTCGACTCACTGGATTGACCCGCGCTTACAAGAGTCGTGTGCAGGCGCGGTCGGAGCTGTTCAGCTGGGACGACTTTGTGTACACCTGAGCCGAACACGGACGCGCTGTACTGTACTCGAGAACCTTCATCTGTGCCAATCCTGCGAGACGCAGAGCGGAGGCTCAACACTCCAATCGTGCGGTTTAACAAACGTTTCCTGACGTCGCGCGATGTTTTGCGCTGATTCGCGCTGATCCGCGCCGATTGGCGTCTGCGGTCCAGAAACGCCCACGAGTGTGACGGCACGATCTGCTTCTGGAAAGTGAAAGCCAGCAAGTCTGATAGAGGTACAACGATGGTTCCGGTTGGGGCTGACATGGCGTCGCAAGGCGCCTCTGAGCCAGAGTCCCGCCGCTGAACCTCCAGGCGCACTCAGCGGTGAGATTATCGCAGAATGTATATCTCAAGTACAGAATTAGGAACACTCAGAGCTGAGGCAGACTTTAGACAACGAAACCTCCGATCCAGACCTATGTGGCCTCGTGATTGATTCCCCGATGCCCATTGTAAAATTGCCCCGCGTACAAACTTCCCAAGGTAGCCCCAAAACATCATACACAGGCCTCAGACTCGAGGCAGCTCAACCTCGCCGCTTTCGATGCTTCTTTTCTCCCCCTCGCCATCGTCGGTCGGCGCCTCGACGCTTGTGCGACTGGCAACCTTCTCGCGATGAGCGAGGATCGCGATGGTCGACAGGAGAACAGCTGTTGGGAGTAATGATTGAGTCGTGCTCTAGTCATCAGCGTCGGATGGCTCACCCGTCAAGCCAGCGACCACGGCGGCGGCGGTGTTGCCGGCGCGGACGTCGGGCTGATGAACTTGCTGGAACCAAACAAGAGGAATCCAAGCCGTCTGAACAAGACGAAGTCAGATTCAATCACTAATGATCTCATTGGATCCTAGTGGCTCACCATTGAATACTGGAAAGCATGGTGTCAGCGTTGTCGGTGGCGTGTAAGCGCTGATTACGAACCTGGAAGGTGTTCATGGCCGCGGCCGTGAACGCTCGCTGCTCAGCATTGTCACTGAGAAGCTCTGACATCCAAGCCATATTCAAGGGTACCTAGTGATCCACGTTCGCGTAGTGTGTCGTGGACGAGTGTGAATTTCGCTCACCGAAGTGCCGCCGATCGCCGCCATGATGTAGAGTGGCGCTCGATGAGAAAAGGGACCGTAGAGTGGTGTGACGACCAACAGAGTCGCAATAATCATTCCGACGATTGAGCTGAAAATAGAGGTTGGCCAGCGTCGGCCGCGGAGAGGGCCGTCGGACAGCCACACGGTGAGCAGCTGCCAGACGGCCGTGAAGGCGTTGCCGATCGTCGGGTATTGGTTCTGAACGTCGTGGAGATCAGACAACTCTATACTAGTCAGTGCAAGCGGCTCACGATTTGGGGCACGGTGTAGACGGGCTTCTGTCCCTTCTTGTTGTGCGCTTTGAGCCAGAACACGAATGATGTCTGAGGCTGGCTGGGGAAGGGCTGCATCGCTGAGATGTAAAGGCGTTAGCACGTGATACTAGTAGAGCTAGGTGGTCGCTCGCTCACTGAAAAGGAGAACAAAGAGCGCGGTCTTCCAGCTGGTGAAGAAGCCAAGGATCATCCGAACGCTGTACTTCTTGCCCGTCGGTTGGCGACCCGCCTTGACCATGCGAGACGTGGCCAACTCGAGCTCCTATCAACAGCAACTATTAGCTCCGACCTCCCTCGTGTAGGATGCAGCCGCACCTCTGCCGAAAAGATCCAGTTTGGCTTCGCAGTCTCCGGCGTATCCGGGAGGAAGAAGAAAGCCGCGACGGCGAGTGGCAGTGATATGATGCCATTAACGATGAATAGCCAGCGCCAGCCGGCCAGACCACCGACTCCGTTCATGCCAGTGTAGATGCCGCTTTGGAGGAAGCCAGAAAAGATGGGCGCGATGGACACCGCGGACTGCAGGATGCCATTCCGCTTGCCGAGCTCTCGCTTGTTGTACCAGCTCCCAAGAAGGAAGTAAAGAGCTGGCCAGTAACCAGCTCTGCAGTAGACTGTCAGCAGCGGCTCAGAACCCTGTCGGTCTGTTGGAGGAAGCTCACTCGAACAGG
>ERZ1463038.327-NODE-327-length-15875-cov-13.986283_pt1 | contig 15875 bp, 21 predicted proteins | sample MGYA00564479_ERZ1463038 | MGnify/ENA primary metagenome ERZ1463038 (study PRJEB39244, sample SAMEA3635134) | Helicobacter pylori | study: EMG produced TPA metagenomics assembly of PRJEB11511 data set (Assembly of a 5300-year-old Helicobacter pylori...
CTTCCGATCTAGCGCGTCGAACTCGCCGACGCCGTCTTTCCGGCGCTGGACCAAGGAATCGAAGGACGCCGAGGGCTCGGGAACGAACAAGAAGCTCGACGAGGACAACGACATCGAGATCAGCTGGGCCGTCTATCGGCGGTACTTCTCCGCGGCCGGCGGGTGGCGCTTTTGGACGGGCTATGGAGTCGTGAATTTGCTGGCCCATCTTTTCATGCTGGCGCAGGTGAGCAGCACGAATCTCTTCCTCTGACCACTCCACTGACTCTTTGGTTCATATACCAGGGCTGGTGGGTCGGCCGCTGGGTGAACGAGCCGTCGCGGACCAGCTTCTACTTCTCTGTCTACGCCGGGTACGTCCTGCAGCTCCTCCAACATAGCTGAAGACTGGTTACGCTTACGCTGACCGCGTTTTGCAGCATCCAAATCACCGGCTCCGTGTCCCTTACGTCGATGTACCTCTACCTCATCCTCGGCGCGCTCAGAGTGGGTCCAGGAGTCTTCTACTCCATAGAAACCTTGAGCCTGACGCGATTTCTCCACAGGCCTCTCGGGTGCTCCACGACCGCCTCACGAGCAGCATCTTCTCCGCGCCATTCCGCTTCTTCGATACCACCGCCCAGGGCAACATCACGAATCGGTTCAGCAAAGACACGGAGGTCGTCGATACGGAGATTGTGGAGAACACACAACCCGTCTTTGACTACAGCGTGTGAGTCTGGCGGTCTCGCAACGCTCCTGCGCGCTGCTGACATTGGTCGTGCTACAGGCAGGTGGCGTTCGTTGCCAGTGCGTTCAGTTCCGAGCTCGTGATGGGTTTTCAGCACTGACTCTCTGGCATTAACAGTCATGGTCTCTGTGATTCTACCACTCTTCCTCATCCCTGGTGAGTTAAAATTGTTGCGCGCCTGGACTCGCGCTGAACGACCGCCCCTCAGCGTTGGCGATCGCCATCACTTTCGCTTTCATCGGCCGCCTCTACATCCGAAACGCCTTGGCCGCTCGCAAACACGTCGCAGGCGCTCGCTCACCACTCTTTTCCACCCTCGGCGACACGACGAGCGGCGTCGTCTGCATCCGCGCCTTCGGACGCCAACGCGACTTTGCGACGCGGTTCATGGCGCAGACTGACACCTGCAACAAGGTGGGATAGAGTCTCTCCTTCTTTTTGACACTCACTGAACCCGCTCTGGACCAGATGTCACTCTACGGCTTCGCGCTCGAACGCTGGCTGGAGGAACGCTCCGACTTCGTTGCAGCCCTGACGGCGCTCATTGTCGGTCTCCTCTCGCTTCGCGGCAACCTCTCCAGCGGAACGACGGGATTTCTTGTCGCCACCGGTCTTGAGGTAAGGATCTTGCGTCCTTACCTGCAACACGTTCCTGACCCGCCGCGTGCAGTTCACCTCGCGGATCCTCTACGTCGTGCGAGCGGTCAACCAGCAACAGCTCTCGATCAACTCGGCGGACCGGATCGTCAAGTACAGTAATATCGAGCAAGAGCCTGCTCCGATGAAGGAGAAGGAGCCCCCCGCGAGCTGGCCGCACGAGGGGGCAATTTGCGTGAGTCATTTCGCGACTCTTCGCCCCGCCACCCCGCTCATTGGTCCTTTTCAGTTCGACCACTATTCGGCCAAGTACGGCCCGAAGTCGGACGATGTGCTCCACGACCTTTGCTTCGACATTCGGGCTGGCGAGAAGGTGGGCATCGTCGGGCCGTCGGGATGTGGGAAGTCGAGCCTCGGTGAGTCGCCTCAGTTCCGGGTCATGGAGGTCCAGCTCACTCTTGCTTCCCCCAAAGCGCTCGCTCTACTTCGATGTATCATTTGCAGCAACGGAACGATCACGATTGATGGTCGAAGTGTCCTCGACACGAACCTCGAGGCCCTGCGGTCCCGCGTCACGCTCATCCCGCAAGTGAGCCAATCCCACTCGACCCTCTTTTGACCTTCACTGATTTCGCTCGTAGGATCCAACACTGTTCTCGGGGACGATCCGAAGCAACCTGGACGCAAAGGAGGAGTACGACGACGCCGACCTTTGGTCGGCGCTCAAGCGGTCCCAGTTCGTCCGCGAGGATGCGAACGGCGATGGCGGCGTCACACTCGACTCGCAGGTCTCGAGCGGCGGATCAAACTTCTCACAGGGTGAGTGTCTTTACTGGTGCGGCCCTTTCTCCGGCACTGACCACGAAGAAGGCCAACGGCAGCTGCTGAGTCTCGCGAGGGCGATGGTTCGCCGCTCCAAGGTGCTCATCCTCGACGAAGCAAGTGAGCAGCGCTGCTCTGCTCATAGAGATTGACTTCTGATCCCAAGATATCTTCCAGCCGCGTCGTTGGACAACGACACGGACGTCCTGGTGCAGAAGGTCATCCGCGAGGAGTTCGCGGGCGCGACCAACCTCACGATCGCTCACCGGCTGGGTCAGTCACTCATCTCCGGCGCCAATGCCCTCACTTATTATCCATACTGCCACAGAGTCCATCATGGACTTCGACCGGGTCGTCGTCCTGCGCGAGGGACGGGTCGTCGAGTTGGACCGCCCGCTTGTGCTGTTAAACCGCGCGGACTCAGTCCTCCGCAACATGGTTGAGGCGACGGGTAACTGGGATACGTTGTATGAGACGGCCTCGAAGGGTGGGAAGTAGGAGGTGTTGTTCATTATTCATTCACAAGAGACTGAACGCCAACTTGAACGACGCGCGATGTCTTGAGCCTCGGAGGGCCTGAAGTACATCGTCCCACGCCCCGTACCTATACTTTTTATGCTTTGGCGAGTCTCCTTTTGGGAGACGTTCGCCGACATGATCTTTTGTTGTCGCGTCCCGCTCGACGTCACCTGACCTGGCCAATCAACGCGCCCTCCCTCCTTCGCTCCAAAACGCCACATCACCACGATCGACCCCCAGCTTACAGGATGAGCGCCGTCGGTGACCGCACTCGGTCACGGTCGAGCTCTGCCGAGGTGCCGGACAGTGACGACGAGCGAGCCGGCGGGCAACAACACGCCGCGCTCGCGCTCACGCTCGACTCGCCCCGGCCGACCAAGCGCGCGCGAGTCGACTCTCCTGCGCCTCAGGTGGACGCTGTGCCGCCCTCTCAAGAGCTACGGTCGTTCCTCGACGGCCTCGATCCGGCCGAGCTCGACCTGCCACCGTCGTCCGATCCCGCGCCCGTCAGGCCCGCCACGCTCGCCGGACAACCGCCAGAGCTCGCGAAGGCCTCGAGGAGGCTCGCGGCTGAACAGTCAAAGTGGCCGAGCGAGAGCGATAGCGCGGCGGATGACTCGGGCGTGTTCCTCGTCACGGACGCAGGGCCGGTGCGCGTCGACTCGGACGACCTGGACCTCGCGACTGGCGACGAGGTGATGCTCGCTGACGTGGACGAGGAGGTCATCGTCGAGGCGCAGGCGGCGCCGCTGAGCGATGCGGCCGAGTTCGAGGGCGACGACATCTGGGACGGGTACGACGCCGACACGCCCCCGCCGGAGGAAATGAGCCTCACCCAGCGCGTTGATACGGCTCGCGAATGCTCGCCGGACCCGGACCTTGAGCGCGAGAAGGAGTACGGCGGCCGCTGGGACGCGTTCCGGACGCCCGCGGACCCGAACGCACCGCTCGCTTTCTTCAACGCCGGCGGCAAGAAAGTTGCCTTGTCCGAGGACGCTCTACAGCGCGCGAAAGTACTGCTCGAGGCAGACGATGACGCCGTGCCGCACCTGTCCGCCCCCGCGACCACCTTCAACGCGCCCCGGCCATCGAACTCGGCCGCGTTCGCGAACCACTCGACTCCGTCTTCCCGCCCACCGTCCAGAACGTCTTTCGAACGAGCGCAACCAGCCGAATCTCACCTCAACGAGCCCGTCCACCGCACTTCGTCCCCTCACCAGCCGCCCCCAGCCGTAGTCGCGTTGAGTTTTGGAGGTTTCACCTCGGGGAGCGGCGCATTCGTCGCAGGACCGTCCGCCGAATCGATCGCCCGCGTCAACGCGCGACTCGACGGCCCGCCGCCCGCGTTCGGCGGGTTCACCTCGGGCAGTGGCGCGCCAGTCGCTGCGTCGTCGGCCTCTGCGATCGCACGAGCCAACAAGCGCCTCGACGCGCCTCCACCAGCGTTTGGGGGCTTTGCCTCAGGCAGTGGTGCACCCGTCGCAGGTCCGTCCGCCGCGTCCCTCGCGCGCACGGTCGCCATACTCGATGCGCCTCGCGGCAGCCGCAGCTCGCAAGCCTCGAGCGACCGCGACGTCTTTGCAGGCTCGCCGGCGGCGAGCGCGAAGGGAAAGGGCAAGGCGACATTTGAGCTCGTGGGAAGCGCCCACGCGTCGTCCGAAGCGGACCCGCTGCCGCACATCGACAGCCCGAGCGCATCGCGAGTCCTCCCGCGCGGCCCATCGTCGCCTCCAAACCCCCTCTCCGACGCTCCCGCCGCCTCTCCGCACGCTTCTGTCGTCGCTCGCCCAGCCCCCGCCTCAAAGCCAGTGCTCGGCACCCCGCGACCCAAGCCACTCCGCGTCGGCGCGCCACTCCCGTTCAACTCGCCCATGCTCAGCTCGAGGAAACCACCAGCGGCATCTACATCGACTGCTACGCCGCACGCCAGTACCTCCGCGACGCCGCTAAAGGCAGCACCCGGCTTACGACGGCTCAACCTCGCCATGACTCCGCGACCACGCGTCGCGCACGTCCACAAGTTCGTCACTCCGTTCAAGGGAGGGGTACGACCACCAGGGCTTGCGCCGACGGGACTGCCGCCGTCGGCTGTCAAGGCCACCCCGCAGAGCGCGCCGAACAAGGGCAAGGCCAAGGAGGTCGCTCCCACGACGGGCAGTTTCGTTTCGGTCTTCAACCTCTCGCGTGAGACTTTTCTCTGTCTTCAGTAGACTTGAAGGTTTACGTCGTATCGCCTCGCCACAGCGAAAGGTCCGCGGCAAGGTCTCGCTGAGGCAGGGTTCCGTCCACAAACGCACTCTTACGAGCACCTGGTCAACGAAGGACTGTGAGCCGCTTCCAGATCTCATTGTCATCTGTGTCACTGATGAGTACATGGTTCTTTGCAGCTCCGAAGAAGCCGTCGCAATGGACTCGGTCTCGGCCGCGTCGTTCGTCTTCGAGTGCGGGCGCGGCGAGGTCGAGGCGATGGCCGCGCTCTCGGCTGCAGGGTGCTCGCTCGTCACGCTCCCATGGGTCAAGAACCACTGGTCGCTCGTCGTCTGGAAGCTTGCGAGCCTCGCGCGTACGCGGCCCGACGTCCGGGCGACGTACTGGCACTGGCAGGCCGCCGTCGACCAGCTCAAGTACCGGTGCGCTCTTTCCTACCATTCCCTTCCCTTTGTTTAATTTGACTCACTTTCCGGTCCAGCTACGAGCGCGAAGTGAACCAGGCGCAGCGCTCGTGCGTGAAACGGATCCAGGAGCAGGACTCGTCCGCCGCGCACCCACTCGTGCTCTGTGTCTCGCAGATCCGCTGGGGCGACCCTCCTGAAGCTCCCACTGGCGCGGACCAGCCACTCGTCATCGTCGGCCTTGAGCTCACCGACGGCTGGTACCGCATCCGCGCGAACGTCGACCAGACCCTCCGCAGCGCGTGCGAGCGCGGCAAGATTGTCATTGGCGCCAAGCTCGCTATCTCGGGCGCAAAGGTGCGTCTCACCGCAGGTTGGGACTAGGAGCTGTAGAGCTTGGCTCACACGGGCTGCTCCTGACAATCCACAGATCGAGAGCTCCCGCGACGGCACGGACGTCCTCGACGCGCTCACTAAGTCCTCGGTGCGCTGTCCCGCTTTCTCACGGAAACGAGGACTCTACTGAGCCTCGATCTCAGATCAACATCAGCGGTAACTTGACCAATCTCGCGCCGTGGGACGCCAAGCTCGGCTGGGTGCGCCACCCGTTCGTCGCCTCGCTCGGCAAGCTCACCTCGGCGGGCGGCACCGCGCCGCTGCTCGACGTCGTCATTGAGCGCGTCTTCCCCTGTGGGTACCTCGACATGAGCCGCAACGGCGTGCGCGAGACTTGGAACGCCGAGGAGGAGCTCGTCAAGGCCGACGAATGGGCCGTGCGTCCTGCTCTTCCTGCCGGGGTAACTTGACCTGATGCGGTCTACGGGGATGCAGAGTGGTAGAGCAAAGGCCGAAGCGAGGCTCGCGGACGAGGTGGAGAAGACCAAGGGCGACTGGGACGACGTGATCGAGCTGCTCCAGGACGCGGCGCACAAGGTCGGCGTCCCGACGTGCTCTGCAGATCCCGATTCGGGTAAGTGATTCGCTCACTACCGGGCTTTCCAAAGCATCCTAACCTTTCTCTCCCTGCAGCGGAGGAGGAACCCGATGAGATCCTCGACCGGCTCGACGGCGCTCCGAACAAGGCCGCCATCATCAACACGCTCTCGGCCCGACAGGTCGCCTCGACACTCCAGCTGGCAGCCGAGAACTCAATCCGCGACAAGCACCAGGCGATCTCGGAGATTGAGCAGGATCTCGCGGTTCGTCCTAGACCCCGGCCGCGACTCCCAGCCTCGGAACTGACGCCGACCAGTCAGACGTCGTTCCCGCCGCGCAACGTTCGCGTCTTCCGCGCCCTGAGGATCCGCGATGCGCAGGAGGCAGATACGCCATCGAGCCGGACCGCACTGCTCACCGTGTGGGACGCGGACGGCTTCGCGGACGACTTCTTCGTCGAGGGCCAGCGGTACCTTGTCAGTCCTTCCGGAGTTTGAGGATTCCTCACACGGGTTTCTGACCTTATTTTTTCCCGACAAAAGGTCTCCAACATAAGTCCGAAGGGGAACTGGCAGCGCAAGGCCCCCGAGCTCGCCCTCGCGTCGCGGCGCGACTCCAAGTGGGAGCGCGTCGCCGAGTAGCTTCTATCGTGAGCCTTCCACGAAGTCGGTCTTTGAGAGTTCGCTGACTCCTCGCCGTACGCTCACAGGCAATCGAACCGGATGTGCTTTTGCTGAGACGCGTCGGCAGTCGTGTGGGGCGCCTCGACCCGGCCATCGGCAGGCCGTTGACTCAGTGCGCTGAGCGGACTGAGGCAGCGCGCGCCTTGCTTCTTGCTTCCGCTCCGCTCCTGCACGGTTCTTTCAAGCCATGTCGGTCATCTTCTACGACCTCGTCGGCGCCCCTGGTGCTCCGTTTTTCTCCCCCAACACCTACAAAGCGCGCCTGTGTCTGCTGCAGAAGGGCGTCAAATTTGAGACGCGCGAGGTTACGTACCGTGACCTCCGGACTCACATCAAGGAGAGACTGGGCGGGAAGAAGGTTCTGGGTAAGCATTGAGCTCTTGCGAGCTCCGCATGTTCGCCGGCTGACCGGGCGCACGAGCAGTCCCGATGATCGAGCTCCCCGACGGCACCAACATTCAGGAGTCTGCGAATATTGCAGAGTACGCCAACCATACCCTCCTAGCTCGGTGGAACTACTCACGCTGATGCGATCAAGCTCAGCTGGCTCGAACGCACCTATCCCAACGTCTCGTCCCTCTTCCTTCCCGGGGAGGCTGTCCCCGTCAACACTGCGAGTGCAGCTTACCAAACCGCTCGGAACTACGCTCTCCTCGTTGACTCTGGTAATTGCTTCCTTCTCGAGCTGCGATGACCATGACTGACCGGTGCTCACAGGGCTCGGGGACAGTGATCCGGAATGGACAAGTTGGTGGGAGCTGTCGGCGCCCGGAATTGGGGATCTCCTCAGCAAAGATGGACCCGATTGCGACAGCGACTACCTCCGGAGCGACGAGAAACTTGGGGTGGTGGACGGATGGGCAAAGCTGACTGCCCACGACCAGGGTGAGCACTTCTCCGCTTGAATCTTGCCGAAGAAATCACTGACTGGCGCTCATGTTGTACTAGCCGCTCTGATTAGATCGTGCGCACAAGTCTCTACTGCCCATCGCCAAAGTCCTGTCGCGGTCCAACTGGCTCGCTGGGTCGGAGCCAGGATACGTAGACTACGTCCTTTACGGAAGGTACAATATGAAAAGAAACGAATCCACTGCTCGGTGCTCACGACCTGCGCTGCAGGTACATGATGATGGCTTCGTCAACGCCTCGGGTCGCGGCCGACGTCTGGAAATCTGACGGCGTCGTCAACGCGTGGATCGAGCGCCTGGAGGCGCGATACCAAGACGGACTTGCGGATGCGATCTCCCGTCTCCCCACGGCTTGTTAGATGTTGGAGCTGCGATCTGAAGCTTCTCGAGCATGCAACGGCAGCAATTCGCTGGGAGGGACAACTTGGATGGCTTCCCCTCCAGCGAGTCGAGGTTTCCGCCTGGATATGAGGACCAGGAAGCTGTTCGAAGTCCTGAGCATCTCCCTGTAAGCCTACACACCGGGAGCTCGAGCGCTCGAGATCAACTTAAGCGTCTTGCCCGGACTTCCGGTCGAACCAAGGAGATCGCCCTCGGTGATGCGGTGCATCCGACAGCGCTGCAGCGTAACAGCAGCAATTGAAGGCCCGAATCACCAAGCTCGCAAGCTTCACTTCAAAGCTTGAGTTGCTCGATCACCTCTCCCGAACTTGACGTCCCGCGCGGTCGGTCGGCCGGCGGCTGCGGAGCGAACAAAGCTTACAACAGCTCCCGCCCTTCTGCTTGGCTCTACCCTCGATCACCTCGTCGTCAACGTGCTGGGAGCACACTACTCATACCCATCCTTCAGCTAGCCCCGGATTCTGAACTGGTCCGCCGACGCTCGCCAGCTCGGCGTGAGTCTCTTACGTCTCTTCGTCCGACGAGCAAGCGTCCACCCGCTCACGTCGGGACTGCACGGATGAAGCCTGACCAACGTTGCAGACGAGTGGTTCGGAGCACAGGTGAGCCCTCTGGGAGTGCATCAGGCCGTGGTTATCGAGTATCCGGGGGGGCGGCACTCGGCTTGACGGGCTCGGGAGGACTGAACTCGGGTCCCCACGCCTTTGGAGGCTACGTGAGCAGGACATGTGGAAGTCTCTTTGGGACACATGGCTTTTGAGGTGGCCACAACGCGTCTGCGTTGACAGACGAGGGCGAGCGTCAATACTGATGGGGCTGCAGTACTCAATGATCCGTCGTGCTGACGCCTCGGTCAATGTTGCAGGCCAATTTAAACCAAACCCGAATAGGGGGCTACGGTCCTACTTACCGTCGGAAGGGCCTCCTGGCCGTCTCCCCGATACCCCACCGCCGTGGCTGCCGCTTTGCCGCTCACTTGATTTGGTGCTCGCGACTTCCCGCGCTCCATACACCTTTTGAAGTTCAACTTCATCGCCCTGCGATTGCACCACTTGCTCGGGACCGTCTCTGGGTCGCGTCCACTCCAGCAATCTCCCCGTCTCCAGGCTCCAAGCGCAGCTTCGCGATCAACTTCGAGCCACGCCACGAACTCAAATATGCGATCAAGTCCTCAAATTCGCAGCGGCGCTCAGGTTTCCAAATCGGGCGAGCACCTCGACGACCTCGCCGTCGCCCGGCAGCGTCGATCTTTGGGTCAGCGCAAGGGGCCCCCGCTGTGCCCCGCGAGGGCAACACCATGGGCAGGCTCGGGAAGATCTCCACCTTATCACTCGTCCTACTTTGAGCTTGACCTTCCATGCTCGACGCCTCGACGGTCGATTCGCCAGCTGGCGGAGAGTTTTTGTGGGTCTCAGTTAACGGCGAACTGGGTAGCCGCCCCGGACGGGGCGCCGCATGACCAACCCGCGTGGCCATCTTGCCGTATCTTCTACGCCTTCCTTCGCTGCTCAAGCGCGCTTCCCGGCTCCTTATCGGTCGACCGACGGCACCCCGACAGTTACCCAGCTCCAACGTCGCACGCGAGGTCCGCGGAGCCTCCGACAGAGACCGCCGACCGTTTGAACCCATAGGGCACCCGCCTCGCCATCTCAAGACGACGATCGCAAGATGTGGGGCGAGAGAGAGGACGAGGTCCTTCAGCAACCGCAACCTGCTCGTACGCATGTGCCGTTTCGACAGCACGACGAGCCAGAGTCGATGGGCGAGGTGCGTCGCGCGTTTTGCGTTCTGGCTGTTGCGGTCCACAGGCACGATTGAGGGGCAATAGGAATCGACCGAAGGAGGCTATTGGGATGCAGGAGCCTGTCTGAAGACGGAGGTGCCTTGGGTGGACGGGGGGAAGCTGGGATGAGGCTGGTCTCCGAGGAGAATCGGACGCTAATTTGCCGCCGCCCCTCTCTCTTCACCTCGCCGCATCCCGGTCCTTGCTTGCGCTGACAGGATGCCTACATTCGGATCACCAATCGCCGCAACTCGGCACCCCGCTCCGCCACACCATCCGACTCCGAGGGCCGCTCGTCGTTCGAGCTCCTCGACGCCGAAGACAGCGGCTCTGCAACGGCCCTCCGCACGACAGGGGCGCAAATGGGTGGAACTCGCAGTAGAAGCTCGAACAGTAGCGCCCGTGGAAGAGCAGCGTCTCGGGCAGCAGTAATCGGGGACTCAGCGGATGGGGGCCGCCTCGACGATGCGAGTTCGGCAGCGCAGCCCATCGGCTTGCTTGCGGCCATGGGTAAGTATCAACCTACGACTGAGTTCTCGTTGTAACCACTCTTTCTTGATTTTCAGGGACTCCGCGCGCCAAGAAGGCGATCTACCGCTCGCGCAAGTTCTGTCTACTCTGTCCCATCTTTGGCCTCATCACGGCGCTGGTTCGTGCTCTACTTGTGCCTCAAGGAAGTCGCTAAAATGTACCTTTGCGCACAGGTTGGAATCCTCCTGCTGGTCTTCCCGATCCTCCGCGCCATCGCTCTCCACACCTTGTCCACCTCGGTGCTCACGATCTCGGCCTCGAATATCACCTCACCCACCAACAACAGCTTCGGACTCACCCTCGAAGGTCAAGCCCACAAAGTCGGCATTTTTCCCGCTCGCCTCAACTTTGAGCGTCCGGTCGATGTGAGCTCTTTGCTCCGCACGCTCGCGGCGCCCACACTGACACGGTACAAAAGGTGTACTGGATCGCACCCGAGAACCTCACCGAGGAGCTTCACCTCGGCCAGTTTGCTTTGGACTACATTGGCGTCGCCGCCGGCCACGGCCGCATCAAGCAAAAGACGCACTTCACCATCCTCAACGAGCCTGGCTTTGCACGCTTCTCCGAGTGTGAGTTGTCCGCGTTTCCAACTGCGTCTGATAATGATACTGATACCTTTTGAAGTCCTCATCACTCAAGAGGCGTTCACCTGGAGGTTGCGGTCGGAAAGCGTTCAGGCGAAGGCGTTCGGCTTCATCGCGGCGAACAAGCTGTCTTTCGTCAAGGTTGGTCTGACTTGCTCTCAAGTACGACCAAGTACTGATTTGATTTGCTTCAGGATCTTACGCTCCCAGGCATGGCCAACATGACGGGTAGGGGGAGGCCAAGTTCACCGATGGAGGGCACACACTCACTTAGAAAGCACCCAGACGTCAGCATCTCAGACTTCCAGCTTCCTGGAGACGATCCCGCTGGAGGTATCTCGCTTGCAGTCACGGTAAGCGCTAGTTCACTACCCTTTGCGAGCCGATGCTCACTTCCACTTTCCACCGTTCAGACCAAGCTCACGAATCCGAGGTGCGCGGACCCGCATTCGGGGCCATGACCACTTTGAGTACTCACGATTTTTTTATCAGTGCCTTCGGAATCGAGATCGGAACGCTCGTCGTTGACCTGTACTACAAGGACCTGTACCTAGGGTAAGGCGGCTTGGGCCAGCGCGCGAAGACTTGCTTCTGAACCATGCCCGTACACAGACCGGCTCAAACGGCTCATCCAATCAACTTGACTGCCGGTGTCAACCACATCAACCTCGTCGGCCGCCTGCTCCCATACAGCGACGACCCCGCCGCGCTCGCTCAGCTCTCCGTGCTGTTTTCCAACTACCTCAATGGCCTGCCGACCGACACCCAGGCGCGTGGACGATCCGTATCACAGCCAAACGGCGACAGCATTACATGGCTGCAGCAGGGTACGACGCTACGCCACCTCGAACGCTGGCATCTGCTCACCCGCAACTTTCCTGCCAGGTATCCAAGCCCTCGTGCTGAACGTTCCGCTTCAAAGCCCGACCGGAAGGATCTCGCCCATCACGGGGATTACGATCGAAGCGCTCTCGCTGGCGTTCGACCCCAGTGCTCCGTACGCCCCGATGGCCAATTCGTCCCAGGTCTCTGCGACATTCGGCTTGCCCTTCGGCTTCAGCCTCGTAAGTTCCTCCAGCTTCGAACCACAGCAGAACGATAGTACTTAAAAAAGAAATGCAGAACATCGTCGAGCTTGCGAACGAGTTTCAGATCGTCGACAATCGCACCGCCGTCGCAGGATTGAGCTCGCCTCTCGGAATGAGCCAGACCACGATCCTGAGCCGCAATGCCGGGTTCACGACCGGAGACATTACGCTAGATCTCCCTCTGGCTCCGCTCTCCATTGGTTCTAGCTACACCGAGCACCTGTGAGCCATATTGACTTTCGGTGGTGGCGTGAGCTGACCCCGACTCCGACCCGTTCGCAGCGCCTTTGACCAGTTCACGTACGATTTGACCACCACGAACGGCTCCAAGTTTATCCTCGTCGGCAACACGTCAGCCGTTACCGACACTCCTCTTGGTGCGTACCTCCGAGACTGGGCGTTGCCGCCGCCACCAGCTCACAAGTCCGACTCACAGGTCAAGTTCTGCTCACCGACATCGGATTCACGGTCCCAGCGGGACTGATTGGTCTCGAGAGTCTTTCCAAGTACCCGACGAACATCATCTCGGTCGACGTTGTCGGCGGGACCCCCGACGCCATCATCTTGGCAATTGCTGGTGCGTCCCTTCCCTTTTGAGCATAGAATCCTTTTGAGCATAGAATCGCACTCGTATTGAGATTCATCGGCCCACAGTGGGACTCACCAACCCGTCAAACCTCGATCTCGAGGTCGGCAACGTCACGTTCCAGCTCTTCAACGGAGAGTCGTTCCTCGGCACCGCCATCCTTCCCGTGCGCCCGGCAGTCTCTTCACCTTTCGCGCCCCACTGACTCCATTCCGCAAAACAGGACCTTCATCTCACGCGTGGGTACCAGGAGCACCCCTCGATCTCATACTTCCAGGCCAACGCGAACGCCGGCGCGCTCAAGGTCCTTACGGACTTCACGCAAGGGACAGACACTCCGCTCACCATCTCGGGCTGTGAGTACTTCTCTTCATTTCGGATGCGCGAGCACATGGGGTCCTGTGCGCAGGGCTGCTGCTGGGCCGCGACGCATCGCGTAGCAGAGCAGTACTGACTATCCACGCCTCAGTCAACGGATCCTCGTCCGTGGAGTCTCTGGCCCAGGCCTTCATGGCTCTTCGCAAGCTGCTTTCACTGTCGTCTAACGGGCGTCGCTGACATTAAGCCGCTGTAGACCTGAACGCCACCCTGAAGGGTCTCGGCACGAAGCTGCTGAACTACGCCAACCTGACCGTCCTCGACACTACGGGCGTCACCAACAACATCGTAAGTAGCTCTGATTCCATTACTGGTCTCCGCACATGCTGATTCCTCCCCTCGCAGGCTAACAGCATCGTCTCACTTCAAAACCCGTTTACCTCGGACCTTAAGATCACCAACATCCAGAGCAACATCACCCATAGCTCCGGACTCGTGAGTCTCGCCTCTTCACTCAATGTGAGTCGGAGCACTGAGTAGGCTGCAGTTTGTCGGCTCGATCGTCACGGAGACCGACTTTCAGGCGAAGGGGCACAGCGCGAACATCTCGCCAATCCTGGGCTTGTAAGTCCAGGCAGATTCACTTTTAGAGTAAAACTTGACACCACTTTCGCTCCAGCAACCTTAACCTGTACCCACCCGACATCTTCACCCTGCTCCGCGTCCTCGCGGTCGAGGCCGGCCTGTCGACTGAGCAGCTCGACGGGATCGTCGCCCTCGGAGGCTACAGCTACGTCAACACGACCGCAACTTCACCCCGAAAGGTGAAACGAGACTCTGCGGAGGACATGTTCCCCTTCGAGCTCGGATTCCTCGACGAGACCGTGTCGAAGCGGGAGCTTCGCAAGCGCAACATCTACACGGGGTGCGTTCTCCTCTCACGCTCTGTGACTACAACCTAAACCTCATATTGCTCTTAGATTCGACCTGCCGTCCTTTGTTCTTGGCGCGTTTGCTGGCCTGAAGGTCGACGTCGCTCTGCTGTCTGTCCTCAGCATCGGAGACTTTACCACGAATCTCGCGTACAGCCAGGCCGCCGTACCGGCATACACGGACTCGACTCTCACGGTAAGCGTTTGAGCTGTACGAGTGGACTGTCGCTGACTTTCTGTCTCTTCAGCTCCTTCTTCCGGTCCTCGCGCGCCCAATCGTCCAGAAAATCGTCGACGAGGCCGTCCTGGGCGTTACCACTGTCCTAATCTCCGACCCTACCGATACCTGTACGTAACCTGTCGGTGGAAAGAATCAATCCTGGGACTGACAAGCTTCCTCCAGCGTTCATGACGGGGCTGGTCGGGGCCATTACCAACGCCGGCCCTTTCGATGCCGTGATCACCTTCTCCCAGGGCCTCACTGTCGCTTGGAATGGCGCGCCGCTTGGTCAGATCGCCATGCCCAACGTACGCTTCCTCGTCATCCCCCCTTTCCGAGACTAACGTTCCCGCCTTAGGTCTCGCTCGTCGGGGACGTCGGTGCTCAGCTCAACATCGCAGCTGCCTTCGCAGTCGCTGACCTCGCCCACCTTACCGATTTCACCGGATACCTCCTCACGGAGCCATCGTTCGTCTGGCAGATCTACGGCACAGAGCTCGAGGTCACCGCGCTGGGAATCACCGTCGGCGGGATCTCGATTTCGAAGGAGGTGAGGCTCCAGAGTCCCGAGCTTTGAAGACCAGAAAATCTGACTGGCACAAACAATAGGTCGTGCTCGATGGGATGAACGGCTTCAAGGGCGGCGTCACGATCGACTCGTTCGACCTCCCAGCCAACGACCCGGCGGGTGGAGTGTCGCTCACCTTGGCCACGACACTCGTCAATCCGGCGAGCGTCGGCGTCGCTCTTTCCACGATCGGCTTTCAAAACTCGTTCGGCTCGACCATCATCGGCCCCGCAGCCTCGACGGGTGCTTTCACGCTCCTCCCCAAGTCGACCATCCAGCTTCCGCTCGCCGGCCGCCTCATCGCCCAGACCACTCCCCTGGGCCTCCAGGATGTTTCTACGATCTTCAACGGTAATCAACCGAATTTTTGTCACCTCACCGCAGGCGCTTATTACGCCTGCCTACCCCAGGCTTCATTCACGGAGTTCCTTCGGAGCTCGTCGTGCACGGCGACACGGCGGGACCCGCCGACGTGACTTGGCTCAACGAGGGAATCAAGAAACTTGCGATAGCGGTCACCCTCGTTCGTCCCCAAAGCCTTCCTTCGAGCCGCCCTAACCTGTTTCCCTCAGCCCGCCATGGACCTCGACGTGATCAACTCGATCACAATCAACCAGATGGACCTCCGCTTTACGCAGGAGAACCCATACTCGCCTTCCTTCTCGACCAACGACACCGTTGCGCTTTTCCAGCTCCCGTTCGCTTTCCCAGTGAGTCATTGGCACGCTGACCATAGTTCAGCGCTGACCATTCGTGCTTTTAGGTCAACATAGTCCAGGCGGCTGTTTGTTCATTACCGAGATTTCTCGAGAACCCTTGGAGCTGATTACGGTGTTCTACAGACTTCCATCACGACCACGAACGGCGCCGCAGGGTCGCGACTCGGCAAGCGCGACACGGGCGACTTCGCCACGCTTAACGTTCCGATGCTACCCTCGACGACCGACGTCGAGTCGCGGAGCCTTCTGCTCAAGTTCGACAATGTGCCTTTCCAGAGCATCGACAACAGCATCTTCAGCTCGTTCAGATCGGAAGAGCGTCGTGTAGGGAAAG
>ERZ1463038.328-NODE-328-length-15841-cov-15.068098_pt1 | contig 15841 bp, 17 predicted proteins | sample MGYA00564479_ERZ1463038 | MGnify/ENA primary metagenome ERZ1463038 (study PRJEB39244, sample SAMEA3635134) | Helicobacter pylori | study: EMG produced TPA metagenomics assembly of PRJEB11511 data set (Assembly of a 5300-year-old Helicobacter pylori...
GGAGCCGCTCTCAGAAGCCGCTCCAGTAGATGACAGCAGGTTGCTGCGGTATGATATGTGAGCATGATGGATTGTATATATCCCATATTCAAAGGCAACATACGACGAGGTGGGCCGTACGCGTGAACCGGTGCTCGAAATTTGTGATGCAGCGCTGGACGTAGATCCGCTTGCTGCCGCCGTCGAGCTGGTCACCGCCAGCGAGATTCCACTGTGGAAGAGTGAAAAGTTAGTGATAATTAAGCATGTGAGCCAAATTTCTACTTGCGATGGCGAGGTTGAGGTTCCAGATGCAGCGCTGGGCGATCTGGTGGTGGCGCTCAATGTGGATCCGCTGGTGGAAGTTAGCACAAGGGAAATGCCGCTGTCAAGCATATTTTTTAGCTTTGACACTAGTCATAAGACTTATTCACACTAACGATGATGTTGTCTGAATTGCCGATGCTGTGCTGGACGCCTGGGTATTCGAAGGGGATCCTGTGGGGGTCGAGCTGGTGACCAGGAGCGAGATGCCGCTGCTGGAAGCAGAAGTTTCAGCAAGATGAGTGTGTCCAATTTGTTTTGAAGTCCTACAGCGACACGGAGGAGGTTTTAACCCTGAGCGGGCTTGTGTCAGTAGGCGGAAGCACAGCTGAGCGCTGGAAACGTACGTCGGCAGGGTACTTGTCGAGCTCATGGACGAAGAGGATATTGAAGACAGCGTGGAAGAGAGTGTGAAAGTGGATCTGCCGAACATCGTGAGTCTTGGTCGGCGGGAACTTCGGGCAAGCTCACGTCGAGGAAGACGAGGCAGTACTTGCGATCGAACTCGCAGGCCTAACTCAAGTTAGAAATATCCCACGCAACACTCCTGAGGAACATACACCGTCGGGGAAGATAGAAGAGCTGAGGGGTCTATTGGCACGAACACTTTGTGTGTTAGTAGACAGGTTGAGGCGGCGTAAACGGTTACTCACGCTGACGATGAGCTCGAGCTGGCGAAGGGCTTGAGTGAGCGAAAAAACATGCAGCTTCTCTTACAATCACACGCACCTAGATGTAATCGAGGCCGATGATGCAGACGTAGCCCTGCAAGGTGGTTTGTGAGCGACAGTATGAGTGTTCGGTCGGCCAGGAGCGCACGCGCTGCCTGGAACCAGCTGCGTTGTAACGGTCGTCGTCGTCAAGTCCAGGGTCGCCACCAGCTGATTATTCCGGACCGTGGTTGTGTACGGCATTTCCGTAGTGACCGTGGTGAGAACTTCTTCGACCGACGAGCCTCCAGAGAGCGTGATCAATTTCGAGTAGGTCGAAGTCTGCGGAACGAGCAGGGTTCTGCGGGCCCGGGGTCAGCACGAGATAAGGATGATCAGGACAAACGTATGTACGTGGTAATGATCGAGTTGATGACGGGAGCGATGATCGTTGACTGCACGACCGAGGTATGACCGCCTGCGAGCGCTCGGTTCTCAACCGGCAGCCCATGCGTCGCCCACTAGCAAATCCACTCACTGATGACTGTCGTATACGACGAGTGGAAAGTATGCCATGCTCCCGAAATCGTGTTCAAGTTCGTCTGCGTCTTCCTCGCGGCAGCGGCGGCGGATTTGTTATCGCGAGTCTTGACTACCGCTGCGTTCCAGCAGGGAGGGATTAGCTAGCCACGTACAAGAAGAGCAGCATTGAGGCATCAAGAAAAATTAGAGGTGCTTACCGACTGGGACCTGTGGCGTGATGCGAGCTATGTTAGTGTCGCGGAGTCCGAGGGCGCGGAGAACTGACGGCGATGACGGCCGCGATGATGAGGAAGACCACAGCAGCAAGCAATATCAACAAAGGGCGCCGTTTCTTCTGAAGGGTGCGGTCTCGCCGCAAGTTGGCCGCCTCGTCCGGGGTCGACTGCGAGGAGGGTCAGAGGAGAGCGCGCTGCGAGGAGTGGCGGCGAACTCGCCTGTGTGCCGGCGCCTGAGCTGAGAAGCCCAGGACTCCGAGTTGCACTTGACATCTGTATCCTTTCCCGACAAAGTGGTGCTGAAGTGTCGCGTCCAGGCCGGATCCAGCGGAGGCGGCGGTCGTCAAAAGTCTGTTTCGACGGAGTTTGGGTCAGCTTTGCCGGATTCTGGACGGCGGAGATGGCTCACAGCAGTCAGAGTCTGGTGTCAGAAAGACGTACGTTCAAATCGTGGCGAAGAAGCTGAAGAGGAGAGCGCGGCCGTAAACTAGTTGCGGAGGCCGGCGGACCGCTTGAACCGGACTCCTCCCTCCTCTTCAGAGACCCCCGAAGAATGATCGACTGATAGTTTATGTACGTATCCTGGAGCCAGCTGAAAAGTTCGGTTGGGCCGCGTGACAGCCCGACGCCGTCAAGGTCGTCCGCGGAGCTGGACCAGCAGCTCACGGGTTGTGCTCGCGAGCTGTCTTTGCACGTATACATTGGAATAGAGGATGTAAAACACGCTTGCTCCCTGAGTAGGTACCGCTTTGGTGTGGGTGACTCGCTGAATCCCCTACAACGGTGCCGGTCAGAGCCTTGCCAAGGGAAGCTTGGATGGGTCGCTCGCTCGTCGACGCAGCATTCAAAAGATGCCTAGAAGTCCTCCGGAACGTCTCACAAGAAAGAAGGTGGACTCCCAGCGAGCAGGGCCATGCTGAGGGGGGCGGACGCGCGTCATCGCCGTGTGCCGCCGCCTCAAAATCTTCGAGTGGCGTTCACGCTGGCTGGCGCCAGCACGCGTGGGGATGACTTCGCTGCAAGACCTCCCGGCCGAGGTGAGCTTGATTTCTGCTCAGGCCGAGCCGAGCTAACCACCAGCCCGCAGCTGCTGTACGCGATCCACCACCTCTCGATATCGCCGTCACTACCCTACGTCTCGTCGCACCTGCTCGCGCTCTTCACGCACGCGACTCCGACGCACAAGGCGACTTACCTCGCCCTACGACACCCGAAACGCACCCTCGCACACGCCGTGCGGTACCCGATCTGCGACCTCGAAGTGGTGCACGCGCTCGAGCGCCTCAACGAGCGACGCGGCGGGAAGGCGCTCAAGTGCGCCGAGCTGCCCAAGCGCCTCGTACGCGGGATTGGCGTCGCATCCCCATCCAACGCCGACCCGCCGACCCAGCCGCCGGCGTCGATCGAGGGCGTGCTTAACCTTGAGCTGCTGTCGTACCTGCTCACGACGTACTCGGCTTCGCCGAACTCGCATAACGGCTACTTCCTCGCCCGTGCCGTCCTCGCCGCTCACCTTCCCCTAGTCCGCCTGCTCTTGTCGCACGGCGCGGACCCGGCGCTCAAGAAAGGCTGGGCCGTGAGCGCCGCAATCGCGCAGGGCGACCTCGCGCTCGTCAAGGTGCTCATGGAGCGCGAGCTTGACCGGTCGGACGACGGTGGCGATGGCGAGCGAGTTGAGGGCGGCAAGAAGCGCAGGAAGAGCGGCGGCGGAGGCGGGAAGCGCAGGAAGATGGAGGTCAGGTGCGAGCCGACGGGCGAGATGCTCGAGGCGGCCGTCAGGGCCCAGCAGTGGGTCATCGTGGACTACCTGAAGGCCAGAGGTGCGTTTGTGTTCTGCTTGGGGGCCGGGCGGGGTGGAGCGGCGCTGATATGGGCATCTTTCGCAGGCGCGACACCCAACCTAAACGTGTTGAAGCTGTTGGGGTGTTAGGTGAGTCATGTTGCCTCGCGGTGGCCGAGAGTTTGGCCGCTGACTCGTCCCGGTGTCCGAGCAGACTATATACGCGTCGCATCTGCATTGCATCTCCGTCAAAAGACTCGCAGACCCGCGCCCTCTGTGGACTGCTCGCCCGTCCGGCAGACAATCCAACTCTAGGGAAAATCTACACCTGCGCTCTAGAGCAGTGTCGGAACCCATGCCTGTGTTACGGTGAGTGTATCCGCTGTTCGCACCAGCCGCTGGGGGGTCCGCGCCGGGCGACGCTGATAGTCGGATCCCGTCGCAGGGTAGCTCAAGTGGACAACTCAAGGATAGTGTCCATACAGAATGAGCTGATGCATGTTTTGCCCCCTCAAGTCGAGTCCATTGTTGGCTTCCTCGCTCCCATCTGCGCCAATGCGAGTCGTGCGCTCACGTGAGCGCGGACCGGCGTGTGCATTCAAGTGTGTTCGCCGCACTCCGAACTTGGCAGATGTTCCTGACGTATGAGGTGTACTCCGGTGAGCTGATGTCCGGTCCCCATCTCGTCCAGCGTCGACCCGTCGCACGCCGGAACGGAACAAAGGGTCAGATCTCCTGTTGTTCGCTCAGTGCAGGTGCTCTGTTTCAAATGTGCAGGCTCAGGTTAATTCCTTGAAGTAACTGATCTGCCTGCTGATGACTTCCGCTCCGCAAGATGGAGCGTTCGCCATGTGCGTCTCGTGGGAGCGTTCGCGAACGGACAACGATGGCCTGTGAGCCAGGCTCGTGATTAACCGCCGACCCCGGAGCGCCGCTGAGTGTGATGGGATCTCCAGGCCGGAGAGGGGCGTCAGTACGCGTTCTCGCTGCACTCGGGGTTGCGCCCGCGGCGGTGCTGGTGCGATCGTTCGAATGCGCCAGGAAACACGAGAAACGGCAGTTCGTGCGTAACTAGTCTGCCTGTATGACTTGATTTACCCTCACTGATTCTCAGGACCGAGCCCAGCGCCCGCAAATCTCGCGAAAAGAAGGTTGGTCGGTCCCGCTGTCGGGTTGCGTTTGATCATTTTCTCAGCTGCACTCCTGTTCGCCTCCCAGCTCCGACCCTCACTCTCGTTCCTCCAACTCTCGTCTCGACCCCCCAGTCCGCCCCTCGGCCCCCCACATCGGCCAGCCATGGCCTCGCCAGCCACCCCGCCGCCAGGTCCTCGTCGGCGCGCGCACCACCTGCGCGACGAGTCGCCCTCGCGCGAGTCGACCCAGAGCGCCGGCGAACTGGGCGCGGACGACGACGAGAGTGATTGGTCGCACTTCGAGTCGCCGAGGTCGGCGCCCGGCGGCGGCAAGAGCAAGGGCCGACGGTGGAAGGCGCGCGGGTCCCTCGGCGACGACCCCGTCAGCGAGGAGAAGGACGCAGAAGCTGCAGCGACTGGTGAGCTTTCTTTCGCTTGCCTTGGGATACGATGGGAGCGCTGGGTGGGCGCGGGGAACTGATCGGCGCCAGGAGAGGCAGCTCGGAGCCGGTCGAAGCCACTGCTACGCTCCACCGGCGTGATGGCGGCTTTTCCGCGCAGAAGGGCTGTCGATCGGAAGCTCCAGTGTTTTTCGAAGCCTGCTGGGAAGGATCGGCCATTCTTTCACGCGGGTGCGCGAATGCAAGCCGCCTCCGCGGGGCACCACCCGAGTGTGACGGCTCGTTTTCAGGAGCTACTCATGGGCGAGCCAAGAACACGCTTCAGACTTGCTTACCAAACAGGGAAGGTAGCATCCAGTCGCGGAAGAGGGGGCGGGAGGAGATCCCTAAGCGGGTTGTCGTGACAGTGCGCTTGCGTCCTCGCCCAGCTCCCTGAACCGAACCTGTCTCCAAACACGCACGCTGACGGCCTCTCATCTTCCACAGGACTCAGCGATGTGCACTCGTTCACCTCGGACTCGATCGTTACGCTCGCCACGCCGTTCTCGTCCGCGGCCGGCCTTGCGCTGTCGTTCGCGACGTCGGCGTCCGTCCCCGTCGCCGCGCCGCCGCTTGACGCCACCCACTTCTCGCCCTACGCCCCCGGCGAGAACGAGTACTTGGCCCCGTACTTCTACCCGCCATTCCCGTTCGGAGGGCCGATGTTCCCGGCGTCGTGGAGCCCGCAGGAGGGCTACGCGTTCCCAGTGCCGCCCGAGTACGACGTGCCGCCGCCACCGTCGGCCTCGTACCCGTTCTCGCCGCCAATATTCACTCCTTTCGAGCCAGACTCGATCGACCAGGAGCTCCGCCCGACGACGCCGCCAGCGCCGCCGCACACGGCCAACGCGTTCCACTACCCGCAGCCCCACTTCGCGCCGCCCGGACCAGGAGTGCTGTATCACTCGCAATCGTTCCCAAACCTGCCGCTCATGCACCACCACCAGCCCTTGTTCTCGCTCCCGAGCGCGTTCGACCACTCGGACCGGGCCCCTGGGGCGACCTGCCCGGCGAAGGACGACCTCGGCAGCGGCGGCGCGGGCGACGACGCTGCGAGCACCTGCGGTCGCGATCTCTTCTGCACGTTCTATCCGTGCGGTTGCAGTACCTGCCGCGACCACTACAACGTCGTCGTCACGCACGGCCGCGACGTGCCCGCGGGCGAGGACGCGCCGCACAAGCGCATCTTCACCTGCGCCGTCTGCGGGAAGCGGAGCGAGAAGATCTGCCCACTATCAACGCGGGGCCACTTTGAGCACCACGCCGGCCCGAGCGTGCAGCAGACGAGCTCGAGCCCGATCCGCCTCAAGGAGCGCCCGTCGATGGACCGCATCCAGGAAGACGCGCCTACGGACGAGAACGACGAGATCATCGGCACGTTCGGCGTCACCTTCCACCGCGTTCCAGGCCGAGACCTGTCGTACTTCAGCGACGACTACCCGCCGTTCGCGCCCGAGCTCACCCCGCTGCTGCCGTACGCGTTCCCAGGCCCGCCACCGACGACGCCACTCGCGTCCATGTCGCTCCTCCCAGCTCTCGCCCCGCCCTTCTACCCGAGCCCACCTTCGTTCAACCCTCAGCTTCCGCCCTCGCCAACGACGTCGCGCCCGCGCATCCACACGAACTCGCCTTCGCAACCCCTCAAGCACCCACTCCCGAACCCGCCCACGCAGCGCGCGCCGCCGCTCCCGTCGCAGGCGTCGTTGTTCCTCGCGTCCGGCCACGCGCCAGCCAACCACCACGGACACGGACACCACCGCCCGCGCGCCGCGTCGTCGCCCGGCGCGCGCACGACGTTCCCGTCGATGAGCCTCAACCCCAAGCGCTCGCCGACCCAGCCGCGCCTTCCGCCGCGATCGACGCCGAGCACTCCTGCGAGCATGCGAAGCCTCAGCCTCAGCCCCGAGATTGGCACGCAGAGGTGGAACGACCCGCGCGGGCCGAAGACGGAGCCGAGCGAGCCGTACCAGCTCCAGCCGAACGTCTGGCCGATCATCAAGGTGGAGAACGTAGGCTACCCTATTCTGCTGGCAGAGAGTGACGCGCTGAGTACTCCCACCCGTACAGATTCCGTTCGGGACGACCGTGCCCGACCTCGAGAAGTGGCTCCCGCCGTTCTGCCTTCCGTCAAAGCAGAACGTCATCAGTGCGATCCACATCATACTTCACCGGTGAGCTTATATCTTTACATCTCCTCTTTTGCCCTCGAATCTCGTCCCGCTCCCTTTCCCCCGAAAAAAACGTCGAAACCGGAAGTCCGAAAGCTGACTCGGTGCGACTTCGTGACACAGCACGACCGGACGAACGCTCCCGCACTGCTACCTCGAGACGCACTCGGCCGAAATGGCGCTCGAGATCATCAGCAAGATGGACCGCCAGCAGCTCGGGGATCGCACCGTTCGCATCAAGTGGGAGCGTCGCGGAGAGCTCATGCGCGACGTGCGTTGCGCTCCCTGGGCTCACCGCGCGCTTGATCGCTCACACCTGGCTTTCCACAGCTATTTGATCAGAGCGAGTATTTCCTCATCCCGGCCCGCACGCTCGCCGCGGCGCCCATCCCACCCGCGCCGATCTGCTTCCAGCTTCCGCCGACGATTCTCGACTCGGACGACTTTGCGTACCTGGTCAGGTACTGCGAGAATCTGGTGAGTCTTAAATAGACCCTTAAAAGAATCAGGGAGGCTCCTTGCCGTGACCTGGAGGAGATGCTCACGCGAGTCCGCGCAGGCCCCTTGGCGCGAGCGTCCGTTCGAGCGCCCGTTCCTCAACGTCGTCTCGCTCATCGCCAAGGTGCGTCATTTCCCTGAGCAGCTTTTACCGAGCGGGTCTGACATGTTGAACCCGCAGTTTCCGTGGTACCAGCCCGAGCTGTGGAACGACGGCCAGCGCAACGAGTTCTTCGACTGCGCGTACGGTGAGTCCTCCTCCTTTGTCTTGGACTGGGGTACACGACGCTACAACTTTTCTCTCATATTTAGCTGCGACCAGCATCGCGATTCACAACTCGAAGAGGGAGCGACTATTCAACCCCATCGTCGAGAAGCTCTTGGGCACGATTGAAACCTGCATCGGTACGCCCTCACCGGTCACCCGCGGCCCGCATCTCTCGCCAAGCTGACCGTTTTTCGACCCCACAGGATTCACTCCCCGCCAGAAGTGGATGGTCCGCGAGCTGCTCACTGTCGCAAAGGTACGCGTCGCCCGTTACTTGTTTCAGCGCCGCTCATGTCCTGAGACCCCACCCCTTCCGCTTCCCGTGCACCAGCCGCACCTCACGATGAACTTGGAGCTTTCGCCCCAAAACCTAATCGCCCACTTCCCCTACCTCCCTCAGCTCCCACCGTCCCCGCCCTTGGCACGCGATCGCCAGAAGTTGCGAGGGCCTCCCCTGACTTCGCGCGCGTCAGCTGCAGGTGCGTGCAGACCCACGAGTGGCGTTCCAGTTGCCCATGCGAAGCCCACCCGATGCATATAATTGACCTTTGGACTGGCTCAGACCTCTCCGTCGTCCACCGCCTCAATCGGTTCAAGCCGTCCAAGCTCGACCTCTCGGCCGCGACGCTCGACGCTCAGGCGCCGAGTCTCGCCGCCGGGACCACTTCGACGCCGCTCGAGACGCCGCCCGTCACGCCCCCGCCCACCACGGCCGGATATGCGGTCCTCTCGCCGACCCTCTCGTCCTCGACGCTCGACGGCGGCCAGAGCACGACCTCCACGACGCCGACGCAGGCCTAGAGGCCCGCCAACGAGCGCGCCTGCTTGTTCACATTGCTTGTTTCTCTACCCCCTCTCTCTTTTTTTATGTAGACTACCCGGAGAGGGCTCTTGGATACCCTCCCGCACAAGTAACGCTCCCACGAAATGATACCATGCCTACCTTCGCTTGACTCCTGGCGCGTGTATAGCCTCGGCAAAGTTCCAGCTCGGCTTGAAGTGATCTGCGAGCAGTCCTTCGCTGGAAGGATGCTTTGGTGAAGCGCGGCTGAGCTCGCTGGCCAGCAGCTGTCGCGTTGCGGCTCAGCTTGCTTCCGCCTTTTAGCAGGTGCCTCCGCCACGTTTCTCACAGGCCTCCAAACGGTGCTCTCAGTATTCTGGAGCCTAGATACACCATCCTGATTAGCGCACGCTTCGAGAAGCTTCGGACTCTATTAACGCGGGTAAACTCGGCGCCTGGTTGGCGCTGTCCCCCGTTGCCTCTACTTCAACGCCCTCTGAGAAAGAGGATACGAGTGACACTTACCGACCCGCCCGATTACTGACCCCACTACGGCGGCCTTCCGAATCGCCCACGTTGGCTCGCAGGGCACGCCAGAGACGGGTCGCGCTCAGTCCTCCAGCCCCGAGATATCGCTTCGCCTTCGCTTTGAGCCGCCAATCGCTGCCGGTGCCTGCTGTACAAAGGAGCTTTGACCACTCTTCGATGAAGATCCCAAGTGATTCATTGCGCCATTGCAACGCTATCGCTCCAAAGCGCCTCCGCGCAAAGACCCGCTCCTGTGCTGTCTCACACCTCGCCGGATGCCCTCGCAGATGATCCGGCAGGTCACGGTCCTGGTGGCTGCTAGCTCCTGTCGTTGCACTTCACCTGGTCATCTTCCAAAAGCTACGTGTGGGACATCGTCCATCACCCTGCTCTTCTCCGGTCCCAGCGCACCTGTTCGTTCCCGTCCCTACCCCGCCTCGCCCACCGCGCCTCCTTGCCTTCTCGCTCCCCACCTCCTCTGAATACGCCCCGACCTCTTCCGTGAACCAAGCTCAACGCTCGCACCACACCATGGCCGCATGCATGCCCACCCATCGCCTGCCAACGCCACCCGACTCGCCCATCAGCTACTCGAGGTCGACGATGGGCCCGGCGGCGACGCCCGTGCCATCAACCTCGACCATATCGTTCGAGTCCATGTACGAGGTTCTGGAGCTCATTGGCCACGGGGGCTACGGATCGGTCGTCAAAGCGGCGCGGCGGTCAGACGGCATGGTCGTCGCAGTCAAGCTCATCTCGCGAGCGACACTCAACGCGCACCGCCTCATCAAGGTGCAGTTCTGCGGCGATAATTCGGTGGCGGGGATGAAGGCGTACGGCAAGGCGGTTCGCATGATCCCCACCGAGGTGTACGCGATTCGCCGCATCGTGCACGAGGGCGTCGTCGGCTTCGTGGACCTTCTCGAGGACGACAAGTTCTTCTACCTCGTGAGACCTTTCTCTGGCGTCACTTGGAGTAAGTCCTAAAAAATACTGCTCTGCAGGCGATGGAGTACCACGGTTCCGAGTGGCTAGGGGGAGATCTCTCGCACAAGGTAAGGACGTTTGCCCATCACGTCGGAACTTGGCCGCGAAGGATGCCCTTCAGTATCTCCGATTTGACTTGAACATCACGTTGGAGTTACTGAGAGCACACCTCCTTCTGTGGGTTTGATTCAGTCTCGTGCGTCTGCTGATGATCCCGACGCCACAGGACTACACCGCCGGCTCGCCACCCCACCTCCCGCATTCTCCCTACTCGTCGCCACTCATCCGCCGTACCAGCTCTGATCTGTATCAGTGCATCGAGGAGCACCGCAGGATCTCTGAGGACGTTGCTCGGTACATCTTTGCCCAAATGGTCGAGATCGTCCAGTCGCTGCTCGACCACGGGATCGTGCACTGTGACCTCAAGGTGGGCGCCGCCCGTACAAAGTACGTGGAATCGGGACTGATACTTGGCCTACTACAGGACCAAAACTTTTGCATCGATCACTTTTGGAAGGTGTGTGTCATCGTCTCGGAATTCCTGCGCGGGCGGGTCGCTCACCTCAGCTTCCGTTCGCAGGTCAAACTCATCGACTTTGGATCGGCCGTTATCTTTGACCCCGAGACCAGTCGCCCACCACTGCTGAAGGGTGAGCCGATTCCGGTCAGCCGCAGCCGAGCGCCACTGACGCCTTCGGACTCGCAGGTCTCGTCGGAACCCGCAGGTTCTCCGCACCCGAGATCCTCAAGGGCGAGTGGTACGACCCGATAGTTTCAGAGACTTGGAGCCTCGGCATCATTCTCGCCATCCTCCTGACTGGCGACATCCCGTTCTCGAGCGAGGAGGGCGCGAAGGCCGGCGAGCGTCCACTGCCCCGGAGCAAGATGAACCACGACGCGCGGGACCTTATGAGCCGGTGTCTCGAGATGGACGTGACGAAGCGTATCAAGCTTGAGGATCTGAGGTGAGAAACTTCTTATGCGCGTGTTTGAAACCGGCACTGATCCGCCCTCGTCTCCAGGTCGCACCCCTGGTTGCGTCGAGCTTTCGCATGAGCCCGCGTTCGCCCACTTCTCCATCTCCATATAGAGCCTCTACGAAGGCTATTCTGATACCCACATCATGTACTGCTGTGCCCTCCCTGAGTCTCACTAGTTTTATTGCTCTCAGTAGTTTGCCCCCTTCTGAAGGTTCTTCGCACCCTCGCAACCCCTCGCATCCATCACCATCCACATCATTCACACGCCAACCAATATACCATCACGGGGCTCATCGAATCAAAGCATCACGTTGTGGACCCTCAGCCGGCCATCGTTTTGAGATCACCTTCCAGACATGCGCTGTCGCGGCTCATCAGCTGACCAGGCCCTTCACCAATGGGCTACCTTATGAGATTGAAGGAGATCTAAACCAGATGACCTTAAATCGGTTCTGGCACGGCGAGCGTCGTGAGGTGAGCTCAGGCTGGCAGCGACCGTGGGCTGTGGGAGCGCCAGAGCAGGCAAGAGCACGCTTCGACTTCTTGCCCAGAAGATCATCCAAGCCAAGGTCAAGAATGAATTGATTATCCAGGCGAGCCAGTCGAGGTCAACACACAGAGGCCTACAAGGGCTGCTTCGAACATGAAGGAAAGGGCAGTATAGAAATCGGAGCCAAGGTGACAAACGTAGACCGATCAAGCGGGTGAAAGTGGAACTGAGACTCAAGTGGAGACTTGATAGCAAGGTGGGCTCAGTGGCGACCCCTTTTCTTCGTTGAAGACCTGCTGAGGAGGGAGTGAGATCAGAGTTGGTCTGGCGTGTGGTGCAGGCGGTACACGCCTTCGCAAGGTCAAGCGTCGCTGTACGAGTCGTCACCATCACAGTCGCCCTCGTCCTCAAAGACGTCGAGCTCGAATTCGGCGTCCGATTCGTACTCGACCTCGAGCTTGAGCTTCGCGGACGCCTGCTCCGCGGACCTTCTGACGCGCTTGCTCCTGCCCTCGGCCAACTCGGGACTCGGGGTTCTGGCGTCTCTCAGCGCGGGTCTCATCAAGTCGTCGTCGTCGCTCCAGTCGCTCTCGACGCGCTTCCTCTTTGCGGCGCCGCTCCTCGCCGACGAGCCCGTCGCGCGCCCGGCCCGAGCCTCCTTGCGCCGTTTCGCGCCAGCGGCAGCCGTGAAGTTCTTGGGGCTGCGACCGCGAACGATGAAGGGCTTGCTCGTCCAGCGGCCGACCTCGTCGACCGTCTGGTCGTCGCGGATCGCGTCGAGGCGGACGATGGCGACGTAGTGCTCCTGCGTGTGCGACTGCTTGCCGTTGTTGGCCGTCGCGGAGCGGTACTGGAGCCGAGTGAAGGCGGTCGATGAGCGTCGGTCGTGAAAAATGCCGAAGTGGGAGGACGAGGTAGGGGCCGTAGTCACGAGGGGTTGCCTCGCTCCGGACGCGGCGCCAAGGTGGATGAAGAGCGGGTCGACCGCCTTTGCGAGGCGCAGCTTGCGCGAAGGGTCGAACTGTAGGAGCTCGACGGGCGCGGACGACGGGTGCGAGCGCGTGTCGATCGTGACGCGAAAGCTCGCGACGGGCGACGAGTGCGCCGTTTTGCTCGGGTCGGCCGTGAAGACCTTCGTGCGCGGGTTCGACGGGCACGACACGGCGACGGAGAGCGAGATGTAGTTGCGGCGGTAGCAGATCCACTCGCGCATCGCGAGGTCGTACTCGAACGCTGGCGGCGAGAGCCCCGGTGCGAGGTCGTGACTGTGACAGAAACATGATCAGAAGCTTGCACCCGGACGATGCAAATGTGACTGACATCTTTCCGGCGCTGTCGACGATCCTGCAGCGCTCCTCGAAGCGACCAAAGAACGTCGACAGAGCCGGCGACTCGAACGGAGTGCTCGACGTCGAGGCCACGCTGCACGGCGGCGGAGGGCTGATCGGCGTCGTTGGACTTTTAGGCGTCTGGCAGGGTGTGAGCGGGTTGTGTGGAGCGGTGAACGGCGATCCAAGCTGGCGGGCAGCCGGGGTGGCGTCACTCTGCGCGCGCGGCGACTCTGCGGGCTCGTCCTCCTCGATCGTCTGCAGCGCAACTTGGGGGACGAACTGCCTCCAGTTAGTGTCCCGAGGTCGAGTTGCGACTCGGAGAGAAGGCGGCGCCGGGTGGAAGAAGGGAATTGGGGCCGTCGGCGCCGTCGACGACATCGCGCGCGGGGCGTGCTCGACCCAACCCTGGTACGCCTCGGGTGAGTGCGCGAGACCCACCGCGTCCTGCAGCTTCAGGCTCGCGATCGTGACCCCACCCCACGCCTTGGCGATGTTGAAGGGTGCGTCGTAGTCGAGCGAGTCCGAGACGGGGCTGTCGCATCCGTAGCCAACGAGGGAGTTGCCGACCAGGGAGAGGCCCGGGGACGGGTACGCCGATGCGTCGTGGTAGTAGCTGATTACGGGAGACAGCGGAGCCGAAGAACAGTCCGAGATGAGCGAGGGCGGCACCGAGTAGATTGGGCTGGCGGGGCGCATCGGCGGCGGCGACCGTGGTGCGAAGGACGACGTCGAGGGGGTGATGGGCGAGAGGAGGTATTGCCGAGTGGGAGAGGGCGCATTCGGGTTCAGACCAGGCCTATGGAGGCAAAAGTGAGCAAGCCGCAACACGTTGGTAGGACCAGCTTGCGTGACGCACATGGCTGGAGTCGACGGCGGCGGGAGCGTGGCGGCGAGCTGGGGCTCGAACAGCGGGTGCGAGTAGCGAGGCTGGTGGTAGTAGTACGGAACAGCGACCTCGTCGTACACCCACTCGTCACCTCTAACTGCTCCGACAGAGCCGCGACGGTCATCGAAGTAGGTGGGACGAAACTGCATCGCCGCGGAGGACGGTCGCGTTGGGATGCTGGTGCGGAGGGAGGAAGTGGGATGGTCGGTGCGAGTCCTTCTAGTAGAGATGAACGAGTAGAGATCGACGGGGGGAAGAGACGAGATGCGCTCGCGGGACCGCCGCATTGTCGTGAGGGAATCTGGACGCGGAAGGGGGGTTGTTCGCGCTGTCGCGTGGCTTGGCGTGATTCGTCCGCCTCCCGCGGCAAAGTCTGCATCAAATAAGCTCGATTTCGTTCGCAGGTCGTGTGAAGGGCAGGGACGGCGGAAGGGAGCCCACCTCGTCGCTCGATGTCCAGCGAAAAGTACCGGGTTGTGGTGATCTTTTGGCAACGTGAAAGGACAAAACACCTGACGTAGTCCAGAATAATGATAATGTGGTCGGAGGTATGCAGTGATTTGTGTCGCGTTGACGATGAGATGTGCGTCTTCCCGGAAAGAAGAACGTCGCACCGGGGCTCGCACGCTGGTGGCGTCGACGTCGGTCGTTTCCACATCTCCTGACGCCCCTTGCAGATATCTACACCTGTACAGTCAGCGAAAGTGGGACTTGGCCAGATGGCGGGGACCAGAGGACGAGTGCTCACCGAACAAGATCCCAACCCACTCGCCGTCCTCAGCCAGCAACCTCGACGCGCCTCGCGTACGGGCACCGGCCTGCCATTCGCATCCAGCTCCAAAAGGCTTCCGCCTGCCGATGGGACGTGCAGCGTAGATCTTGCGCGCGCGAGTCCCATCACGCCCTCGGTCCGAGCTGCTGTTGATCCACGCACCGCCCGGGTGCAGCTCTGCCTCCAAGAAGCATCCACACTTGATCCGCAGCGATGCAAGTCACCCTGCGTACGCCCGTGCTGCGAGCGCACGCGGGACTGGCGCGTCCCGCATTGGACTCGATCGTCCAGCCTGCTCCCCGCTCGTCGAGCTGCTCGTGAGGCAGCAGCCAGTTGGGGAACGTGTAACCAGTACCGCTTGCAGTTGGGGTCGCAGAGATGGTGTGCTGGCGTGCCCGCTTGCAAGCTTGAGCGCGGCGGCGCTGCGTTGGCGAGACTCGGCAGAGCAAGGCTTGCGGTACGTCGGGGCTTGGATTCGCTGTTGAAGCGACTGCCAAGGATCCTCGTACCGGTGTCAGGCGGATCTGCTGAGAAGATTGGGAGTGACGGAAAGGCGAGACGACCGACGATCCAACAGCGCGACTTGGTCTCCGAGAGCGAACGCTTCTTGACTTCAGACCACCGCCTGCTCCGTCTTTCGTCATCTCGCGAAAGCAGACGCACTCCGAGTACAGGTTCGCCAGATCTCTGGCTCGAGCCGCCGCTGAGCAACGCAGCTGGCCGGAGTCCGAGTCCGCGACAGCCTAGAGGATCGACGCGGCCGACCCGCCAGAGAGACCAAAGTGAGCTCTGCGGCAGTCAGTAATTGACTCGCACACCGTACTGACCAGCTCTCGTTGCTCCAAGGTCGCCATGCACTTTACCCTGCCCCCACTTCAACATGCAACGCTGCCGCGCCGGGCATCGCTGCCAGACGAGCCTATGCTGCTCGTCTTGCGCCTCTGCTCAACGTCGGCTCTCAAGACCTGCCGGCTCGCAAGTCGCAACACTTCACGACTCGCCACGCCCCTCTATTGGCGCAAAGTGGCCATAACTCCAGACGACCCTCTCACCCGCGCCGAGCTCGCCGTCCCGTTCCTCCTCGCCGC
>ERZ1463038.329-NODE-329-length-15841-cov-14.402825_pt1 | contig 15841 bp, 26 predicted proteins | sample MGYA00564479_ERZ1463038 | MGnify/ENA primary metagenome ERZ1463038 (study PRJEB39244, sample SAMEA3635134) | Helicobacter pylori | study: EMG produced TPA metagenomics assembly of PRJEB11511 data set (Assembly of a 5300-year-old Helicobacter pylori...
AGCGAGATGAAAGTACTGTCCATCCGAGCAGCTCTGCAGAGCGCACGAGTTGATCCCGTTCGGGTTCGAGAAGGCGTCGGAGCCGAAGAGGCCGTAGCTCGAAGCCTGGCCGGTGAAGGGGAGCTCCTTGTTGACGTTCTTGAGAAGGACTGCAGAGGCAGCTCCGATGGCGCGGATGACGACCTTGTGGTCGCCCTCGACGAGGACGACGGCTGCCGACGAGGCGCCGGCTCCAGGCGTCGCGATCTCCTGCGCTAGATTTGCGTTGATTGTGACGGCGGGGAAGTTCTTGTCCTGACCGAAACGGTAGTAGGGGGTCATGACTGCTCGCAAGAATGACATTAGAAACCCTGCGCTCTGGCCATCGACGGCTCCTTACGTCGGGTGACCATGTCCTCAATCCTCGAAATGGGCACGACACCACTGGAATAAGCCTACAGGAGCAGTACATCAGCACCCTGATCGCAAACTGTATGAATCGGATCACGTACGACTCCAAGGGGAGTGTTCAGGAAGGCAGCGTCGGGCAGCCCGACGACGGTCGTCTGCGGCGCGGCTCCAGGCATGTCGACTGATTTACACAGAGTTTCGCTCAGAATCACGCCCGGACCGGAAGGGTGTCGACTTACGGTCAAGTCCAGCAAGGGGTGCCTCGGCGTAGTTGTCTGCGACAAGGGTCAGCTGGTATCTAGGAAAAAGGTCTGAAAGGCGCACTGTCTCCCAGCCAGTCGGTAACGATGAACCTGCAGTCAATTGTGAGTGTCTCATCAAGGGAGTCTCAGAGATCTGCGTACCCTTGGAAGTCAAGCTCTTCCTTTAAGAGGCCTGTAGCAAAGTTACTTCAGCCCGTGTGGATGGAAGTGTAGGCGATAAGGAGACTGACCGTTCATGACTTTGGAATTCTCGCAGGCGTCTACAGTAACGCACTGATGTCAGTGTGAGTCCAAGGGCGATAGAAGGCAGAGTGCGTACGAGTGTTGTTGATCATGTTGTAGCTGCACATGACACTCGCAACTCCTGCCTTGACCGTCTCGGCGAAGGGCCACTGCGATGAAGGGGTGAGCGGGCGCCTCCGACTCATTCGTTTCGAGCTGCGAACCATGTAGATCTCGTGCATTGTACGATCGTCGACGTTTGAGCTGATTATTGTCTCGTTAGCTAAGCTACGTTGATATTGATGAGGCGACGAGGACCTACGAATACGGACGCTGGCGCCCTGCGCCTCTGAACGTCTCTTGGTCGTTCACGACCATGTGCTTTGAGTTTGCAGTGACACCTTGCGATTGGATACCGATGACAGTTTCGGCGGCCTGGGAACCAAGCGGTGAGCAACCGAAAAAGGTGAAGCGCCACGGGCGACGGACAGTGACGCCTGCCAAGAATGGGTCTCCACCAGCCATTTCGAAGTTGCGTCCCGCAGCAGGAGCACGCATCATGTTCATGCCTATGAGTGAATACAAAGGTCAGCCACACTCACTATGGTGTAGCGCATGCGCGCAGTGAGCTGCCGACCGCCGTTCGCGCGGGCCGCGGTTTTGGCCTGCGAGTTGAGCAGCTGGGAATGGTTTAAGGACCTACCTGGACCAAGCGCGACGTGAATTCCCTTTCCCCTGAACTCTGCGCCCATTGCAGCCCCGCGGCTACGCATAAGAGTGCGATCGAAGGTGGACGCGGTGGAGATGCCTGGAAAGAGACGCGTGAGCAAGGCAGAGTGAAAGCTCTGCGGGAAAAGTGAACACACCAGCCGGAAAAGCGCTGGTGTTGTAAGCTCCACGAGCTCCGATGGGACCTGCAGGGTAAGGCACTACATATCAGCGACGGACAGGACGTCGGACGCCGATCGCAGGGGAGAGCACCGTCGTTGAGGCAGAGTCCTGAGTGTCATGTCAGCAAATCGTAACCCGTTTTCAAGCATTTGAGCATACCATTGAAGCCAAGACGGGGAACTGATCCAGTAGTTCCGGAGCAGTTCGTGAGCAAACCCGTTCCCGTGGTCAGATTCTACAAACTCAGTCAGTGCTGGATGTAGTGACAACGGCGACGCCACTCACGAAAAGTTCGGGAAGAGTGAGCTGAGCAACAAATGCCCTGGCTTTGGCGACAGCATCCTCGATGCCGCCGGCCCCAGTGATGATCGGCGAGGCGGCGATGACAGGCGACGCTGCAGAATCGTTGTCAGCTATGAACCCCAGGACAGTCGAGGTTGGACGCACAATAAGTCGAAGCACCGGGAGGGATACTTTCTTCCGGCTGGCCAGTAATCATGTCTGCCGCGGCAGAGCTGGCAAGGAGCGCGAGCAGCGCGAGACTAAGCCGAGTCATCTTGTCGTCGACTCGTTGGGGAGGATGGAGGGAAAAGAGAGGGGGAAAGGCGGGAAGCGGCTCAACAGACGCCGAAGATGTGGTGGAGAGTATTTTAGCGAGAGATCCGAACTGCCAAGGCCCGGTGTTGCGGTCGAGGGTGGGGACGACGAGGAGAGAACTAGTCGCCTTCTCCCGGACGGCCTTCCCGGCTCCCGCGTGACTCTTTGTCCTGTGTCCGGCAGAGTTCGTGATGTGGTCAGCTTCCAATGATGTCTGCAAGTGCTTTGACATCGACAAAGTCGAGAGCGCCCGCGAGGTGGCTTGCGAAGCGGGCCCACCAGGCGCCGTCGTCCGCGACGCGCTTCAGATGGGCGGTGAAGTCCAACGTGCGCCGGTGATCCTCCAGCACTCTCTCTGGGGACCCATCGATTGGGCTACCGCTCCCCAGGAGCCCGGCTCCAGCGTGCCCCACAACCATTGGGTCCCCGACGTCCCCGCACCTTCTGGACTTTGTTCCCTGCCAGTGGACAGCGGAACCGTGTTGCGACTCACAATCGACGTGAGGTCTGCAGCTTGTTGCTATTCGCTCCATCTGTACAGATCCACGCTTTAAAAGTGCGCAACTGTATCGAGACGAGTCGGTTAGTGGACTTGCGGCGTTCGTGTAGGTCGCGATGCAACGCCAACCGCCGAAACCCACAGGTCGAGGCCGCACATTTAGCAGGCTGGAGGAATCCGCCCGAGAATACGGTTTTATCAGTGGCTCGGCGGGAGATCGAAGGCTGATTCTGAACGGGGTCGAATGAGTGTGCCGGTGGTCCCGGTCAGCGAGGCTCTCAGTCAGGTCGGAATAGCGCTAGGTAGCTCACCTCTGACACGGCCGTGTTTCCGTGAGAAGTCTAAAGTCTAAGGCCGGGGCCTCGGAACTCTGATAGACTCTCTCGGGAGGACTCTGAAGTGAATATGTGAAGCTCGGAACGCGACGTCCGCGGAGCCGTCGAGCTCGATGAGCGCGGCCCATCACTTGCATCACATGGCTCCACTTTCACAACAGTGCAGTACATCTGCAGGTTGGGCACCCAGTCAGCAACTGCGTCCTCCCTCTGGCACGTGACGTCACGGCGATGACCTCCGCAATCGCCCTCGCTCCCTCTCACTTCCATCTTCATGCATCGATCTTTGGTCACACACAACAGAGGCTTCAACCCCCCGAAACGCTCGCCATACGGCACTGGGTCCGCCTTTGGGTCCCGATCCCAGCGATTGCCCACAAAGATTCTCGACCGGCTGCTCACATCGGGCACGTACATCTACGGCCTTGGCGCCATGGGTGCGCTGGGATTAGCGGTGTATTCCTGTAAGTCATTCGGCGAGGTCAGGCAGACCGGGGAGACGGAAGCACGAGCCACTCACGCCGCCCCCACCGACAGCGCAATCGCGAGCTTCGTCTTTTCGGCAGGATCGCGCGCATGGTCAGCCTTCTATCGACAAGGGATTGAGAAAGTAGTTACTCACAAGCTGCGGCGGAGCAGCGGAAGCTACACCTGCGAAGCCGACGGACTGACGGCGGCGCGCCGCTTCGCCGTCCTCGGGTCCGTGACGATCGCTCAAAGCTGGCATTGGCCCCCAAAGACCACGTTGTATCAGGGTCAGATACTGGATGGTGGTGGCTGGAAGGACAGGCTGGAAGGCGGGCGGAAGCGGCGCTGGTAGAGGTCGTGTCTTGATGAGCTTGGGCCGGCCGACGTGCCCAAGGACTGAGCGGGGCCCGTTCACGTCGGTGCAGCCAGCAGGGTATGCAGGCGAATGAAAGCAAACGAAGTTGACGATGGAGCCTGGAAAAAAAAAGTGCGGGGTGCATCCTGTTCGACGCGCGCCGCCAGGCTCTTGTGCTGTTACCCTCACCCCGCGGAAAGTCACCTCACAGCGCCTGGCCGACCTCAAGTCCCGCCCGAACCGGCTCGTAGGGACGATGGTGGACGACCCGTTCCCCCATCTGAGCTTGGCGGACCTCGACTTCTCGCTGGCGGAGCTCTCGAAGCTGTCGTCGGCGCAGCTCGCGCTCGCGCCGTACTGCACCAAGTGGGACGAGGCGCTGAGCGAGGACATCACGCTGGAGAAGAGGTTGATCCGCACGTGGCGGCAGCGACGCGAGCGCAGCCGAGCCAAGATCGGGCAGCCGGCCGGCATCTTTGCCAGTCCCGAGGAGCGTGCGAGGGAGCAGTGGCCGCTGTTCGAGCTCGTCAGCTTCGCGTGGGAGCTCACGGGCGTCGACCTGGAGACGCTGACGACCGCGCAGCTCGTGGTGAGTACCTCCTGGCGCCCGGCGGACGCGGTGGGGCGCCTCCGTTTTTGATCGCGCGACCAGCTCAGGTTCGTGTGCGCAGACGATCGTGTTCCACCCAGACTCGACCAAAGATCTGGTTGAACAAGCCGGAGAAGTACGTTCCACCCACGCCAGCTCCCATGCGCAGGCCACCCGCTGAGCTCGTGCGCGTCCGCGAAGGTTTTCTGGCGACGGCGAGAGCGCGAATTCACAGCTGGACACTCCCTTCCCCCGTTCCCTATCGACGCCGCACTAGATCCAGCACCTGCCGCGCCAGGTCCAGCTCCAGCTTCAGCTCCACCCACCGCCCATGTCCCTGTCGCCAGACCTACCGTTCCCCCACCCGCGACACTCGTTTACGCACCCCCAGTACCATCACCTGTTCGCTTGCGAACGGACCCGGCTCCTCTGAGCGCTGGATCGAAAGCGTGGCTCGAGGATGACGTCGAGACGCGTCCGCGCTCGGCCGCTGCGCCCCTTCGCAACTCGTCGGGCTCGACCTCGACGAATGAGCCGGCCGGGCTCGGCAACCGAGGCCAGAACGAGCTGGTGCGGCACACTGAGGACGCACGGCTTGCGAGGGTGCGAGAGCAGGACGCGCAAGACGCGCTGCGACGGACGGTCGACGACGAGCGTCGCAGCGCAGACAAGCGAGCGATGCTCGATGCTGAGCGCGAGAAAGCGCGAGAACGGGACAAGCGAGAGCACCGGGAGCACTCGCGTCCGGCCGAGACGGAGCGCGAGAGGGAACGCCGAGAGCGACGAGCTCGGGTCGAGGAGCGTGAGCGGGAATGGTCACGCGAGCGCAAGCGGGAACGCAGCGGTGGCGATGTTGACTTGCCCGACACGAGGCGGCGCAGGTCTTCGATCGGCTCGTCGCGCGACGACCGCCACGACGAGCGCGTGCGGGAACCGACCGACACGCCGACGCGCGACCGAGCACCTCACCAGGCGTCGCCGCCGCAGCCAGTCGCCTCCGTCTATCGAGCCACTTCTTCCATCCACCCGCCACGCGTCCAGTCCCAGCCGCTGCAGCCTCGGCAGGCGTCCATCTCGATGAGCCGCACCGGCTCGGCTGAAGACGACGAGCTGATGCCGTCCAAGATTCGCAACAAGCTCAAGCAGCTCTTTGTCTCCAACATGCCCGAGGACATCACGATCGGGCAGGCGCGCAACCATTTTGATGACCGCCCTGGTTCGTCCTTTTCTGCTGGTCGTGTGGCCGAGTGGGAGCTGACCGCCTCGCACGCCTAGGACTCGTCGGCATCATCATCGGTACTCCGATCGGTACAGTCAATACGTCTCACGGTCAACATGTCTTTTCTGACCTTCTTCGACAGCGAAATATCACAACTGTGCAGGCTGGCTTCTGTTCGAGAACAAGCAGGACCGCGAGGCCTGCATGAGGAAGCTCGGCGGGACCAAATTTCCGGGCATGAAGCTCGCGCTGTATGTCGAGTACGCGGAACCCGGCAAGGTGCGGCACGAGGTCCGATGGCGTGAGTCCCTTTTGTTCCGAGCGCGTTCTGCGGCCCAGACTTGACGCTGCGTTTCCCAGTCGACATGTCAAAGGTAGCCCCGCAGCCGCCAACCCACCAACGCCACACTAACTTTAGCATGGCTCTGTAGGACTTCCGCAAGGAAAACCGAATCATGAGCACGCCCAGCCAGTTTGCTCTTCCGACGAACGGCGACGGTGGGCCCGCCGACTCGCCCTTCTCGCTCCTCTCGCGCGTCAACACCGCGCCCGCAATCTTGCCTCCCCCACTTCTCCCCACCTCGAGCTCACAATTATCCCCGCCCTCGTCGACCGAGCACCCGAAGCCGGCGTCCTCGCCCGCGACGAGCTCGAGCAGCGCCACCGCGCGCGGCGTGTCGATCCACCCTTCGCGATTGCCGAATGTGCCCAACCAACGCCCAAGCATCCCGACGCGCCCGATCGCCCCAATCCCGACTCCGAAACCACCTCCGCCACTCGCCGTACCGCCGGTCGTCCCTCGCCCAACCGACCCACTCGGGCGTGGCCTGCCCCCGCGTCCGCAAGCGCCCTCAACCTCCGCTTCCACCCCTACATCAACGTCAAACGGCAGCATCAACGGCCACAACTCGAATCCCCACCGAGTCAGCGACGGCTCGACGCTGACAAAGTCCCTCGTCCGCGCTGCGCTCGTCGACCTCATCCCCCCCGCGCCGTCGCCGTCAACGTTCGCGCTCCGGACCGGCTCCTCGAACGGCGCACCTCCCCAAAAGCGGCCCTTCGAGCCGGACGACTCGCCCCCCTTGATCGTGACGCGCCTACCCCCGACTGGACCGCGCAACGTCTCGCTCTCGCTCTCGATCAAGGGCAAGGGCACGGCCGCCGTCGCTCGCTCGCCGCCGGCTGCGACCCCGGGCACTCGCGAGGCGGCGCTCTTCGGGAGCAGCAGTTCGACCTCGACGCCGGTCACGACGTCGCCGTCGAAGGCCGAGGACGTCGAGATGAAGGTGAAGGAGAGCCCGAGGCTCATCGACCGCCTCGACGCGCTGAATGGCAGCGGCGGTGGCGACGACGACGTCGAGGGCGAGGGAGACGGGGTGGGAAGAAATGGGCTCGGGCCGAGGATGGGCAAGGAGCTGGATCGGATCGAGATCGACCAGGGGAACAGGTTCGCCCTGAGTGGTGCCGCGATGCTGTCCAACCACGACGTGCGTTTCCGAACTCGACGTGTCGTCACAACTTCGCTGATTTCCTGACCTACCGCCAGAACCAATTCGCACCCGCCTCGGTGCACTCTTCCCTCAAGCTCCCACCAGCGCCCTCGACGCCGACGCGGCCGGACATCGTCCTTCCGCTGAAATCGTTCTACGTCAGCGACCACCTCTACCCGCTGCACCGCAGGCCGGTCGCGTGCTCGCTCAGCCTGTGCATCGACGAGCGCGACTACCGCCAGGACTGCCTCGTGCTCAAGTGCCGCGAGGCGCACGCTGACGCGCGCGCCGAGGAACTGGTGCGCTTCACCCCCGAGCAGTTGACGTCTGTCCAGTACCCCCAGTTCTTCCCGAATGTGCGTATCGCAACTTTCTGCTCCGTGCAGAACAATATGCTGAGCGGACCTCGAACGCAGGGGCAAGACGCTCTGCTCACGTTCTGGTTCCGACCCTCGGCGCCTGCCGGCCTGACTCACCGACTCGCGGCACTGACTGAGCCTGCTCCCCGTGCGTACACCCACCCGCCTCTATATACCGGAAGAAATTCGAGCTGAACTTCGGCGCAGTAAACGAGCTTGGTGTGGACCAGGTCACCCTAACCGTGCGCGTGCAGCCAGACGGGCCGGAGGGACGCTGCAGCGCTGCGCTCACGGCAAGGATGGGCGCTTTCTGCAAGCAGCTTCAACAGCGGTGGCAGAGCGTCGCGAGTCGCCTCATCACGTGCGTTGGCTTGACCTTGCACTGTCGCGGGCCGCCGCTGATCCACCCCCGCGCCACAGTGGAGCGACCGGCGCGGCCAAGGTGACCGACTTTGACGCGATGCTCGAGAAGCACTATGGAAAGTACCCGAGGGAGCGCCCGACGACGCAGCTCAAGGCGGACGTGCAGGACAAGATGGTCGAGTAGGACGTGCCGGCCGTGGCTCGCTGAGCGGGCCATTGAAGCCGGCTCACGTCTTTCCGTATAGACACTGCTCCTGTTCTCGGTTACACAATCAACGTACAAAGCTTACTTCCTGACGATCTGGGTGCCACGGACCCGAGGCGAGTGGACCAATCCTCGTGCGAAGAACGAATAGGGGCGGCCTCGCTTGAAAATTAATTGATATCGAAAACGCGGAAAACGGGAAGTGGTGGGCGGCCTCTTGAAGGTTCGCGTGCTGGTCCTGTATCGTCCGCCTGCCCTCGAGACTCTTCGCTCCCGTCTGTCGACTTCAGGTGAGCCGTTGGCGGAAGCGCGAGCGTTGTGAGCGCGCTGGCTGACCGACTTCTCCCGCTCCGCTCCTCTCGCGCCCACCGCCTGCCCACCCCGTGCCCGCGTACGCCCGTTCCGACCGTTCGTGCTCGCTCGCCAATCCATTATACGGCTGCCCTGTGCCCACGTACGACCCTGTCGCTGTCGCGCTCCCCGCAACTCTTTGCACTGCGCATCCGACGCCGACTCGCTGTCTCGCGCCCGCGCTCGGCCTTCCCTTCCCGACCCGCTCTCGCCCACCGTGTCTTGCATCGAACGGCAACGACAACAATCCCACGCAGAACAGCATGCTCGCCCTCCGCACCCTCCGCGCCGCCGCGCGCCCCCTCGTCCGCGCGCCCGTCGCGCGCACCTTCACCGCGCTCGCCCCGCGGTTCTCGGACCACCAGGAGCCGCAGATCTTTGGTGCCGGTGGCAAGCCGGGCGAGGTCCCGACCGACCTCGACCAGGCGACCGGAATCGAGCGCTTTGAGCTGCTCTACAAGCTCAAGGGCGAGGAGGCCTTCTCGACCCAGCCGCTCGAGGTCCTCCAGATGGGAACCCTGACCGCCCCCGTGGAGGTCTTCTCCCTCGTAAGTCTGACCATCCTGGTGACGGTGCTCGGATCGCGGCGGGTAGAGGCTCGGACGAGAGCGCTAACAGCCCCGGCAGGACAACACGCGCATCATCGGCTGCACGGGCTTCCCCGTCGACTCGCACGACACGATCCTCTTTACAATCAACAAGGAGAAGCCGACCCGCTGCCCCGAGTGCGGCTGTGGTCAGTCCCCGCTCGCTCGCTTCAGCCGCCTTCTTGCGTTTTCCTGACGCTCGCGCTCCGTTCCCGCAGCGTACAAGGTCGACTACCAGGGCCTGCCCGACCACGGCTCGCACGACCACGGACACCACTAGATGGTGACTAGTCTGAACGGATGGAGAGGGCGACAGCGGAGGGGGGTTGGAAGTGCAAGAGAGGCAGCGCGCCGGTTCGTGATTCACTCCGGTCGACGCTCTTGGCTCGGCTGGACGATGTGGACGCCTCCCGTCGACGTGCGGGATGCGATAGGGAATTGTGATAGTCTGTTCGGCTGAGAGTGGGCAAGGGGCGGGGCTCCCGGCTACCTACGGGCGAGATCATCTGCCGCCTTCGCGCGCCTTTGGCTGTCTTCACCACCTGCTCGTCTCTTGACGGGGACCAGGCGATGACCTCGCTGTGTCGACAACAGCTGTGGCGCACGGCGTTCCTCGCCACGCGGCAGCCCCACGCGCCAGCTCTCCGCTGGCGACCACTCGCTGCTCGTGGGCCGGCCCGCCTCGCGCCTGCGCCAACTCGGGCCTACACCACCGCGCCTTCGTCCGCACGGCTGAATGACGATCCTACGAGGCCACGAAGCCTGACGGTCACCTTCCCCTCGGGCGCAACGAGCAGCTTGTGCGTCCCCAGCCGCTCGCGAACGCCCGCCCCGCGCGCTGACCTGTCCTCGGGCATGCAGTCACCATGTCTGGCTGAGGGACCACTGCATGCACGAGCTGTCTCGCCATCCAGTCACGAAGCAGCGTCTCGTCGACACCGCCAAGGTCCGCTCTGCGCGTTCGGACGCTTGTTGTTCCGAGCGCTGACACCGCTTCCCTCGCGCTATAGATCCCGGCAGACTTGGCTCCGGAATATGTGGTTGCGGAGGGAAATGCGATCACTATCGGATGTGCGGTGCAGGTTGAGCGTGTAGATGGGCGGCGCTGACGGATGCGAGCACTGGCAGGGCCGGCGACGGAGAGCGAGCGCGCGTACGAGTCGTCCTACCCGCTCTCGTTCCTCGAGCGACACTCGTACGACCCACCACTCGAGGGTGTGCAGGAGCTCAAGACCGAGTACGGGCGCCCGCTCTGACCAAAGGGCGACACCGCTGACCGTCCGCACTTCGCAGGAAGGTGCTCTGGACGACTGCGATCGCCCAGGACCCGCCCAAAGTGCACTACGACGCAGTCATGAGCACCGAGGAAGGTGTCTACGAGTGGCTCAAGCGCATTGTCAGTTCCCATCTACCTCCGCGCGACGCCACCGCGAGCTCATCCTTCGCGGCAGGACCTGTACGGGTTCTGCCTCGTCGAGGGCATCCCGCCCACCCCAGAAGCGACCGAGGCGCTCGTGAGGAGGATCGCCTTCATCCGCGAGACGCACTACGGCGGCTTCTGGGACTTCACGGCGGACCTCTCGCACGGCGACCTCGCGTACTCGGACCTCCCGCTGCTCGCCCACACCGACACGACCTACTTCTCAGAGGTGCGATGCTCTCACCCGCGTGCTCCAACTCTTCACTGACTGTCCAGTCCACAGCCCTGCGGCCTGCAGCTCTTCCACCTGCTCTCCCCGTCGACCTCGCACGTCGGCGGGCACAACCTCCTGGTCGACGGCTTCCGCGCCGCCGCGCTCCTCAAGTCCCACCACCCGTCCGCGTACGAACTTCTGAGCACTCTCCGCATCCCTGCGCACGCGTCCGGCTCGGGCAGCCTCTCGAGCCCGTCCGGGGTGCACATGGCGCCGCTCGTCGCGCAGCCCGTCTTCTCGCACGACCCCGCCGACGGCGCGCTCGTGCAGGTCAGGTGGAACGGCGACGATCGGGATGTGGTGGGTGGGAAGCAGTTTGAAGGGAGGATGGAAGAATGGTTCGAGGCGCTGAGGGCGTGGGAGGCGATCCTGCGGAGCGACGAGGCCGCGCTTTGGACGGTCATGGAGACTGGCACGGCTGTCAGTCAGTCCTTTCCTGCTTCCAATTACTAGCTGAGGTACTGATGAGCCTCTCCTCTGCAGTCTTTGACAACTTCCGGGTCCTCCACGGTCGTTCGTCCTTTACTGGCGAGCGTCGCTTGTGCGGCGCGTACGTCGCCGCGGACGACTACCGAAGTCGACTACGCGGGCTCGAGAAGCAGTTCAAAAAGCCGTGAATGCAACGCTGATTCCCATTCAGCGAACGCTTGAGATGTCCAGGTCAAGGTGCCACAGGTCCGAGGACGAACGCGCGATCTCCCATCGAGTCGCTGCCCTCTTCCGCCCACGTCGCGCCGGCCCCATGCGCTCGATCAAGCGCATCCGCTCCCTCGCCAGCCGAGGCTCCAAGTCGTCGCTCGACCTGCGCGAGGAAGGTATCCGCGCTGCCGCCTCCCGCACCAAGCCCGAGCTGACTGCAACCCTCCCCAGCGCTCGCGTTCCCAGTCTACGCCGCGCCGTCGCCGTCCAAGAGCTTTGTCATCTCCTCCGAAGCACTCGTGCCCGGCCAGCTCGTCCTGTCCGAAGCGCCTCTCATCACACTCGACCGCGCGCCGTCGGACCGAAGCGTGGAGGCCGCGCTCGCCGCCCTTCCCCAGGCGCTGCAACTCGTCTTTCTCGCCCTGCCGTCGCCGCTCGACCTGGGCGTTGCGCAGTCCTCGACTTCGACCTCGACGTCCGCCTCGTCCGAAAAGGAAAAGAGCTCGCCACTCGCGGACCTGTTCTTCGGCGAGCGGCGCAAGGTCACGCTCCCAGACGACACCCTGCTCGCCATCTGGAACGCCAACGGGTTCCCACTCGGGCCCAACTCGTACCCGTCCGACCTCGTCCAAGCTTCCACCGCGTGGTCAGTCCCATTCTCCCGATCCCGCGAGAGAACGGGACCCCGGCCTGACGTGACATCGCAGGACCCCCGGCGTGGGCATCTTCCCGCTCCTCGGGCGCTTCGCCCACTCCTGCACGCCCTCGACGACGTTCCACTGGTCCGCAGTCACGCACCGCATGCAAGTCTACGCCATCGCCGCCACGCCTTCGTCCTCAATCTTGACGATCACGCTCGGGGACCCCTTCGCGCCCGCCTCGTCGCGGCGCGAGGCGCTCCGCCGTCGCTTCGGGTTCCGCTGCCGCTGCGCGACGTGCTCGCTCCCCGAGGAAAAGCTCAGGCTCAGCGACGCGAGAAGGGCGCGCGTGCAAGAGCTGTGGAGGGAGATGCCGTTCCACCAGAACGCGGTCGACGCCGTGCGCGCGGTCGACGAGGCGCTGGAGCTGCTCGACGAGGAGGGCCTCGGCGGGTTCAAAGGCTGCTTTTGCTACGATGCGTTTCAGTACTGCGTTGCCTGCTCGGTTGGTCCTTCCCCGTCTATGAGCGCGTGGGCGAAGGCTGACAAGGCGGCAGGACTTCTCGACTGCGAAGGTCTGGATCAGGAGGGCGCACGACGCGTACATCAAGGAGCGCGGCGAGGACAGGTAATCTCGCTTCTACTTACAGTACTTCGGGATTGCAGAATCGTTCGCTGACTCGGGTTGGTGAACAGCGAGGACGCCAAGCTCATGGCGCGGTACCGCACCGACCCGAGCTCGCACCACGCCACCGGCAGGCTCCCGCAACAGAGCCTGCGCAACGCTTAGGTTAGAGGGAAATGTCGATGAAGCTTGAGGCAATGCACACACGTTGCTGCCTCGATGCTGTCCGAGCCCGACGAGCCGAGCGAGTCGCGCTGGCCCCGGGTCTCCATGGCCCAGCCGTCAGACAGCTCAAGGGGCACACGAACTGACTTCAGGCTGATTGGGATTCTGCCTCACGCGTTCAGGCTCCTGTGGCTCAGCTGTCCCGGTCACAAGCCCTCGGCTACACCTCGTCGCCACCCAGGACATCGTGGACTCCCGCCTCTCAAACCGTAAGCCCGGGTCCTTACTCCGCCCAGCACTTTCAACACTCAAGCTTCTTAAAGACTCGGAACATTGCGTCAGAAGGACCCTAAGCCGGCAGCGGGCGGGCCGACAGTGCTCTGAGATCGTCGCGCATGAATCGGCCTGAATATCGGAGTCGCAGATCCGCTTTGCGAGGTCTTGCTGGCGAGATGTGCCTCTCCACAAACGTTTAAACCTTCGTCTCTCAGCGCATGTACTTTGACCCAGAAACGGTGCCGGGCTCACCTCCCGTCCCACCTCAACTCGGATCGCAAACGCTCGGCAAGTACGTGTCCCTCTCGACGATCCCTCCTATGCTCATCTTCGCTGAAACATGAACTGTTCTCTAGGAACCTTCTCATAGAAAGCTTACGGGACTCCGCTTGGACGGTCCTGACTCCTGCGCCTCATCATCTCGCCGTCCTCCTGCCTCCCGCCACAGTCGTTCCACCGTCACACCACCCACGCTCGTTACCCACCACACGCATCACCATGCACCCTCGCGCCATCGTATTCACCCTCTCTGGCATCTCCCTCTTCATCCTGATCCACGTCGTCGGCTACGCAGCCGGCGTGGATCCGCCCACGCGCGTACATCGCACCGTCGCGGACGCCGTCAGTCGCTCTCATTTCATCGCTCCGCCAAACCTGCAGAAGGTAGTGGCATTTGGAGATTCTTTGACTGATGATGGGTAAGCTGGCTTTGCAGCTTGGACAGTGGGAGGCTACTAGTGTCCTGACCGCGGCGCTTCCGCAGGACCGGTGCTTGGACGTTCACGAACTTCACGTGGCCAACCCACCCGGCATACTCCAATCACAGATTCTCGTAAGGCTCATTATTTGAGTCGCGCTGAGCCGAGTCTGGGCTGAATGCTTCGGGTGCGAACCAGCAACGGCCGAGTGTACAGCGAGTACTTCGCCGAGAGCCTCTTGTTACCCCTTGACAGCCGCGGTTCGTACTTTCGCCATCAACAGAGAGAGCTACGATAATAAAACATTATTCAAGCCGTCGGAGGCGCCTCCATCTCCACTCGTATCTCCTCTGCCTCGGGTCCCAACTCTTCCTGGCCGGTCGACTGTATCCTCGAACAGATCAGAAAGTACTCCATCGACAAGACCCACGAGCGTCAGACCGTATTTATTATCCTCGCCGGCGCCAACGATATCTACTGGGGAATGGACGAAGGCGGAACGATGCCCGACGTGTTGGAGGACCTCCAGACGGCGGTTTCGCTGCTGAAGAAGATTGGTGAGAAGTTTTGGTGTTCGCCAGCCTGCGGTCCCAGCTGACATGTTTCAACTTTCAAGGCGGTCGGTACTTCGTTACTCCAACGCTTCCGCCATTGGGCAAGGGATACCCCTTCGGCAAGGCCCTCCCCGAGACGGCAGAGTTCATGGGGCGCTCGTCGACGGAGCTGCGTCAGCTCCTGCTCGAGTGGTCCAAGAAAGACAAACACGTCGAGGTTGCCGACTTCTACACCTTGATCGAAGACTTGGTGGACCACCCAGTTCAATTCGGCTTTGATCCCGACACGGTTGGTGACGGCTGCATCGGCAACGGAGTGTGCGACAACCCCGAGGAGCGCATCTGGTTTGATGATGTGAGTTCTGCTTGGCGTGCGATGAAGGATGACTGTTGACACTTTAAAACAGTGGCATCCTACAACTCGAGTCCACAAGCTGCTGTCCAAGGTCGCGCTCGCCTCGCTAGACGTGCTCACGGGTCCACGGAAAACGCCTTCCGCCGCGATGAAAACGACAATGTGGAGAAGAGAAATGATGTGACACCGCTGTAGAGGATACCCAGTACATAGTGTAGTGTAAAGCAAACAGTCATAAGGGTGTTCCGCCGCCGTTCATTCGCACCTCGCCGACCTTGTCGCGCACGTGCTTGACTGCCAGCTTGTATCTAGCCAGCGAGGGTGATTGTCCAGCGCGAAAGCATAACTTTCAATATACGCGTTCCGCAGCGCGCCTCGGTAAATCGCGGCTCAAGTCGCCTCTCGCGTCGGCAGCGCTCATGCGCGCTTGTCCTCCGCGATAACGACCATGAACACAACAGAGGAGCGTCCAGGGCGCTCAGCCGAGCGCACGTCCTCCACACACTCCATCGAGCTCCTCTCGTACCCATCCCGATCCTACTCCCCCGCGCCGGAGCGCGAAGTTGCGACGTCCTCCATCCACGCGCTCGACAAGTCCTACCTCTACGGCTCCCGCGACGGATCGCCCACAGTCAGCCGAGCGACCTCCTTACGCAACATCGCACCTCCAGACAGCGGTGCGGAACTCGGAGCAAAGCCGCTGCCGCAGCAGGATGGCGGCAAGGACGCCTGGCTCTTTGTCGCGAGCGCGTTCGTGCTGGAGACGATGATCTGGGGATACAGGTGAGCCGTATGGAGTGACATGACGGTATTTATCACGCTGAATCAGACCAGCTTCACGTTTGGGATCGTGCAGGAATATCTGAACACCCATGCTCCATTCGACAAGTCGTCGATTGCGGCAGTGAGCAGTGTTGGCACCATAGGGCTCGCCATGCAGTACATTCTTCCGGTGGGAATCATCCTGGTGTTCCGAAGGTGCGTCTGCGCCACTTTGGGGGCGACTGAGAGCGT
>ERZ1463038.330-NODE-330-length-15825-cov-19.716994_pt1 | contig 15825 bp, 27 predicted proteins | sample MGYA00564479_ERZ1463038 | MGnify/ENA primary metagenome ERZ1463038 (study PRJEB39244, sample SAMEA3635134) | Helicobacter pylori | study: EMG produced TPA metagenomics assembly of PRJEB11511 data set (Assembly of a 5300-year-old Helicobacter pylori...
CACCTTTTCTCGTTGCCTGTCTGGCCGCCGTTGCTGCGATGGCCTTGGCACGCCGCTGCATGAGAGCTCCTTCTTACGACCGTCCTCGCCGACGCCTGGACGACGCCCCGAATCCCCGGGGAGGAGTTCGGGAGTCAGTACTAACGTGCTCCTCGGTCATGAAGGTCGCCGAAGGCCTCGTCGGTCTCTTGTTCTTCCTTGTTGCACCTCCCCGTGTCGAGCGCCAGGAGCCAGAACGTCGCGCCGTCGACCGACGGTCGCGACGCGCAGACGCGCAGCGAAGGCTGTCTAAACCCGCTGCCCTCCGACCGCAAGCCACAGCCAGCCTGTTGAGGGCGACGAGTAATTATAGCTACAAGCCTTGCGATGGAAAACAACTACTTAAACTGCGTAGTTGCTCTGAGCGAGCGAGTGTGGCGTCAGCTCAGCACTCTGCGGCGGCCAGCACTTCAGGCGAAGCGAGTGAGCGGGCTGAATTCCGGTCCGCTACTACAAGAAGATTTTCTTCTTCTCCAATGCTCCAGAGAGAACATCAGCTTTGGATGTCGGGAAACCGCTGTGGCCCAGGCGTCGGGTCCCGAAGTTGTGCAGTTGTGCGGCCGCCACTGCAGTACTGGCGCACAAACTTGAGCGCCACAAATAGCGAGAGGGTCAAGGAGCTGAAACGAAGCCTCTAAGGTGATTGTGGGGGAGCATCGATGTCATTTCAAGTCGGGGAGGAGCAGGTTTGAAGACACCGAAGGCGGTGAGGGAGGGAGGGTACGACTGAGTTCCAGAGATTACCACCTCATGACGCGGCGAGCCGGGGTGGCAGACGCATCGGCAGCCGTCGAGCCTCCAGGGCTGATGCCCGCCATCGGGTCGGCAGAGTCGACCGAGTCGCCACCATCGTTGACGGTCGTGCCGGACGGGGTCGGGGGCGCTCCAGTGTTGGCGCCCGAGGGCATCGGGGCGTCGGAGGAGCTCATGCTTGCGTCCGCAGCGGGCATCGACGACGGCGCGGCGGCGGCGGCGACGGTCGAGGAGGCCATCATGGTCGACGACGCGGCGGGAGCCGACGAGGGCATCGTAGACGCCATCGGATCCATCGTAGACGAAGGGGTCGCGTCGGTCGAGGTCGAGGACGGGTCGGCAAAGAGCTGCTGGACGGGGACCGGCGGCGCGTAGTAGGCCGCGGCGGGGACGAAGAAGAGCGAGATGCTCTGCGCGGACGAATCGTCGGCGCTGTCGGGTCCGGCAGAGTCGTCGTCCGCCGTTCCGTTGCTGTCGGTGGCAAACGACTTGGCGGGCGAGTTCATCTTGGTCTGCATGCCGCTCGAGGTGTCGACGAGCGCCATCGGGGCAGGGGTGGCCGAGTAGAGCGGCTGGAGCTCCGAGGTCGTCTGGTTGTAGGCGAAGTCTGGCGGAAACTAGATGTCAGCGAGATAACAGGGTGAATAAACGAGCCAGACGCACTCTGGGAGAATCCGGTGACCTCGCCACACGGCTGGAGCGAGAGCGGGCTCGGCGGGAGGAGGTCGAACGTCGCACAATAGTCGGTGGTCAAGAGCTGCTGCGAGTTGAGGATCGGGACGCGGATGTTGACCGTGTTGTAGTCGGACGAGTCGGTCGCGTTGTTGTCAACGGCGGTGAGGTAGAACTGCGTCGACTGGATCGTCGACGTGCCGAGCGTGAACGCGGTGGCGTTCGGCGCCGTGTCAGGGTTCGCCGAGTAGACGAGGCCGGCGATGGAGCGCGAGAGGGTCGAGTTGAAGAAGGTGCTCTGCAGTTTTTAATGAAGGTGAGCTCAAAGCTGCACTGGGCCGAGAATTGGAAAGACGCACAGCGACCTCGACGAAGCCCGGAGTTCCGGCGGTGGCGAGCTGGCCCGAGCCGGAGCGCTTCGACTCGGAGTGCTTGTCGCCCTTGGAGTGCTTGTCACTCTTCTTCGAGTCCTTCTTAGTGCCGAACGAGTGGGCCTTCTTGCCGCCCTTGCCGCCCTTCTTTCCGTCGGCCTTCTTCTTGCGCGCATCGCGCTTGTGGTCGCCCGCCTCACGAGCAGCCCAGTGATGGTGGTGGTGTCCATGTTCATGTCCATGGTAGTGATCAGGCGATCGAGCCTGGAACCAAAGGAAAGGGTCAGAAAACCGAGCCGAGCGGGGAATCCAGCGGTGAGAAGGCGTACCTCGATGGCACTGTCGCGCTCCTCGATGGCGGAGCTCTCCAGCTCGCGCTTGTCGTGGTACCAGTGTCCATGTCTGTCGTAGTATCCTCCGTGGCGGTGCCCAGAGTGGTAGTGATCATGATCATGCGGAGCTCGCGACTAATCGCGCGGCGAAAGAGGTCAGCGCGCGACCTCGAAAACGCCGGCAAAGCTCGAAGCGCGCACCTCAATCTCGTCGCGCTTGTGGTTGTGCACGTGCACGTGGTCACCATCCCAGTGGTCACCGTGGCGCCAGTGATCTCCGTGGTGGTGACGTTTCTTTGCAAAAAAGGGTCAGCGCGGGCTGCGAAAGACAGTGGCCAGGAGGAGCTCACCTCAACCTCGGCGACGACCTGTTGAGTAGAGAGAATTGTGTCAGCCGAGTCCGAATAATATTCAGATAAAAGCCTACCTTGACGAGCGGCTGGTGAGCCGGGTGCTTCGCGCCGTGCGACTCCTTGTGCTGGACCGGGCGGGACGTCTTGCGCTGGTAGTCGCGCTTCTCCATCGCAATGTCGACGTCAATGAGAGCACCAGCGGCAAAGTTGCGCTTCGAGAGCTCGGAGCGGCTGCAGGCAGGCGCGAGGTCAGCGAAGTCGGGGAGCGAGCGGCGCGACGACGACGAACCGGTGGGGCGGACCGTGTCCATGTCCATCCTTGTTCACATATCCGTGGTGGTAGTTCCAGTGCTGCGAGTGGCTGGAAGCGAGGAAAGTCAGCGACCGCAACCCGTCCCAAAAAAGCGCACGACTGACTCCTCGTCGTAGTTGGGCGAGACCTTGAGCCCCGGGGAGCGCTTCTGCGTGCGACTGGTGGACCGGCATGTCAGTACAGAATACAAAAGCGAGATGTAGAGAACGCACGGAGACACGAAAGACTTCTCGCGCATCATGGGGCGCTGGGACCCAGGCTGGAGCGGGAGGGGGATCACAGCGGCCTCCGCACCAGGCGAGAGGCTAAAGGCGATCGACGCCACGACGAGGGCGGGAATGAGGACCATGTTCTTAGTGGGAAAGAGTGTTGGTAGCTGAGTTGGGCAGGATCAACCTGAGCAGCGCGGGCAGGGTCAGCGGCGCCCACGAGCGAGCGCGCGAGCCGAAGCGCACCTGAAGATCTCCAGGATCTCAAAGTGGGGGGAAGCGGGTTTGAAGACGGCGGGTCTCGACGGTCACCAGGACTAGTCGGAGGGAGGGGAGAGAGGGGCGCGGGGGAGCTGGGCGAGGCGGAGAGGGTCAGGTAGTGGATGAAGAGAGGAACGGCACCGACGAGTCGGGCGATTCTTATACTGGTGGGGCCGCTGCGCCACCCGAGCGTCGGTCAGCGATGGAATTCGCGGCGTAGGTCCGTTATCCAACCCGATTGCGGGTGGGCCTGGCGGTGGGCGTGATCGCGGACCGGCGTCACGGGCGCGCGGGCGTGTGGGCTGGTGCGGGCTGAGCTTTGTGAGCGTGGCGGGGATATACGGGGCTGGCCCTTGGCTGGAGGATCGCCCCGCCAGTCGCGGTGCCGCGCGCGGGGCGAGTCCTGCGAAGTGCGACGTGCGTGGGGAAACAGTGTATTTCGGTAGGTGTTCTACTCGAGCTTCTTCGACGCGTACAAGAGGATGTACGCCGAGTGGTCCTCGCCTGATAAATGCAAACCCGCGTCAGATGCAGTTTGGGGACGAGTGCGGCGGGCGCGAGCGCACCTCCTCCGTCGAGCGACGTGATCTTCTCCCGGCTGACGGTCGATACCTTGTCGTCATCAAAGCGGTACCACTCGGCCTTGTCCGGGTCATCGATCTCGCCGACAGTCGTTGTTCGGTCCACGCGGTGCCAGCCGACGTAGTGCCCTGCGCGCCAAACGTCAGCTCGAGCGCGCGCACCTAGACCAGCAAAGCTCACCTCCATCGGCGCTGGCGCCCTTGTGCGTGACGATCGCGACGAGCTCGTACAGTCCCGAGACGTTCGCTCCTACGTCAGCGGCGAGGTCCTCTGCGACAAGGCTCCTGAGCAGCTGCGCCTCCTCGTTGCGCTTGGTGGGCTCGTCGACGAGCTCACCGTCGAGCGCCTTGACGGGCTCATCGACCGCCATCGCCTCAGCGCTCGTGCTCGCAGCGGCATCCGTCTCCATCGGTGCGTCGCCCTCGGCCGCCTTGGCCGCCTTCGCAGCAGCAGCAGCGGCCATGGCCTCGGCGCCGAGAGCGGGGTCGCGCTCGATGCCGGCCTTGCGGTCGTTCTCCTTGCCGCGCGCCTCGTCGACCTGCTCCTGCTGGGCGACCTTGGCCCGCCGACGGATCTTGGCGCGCTCGCGGCGGTCCTTGTCCACGTCCTTGAGCTTCTCGTTCAGAGGCAGGATCTTCTTCTTGAGGTCCTCCGAGACGAGGTCGAGCACGTCGAGGTCGAATGGGAACTTGACCTTGCGCATGATCTTCGTCTTCTTGTTGATTTCGCGGCGCCAGAAGAAGCGGACGAGGTTCACGGTGAGGTACCTGCGCGCGTGCGGGAGTCAGCGCGAGCCGGTGCGGTGACAGACGGAAACGCACGAAGGAAGGCGGGAGATGCGGGTCGCCTCGTGGTAGACAGCCGAGCGGCCGAGTGTCGGACTGTTCTTCTCGAGGTCTTGCTCGAGGCCCTGCGCAGACAGCATCAGCTCCAGCCTCCCGGCCAGCCCAAAGCTTCACGCACCTCAACGATGCCGGTGATCATGTAGTTGGTCGTCGACGAGATGTTGCACTTGATGTCCGAGAACGACTCCTTGGACACGGTCGCCTCCTCATCCGGCGCCTCGACGCTCTTGAGCCTGCTCTCGCGCGTCAGGTCGGCCCCCACTTCCCCACTTGGCCGGGAACGCACGTCTTGGTCATCTCGCCCGTCATGAATCGCTCGACAAACTTGCCCGCGTGGCCCTCGCCCGTGTTGAGGTTCGCCTTGACGGCCGAGACGATCGAGCCCCACGCCTCCTGCGCGTCCTGCTGCGAGTAGCCGCCCGTCGTGCGCGAGCGCTCGGCGAATTGCGGTGCGAATTGGCGAAGCATCTGCGTGGGATGGATGAGCATCTCATGATGAAGGCATTCACAGCAAGAACGCACGTTGAGGAAGACGACGGGAGGGAAGCCCTCGGACGTCTTGCCCATGTCGCTGTACAGGTCTAGCAGGGCCGTGACGAGCACAGCGTCGGTCTGGCTCGCAGCGTTGTCGTTTTTGTACCTAGTAGACAAGCAGTTGTGAGCGATTTACCCGGCTTGAGTGAGGGGTTCGACGCACTCGTTCAAGGCGGTCTGCAGCTCGGGGATGGCTCGGAGGACCTGGATCGTCGAGTTCATGTAGCACGTGTTGCCTACGCATCATCCGTGTCAGTGTCTGCTTGGAGTAGTCGCAAGGATCTTGACTAACCGAGGTTCTGAAGTCCGACGGGGTACCGAACCTAAAGCGCAACCAGGTCAGCCCGCGCCGCTCCCTTTGCGGCTAGAGACGCACAGCTTCGGCAAGCTGCTGGTCCGACATGTCCTCCATGAAGACAATCGGCTTTGACGGAGCTTCGGGAAGGGGTCCAGCAGCTCCGATGACCTGTGCGACGAGGGCCCGTCAGCTCTGTGCTCCAGCGCATCGCCCAGCACTCGGGTGTCCGCACCATGATCGTCTGGCCCTGCAGTCGCATATGTCAGTTGCAGCTTCGCACCCCGAGAGACGAGGACCTACCGCCTTGAGCCCGACCTTCTTCATGTCGGCATCGTCCTGCCGGCGGTTGAGCGACGAGGTCAGCATTACCGTATCCCACTCGTGCTCCTGGTCTCCCAGGCAGGCCCAAAGGAGCTTACCTTGAGCATACCACCCTTGACGACGACCTTGACCTTGGCCACCTCGACGCCGGTGAGCTGCAAGATCTGCTCCTTGAACGCGAGCGCGGACGCGGCCGTGTCGACCTCGACGTCGTACGACTTGCCCGCGTGCTTGATCTTGATCGCGAGCGTGCTCATTCTGCTGTCTGGGGTTTGGCGGAGAAGGAGCGGCGCGAGACGCGTCACCTTCACACCACCCCGATTAGGCAGCGTTTTCGCTGCGCAGCGTTCGCGAACTCGCGAGTGGCAGGCTTGGATCCGACCTCACGCGCCGAAGATGGTCGTACCTCAGCTGCCGTAAGAGCTCGTCGAGAAATCTTCAAGCTGAAACTTGCCGTATGCGTGAGGAGGACCTCACGACCTCGCGTCCCGAACCGTTCCCACCGGAGCTCGTAACGAGCCAACGACCTTCCTTCTCTCGGCGTCCCTCGTCTCGCACACCTGGAGAAATATTGCTCGGCCTTTACTTCTGAACCCTTCGATCGTCGGCAATGCAAACGGGCACGCCTTTCTGCAGGAGGTCGAGCGGCAAGACGTCGAGGCGACTCGGAACCAGGCTTCAGTTCGTGTTGGCACGTCCAACTACAGCCCACAAAAAGTCGAAACCGATTCATCATCACAGACATCAGTAGTTGGAATGGGATCAAGTCGATTGCGGTCGTCGGTGCAGACCAGGCTTCGCTCCCTGGGCCGTTTTGTGTGCTTCGCGGAACGAGGTGCGTGCGACGGGCGCGAGCTGGCAGCTCGGCTGATGAAGACGATGCAAATAGGCAAGATTGACCTCATAATAATAAGAACGGGATCCGCACACTCTCTGCGGTCGTATCTCGGCAAGCCCTTCCACGTCAACCGCCCAACGTGCATCGCACTTCAGTTCGTTGATCCGCTCGATTTCCTCCTTTCGCTTGTACCATCAAAGTTTGCAACAACATTGAACTGCTCCACCTGGAACTCTGCGACAGAACTCTACACTCTTGATGGCCCAAATCAACCATCGAAGATCCTGGTTTCGGAATCCTCATCCTCGTCAACCAAAAGTTCCGGCTGCGATCTGGATGAACGACAATCTCGGCACACTCAGCAGGATTCAAATTGACTACTCCCCAGAAAGAGGGGTAGGTTGAGGTGCGGCAGGTGGAAGGGGGCAGTCAACTCGCCTCCGCCTTAAGCTAGTGGTAAACTACGCCACTCGTAGATTCACAGAATCGGCCATGGTGATTCGGGTGTTCGATTCACCCAGGTGGAATACCCTCTGCCGTCAGAACCCCGTTCAAGTCGACGGGCCCCCGCATTTTGTGCGTCGCGTCCGGGACATACGAAGCTCACGCGGGTTTCTTGTCGACTGCGTAGGTCAAGCACGATATTCATCAAGACTTGGCGCTAACTTTTTCTTTTCCTTTTGGCTTCCAGCCTCGAGGATGGCTCCCGCTGGGCTTCGCGAACCGATTCGGGAGGCGGAGTGTCGTGACTTCGCACGCTGGATCGCGCTCGCGTACGTGTGCGTGCGTCTACATCGAGTCAGTGGAACGCCTCAGATCTTTAGACAGATCTCCTTTAACTCGGAGTGGCCGCAGAGCTGGGAAGCTGGGGATTCGGCCAAGCACACACCTGCTCGCATGGCCAGCCCCCATAGTTCAACGGTAAAATACGTCCCTAGTACGACTCCCGCACGACAGGATGAGTTGGGTGTTCGATTCACCCTGGGGGCAGCTTTTTAGACACGAGAACCAGGAAACGTCACAATGATGGAGGAGAGGGGCAGGCGCGGAGCCCCCTCGCTGATACCGACTGCCCTCCTGGGTGGTTCCAGCTTCTGTTTGCTGCATGGCTGACAGAAAGGGAGATTCTTTGATCGAATGATTCAAGACCGAAGGAAGGAAGAGGATCGTGAGGGCGCTTGAGCGGCGGGATGACGCCGGGTCAGTCTGCGCTCCCTGCTCGCGCCGCAGACAAAGCTCGGGTGACTTCTTGTCCAGGAAGCCCTGAGTTTGATCTAATGTTATTTTCTCTCATGCAGGACCATCTACATAGGTTGCTCCGCAATGTGCGGCTCGCGTCACGGCGGACCCCATTGACAGAGCACAACCGACGCCACCACGGAGAGAGGCGCATTGACGAAGGCGAGAGGCGGACGCCCTTGGAGAGTTGGTTTGAATTGTTTCTCACATCCTTCTCTGTTTCCCTTCTTGTTGAACCTGACCCCGGAAGCCCAGCTTGGCGTGCCAGCCCTGTCTGCGAAGGACGTGCGTCGACGTCGGAGAACTGGAGAAGAACTGGAGAGCTTGACACCGTCAGCGTGGTTTACTGGATACACAAGTTTGTGCTCCAAAAATGTCGTACAAGATCCTCAGAAGCCCGAAAGGTTCCAACAGGTCTCTCGCCTCACCCCTACCTTTTAATGCTTGTCACGTACGGAATTTGCGCAAGCCGGGGTCCGAGACCGTGTGTTTTTGATTCTGTGCATGAAATACCAGACAAGAGTGGTGGTCCACACCCAGTCCGTGGTCGAGTTGTACAAAGGCATGTTGGGATCCGCAGTCGACCGGTTCGACTGGCGCGTGCAAACTGGCTCCGGTTGGGCGATCGCTCGCTGGTGCTCCTGCCCTTCGCTCTCCCTCACCCCCTACACTCTTCGTCAACGCTCCCCTAGCCAGCTCCCACCACCCTCGCTTGCTGCCCAGCTCGAGCGACTCGGCGACTCGTCCTTCAAAGTGGGGAGCCGAACCTCTGCGCGCAGACCGCGCGAAGGTGAGCAGCTGATTTCTTCTGCAGTGAGCTCTGTAGTGCATCCACTCTGCGAGTCAGGTGGCCCGGCGGACTCTGGCAGTAGCGGCGCTTACGGGATCGAGGGGGGAACAAACAGGGTCAGGCCAGCCTTGGCTGACAAACGCAATCGCAGGTCCGCCTGGCATGATCGACTTCTCTGGCGAGTCAAGCACGTCCTCGCAGCCGTCCGACGATGTGCCCCTCGAACCGACGAAGCCGAGCTCGCCCTCGCCCGCTGCACCAACGCCGCAGCGCGCACCGAGCCGGCTCGTGTTCCCGCTCCTGCTCGCACTCGTCCCAGCCTGCGTCGCGGGACTACTCGCGTGGCCCGTACTCGTCGTCAGCTGCCTCGTGAGTCGCACCCGCCTCTGGCGCGAAGCGCGTCGATCCGAGTTGCTCACGAGACGCGCCGCTGCAGATCCCTGTGCTTGGCTTCTTCGCCGTCCCATCGCTCATCTCGCTCTCAATCTTCCTCGGTATGCTCTGCTCACTCGGTCTGCTAGTCTAGCCAACAAGTTGCACCGCGCAGTCTATGCGCTCACCTGGACGTCGTACCTCGTACTCGCGCAAGCCGACCCGCCCGCGAACGTCACGCTGCCCTTTCTCCCACTCTCGCCCATCCGCTGCACCCGCGTTGCTCTGCACCTCCTGCGCCTCGCGCGCGACTTTCTCACCGCGGGCGCGATCGACCTCTTCCTCGACCTCCAAGTCCGGCGCGTGATGGTCCTCGGCGGCAAGGACGCGAATCGGGTCGTCAGGGAGAACGTGCTGTACGCCGAGGGCGGCAGACGACTGGACGTGTATCTCCCGCTCGGCGTGAGGGCAGAGGGCGACACCGAGCAGCCGCCGAGGCAGCTCGCGCCGGTTGTCGTCTTTGTCGGTGGCGGGAACTGGACGTGGTGGAGAAAGAAGTGGGGCAGCCAGGCGGCGCTCAGGCTCAGGAGGCTTGGGTACACGGTCGTCGTGCCCAACATCGCTCAGTGGCCCGAGGCGAAGAGCCCGCAGATGGTGCGTTCGTGCCCACACCACGAGTGATCGTACGCTCACCCTAGGCTTTTCTGGCAGGTCATCGACGTGAGACGTGTCCTTGAATGGACCGGAGAGAGGATCCAGGGCTACGGCGGAGATCCAGACCAGATCTTCATCCTCGTCCGCCTTTCGCACACTCTCCCGCACCCGCACACTAACGCCAGCCTGGTGTCCAGGGCTACGGCTCGGGTGCACACATCTCTCTCGTAAGTAACTGAGTCTGGGTTCTACTAGAATCCGTGCTGACCTTCTCTTCGCGACCAGCTCACAATCGTTCAAGACGCCGTCGTACGATCGCGCGACGAGCACCTCGCCCGCACCGCAAAGTGCGCCTCTCCGCCCTCTCTTCCCCCCCCATCGAAACCCTTATCTGTGTTTTCTTGCAGGCCATCCAAAGTGGTAGACGCCGCACCCGCGATTGAAGTCTCGTCCGGGATCCGCCGCTGCCGAATCTGGGGCGAGGACGCGCGCCTGCCACCCATCGCGGGTCTCATCTTCGTCTCGGGCGTGTTCGACATCATCAAGCAGATGCGCTTCGAGGCCAAGGCCGGCATCGAGGACCGTGCGCTCCTTCCCCTTGGTGATCCCCGCGGTCGCTGACCCGCGCCTGACAGTCTCGTCGCTCCGCCGTGCATGCGGCCCTTCGACCGCATCGGCGCTGCTTTCCTGGTAAACTCCTGCTCTCGAATCAAGACCCGAGCGCGAAGCTGACTTCCGAACAAAGCCCCTCGCACCTGCTCTTCGGCGCCAAGGAGATCCTCGAGCCCGACCGCCTGCCGCCCAAAGTCCTCATCATCGCCGGTGGCGCGGACAACCAAGTGCCCTACGCACAGTCGGTCCTCCTTCGCACGCTCTTCGAGGGCGTCGGGATCCCCGTCCGGCTCAAGCTGTACCGCGAGGAGACGCATCTTGGATCGCTTGCCAGTGCGTGCTCCTCTTTAGAGGATCTTTGGCAAGATTGCTGATTGTCGCATGCAGGCCTGATGCATCAGACGAGGTACAGCTCGTTGATCCTCCAGGAGATCGAGAGCCTCGTGTCGAGCGAGGTTCCAGAGAGGCTGTTCCCGTAGCGGGCTTGCTCCATTGTCCTATATTTTACCTCCTGTTGGCTTTCAATACTACTTCTCGATGCTCCCCTAGCTTTGTTTGGCGTCGTCCGCTGCAAGGCAAGGTGCCTGGGGGCGACGCGAGCAGCCGTCACGGTCTCTTATCAAGTCAAGTCGTCAAGGTGATTTAGCTGCCGTCAAAATTCAGTCACTGAGCTTGAATGCATGAGGGTGTGCGAATTTGTCCAAAACAAAATGGATGACGTCTGCATGGGCGCTAGCTTGGCAGCAGCGCGACGGTATCCGAGTCGCCTGCGTCCACAAGCGGCCAGGGTGGGCTCGTGGCGAACGAGAACGCCTCATAAACCATTACCACTGAGATGATCATACCCTTATCAAGTCGAAGACTTGGTCGTGCCCAGTCCACGCCTTCTCCATCTTGCGAACACCCAGGAGCTTGCCCAGCGGCACCCTACAATCGGTTGCACTCGACAAAGACGAACTCAAAGTCGTTTCACGTTCGCCGCCAGGGAGATCTCAATCAGGTCGTCCATGCTCTGCGTCGACATCTGCCCTACGGCCCACCCTCGACGGGCGTCGCGGCCCTCAGCCGCGCCACTTCCTGCTGCGACGCACTGAGCGCCGCCTCGAGCTTCTGGTTCCTCCGCTCGAGATCGACAACTTTTTGGTCCTGGACGCAGTGCGTCCGAGCGGCGGATTCGGTCCCCCGAAACCTACATTGGGTCTGCCGGTGGTGCTGACACCTGCCGGCTTGGAGTCAGCGTCGTCGGGTGAGGCAGGCCAGCGTGGCCCAGGATGGAAACGGACGGTATACTTAAAGTAGTGACAAACATGACGGAGATGGAGACAATCGGCGTCCTTTTCTCGACAGCCCTCGGCGGCGTTGCGGCAGGGTTTTGTGCGGGCGAGGTGAGCGGCGAGGGTGTTGCGGAGGAGCGGGAGGGGGCAGGGGTAAAAATCGTGGCAGTCGACTCGCTGGAAGGAACACTGCCAGAGCAAAGTCTCGTCAGCCATCTCTTGCAGCGATTTCAAAGTGAGTCGGGCTACCGTCTTCCGATGTGCGGCGAAAGTGCACGCCGCGCCCTCCCAACGACAGCCATCGCCGTCGATCCGATTATGGCAGTAGATTCTGACGCTCGCATTCATCAGTGTGGCTATTCCTCGGAAGAACCGAAAAGATCGCAGGCGCCCTCTGACGCACACAAGCCGCGCGAGCTGGCGCTCCGCAAAGACAGCATACTGAGCCGGCATCGGATCAAAGTCGACCGTATGGAACGGAGCGGCCACGATCGGCTTTCCCGGCGGACACCCCAGCACGCCGCACTCGTACTTGGTATACCCCTGCAGCTCCGCTCTCGGACTCGGATCGAGGCACTGCTGGCAACGTCGGTCAGGGGCCCCGACTCGGACCCTCGTCCAAAGCAAGGAACGCACCTTCATCCCACACACCATATGGCCAACCGAACAACCCCTCGCGAACCCCGGTGTGGGCATCAGCTGGTGGCAGTTCGCGCAGGCGAGCCCTTCAGGCAGTGGGGCTTTGAAGTCGCCCGCGACGGTTGCGCGGTGGTACTTCCTGTCTGTCATCGATGGCTGGAGGGGGAGTGGCGAGAGGAGGAGAGCGACTAGTGCGTGGAACCGAGCGGATCGGGCTGGAGCACTCGGACCGCGGAGCACCGCCTCGCGAGGTCGTTCGCAGCTCGCTTGTCAAGGTGCGGTGGCGGCGGAAGACCGCCTTGGGGTTTGGAGACGAGTGTCAAATCGTCGAGGCGTGGATTGAATGATATTGGCGAGCGATCGAGGACCTCGCTTGGGAGGGCTCACGCCAACGGCGCGTCGTTGACGGTCGCGGCGACCATCTCCCTCCCCGGCTTCTCGCCCCAGCCTGCGAGCAGCAACTCCCACTCGTTCCACCACCTTCTCGAAGCGTCAGCACTCGGTCGATATCCACCAGCAAGGTCGACGCACCACCCATGCGTGACCGCATTCACATCCGCGTCCGGAAGCCGCCCCTTCCACGGCTTGGCCAGAATGTAGTGCACGTTCCTGACCTCGTCGTCCGTCCACACGGGCGCGTGGCAGTATCGGAGCGTCTTGAGCGCGTTGTACTGGTAGCTCAGCGGGTGCAACTTTTGGTCAAAAGTGCGCCGCGAGGAGGTCCTGGTCTGGGAACTTGTACGTCGGGATCGGGGAGGGATTGCCTGGGGTTGGGGGTCGTTGAACGTGCGCCTTGATTTCGGCCATGAGACTCGCGGAGGGCGTGAGGACGACGAGTCCCGAGTTGAGCTTCTTGTGCGTGGCGAGGACGAAGGACGAGGCAGGGAGAGGGCTCGTCTCGCCTGCGCAGGTATGAGCGCAGTTCTCTGGAACCCTACGGGTCCGAAAGGAAGGCTCAGCTCGCGGAGATTGGCCGGAGGACGATGCAAGCGGGGCGCACCAGTCGGCTGGGTACGTCGGGATCTTGTTCGGGTTGCAAGTGCACGCGTGGGCTGCTGCGATCCAGTCTGGCTCGAGAGGAAGCAGCATGAGCTCGTCCATGTTGCGCCTCACGAGCATGTCCGAATCGACCATGACCACGCGCTGCGACGAGGCCCAGGTGTCAGCGCTTCAGCGGACCGGCTCTCCGTCAGCTTGCGGACGCTGATTTGCCGAGGTTCGAGCCTCACGAGCTCTTCTGACACACCTCGTCAGCACCCCTGCTAGGTTCGGGTCTGCGCCCCTTCCGACGCGTCGTCTCCCCACCGGTCGCCTCCCCACTTCCGGCGTCTCCCAGCCAGCCCACGCACCTCATACTCGGTCAGTCCAAACGCGGTGAGCTTCGTTCAGGTCATATGAAACCGCTGAAAGTCCTTGCTGAGCTCGACCGTCTCGACCGGCTCCAGGAAGTCGACGTCGACGACCCGGATGCCGAACGCGTCGAGCACGGCGCGCGAGTCGGCCTGGAGCGCATCCGTCGCGTAGACGACGAGTGGGTAGGCTGAGTTGTGGCGGACGAGCGAGTGGTGCAGCGTGAGACAGCCCGCGAGGTAGTCGGGCGAGGTGACGAGCGTCGCCCAGAAGGCCTTGGGGAGCGCGGGAGAGGGCGGCATGCAGCGTGCTTTGGTAGAACTCGCAGAGAACAGGCGGACGAGAAGCCGAACAGCGTAATACAAGGCAACTTGCACTATTGAGGTGGCAACGATTCGACCCAGGATCAATGGCCATAAAGGAATGCGAGGTCGCGCTTCCCCCTGACGAAAGCGAAACGCGCGTCCGAGGTGTCGCGCGAAAAAGCGTCCTCCGCCCTGTCGTCAACCGCGCGCCGCGCGCCCAGTCTCTCGCTCACCCCACCCCACCTCCTTCAAAACGTAAGCCTGCTCGCCAGGACGAGAAGCTCTGAGGAACCGCACCCCTTCGAACGGGAGTGCAGTAGGCGACAGCGGCAGACGAGCGCGACGGCGGGCGTTTGGTGGTCAAATTCGCACGAGGGCGCGAGAGGCGCGGGATTGCTCGGATGGAGCGAACGAGCGGCGAGAGGAGGGGCGAGTGCTGCTGGTTGGGAAAACGGCAGGTCGGGGTGAGCGTCGCCGCTGGAGGGGGAACCGCTGCCAGTCCAGCGCGATCCGACGACTGCCGCCTACCTCGCGACGCCGGACTCGCACCCACCCACCCACACTGGCCGAGTGAAGGCTGACCCTCTCCCACTCTGACCCGCACATTGCAGTTTTCCTCAAAATGGCTGCCGGCAACATCGCGAGCGGAGACCTGCAGTGGCTCCTCGTCAAGAAGAGCACGTCGTTCATGCACAAGCGTGTGGGCGCGTACCGCATCTTCTCGTCCGAGAAGGGAAACCTCCGCGTGAGTCCCTTCCGCTGGGTGGGACTATAGGTCGGGGTCGCTGATCCCCGCTTCGCAGAACATCCACGCGCACAAGTTCTCGGGCCTCGCCAACGCGCGCACGCTCACGATCGAGCCCACCGCGTCCAACCACGGCATCGTCGTCTCGGCCCGCAAGGCCGACGCGTCCCCGTACGCCGTCGCCTCGGCCGTCCAGTCGAAGAAGGTCAAGGGCAAGAGCGGCCGCAAGGCCGCCCGGGAGGTGATGAACGTCGCCTCGGCTGCCAACGGTCGCATGGACCTCCGTACCGTCAGTCTCCCTTCTAGTTCCTTGCCCGACTACCGAAACCTGATCGTTTCTTGTCTCGCCCCATCCCGCCGATCCGCCGACCCCTCAATCCCCCGATCCTACTCGACGCTCGAAACCACAGGACGCGCTCGCCCGCGCATCCGCCATCCTCGCCTCCCAGTCGTCGCGCAAGGCCCAGCGCTCGCGCGCCGCCCGCGGACCCCGCGCCGCCGCCGCCGCGGTTGAGGTCGCCGATGAGTAGATGTGCTTGCTTGCTCAGGGGGGGTCGACAACGGGGGGATATGCCGAATTTAACGAGTGTATGCCTTTGGGATTTTTTGGGGGGCGGTGAGGCAGAGGAGCTGGAGAGGAGCGCGCGAGGGTCGAGAGATTGAGACTTGCTCGGACACGCGCTGGCGGGTGCCGTTGAGCATTTGCATTACTGAACAGGGGCGTCACGGCCCGCAATGTGGGCTCCGGTCAGACTCTGGTCAGCACCACTTTGTCAGTCACTTGCCGCCGATGTCGCGAGAGGAGAGCTACGACGCCACTCGCGAGACCGTCCGCGACGTCCGCCCCACACTCCCAGCTCGCGTCTCACTCCCAAACGCATCCCTACGCACTATGAACGTGTCCCACAAGTGTTTCCGCCAGAGCCCACAGTACCGGACCCTCCGGCTTGGCTCACACAGAAACTGGCAAGCTGTGCCGCACGCGCAGTCGGGTCCTCCGGCGCACGGACACCGCACCCCCTGGGCTCGTTCCCAACCCGCGCCGGAAAACACCCCTGCCTTCTCGTGCACCCCTTCCCCGTCCCCCCCCCCCCCCCCCCCCCCCCCCCCCCCCCTACACACCC
>ERZ1463038.331-NODE-331-length-15820-cov-16.448842_pt1 | contig 15820 bp, 28 predicted proteins | sample MGYA00564479_ERZ1463038 | MGnify/ENA primary metagenome ERZ1463038 (study PRJEB39244, sample SAMEA3635134) | Helicobacter pylori | study: EMG produced TPA metagenomics assembly of PRJEB11511 data set (Assembly of a 5300-year-old Helicobacter pylori...
GTGCAATCTGGTGGGTTGGCTCGGCGGCTCTCGCGGAAGAGGGGAAGGGCTGACCCTGTTGCCGACTTCTTCCAGGCGTTCTATGCTACGATGATCACCCTCGCCAAGTCTGGTGACGAGGTGATTGTTCCGGCCCCGTGGTACTTTAACAACGAGTGAGCAGCGTCCGCATCTCCATCGCTCGCGGCAACGCTGAAAGCTGTGGCAGGATGACTCTTCACCAACTTGGAATCGCGACCGTCCCTCTTACTTGCTCCGCTCCATCTTTCCTTCCCTCCCCGACGCTCTGCGCGACCCTGATCACCCCCAAGACCCGCGCGATCCTTCTGGTCACGCCGAACAACCCCACGGGTGCGATCTACCCACCCGCACTCATCCGCGAGTTCGCAAAGCTCGCACGAGATCGCAAGGTCGCCCTGGTGGTTGACGAGACCTACCGCGAGTTCTTGTCGCCAGGCTCGGGACGGCCGCACGAGCTGTTCGCGGCGGAGGAGGCGGACGAGGACTGGCGGACGTACCTCGTTCAGCTCTTCTCGTTTTCAAAGTAAGCCTACTCTTCGACGTTTCTCAGACACCTTTAATCATCCCCTGTGACACCGCAGATCCTACGCAATCCCCGGCCACCGACTCGGCTCGATCATCGCCTCCCTCCCCTTCCAGCGCCAGATCCACAAGACGATGGACTGCCTCCAGATCTGCCCGGCCAGGCCAGCACAGGTCGCGGTCGCATGGGCGATCGAGGGCACGCGGGCATGGCGGAAATCTGTCACGCTTGCGCTCCTGGACCGCGCGAAGGTGTTCGTCGGTGGCGTCGAGGGGATCGAGGGCTGGGCCGTCGAGGTGGTCGGGGGTTACTTTGCCTACGTGAGCTCGACATTTTACTCTCTTTGATCGGAACCTGGCTCATCTGCTCTCGCAGGTGCGCCACCCCTTCCCGGGCGTGTCTTCAGAGGATGTCGCCGCACGCCTCGCTGAACATGTCGGAGTCATTTGTCTCCCGGGCACCTTCTTCAACCCAAAGTTCGAGAACGTGGATGACGACAGGTTCATCCGTTTCTGTGAGGTTGTCCGAATCTCAACAATGCGAAGAGAGCTGATCGCGCTCTGCGCCAGCGATTGCGAACGTCGAGAGCGAGACGCTCAAGCTCGTCCCGGCTCGCCTTGTGGCGCTCTCCAAATTGTGGGACTCGCTTCCTCCGTTGTGATAGAGATGTCAAGATGCGCAATTTCTATTGGGAGGAGGTGCCCCCGCGACAGCCCCAACGCGAGCGGTCCAGCGGGTGCTGTTTCTGGCGGTCGAGGACACGATTTTCTATCGTCTCTGATCTCGCTCCGGATCGACGGTGAGGTGATCGTCTGCGTCCGTCGTTGCGACTATTGGATCACCCGTCTCGGACTCGAGCTCGCTCCGGCTCGCCGACTCTCGCAACCAGAGGTCGTCCTGCACATGCGCTTCACACCTGCGGCTCATGGGAATTTCGACCTGTGTCCATACGTCATGTGAGGAGTATTTCAGCCCACCCGGCTCGCAACTCGGCTGCTACTCAGCGCTCGACACACTCACCATTCTCGGCGCCACTGCGGTCCGCGACCCCACGGACTAACGCCGTGCACCTCGTCACATCCGTCGCCGAATCGGGCTGCCCCTCCACTATTTATAATCCAGCCTCGATGCTCGAAGGACAGACTAGCGCTTCGCGAGTGAGTGCGAAACGGGGACGAGGCCGAGCGTGACGCCGCGGCAACGCGTCGCACGCACGCCGATGCTCGATTTCGGTTCAACCGCGTTACCGCATCACCTTTCCTCCTCCTTCTTTCTCAACCTTACCGTAGCACTTGCCTTCAGTATGCGCTTCGCACTCCTTGCCGGCGCTCTTGCGTCTGTCGCCCGAGCGGCACCCGTAGCCAACTCGACCATGATGGGGACCGATCTCACGAACGCCACGATTGTCTCGGTACCTTACAACATGACGAAAACCAACACTTCGACTCAGATCACGGGCAACAACCCCAAGGACGGCACCAACGTCACCCTCGCCGCGCCGTTCACGCCCGCCGGCGGGGACCAACAGAAGGCGCCGACTTGTGACTGTCTCAGAAACTTTTGAGCGTACACCGGGGACTCACGTGGTTGATTTCAGATTCGGTCACCAGCAACTTTGACTTCCAGTCGCTGGTGCGTCGTACTCCAGCTCGATGCCGGCGATGTCGCCGACTCATCTCCCTTTTCAGAACCTCGCGCTCAACCAGGAGCTCATCGAGCTGGATCTGTTCCACAACGGCCTTGCGATGTATGAAAACCGAAACCTTTCACATCAGGTTCGGCCCGCTGATTCACTGTTCGTCTCAGGTTTTCCGTTGCCGATTTCGAGGCGGCCGGCCTGACCGCTGAGGACCGCTTCCTCATCGAGTTCATGGCTGGTACGCACCTTAAAAACAATGTTCAGCTTCTCTGTGCTGATTTCAACGACCCTACAGACCAGGAGGTCGGCCACGCGCTCGCCCTCACCAACATCCTCGGCGCCGACCGGGCCGCGAAGCAATGCGTCTACCAGTACCCGTTCACCACCGTCGCCGAGTTTGTCCTCTTCTGCCAGCTTCTCACCCGCTTTGGTGAGAGCGGCGTGTACGGCTTCCTGCCGCACCTCGACTCGCGACCGAGTGCGCAGATCTTGCTGCAGAGTATCACGACCGTGTGTCCCCCCTATTCCATCAAGCTGTTCGATTCTTGCTACATTATCTGTGTGTACTGACGGTTTGGTTTGTCCGACAGGAGGCTCGCCAGCAGATGGTCTTCAGGCAGTTCCAGGGGCTCTTCCCCATGCCGGTTTGTGCGTCGCCGTCGAGCGAAGCGAGTGCCGTGTCGAGTGCTGACGAACAATCAAACGTCTCAAGGGTTCGAGACTGGAATCCCCCAGTCGTACGCCTGGACGCTTCTGTCGCCGTACATCAAGTCGTGCCCGACCAACAACCCCCATATTGAGTCGGTCCTTGCTCTCTGCCGTTGCTGAAGAATGCCTCGCTGAGTATCCATCTTCAGGTGGCAAAACTTCCCCGCACTCCACATCACCAACCAGCCGTACGCGCTCGGTGGCGTGCCCGCCGTCTCGACGAACCGCTCCTTGACCACGCCGGGCCAGGTCATCAACTTCTCTTGGGAGGCGCCGGGCAAGGTCACAGGATACGATGGAAAGTACAACACGAGCACCGTTGCGGGAGAGCCAAAGGTGCGTCCTCCGCAATCGATGACAAGAGGTGGCGAATCCTGACTCGTTTCGGTGCAGTTCGCCGCGTTCATCTCGCAGCTGAACGTCACCTACATGCCGCTGTTCAACATATCGAACTACACTGCTTGTGAGTGCTTGCGTCTTCACGTGGCTGCGTCAACGTTGATACGGTCCCCACCTTGCAGCCGTCTACCAGCCAAACGCCAGCGTTGTCGTCTTCCCCGGCGACCCGCAGGTCAACGACACGATGTTCGTCAGCCTGGTGGATAGTAATCCGTACCTCACGCCGTACAACCTTTCGATGATCAACAACCACACCGTTGCTGGCCCGGCGCTGTGAGCTCTTCCACTCAACGTCCCCGCGCTTTTTTCGCTAACCTGCATTGGTGATTAGCTACCAGTCGGGCTAGGCAGTGATTGATTGTGTATGTGACATAGTATGACTTGCTGTAAATAGTGACTGCCGCTTCAGACCTCGACTTTTGAAAGGCGCGATGGTCCGCGGGTCCCTCGTCGCGGAATCTCGAGAAGAGTGGAAAATGCTGCTGAAAGAGGACTAATTATCAAGTATCAAGTACCGACCTCACTCTACGTTTTGCTTGTTCTCCCAGCCGTGCACCTTCGAACGTCTCACCGGCACGCAAACACACCGGATCCCACCAGTGTCGACCCCTTGCAGAAAACTCGATAGCTCGATCGGTGTGAATTTTATTCCTTCTCCTTCGACACAGTGCACTGTGAGAGACTTCAAGCTCGGCGCGTGAGCACGGAGAAGTGCAATGTCTCGCATGACGTCCGCGCGCGGGTCCCGCGAGGCGACGTCCAGCTCCACCAACTTTGGCTTGTCCCAAGCAAAGAAGTTCTCCGAGGGCCAGGAACCGCCAGCGACCAGAGAAAGCCGCGTAAGTGGCGATGTGACCAGGTGTTTGCGAAAGCACTTTTCAAGGTCTGGGCAACGATCCCAGAGATTCGCCGGCATGCTGAGGGCGGTGGCTTTGGATATTGTATCGGAAATCAGTATGTATACCTGACTGGGCGTCCGCTCTTCTTGCAAGGTGGCCAGGCTGGCAAACTCGATGCTGAAGCTCTCCAGCACCGTGCGACAGTGGTTCAGCATGAACAGGTATAGGCTCCTGAGGGCTTGGTAGTGCCCATTTGAAGGAACAGTGTAGTCAAGCTCGCGTAGCTGTAGAAAGTTCCACCGGTATACATTGAAGTGGGTGCAGTCCAAGTCAAGATTCGTCTTCAACGTGGCGAGGTTGGCTAAGTGAGGAGCAAGGGTTTCGAGGACTCGAGCTGAGCTGTCCGAGAGCGTGAGGGAGCTGATGTTATGCAGGCGTGGGTTCTTGATGTCCCACACATTGTCATATGTTTGCCGGAACCCTTGCAGGATGAGCATGCGGCAGTCGGGCGACGTTGCGACGATTCTGCAAGCCACTTGCAGCAATTCTCCGTCCCAGTAGTACTTTCAAAACTTCCAAGGCATCGAGGATATAAACTCTATAAGGAATGGACGGAGATCAGCGTTCTCAAGCCTTGCGGCGTCCGCGTTCGCTCTGCCATCCGGGCCGAGACTGTCGTTGCTGGCGCTCAGGTCCGGTGGCGAGAAATAATGAGCAATGAAACTCAATTGCCCCAGTGTAAGCATCTCTACTTCGTACGAGGAGACACCTTTGATAAATCTGAAGCTTCGCGCTCGAGGAAGTTCCGGACTTCGGGAGAGGCTTCGGAGAAGCTGAGCACCTCGCATCAACGTCAAGCCGGGATCGATGTTCTCATAAAGGATACTATACGCGCACGGATGGAACCCTTTGCACACCAGAGCCAGGTCGAACTGCAAAGCGCTCCTTTGCGACGTCGGGAGGTCGCAGATCGCCTCCCCAAAGATGCGCAGGAGTACCTCAGGGGGAAACACGGCGTTGGCGGTACGCAAGTCCCTATTTTCATCTGCTGAGATCTTTGGGAGAGCCTCACTCTGACGCTGGGAGTCACATACACCTTGTACATCAATGAAAGGCCCGTCGCCACCCTGCAGCACCAATACCGCAAAGTTGGAGAACGGACCAGGTGACTGTTGGCATATGAGCCTGTGCATAGCGCCAAAGTCTCTCATACGATTGATGAGGCCCATATTGATAAGGTCGGTGACGATGGGGAGGTGAATTTGGTGGGAGAGGTGTGTCGGTTGAGGCAACAAGCAGAACTGGCGTTGTCTGGACAGCTAAGTACCAGGAGAGATCAAGTTAAGGACCTTTTGTTGTGTCAAAGGTCGTGCAGACCTTCCGATCGCGATGACAAAGCCGTTGGACACTTCGCTTGCCGTGCGAAGCGTCGCCGCCTTCTCAAAACGGTTGAGGGCTTTCGCGCCATGACGAAGGAGATGGGAACAAAGATGATCAGTCAAACCAAGCCCAAAGCTGAATTTGCTGCAAACGATGCGACACACTGGGATGTTTCAGAGCAGCGGGGCTCCGCACGTATCGCTCCGTGCCTTGTCGGAGTTGGCTTGGCCCTCAAAAAGGTGGAGTCGTCCTGTAACCATAATTCCTGTATGGCTCGCTCCGCGGGGCAAAACAGAGATCCTTGAGCGCGAGCAGTGGCTGCGAGAGCTCCCAAGTCTCCGAGCTGGCACGCTCCAGGCCTCCGGATCCCTTTCGCAGCAAAAAGAAAATCTGAACATGATTGAGTAGCTTCTACCGGTTTCGATCCGGTGATCTCTGGGTGTCCTTGAAACAGGTATGAGCCCAGCGGAATTCCGCTTTCCTAAGAAGCTGACTTGCGAGAGTAGGCTCGCCCGTTGCCTACTTAGCCGTAGGTGGAGAGACCGATACATACCCATGGACCACATCTCGTAGAAGTTTTTCAAGGGTCTGCAGGGCGACCATGCTAGTTCCTTCCAGCGACCGCCACCTTTGCGAAGACTCGCCGCCTGGCGCCGTTATTCGCTGGACCGCTACATAATGTCCAGCACAACAAGCAACACCCATGTTCCATAAGTATCTCCAGTAGCTCAAACCACGCCCATCTTCCTCGCCGCCTCCAGCGCGCCACTCGTCCGGTCGACATACTCCTCGAGCAGCTCCCTCGTCGCCCTGACGCTCGGCATCGGCAGTTCGCCCATCCGCGCCTTCTGCGCGATCTCTTCCCTCCCCTTGACCGAGCTCGTCCGCTTCTCTTTCTTCGCCGTCCCCGTCCTCGGCTCCGCAGCAGCGCCTTCGACCCACCACGCCCACCCAACCGCTCCTCCGACGCGCTCTCCCCGCCGCTCGAAATACTCCGCAACGGCCTCATCCTGATTGAGCAGGTCCGCAAACATGGCCTTGTCGTCGAGCACGAGCTCGGTGCCACCAGCCCTGAGCAGATCCGCACGGAGCGCGATGTCGGCGGCGGCTTTGCGGTACGACGTGACGAGCGCGAGGTCGTTGATCTCCCTCACGATTGATTCCCGTCGTTCGGGCGAAGACGAGTCGAGGAGCGCGTCGAAGGAGACTGCAGGTCGCTTCGAAGCGGAGGGGAGGCCAGAGTTGATGAAGGCCAGGCCGGACTTGCACCAGGCGAGGAGCGGGTCGACGAGCGTGCCGCCGTTGCTGACCTGTGTGTCCGGGAAGGGTTATTAGTGGAGAAGCGGGAAGGAGTGCGAGGGACGCACGAGCTCGTGGATGAAGAAGTAGAGCGACTGCTCGTGCCGCGCGCAGAGTGCGATGAACGCCGCTGCGTCTGCGTTGGGGACGGGATAAGCTTTGAATTGGGAGCCAGTGACAAGTTTAACAATGCACCGTTCTTGGACGAGGCAGCGACGGCGAGCAAGTCGTCGAGGAATGCTTGGAGGTCGCCGAGTCGAGCGGCGAGGTTCGCGGCGTCGGCGACGGCGTAGATCGTGTCGTACCAGACCGAGATGGAAGTGCGGAGGAGGACAGGAGTGTTGTGCTCGAGGGCGATCGCGAGGACTTGTTCCTTGTCCCGTTTGAGGCAGTACGCTCTGCCATTTTCAGCGAGTCAGCGCCGTGCCACGGAAAGTGGGGCTGGGAGGAAACGGACCGGAGGAGCGACTTGAGCGTTTGGTACCGCCCTGCACCGGTCGAGTCCTCGACGGTAGCAGAAGCCTTGTCCGAACCCTCTGCGCGGAGGACGTGGTCCTGTCGCCACCCGACGACGAGCGCCAGGTCCATCGACGAGGCGTGGTCCCGCACGATCGTGAGCACGATGTCCTCCTTCGCCGCTCCTACTCTCCCATTCAGCGCCCACTCATCGAATCATGATTAAGAAGGCGTACCAGCAGCCTCGCGGGTAGCGGCGCGCGTCGCGAACGGCGCGTAGACGTGCGCCTGGAGCGCGTTCGCGAGCGAGTCCCTGGCGAGCTTCTTCCGGAGCGCGTCGACGGATTTCTTGGCGGTTTTGATGCCGCCGCCGATCACGATCGAGAAGATGCTGGGTTTTGGGCCCGGGTTCAGTGAGCGTCGGAGGGGGATTGGGGAGGGACGCACCGCTGGAAGAGGGACATTTGCCCGATCGGCTGGCCCAGGACGATGGCTACGACGGCTCGGATCGCACTGTCGGGTTTCCTGGTTAGTAAGAGGCGAGTGCAGGAGGCGAAAGCGTCTCACAGGGTAGGGTTGACGAGCATGAGCCCGAGCTTGAGCGCCGCGTACGGAATCAAGTCGTGGAACCTGTGCTCGCGCCCTTTGTCATTCACGCGGCCTCGGCACTGAAAGTCCCGAGCGAAAACGCACCCTTTGAGTAATGCAAGAGTCTCTTCTGCAGTAGGCGAGGTGACGAAGAGGAAGCTAAGCGCCGGCCGCGTCAGATTGAGCGGCGGCGAGGGCGGGCACGAGAAAGGCAAACGCACTGCAGCGCGTACGCGACCCAGATCCGGACCCACTCCTGCGCATCGCGGTGCGAAACGGGCAAGTCCTTGAGGTTCGCCGTCTTGCGCACGATCGCGATGCTCTTGTCCACCTCGTCTTGTGGTCGCTGCCATCAGCTCCCAGCTCGATCCTGGTCCAGCAGGGACTCACCAGTCTCGATCAGAGCGCGCTTGTAGAGCGCCCACGTCGTCCGGAGGACCTTTGTGCGCTTCCCGATCGTCTCCCACTCGAGCCGTTGCTTCTCGGCGTCGGCGTCCTCGCGCTTGGCCTGGGCAAAGTAGCCCTTGAGTTCGTCCTTTGGCACTTTCCTGCTCTGGCCGAGCAGGAATTCCTCGAGCGCGGTTCGGGCGGCGGAAAGGATGGTCGGGTCGGCGTCGTGCGGTGGTGTCGACAGGGCGATGATGAGCGAGCGGAGGTACCGCTGCAGAGTGGCGCGAGGGGGCGGAAGCGAAGGCGCGTGGGTCGTGTGCGAGCGGGAGGAGGTGGGCGTTGATGGGCGAGAAGAGGACGTGAGGGGAAGGGACGGCGGAAGGAGCGGTAGGTCGAGCGAATGCGAAGGGTCTGTCAGCGACAGCGCGTGCGCGAGCGACTGGAAGCGTGGCCAGGTGCGCAGGACGAAGAATTCGGGACGGGCGGCGGTGACGAGTACGCGCGAGATGATGGTGAAGCACTGCGCGAATTCAGTCAGTCCTCGCGCGGTACCACGTGCAGGAAGTGACGCACGCCGTCCTCCTCGCCGACGACGGCGGCCCAGGCGTTGTACCCAACCTGGTCGAGCGGGAACTCGGCCCTCCACATGCTCTCCATGCTCCCGGGCAGCAGAAAGTCCACGCGGCGCATGACCCGCACCGACGGCCGCGAGGGCACGCTCCGCCCCGCCGAAGTCACGCATGTCGAGTAGTACGTCCCAAGTATGCGCGTGAGTCCCATCGAGAGTAGTCGCCTGATCTTCCGGCAACAATCAGCACTGTTTTCAGAGACAAACAGGGACAAGGAGCGCACCGCTTCGTGACCTCGCCGCGCTCGACGCTCGTGCTCAGATCGCGCTCGGCGAACGAGTCAAAGAACGGCTGGATCTGGTCCGTCCAGTACGCGTCCTTGGCGTCTCTCAACACCGGCGCATTCTTGATGAACCTGCTCATCCCGGTCAGCACTGTTCGCCACTCGCCACCACGACGGAACGCGCACCTCCAAAACATGTACCGCAACACCGGACTCTCCCCACTCTCTCCACTCCACTCGAAGGACTCCCACCCGCTCTCCTTCTTCTTCCCACCCCCAATCAAGCCGCCGAGCAGGCCCGTAGACTTGCTGAGCGACGCCGACGGCCGCGAGTTGGGCCCATTGGGCTTGGCGAGGAACGGCGCGCCGTACGCCGTCAAAGTGCCGATCTGGGCAAGGGACGACCATTCGCGCTGGAGCTGGAGGCTGCTTCCGGAGGTCAGCGAGGCGGAACGGGGTGCGGGAACCGGCGGCGGGGACGCACTAGACAAACGTCTTGTTCAGGTAATGCCGTTCCGTCGGGCTCAGCTTGGGGTACTGTCGGTGTTTGGCGCTCTTGCGTGTGCTTGACTTGCGCAGGTTGACTTCGCCCGCTGGCTCGTCGGGCTCGAAGCGGGCCGTCTTGAGCGTGCGGTCCTCGTCGCTGAACTGCTTCAGCGCGGAGCGGGGCGAGCTGGGCGTGTCGGACAGCGTGGGCGAAAGTGGGGGCGCGAGGTGCTTCTCGTCGGACGAGGACGCGTCCGAGAGCGAGAGCGACAGCGGCGCGAGCGGGGTGCGGAACATGTCGAGGTACGAGACGAGGGGCCCACCTGAGGCCTGTGCGTTCGGTGTTCCCGCGTCAGCTTCACCACGTGCACAGGCAACGTCTGCGTACCTCGCTCGGAACTGGCGAAGGGAGTGGAGGCGAGACGACGAGCGGCGGCGCGGAGAGCGAAGGCGCGCTTCGGCGAACGAGGCGCGTGCTGCCGTCTTTGCTCGGTACCGGCGGCGGTAGGCTCCCGTCTGCAGTCTTGGACCGGCGCATGGAGCCGTGGCTGGCCGCGCGTGTGAGGAATGGTGGTCGATTGAGCGAGGACGAGCGGTAGTCCTTCAGCGCGGGCTCGGGTGCGACCATCCCTGCTGCTGCTTGGCTGATGCGCGCGTAGGAAGAAGCGAGTGCGAAGAGAGTAGCGCGTTGTTGTTGTGGAGCGTGTGGGGTAGCAGAGCGTCGCGGGCAAGAAGCGACGGAAGATGGAAGTGCTGAGACAAGACCCGTCCCGAGCTTGCCGAGTGCCCGGGATCGTCGGCGGCCGTACTGTAGCTTGGACGCGAGTGCGAGCTCGAGGTGGCCCTGGGGCCGGAACGCCTTGCGATTTGTTACGTACTTCGTCACGAGGCCCCGAGGAGCAGGGAGGAGAGGGATGGGAGTGCGACGGCCCTCGCAGAGTGGGGCCGAGTGACGGGGTCGTCCTTGCCTTGCGAGCCGCTTCGTCCAAAATTACTGAAAAGAACAGGAGCGAGTCCACCAGTCCCGAGGCATACGTAACACGAACGCGCAATCCACAGCACAGCTGCACTCCCCCACGCCTCCATCCCCACCCAGTCCGCACGACTCTACGCCCTCACAAAGCTCCTTCCCCTGCTCGCAAAGCCCTCATCAGTTTCCTTCCACTGCACTCCAAAAGAAGAAGGAAGGACGCACGAAGCCGTCTTGCGCGCGCCCTCGCCCGCGGCGACGTCCGGCTTGGCGCGGTTGAGGACCTTGAGGAACTCGGCGACGCGCGTGCGCATGCGACTATGCATGTACGCCTTGCTGCACTTGATGTGGTAGTGCAGGTAGTCGCGGAAGAGCTGCATCTGCGTGATCGAGGACGAGGCGAGCTCCGGGTTGGAGAAGTGGCGCGGGAACAGGACTGCCGGGTGTACGGCTGGTCAGGATCCCAGCTCGTGACGCCGAGAAATGAACGCACCAAAAGTTACGTAGCCGACATTCTCGCCGCGCTCGAGCCCAGCTCCGAGGCCCGGGATGTCGCGGATCTCGAGCGGAGGTTCGCGGTTCGTGTAGAGAACCTGCGGCGCCGTCTGGCAGCTCGGACGCCTGCGTGCGTCGACGAACTCCTGCAAGAAGACCTTGCCGAAAATGCGGTCGGTCTCCTCCTTGAAGACGGTGCTGAACACGATCGTCACGCGGTCCGACGAGGGGAGGATGTAGAGCGCTTCGTCTGGTCTTGAATTCGGGGTGGTAGCGCTGGTCAGGACTCGCATCTAGTGGTGTAGAGAGACGAGACGAACCGGTAGTGGATGCTCATGACGTCCTCCTTGCGCACGACGTCGTCCTCGCCGCGCGGGTTCGCCTCGAGGTGCTTCTGGATCCCGAACGCCTTCTCAAACGGCGCGGCCAGCGCATTCCGCTTGAGCAAGCTCAACTTGCTCACGATCTCGTCTCGCTCCTCTACCCGATCCCGCATCAGCACCCCGGCGCTCGGCCCCCACCCCAGGCAACAGACGCACCCTGGCTCTCCGGCAACGCGGCGATATCGATCCTCAAGCTGACCGAGTACTCGGCCTCGGTCTCGGCCTGGGGCAGGAGGAACTGGGCGTACTCGCGCTGCATGACGGCGTCCGCGCCGTGCTGCTTCAGGTCGGCCCAGCAGCGCACGTCCATCGAGAGCAGCAGGACCGTCTTCTGCTTCGGGTCCGGCGTCGAGAGGTGGTACCGCACCGCATCAAAGTCGACGAACGCTTGGTCGACCGCGCTGGGCCTGCGTGCGTGACCGTCAGCGGGCTGGGAGAGGGGCGCGCGCAGGGGACCGACTTGGGAGAAGCGAAGAGCAGCGGCAGAGTCGTCGCCAGGTAGCGGTTGTGCGGCTCTAGTTGGAGCATCGTGAGTGCGCAGGAAGGGAAGCTGGCAGCAACGAGCGGCGACGGGCCACGACCACCGATGAGTGCGCAGCACGTTTCTGCCCTCGGGCGAGGTTTCGCGCGCGGCTGGGAGCTGGTGGGGCGCGAGTGCGCCTTGGTGCGCCGGCATGCGATTACAGCGACAGAATTGGTGAAAACTGTCACCTACTATGAAAACAATATGCAGCGAGAGATCAATGTTTCGATAGTGGGCGCTGGGGTGAGCACGACGAACGCGGCTTAGGGCGTCAGCGCAGGTCGGCTCTGCGAGACGGCGGGCAGCGCGCCGTTGGCTGTCATGCGTGGTGTCATTCTCGGGAATCAATTGTCGAGAATCAATTCCCGAGAACGTGTCAGGTAGGTGGTGTCAGCGGGTCGAGCGCTCCAGTTTAAAAGCGCGGCGGCTCGGCCGTCCTTTCTCTTCTTCACCCGACACTCGACTTGCAGGAGCACCAAACGGTCTCTTGTCCCGAAACTGGGTACTTCCTTCTACCCTCTTCCGCGATTCAGCAGTGGCTGACGTTGGTATGTCTCCTCAGCCGCCACGCGTGCTTCGCAACAGGCTGTTGCGAAGCACGCGTGGCGGACCCGGAACCAAGGAAGATGGGAGGTAGAAACGGCTGGTATTCTCATTTCTTGCTGGCTCGGAGACTCATCAGGGTTGTAGGTTGGTCCTCGACGTTCACGAGGCGTGGGGCTCGGACGTTCGCGCGACAGTCGTTCACCGATCGCGGAGGAGGCGGGTGAGGAAGCTCTCAGACTTACTATGAGCACTATGTTGCAGAAGTAGGCCGTACAGTCGAAAGCCTCCTTCCGAAAGCTCCCGTGCGTGATCTCGGTGAGTCTCCGCCCCACCGGCGACCCGTCGTCCTTTGTGCCCCCAGACTCAAGCAGCAGCATGAACTGGTGCAGATAAAATATACATCTAAATCCCGACGTGAAGCATCACGCGTCTACCGTGACATCGCTCCGCGAAGCGCTCGCGGATAGTCGACTGCCAGCGCTCACTGGCAAACAGGTCCACCTATCCCAGGCGGGGTTTCTTGGAGCTCCAAGCGCCTCCAGGCGATTTCAGATCATCTGAGCTGTTTCAGGTCTTTAGAATCGCGTGCGGAGCAAGGGATACAACTTCACGGTTCGGGGTGAGCTCGTTCAGGGTTGAACCATTCAAGGACAAAATGGAAGGTCAATCGCCTGCGGGGAACTTCTATAGATTTACAGCAATACAATGTACAACTGTTTGGCTGTGGATCCGGGCGTAAATCCCAGCCAAGTCAAGTGATTGCCACCAACGCGAGGTGGCTAATTCGGCAAGGGTGAGCGCTTTCATGTAAGAGCGCTGCGGCCCCGTATCGGCCGGGGATCGTAGAAAAACCCCCTCGAAATCCCAAAATCATATGAAGTAGGCCAAAACACTAAAAACATGTTCAATCTGAGCGAGCAAGTGTCAAAAACATTGAAGATAGCACAATTAGAGCCCGCAAATCAGCAAAAATGATGCATCCAAGCGGTCAACGGCTCACAAAACATGTGATCTACCATGTACGTCTTTGCAGATCCCCGGAGACCAAAAAGTCGGTTCTAGGAAAAGTAGGTGACCTAGGTGGAGTTCGAAAAATAATGTTGGAAGCTGGAACGTTCCCAAAGGCTGTATTGTTGCCATCTTTGGCGCCATAGCCATCTAGCACATCACAGAAAAGCTCACTTTTTACACTTTAGCTATACAGCACCAAAGTGTTCAGTTACAGACGCATGTGTTCAGAGAAAGGTGTGAAGTAAGCCACCAAGTCATGTATGCACGGACTCCCCAACCATCCAGCTTCATACTGCGCCGTCTGATGTTCAGGTAATGTATGATTGCACACCTGAAGGTAGCTGAGCTCTCCTTCAGCCTCTTTAAACCCCTCTGACAAGCGCTCAGACAAGTGGGAGGTATGTCTGGCCCAAGTTGAAGGATACACGACACAGATCAGGTATTTTTGAGCTGCCTGCTAGATTGCATGGTTTTCCAACAAAGCATGCAGATCACACCTTTTTAAGCTGACAATCTAATTCAATGTTTTTTCAGGAGTATTTCTACGATCCCCGCGAGATAGCCCCGTGCCCATGGAGATGAAGTCGAAGTGTGAGAAAAGCGACTCATTATCCTCTGTCCAGGCATTAGCTCATAAAAAAAAGATGACTTGGACTTCAGCCCCACGTTTCGAGTGGGGCCGATGGGCGCCGATGGGCGCGAATCTGTTTGAGCCCTCTGCTTTCTTCTCCACCTTTGTCCTCTCTTTGGCATCCTCCACTCTCACTAACACCAGCGACTCGCCTGCTCCCGCACAGCCTCCCCGATCCCCAGCTCTCCCTCAAACGGCGTCTTCGAGGAAATGGTGCATCTCATCCTTACGGGTCAGTCCGACCGCCGCCGTCCAAACTCAGGATCCTGATATTCGTGTCTCAAGGCGGCAACGGCTCTGTCGGATCCGAGATCTTGCGCCAGGCGCTGCTCCACCCCGGAATCACGCGCCTCACGCTCCTCCTCCGCCGTCCGCTCCATGAGCCCGCGCCCACCTCGCCAAAGCTTCACACGATCATTCACAGCGACTTCCTCGTCTACCCGCCCAGCTTGCTCGACCAGCTCAAGGGGGCCGACGGGTGCATCTGGGCCATCGGCGTCACGGGCATGGAGGCCGACGCCAGCACGGAGGACTACGCCCTCATCACGAGGGACTTCGCGGTGGCTGCTGCCAAGGCGTTTGCGGGCTTGAAGGGCGGAACGGACAAGTTTGTGTTTGCGTTCTTGAGCGCCGCCGCGGCGGACCAGCGCGAGGGGAAGGCGTGGATGAAGGCGGGTGCGGTCAGAGGTGCGTCCATCGAGTTCTCATAAGATCCCCACTCGTCGCGGCATCTGATCCAGAACCCCTTGCAGGCGAAGCCGAGGCGTCGCTTGCGGCCCTGCGCTCAACGCTGCCTATCGCGACGTACTTCTTCCGCCCGGCGCCCGTCCAGCCCGTCACTCCCGGATACTTCGAATCCCTCTCGTATCTCCAGAGCTTCCGCCTGTACGTCTTGGCGCGGTTTGTCATTCGCGCGGACGTCATTGCCCGAGCGATGATCGAGGCCGTCCTCGACGGTGCGAGTGGCGAGATCAGCGGGTGGCCCGGAAAAGGCTTGCCTGGAAACGAGCACACGTTTGGAATTGGGGAGATGAAGGAGCTGGGGGCAAGGAGCGTCCTGGCGGGTGCAGCGTAGGAGTGACAACCTGGCTGGCGAGTTGGACCGCATTGAACCTCACTAGGACGTACACGGTGGTTTTGCAGTGTACAGGCACATCTCACTCACTACATTCTCTCCTATTCCAGCATGTGGACTTGCGGAGCCCTTTCCTTCTGCTCTTCAAACGGGTTGTCGCCGCACAGCCATGGGTATGCGTAGCTCCAGAGGATGCGGGTGCGGGTGTCCAGTTCGGGTGTAAGGTCTACAATGTGACTCTTCCTTCCCGGTCCAAGTCGCTCCCAGTGTGCGAGAGCGAGTGTGAACCAGCGGATGTCCCGTTTGAAGTGCTCAACGGCGCAGCTTCCGTGCGGCAGTTGGCGAAGCTGGGGATGTAGTCCACCTTTTGTGGTTGGAATGGGTTGACTGGGATCGATTTTTTTGCGCAAATCTAAGCCTCTGTCGAGGAAGGTGGATGCACCTCCGCAGATAGTCCCACCAGCACTCGACCCAGTCAAGCGAGACTGTGGCAATCTACTCGCCACACTACCAAAAAGCTCTAAAAACAGCGACATCACCGCCCGGCGATGGATTCGAAACAACATCCGACGAACCACGCGCGCACCCGCAACGCGCGCGTACCCG
>ERZ1463038.332-NODE-332-length-15815-cov-34.689404_pt1 | contig 15815 bp, 16 predicted proteins | sample MGYA00564479_ERZ1463038 | MGnify/ENA primary metagenome ERZ1463038 (study PRJEB39244, sample SAMEA3635134) | Helicobacter pylori | study: EMG produced TPA metagenomics assembly of PRJEB11511 data set (Assembly of a 5300-year-old Helicobacter pylori...
CAATGTGTACTCGATCAGGCGCGCGTCTTGTTGTTGCTGCATTCGCGTGGCGCGGGGTTGTTGCCTCCCCTTGATGGCGTGCACCCGGCCATCGACGACCCAGAGGGGCTGCACCAGTCCGTTCGTCATGCTTATGAGATGGGTTTTGCGGGCGCCTTGTGCATTCACCCGAAACAGATTTCGGTGATTCACCAGGCTTTGGCCCCGTGTGCTGAAGACCTGGCTTGGGCGCAACGCGTGCTGGACGCGGGTGCTGATGGCGCAGGCGTATTTCAAGTCGACGGGCAAATGGTCGACGCGCCGGTCTTGCTGCGCGCTCAACGATTATTGGCCCTGACGCTTATCTAGAGGGTAAGAGCTGTCTACGACTTTAGTCGTAACATCGTTGTACGATAACTGCTTTGGGTCAATAGTCTTCGAGGGTTTATCCCCACGCCACAGGGGCTTCAGAGTCGACCATGGGTACAAAGTGCCAGCGTTCAGCTAAACCAAACGCTGGATTATAAAAATGCAAATTCTCTAAACGCGCGGCCTTGTGCATCTTTGTACCAGCGCTTTAAAAGCTCCCTCAAAAATAATCACAACAATAAAAAGGTGAAATCGATGTTGAAGGTGACCCGCGCGCTCCTATGCGCCGCCGCAGTGTCCATCGCCAGCCTGACGCAGGCAGCCGACCCCATAATTATCAAGTTCGCTCACGTCGTGGCTGAAAATACGCCCAAAGGGCAGGGCGCTTTGCTGTTCAAGAAACTCGCCGAGGAACGTCTGGCGGGCAAGGTGAAAGTCGAGGTCTATGCGAACTCGTCCCTGTTCGGCGACGGCAAGGAAATGGAAGCATTGCTCTTGGGTGATGTGCAGTTATTGGCTCCGTCCCTGGCCAAGTTTGAGCAGTACACCAAACAGGTGCAAATCTTCGACCTGCCATTCCTGTTCAATGACCTGGCAGCGGTCGACCGTTTTCAGCAAGGTCCGCAGGGCAAAGCGTTGTTGACCTCCATGGACGACAAAGGCATTCACGGGCTGGCCTATTGGCACAACGGCCTGAAACAACTCTCCTCCAACCAGCCTTTGCGCGTGCCTAAAGATGCACGCGGCCTGAAGTTCCGGGTCCAGGCGTCCAGCGTGCTCGAAGAGCAATTCAAGGCCGTACACGCCAACCCGCGTAAGTTGAGCTTCGCCGAAGTCTATCAAGCGTTGCAGACCGGTACGGTCAATGGCACCGAGAACACGTGGTCGAATTATGAAAGCCAAAAGGTCAATGAAGTGCAGAAGTACTTCACTGAATCCAACCATGGCTTGATCGACTACATGGTCATCACCAACTCCAGGTTCTGGAACGGCCTGCCAGTAGATATCCGCACCGAGTTGCAAAAAATCCTCGACGAGGTCTCGATTGAAGTGAACAGGCAAGCTGAAGCGCTGAACCAGAGCGCCAAGCAAAAAATCATCGACGCCAAAACCAGCGAAGTCATCGAACTGACCTCCGAGCAACGCGCGGAATGGCGAAAAGCGATGCGTCCAGTATGGGAAAAGTTCTCGGCTGAAATTGGTCCCGATCTGATCAAAGCTGCTGACGACTCCAACAAAGCACCTTGATGTTTACCGACAACTGATCGGTACAGACAGCAATGTCTGCGCGGCCGTTCTGATCTGAGCGGCTGCTCTCTCTACGTTCGGAGAACTTCTATGCAATCGCTGACGCGACTTTGGGAGCATCTGGAGGAAGCCGTTATTGCCTTCCTGCTGGCCGCCATGACCCTGGTTACATTCGTCTACGTGATGTTCAACAACATCTATACGTTCTTTTACACCCTGAGCGACAAGTGGGTGGTGAGCAGCGCTTTTTTCTCGAGTATCGGTGACCACTTAATGGGGATTGCCCAGGAAATGACTTGGAGTGTGGCGCTGACCAAGGCGCTGTTCGGCTGGTTGATTTTCTTTGGCATGTCCTACGGAGTGCGTACCGCCGGGCACCTGGGTGTGGACGCATTGGTCAGGCTGACGCCACGGCGCATGCAACGCCTGCTGGGAATGCTCGCGTGCGTGTGTTGCCTGGCTTACGCCGGATTGTTCGTGGTGGCCAGCTACAAATGGGTGTCGGCCGTGTTCATCGCCAATATTGGTGCTGAGGACCTCGATCAGTTCGGCATTAAGGTCTCGTACATCGCCGCGATCGTGCCCCTTGGTTTCGGCCTGGTATTCATCCGGTACGTGGAAATTTTCTGGCGCATCTTCACCCATCGTCAACTCGGTCTCGGGCTGGCAGATGAGGCGGCCGAAGCGAGCAAACTCGCCAGTTCGAGCGAGGAGCACCACTGATGACGGTTCTTTGTCTGTTCCTGCTGCTGTTCGTTTTTATGTTCCTGGGCGTGCCGATCGCGATTTCGCTGGGTCTGTCCGGGGCGGTTTCCATCCTCTTGTTCAGTCAGGACTCGTTGAGTTCGCTGGCGATCAAGCTGTTTGAAACGTCTGACAGCTACACCTTTCTGGCGATCCCATTCTTCCTGTTATCGGGCGCGTTCATGACCACCGGCGGCGTTGCGCAACGCCTGATCGACTTTGCCAACGCTTGCGTCGGGCACATTCGTGGAGGATTGGCGATTGCCGCTGTGCTGGCCTGCATGTTGTTCGCGGCATTGTCTGGCTCCTCTCCGGCGACGGTGGCTGCCGTTGGCTCCATCGCGGTGGCAGGCATGGTGCGCTCCGGTTATCCAAAAGAGTTCGGCGCAGGCATCATCTGTAACGCGGGGACGCTAGGCATCCTGATCCCGCCGTCCATCGTCATGGTGGTGTACGCCGCCGCGACTGAAACCTCGGTGGGCAAGTTGTTCATCGCCGGCATTGTCCCCGGGATTTTGCTCGGTGTGATCTTGATGGTGGTGATCTACATCGTCGCCAGGGTCAAGAAGTTACCGGCACAGCCACGGGTCAGCTTTCGTCAGTGGTTGCACACCGCACGGCGTGCATTCTGGGGCTTGCTGCTGCTTGTGATCATCCTCGGCGGTATCTATAGCGGCATGTTCACCCCGACGGAAGCAGCGGCGGTGGCAGCAGTCTATTCGGCCTTCGTTGCGTTGTTCGTCTACAAGGACATGCGGTTCCGTGACTGCCCGAAAGTGTTGATGGAGTCCGGACGGCTGTCGATCATGCTGATGTTCATCATCGCTAACGCCATGCTCTTCGCCCACGTCCTGACCACCGAACAGATTCCGCAGCAAATCACGACATGGGTGATTTCCGAAGGCCTGACGCCCATTGGTTTTCTGATCATGGTCAATATCGTATTGCTGGTGGCCGGCAGCTTCATGGAGCCGTCGGCCATCGTGTTGATCCTGGCACCGATTTTCTTCCCGATTGCCATGAAGCTGGGCATCGACCCGATCCATCTGGGCATCGTCATGGTGGTGAACATGGAGATCGGTCTGGTGCACCCACCGGTGGGACTGAACCTGTTCGTCACCTCGGCGGTAACCGGGCTGACCCTCGGCCAGACAATCCGGGCCGCCATGCCGTGGCTGATGATCCTTCTGGCGTTCCTGATCTTGGTGACCTACGTCCCCTTCATCTCGATGGCCCTGCCCAATTGGCTGGGGATGCCTTGACCCGTTACTGAGAGCGCAGTGCCTTGACCCCTGTGAACTTAGGTTCTCAGGGGTTTTTTTAGCAAGGATGTAGTTGCTCTATCCTTCGCATATAGTGTCCTTACTATGCGTGTGCTCCTGATGCTTCGAGAGGTTATCCAGCTATGTTTCTTCATCGCCCCCTGGAAGAAAAAGACATCCCGGTTATCTGTGAATTTCCACAGAGCGCCGACGAGCTGTTTTATATGTTTCCCAAGGCCACTTATCCGCTGACTCCGCATCAGCTAAAAGAGGCTATCACCCACTGCTCCGACTCCACCGTGATTGAAATGGATGGCACAGTAGTCGGTTTCGCAAACTTCTCTCGTTGGGAGTTTCGGGGCCGTTGTTCGCTGGGTAATGTCATCATTTCCCCCCATGCTCGCTCGCGAGGTGTGGGGCGTTATCTGATCAGCTACATGATTGATATCGCTTTCGATAAGCACGAGGCCCGGGAGGTGACTGCATCGTGTTTCAACCGCAACGTCCCGGGTCTGTTGTTCTACCCCAAGCTCGGCTTTCAGCCGTATGCCGTGGACGAGCGTCAAGACAAACACGGCGCCAGGGTTGCGCTGATTCATCTGCGACTCGCAAGAAGCGAGTCATGACGCTTGCGTGAAGTCAGCCGACGGAAGGTGGTCTGAGACGTAACGGTTTTTTTTATTTTTTATGAGGTAAATGTGGTCAAACGGGTGTGTTCCGCCGGTATTGTTATCATCCGTAAAAGATGAAACGTTTCTTCTATGCATTTTATAAATCAGGCCGTTCCAATTGATTGTGTACACCCTCGTTAACATGGCATTGCCCCGCACAGGGGGCGGGTATAGAGTTAAGGACGTTCAAGTAATAGACGCCGTTTATTTGACGACCATGGACGAAATCCTTGTACCCTAATAAATAGATGTAGCCAGTGTCTGGATCTTGACCCGGCCTGCTGCGAGGAGACTGCACATGATTGCGTACAGGCTTTCCACGTTGGAACTACGAGGTATTATCGAACGTGCCTTTTTGCCGTTGCGCTGCAAGTGCACGGTGGCGCCTGATTTCTCATTGACCGTTCAAATTTCCGACCCTCAATCCGACCGGGTCGATTTGATCGTCACGGGCATTTCTTTGGACCGGCTTAATAACAGTCGGGATATATGCGAATTGGTGGCTGAGCTGCGTTATGACCTGGCTAACCATGGTCAGCTGCATACACAGGCCCGCTACGCCGGGTGAGGCTCGCCCTTGGGCCCAGGGGACTACGGGTTCTAGTGATGTGTCACGCTCGCTAAACGTGCGGGTGGCACTCCCCGGCTACAGGGGCTCAGTCATTTTCATCCGGCTATTTATGTCAACTTGCCGTCTAGACTGGGCCTTGCAGGCGGTCAATCCACGTTGTTGTCAATCGCCTTTCGTTAGACCTTTTTTGGGTTTTCTCCCTCCTCCATTTTTATGCCCGCTCCTTGTCTGGCTGCCACTCATGCCCAGAAATCCTCGCGCCAAATCGATTATTTAAAATAAACTTTTTGCATGTGAATGATGGCTTTTTAACGTCAAAAAAAAATAACCATATCTATCATGCAGTTAATGAGTAAGTGTAACGTTTTTTGTAATGAGTCTGTAATTTGACACTTTCCTGAAATTTTGAAATTATTGGTCGAGGTTTTGGCGCCTAAGTTAAGTACTTAAGCCAAGGCTGTTCCAGGGCGAATCGTTGAACCGCTGTGTGGATGTTTTTTTGGAACGCTCCACACAATGCCTATTAATAGGGCATCCAGATTTGGCCCCAGCGGTAGCGTTGCCTGCGATAAAGATAAATAAGTTATCGAGGAGCAGTTACCGAATGACGTTGCATGTTCCCGCGCAACGCAGAGGAAGAAGCATCGTACCAAGCCCACCAATGAGGCTTGCGCTAACGCCTTCTTGTTTTCCCCTCGTTAGTTATTCCCCACTTTTCATCCTCTTCTATTCAAACACGACGCTAACGGTTATCCCTGCTTTTTTAGGACGGACTTGACACGTCACTCTGACCACAGAAAGACGACCTGAATTTAAACACGGAGTCAATTATCATGTATGGAGATCAACTGGAAGTAGTCTGCGGTTGTTTGGTAGGAGGGGCTGGCCCTGCTGGCATGGGGCTGATATTCAATGCCTTGAAAAGCGGAGCCTTGCCTGATTTAACGCGCGACGGATTGATTATCGTCGACGCCAGTCCTCATCCGGGGACTGGTAGATTGGGTGAATACCAGATTACGGCCAACTCTGTGGGCGATGTATTTCTCGATTGCCTGCGTGATCCGGCATTGCGCGAAGTGTTTGAACCGTTGGAGCACAGCGCGGCGTATTGGCGCATCCGCGATCAGGCTTTTGTCGCACCACGGCTATCAGACGTAGGGGAACTGCTGGCAGAAGCGTCGAAACTGGTGCTGGATTTTATCGTTCAACGTTATGACGTTCAGGTGTGGAGCAGCACCACGATCACGGAAGTGGTTAGCGACGATGATGCGTTTCAGGTCTGGGTCGAACACGAGGGGCGTGCTCAGGCGATTCTGTGCCGTACGCTGGTACTCAACCTTGGTGGCCGTCAAGATCCGCAGCATCTGCTAAACGCACTGGCAGATCAGGGGTTATCGCTGCCTCCGTCGACCAGTATTCAAAGTGCCGATACAGTGCTGCGTATGAGTGCCTCAGAGTTGCGCGAACATTTTGCGCCGACCCTCGCCGCAGGGGGGCGATTCACAGTGGTCGGTGGTTCTCATAGTGCTTTTTCCGTGCTGGAAAACCTCGCCAGCGCACTGCAAAGCGTTGGTCTGGAAGAGCTGACTTTGGTGCATCGCTCGCAAATCCGTTTGTTCTATGAAAGTGCCGATCAGGCATTGGCGAACGGCTACGAGTTTGATCCGGTCAATGATATTTGCCCGGTATCAGGCCGGGTCAACCGGTCAGGCGGCTTGCGTTATCGCGCTTTAGACGTGGGCCGGGACATTCTTGAGCGCGGCCGAATAGGTGCGGACGGGGTCCGGGTCCATCTCCTGCAAACTCGAAATGGCCCCGCCCGGCAGTATGAACGTGCGAGCCAAGCGTTGGCTGAATCGAATGTGGTGGTGCAATGCACGGGTTATCAACCTCGGATACCTGAACTCAAATACGCCGATGGCACGCCGATCACCCTGCGCGAGGTGAAGGGAGGTCTTGATTCCGACCCTTCAGGCTGTCCTTTGGATCTGGCGGGGCGGCGCTTACACGGTTTGTATCTGTTCGGTCTGGGCTCGGGGCTTGGGATTGACCCGCGCCTGGGCAGCGAGCCGTCCTTCGATGGGAGAATCTACGGCGTCTGGCAGTTTCATAACGACGCCAGCCGCGCTGTCATCGACGCTATATCAGCACGATTGGGAGCCGCAGCATTGGCTGAACGGGGAGTCCCCAGCCGTAGCTTGAGCGAGCGTTTAGACAGTGGCTTGCCACTTTTCTGGCCAGACCTCACACCCTTCAAAATATAAGATGTATTCAGCGTTGAGCTAACTCTCTCGTCCCGAGTGGTCTTTGGCTACTCGGGTTTTTTTTGCCTGCGATTTAGTGCCTGGGGACAACTGATGAGGGGGATATCTGTTGTTGAAGAGCGCTTTTTATCATCTATTCTTATCTTTCATGCAGACCCTCTCAACGGCTCAGCAGAGGTTGGACAGCCATGCGCATTTTGATCGTTGGAGCCGGTGCGATCGGCGGTTATTTTGGTGGACGACTGCTGGAGGCGACGCGGGACGTGACGTTTCTGGTCAGGCCTCGTCGCGCCGAAGAGCTTGAACGTGACGGGCTGATCGTGCGAAGCCCGTTGGGCAACGTCGATTATCCTGATCCGCCCTATGTGCTGAGCCAGGCACTGGATACTCCCTATGACCTGATTCTCCTTAGTTGCAAGGCCTACGATCTCGACGCGGCGATGGAGTCTTTTGCAGCAGCGGTGGGGGCTGAAACGATGATTCTGCCGCTGCTCAATGGCATGGCGCATCTAGATCGCCTGGCCGCACGTTTCAGTCATACGAATATATTGGGCGGGCAGTGCCTGATCTCTGTGGACCGCGATGCGTCGGGCACCATCGTGCATCTGAATGACACCAACCAATTAACATTTGGCGAACTGGATGGGCAAGTGAGCGCACGTATTCAGCGCGTGACGGATGAGTTGGTCGGCGCGGGTTTTGAGGCTAACCTCAGCTCAAGCATCCTTCAGGAGATGTGGGAAAAATGGTGTTTTATCGCCACCGGTGCTGGCGTTACCTGCTCCATGCGCTCTACGGTCGGTGATGTGCTCGCCGCAGGTGGTGAGTCACTGGTATTGAGATTGCTGGATGAGTGCGCCGAGATCGCCGCCAAGGCCGGTTACCCGCTGCGCCCGCAGGCGCATGAGCGCTTTGTGAATATGTTGACGACTCCCGGGTCGAAGATGACCTCTTCCATGCTGCGAGACATCGAACGTGGTGCCGCCATCGAAGTCGAGCATATGTTCGGTGATCTGGTCGCACGCCGTGACGCGGCAGGGCTGTCGACAGCAGATTTGTCGGTTCTTGAATTCGCCTACACTCACCTTAAAGCCTATGAAGCACGGCGTTTGCGCGAACATTGATCTCCAGTCCATGTCCCCCAGACAATATCGAGCCCCGGCATGCCCAGGCTTCCATCACGAACCGATCTGCTGGCGTCCATGCGGGGTGATCGGGTTACCCGATTCACCCACTGTGCGGGTTGGACCGGCAGAAATAACGAACCTTTTCCAGGAGCCAGCCTCATAACCTTACGATCACTGCAGGTTTAACAGAGGTGACAACATGCCGGTCAAACATAATTTGCTCAAGGATTTGAATATCACCAAGGAAGAGATCACCAGGCGCAGAGACGCCGACGACAGGCTCAGCCAACTGCTCGAATCCTACAACTCGATAGACGCTGAAGTGGTTGACGCTGAATCCGGGTCAGCCGGAAACGTTACCGATGAACAGCTCAGGAAGCTCAAGGAAAAACGCCTGCATGTGAAGGACAAGATAGTCAAGCGTCTGACGTCTTCGGACTAAGACTGTGGGCGCGTCGTTCCGGGCACGGCGGCACGGGTACCCCAGCTCCTGGCCGTCAGTGAGTAGGGGAGCTGCCGTCAGGCTTGGTTGATCAACAACGTAATGCCAGTGCATTCGAGCGCCTGACGATACGTTGCGGGCTGAAACGCCATAACCGCTCGGCACCTTCCAAGGTGCTGAGGGTGCCTGAGTGAAGAATAAGCTCCACATCGCCTGTCATTTGCAGCAGGTCGCCTGTGGGGAAATCGACAAACACCAGACCTGCTTTCGGATTGAGGACAAAGTTACCTAAGGTATTGAAGAATAGATTGCCGGCGAAGTCCGGAATCGTCAGCGTGCCGTCCTCATCCAGTCGCACGAAACCTGATGTCCCTCCACGGTGGGACACATCGACCTGTCGCCCGCTCGGGGTATCGTCGACGTAAGACGCGACAAAAAAAGAATATGCGCTGTTGATCAGATCGCGCGCGTCGGTATCCAGCTGCTCCATCCATTGAACCGTTGCCGGACGTGAGTCACTTCGGACGCTGAGTTGCCGCTGTTGAATATAGCGCGGGCAATTCCCGTAACTCTGCTCGACGGAAATGTCGAAGCTGTGATCGTCGCTGCGTTTGAGGGTGCCATTAAGCCGGTTGCGTCGACGGGTCAGTAAATCAATCCCCAACAAACCGATGGCCAGGCCGTCATCCATGCCTCTGTCCGCCGGGTCACTGGTATTGCGTGGTAATTGCAGGTGCAGACGGTATGGATCGACCGCATGCATAAAGCCTGGCTCATCGTCGCGAAGGGTTGCCCACACATCCCCTTCGGGATCGACCGTACCGAGCACGACGAAAGGTAACTGCGGGTAGAACGCACGGTGCTGCTCGATGATCTGATCACGGATGATCCTGCTGCCTAGTTCACCCATTTTCTCGGCTACCCCGACGCTGTGCTGCAAGGCGCGTTCACCTGCGTGCCAGGGTGAGTGAGGTCGTTGAGGTTGTTCGTTACTCATGACAGATCACCTCCCTCATCGCGCATGGACCCTGCTGAAAGTGCCCATGCACCGGTCCTTTAGCCAATCCTTTAGGACCTGGGATTAGGCAATTGCGGCCAGGCCTGCGGGTGTTTTCTGAAAGGGAACAAAGCCTGGTAATGCTTCGATCCGAACCAGCCAACGGTTTATCCGAGGATAGCCTGCGAGGTCGACATTGCCTTCAGGGGCTTGAGCGAAGTAGAGCTGTACAGCGCGACATCAGCCAGCGTTGGGTGGGGGGCCTGCGACGATCTAGTCATGGTCGGCAAGGTCGACTTCGATCAGAGAATGCTCAATACCCAGCAACGACAGAAACAGACGAACACGATGGGCATGACCGGAGAGGGGGCGGGAATAGAGCTTCATGGCAATCACCTTTAAAGGGCTGCATGGAATGGGGCCGTTGTGGTACAGGTGATGATGCTAGTGCTCGCAGGCGCTTGAATAAATGCTGTAAAGAGAAGATCTTTACTCCGTAATTTGGAGTAAAACGGCGAGGCAAGTGATGGACACGGTTCAAGCGATGCGGGTGGTATTGGCGATAATCGAGCATGGCAGCCTTACGGCCGCATCGGAAAAGCTCGATGTCTCACTGCCGACCGTGGTCCGGGTATTGGCCTCTACGGAGCAGCACTTGGGTGTGCGCTTGTTCGAACGCACCACCCGACATGTGCGGATCACGGAGGAGGGCAAACTGTACGCCGATGTCTGTCGTACGGTGATTCGTGAAATCGGCGACATTGAGGATGTGTTCCGCGACAAGGAGAGTGAGCCCAGCGGTCCTTTGTCGATCACGGCCCCGGTGCTGTTCGGTCGTCATCACGTAGCCCCGGTGCTCAACGGGTTCATGGCTCGCTATCCCAAGGTGACAGTGAACTTGAGCCTGATCGACCGGGTGACTGACTTGCTGGAAGAAGGGATCGACGTCGCGGTGCGAATCGGCCACGTCACCGCCCCGGATCTGGTGGTGTCTCGCGTGGGGCAGGTGCGCCGTTATCTGTGTGCCAGCCCTGCATTACTGGCTGAGCTTAGGACTCTCAAGACACCGGATGACCTCAACGGCGCGCCCTTCATTTGCCTTGCTGGAGTGCTCGGGGGGACCCAGTTGATGCTGCAAGAGAACGGCAAGCCGCTGCCGGTGAAAATAACCAATATCCGCATGACCACGAATAACGGTGACACGGCTATTTCTGCCTGCCTCAGTGGGTTGGGAATCGGGTTTTTTCTGTCCTATCAGGTCCAGGACCTGATAGATGCCGGGCAACTTGAAAGAGTGCTGATTGATTACCAGCCCGAACCATTGCCGGTTTCGCTTGTTTACCTGCCATCGCGGCGGGTGTCGATTCGTTCGCGAACGTTCATCGCCTGGGCGAAGGTGAAGCTCGGTGAGCGGCTGATTCGTTTTGCAACCCCGGAACGCTCATCTTGACAGCTGATCGCTAGCAGCGCGGGGAAGACAAAAAAAACGGCGTCATCTAGACGCCGGGTAGCTGTTCTGCCCAAAGAGGGCAGAGTGCTCAGTAGTGGGGATGCAATTTCGAATTCATTGGGGGTCTTGGTGGGGTGCGATCTCGGCTTGGATACGTTTGTAAATTTCTTCACGATGCACAGAAACATTTTTTGGAGCATTGATACCTAGCCGGACCTGAAGGCCCTGAACGCCAAGAATCGTAACGGTGATGTCGTCACCAATGTTTATGCTTTCGCCTACTTTTCGGGTGAGTATCAACATGATCTTTTCCTTGATGGCCTCTTGAAGCGCCTCTGCCAAGAGGCTGGCGTGTGCCTTGGGTGTGATTGTTGCCGAGTACATCCGAATGCGTCCATCCCTAAGACGTCATAAGTGCAAATTTAATTCCCTTGAAACGCACATCTGTCATCGAGTCACCCCGCAAGTGGACGAATAGTGCACCTGCTTGGTGCTTGCGCGTCTAAGCATTATCCCTCAAACGCCAACGTTTGCTGACTATTGTGGTGAAAAGAGTAGCAAAGAGCGCAAAAAAGCCAGAGGTGTTTAAAGGTCTTTATAGAGCGGCGCTATTGTTGCCCAAGGCCGTTTTAGAGGCGGTCAAGAATTCAAGCCAGGCCATTGTCAATCACGTGGCTCATTCAGCCCGCAGCTGAGAGGGGGTGCCCGTTTCAGCGCGGATCTATCGCGAATCCGTTCGCGACAGAGGGGCCGTCAAACCAACAGTGACAACAATAGAATGAAGATCAGCCCGACCACCGACAGAATGGTTTCCATCGCGGTCCAGGTTTTGAAGGTTTCGGCGACGGTCATGTTGAAGTACTGCTTCACCAGCCAGAAGCCCGCATCGTTGACGTGCGACAGGATCAGCGAGCCCGCACCCGTTGCGAGCACCAGCAGTTCGCGGTTTACCCCTGGGATCATGGCCACTACTGGCGCGACGATACCCGCGCCGGTGATGGTTGCGACTGTTGCGGAGCCCGTCGCAATGCGGATTACCGCAGCAACCAGCCAGGCCAGCAGAATCGGCGAAATTTCCGCACGGACCGCCATGTGGCCAATCACATCACCCACGCCGCTGGCGACTAGCATTTGTTTAAAACCACCGCCCGCGCCGACGATCATGACGATGGCCGCGACAGGCGCCAGGCTCTGATCAAGCAGCTTCATAATCTGCTGCCGGGAGAAACCGCGAGCGGCACCAAACGTGTAGAACGCCAGCAACAAGGCGGCGAGGAGGGCGGTGATCGGGTGACCGATCAGGTCCATCCAGACCCGAATAATGCTGGTGTCCGGCAGTACGATGTCGGCCAGGGTTTTGAGCAGCATCAGAAACACTGGCAGCAGGATCGTGACCAGCGTGATGCCGAAGCCCGGCAGGTTTTCGGTTGTCGACTCCTGGGCGATCTGGTCCATCAACTCTTTTGACGGTGTGCCAGGAATGTAGCGTGAAATCCACTTGCCGTAGATCGGTCCGGCGATCATCGCTGTGGGCAGCGCGACGATCAGACCGTAGAAAATGGTTTTACCGATGTCGGCATTAAATACGCCAATTGCCAGCAGCGGACCCGGATGCGGCGGGACCAGCCCGTGCACCGCTGACAGCCCGGCCAGCAGGGGGATGCCGATTTTGACAATCGATAAGCCTGTGCGTCGAGCCACGATGAACACCAGCGGGATCAACAGGACGAAGCCGATCTCGAAGAACAGCGGGATGCCCACTAGGAATGCTGAGAACATCATCGCCCAGTGCACACGATCCTTGCCGAACAGTCGGACCAGGGTGCGGGCGATCTGGTCGGCGCCGCCTGAGTCAGCCATCAATTTGCCGAGCATGGTGCCCAGCGCCAAGAGGATGCCGACGAAGCCGAGAACGCCGCCGAAGCCGTCCTGGAATGACTTCATGACCTTGTCCACAGGCATGCCGGAGGTCAGGCCCAAAAAGCCGGAGGCGATGGTCAGCGCGACGAAAGGGTGAACTTTAAAGCGGGTGATCAGCAGCACAAGGCCGATGATGGTCACCAGTGCATCGACGAGCAGGTACGTCTCTTGGGTCATGCCGAACATAGGTGCGTCTCCAGTTGTCTTTGTTTTTTGGAGCTACTGATGAGTGTGACGTTCAATTCCGTTTGCAGGGTGCAAGACAGCGCTATCTTTTGCGTTCACAGCTTTATTTTTGTGGCCACGAAGCTTTCCACCAGGCGGCGGCTTGTTCTCCCAGCGTATCGACGTGGAGGGTCGCATCGACCACCAGCGTCAAGGGTTCGCCATAAGGGGGTTCGAGCGTCGCGAACTGGCTGTCCACCAGGCTCGCGGGCATGAAATGCCCTGGGCGGTGCTCACAACGCTGGATTGCCAGTTCCTTGCTCAGCTCGAGAAATATAAAACCCAGCCCCGGCACCGCCTCGCGAAGCTTTTCGCGATAGCTGAGTTTGAGCGCAGAACAGGTGACAATCGGACGCTCACCGTTGCGCAACGCGGTGGCCATTTCTTCGCCCAGGCGGACGAGCCAACCGGCACGGTCTTCATCATTGAGGGGGATGCCAGCGCTCATCTTTTCGATGTTGGCGGCAGAGTGGAAGGCGTCACCTTCGATGAGGCGGCCGTCGCTGCGCAGCGCGATGGCGGCGCCGATGACGCTTTTGCCGCATCCGGCGACACCCATCACGACGAGGGCGGAAATAGCAGTATTCATAATTACCTCAGCGGGAGACAGCGCTGTCTTTGACGGCTTGAACAAAAGGCCGGCCAGGCTGTTTCCAGTTCTTGTCATTGTTATGGGCAAATCGGTCAATCATCGGACCGTGCATACGTTACTCGTGACCGTTAAGTACGAATAAAGCGTTGCGAGGCTCCGTGAGACAGCGCTACCTTAGAGCGCATTCGCCATCTTTGGCAACCCCTCTGAGTTATTGGCAGCACATGACACGCATTGGTTCCCGCTCCACGGGTCGTCCGACCCTTAATGAAGTTGCGCGGCTTGCCGCCGTCTCACCGATTACCGCCTCAAGGGCGCTACGCGGTATCGCCACTGTCGCGCCGGAGTTGGTAGAAAAAGTCCGGGCTGCCGCGCAGAACTTGGGGTATGTCGCTAACCCGGCCGCTCGCGCACTGGCCTCATCACAAAGCCAGACGGTGGTGGTGCTGGTGCCGTCGCTGACCAACCAGTTGTTCATTGAAACCCTGGAAGCAATTCAAGGCGTATTGCGCACGCGTGGCCTGGAAGTAGTAATCGGCAACTACCACTACTCGCCCGTCGAGGAAGAAAACCTGCTGCGCACCTACCTGGCTAATCGGCCACGGGGGTTGTTGTTGACCGGTTTCGACCACACACCCGCCGTGCGCCAGTTACTCGCCGCCAGCGGCGTACCCTGCGTGCACATGATGGAGCTGGACCCGGCGCGGGGTGCCTATTGCGTGGGGTTTTCTCAGGAACAAGCCGGTGCCGAAGCGGCCAGGCATTTGCTGGGGCGCGGTCGGCGGCGCCTGGCCTACATTGCGGCGCAACTTGATCCCCGGGTGTTGCAGCGTGGCGAAGGTTTTCGGCGTGTCCTGCGTGAAGCCGGACTGCATGATCCGGCGCTCGAAGTGATGTCGCCGCTGCCTTCGTCCATTGGTCTGGGCGGTGAGTTGTTTGCGCAATTGATGGAGACCCATCCGGACGTTGATGCGGTTTTCTTCTGCAACGATGACTTGGCCCAAGGAGCGACCCTGGAAGCCCTGAGGCGGGGTATCGCCATCCCCGAACGCGTGGCGCTGATCGGCTTCAACGACCTGCCTGGTTCTGCGCACATGGTCCCGCGCCTGACATCGATCCGCACGCCACGCGAAGCCGTCGGTCAACGGGCCGCGCAGTTGTTGCTCGGGTTGATGGAAGGGGTTGCGCAGGTGCCGCAGGTGGACCTGGGGTTTGAATTGGTGATGCGGGAAAGTACGTGACCCCAAAGCCCCACTGAAAAATATCGGCTGTCTTCAATCATGGGGGAGCGAACTCATTCGCTCCCCCATGGGTTTGCCCTAGCCCTGCTGTTTTTTAAACGCCAACCGGAATTCATGCAGCAACGGCTCGGTATAGCCGCTCGGTTGCGCACAGCCTTTGAATACCAGTGCGCAAGCCGCCTGGAAGGCGATGGAGGCGTCGAAGTCGGCGGCCATCGGCCGATACAGCGGGTCCCGGGCATTTTGCTGATCGACGACCGCAGCCATACGCTGCAGGGTTTCCAGCGTTTGCGCTTTATCGATCACGCCATGGCGTAACCAGTTGGCGATGTGTTGGCTGGAAATCCGCAGCGTTGCCCGATCTTCCATCAGGCCGACGTTATGAATGTCCGGCACCTTGGAGCAGCCCACGCCTTGTTCGACCCAGCGCACCACATAGCCCAGCAGACCTTGGGCGTTGTTTTCAACTTCCTCGCGAATCTGCCCGGCAGTCCACTTGGCGTCCGCCGAGACAGGAATCGTCAGCAGGTCGTTGAGGATTTGCTCGCTGACACTGGCCAGATCGACCTGTTCCAGTTCCTCCTGAATCGCCCGCACATCGACCTTGTGATAATGCAGTGCGTGCAAAGTGGCCGCGGTCGGTGAGGGCACCCATGCCGTGTTTGCACCAGCCTTGGGATGGCCGATTTTCTGCTCGAGCATGTCGGCCATCA
>ERZ1463038.333-NODE-333-length-15813-cov-16.344333_pt1 | contig 15813 bp, 24 predicted proteins | sample MGYA00564479_ERZ1463038 | MGnify/ENA primary metagenome ERZ1463038 (study PRJEB39244, sample SAMEA3635134) | Helicobacter pylori | study: EMG produced TPA metagenomics assembly of PRJEB11511 data set (Assembly of a 5300-year-old Helicobacter pylori...
CTAACGGGTGACTGGAGTTCAGACGTGTGCTCTTCCGATCTAGCAAGCTTGATCGCGCCCTCGAACAGCTTCGTCCTGGAGCGGCGCACGTGGTCAGCCTGCGTCTTCCGGTCGGTTTGCACCAGAGACGCGAACCAAGGAAGCTTTCCGTGCCGAGTGTGGAGCTTCTCCCAGCCACGAAGCTCGCCTGGAACTCCGACCGCGAGCCCGCCGATTGTGCTCGCGGTCTTTGATGTGGCGTTCAAGTAAAGAGTCTCGTTCCCTGCCGCTGGCATGGTCTCCCTGGATCCCAAGAATAGTGAAGAGCTGCTCTCTTTGATCGTAAGCAGGCCGGCACTCACCTGAAGTCGATCATTTCGTAGTCGTGCCCTTCATCCGTGTTGAACCTCACGAGCATGAACCCTCCACCACCAATACCAGAGTGGTAGGCCGAGATTGTACCAACACAGAGTCCAGAAGCGATAATCTATAGACATTCAGGCGGCGAGGTCAGCACCCACTCTCCTTTCGCAGCGCTGGTGTGTAAGTCGCGCGCCTCAAGCTCCCCCCTACTCAGCCCGCATCCCATGTAGACAGGACACTAGGGATTCGAACAAGTCAAGACAACTGCCTCAGGATAACACGTACAGCGTCCGCAGCGTTCCCGCCGTCCTCAAGAATGCTGATCCCTGTCGGAAGCGAGAGAGCTTCAGCAGCACGTTCTGAATCAAAGACATACGCTAATGCTCACCGATCTCTGAGCAAGGAGCAGCCTCTGTAGCGACTGCACCGTGCTTGGCGCCGCCTTTGATCCCGCGCCCCACAAGGCCGCCGTCACTGCGTGCGAAGCCTTCAAAGCCAGATGCCGAGGTTGCGATAGGGAGGACTGATCCAGCGGCGAAGGACGCCAGCAGCGCCGACGTAAGGAGTGTGGGTGTGAGCATTGGAGCCCGGGGTGCTGAGAAGCGAGGAGAGGGCGAAAGGGCACGCGACGACGGACGGAGGCGCCTTCGGGAGTCCGCCTATCAGACGCCACGCGCTCCGCTATTAGCGTCCTTCAGAACGATCGCCGACTGCCGATAGATATCGACCCGGGCTGATCCGACCATAGACGCCGACAGGCTCGCGTCGGGTGCGATTGCGCGGACGCGACGAGGCGGTCCTCGTTGGTCCTCACGGGTTGCGGGGTCGCGATTCTAGAGCTGTACCTCGTTGAACTCACCTAGAAGGGTGCCCAAGAGATACAAGTGCGAGCGCTGAGAGCATTCGCACGTCAGAGTGCGAGCTTGCGGGGTGAAACGCGGGGTTAGGCTCCGATAGCTAAGCTGAGACATTGCCACTTCGGCCGAGAGTGACCGAATGCAGTGCGGCGGCGGCGGCGAGGCATGGGCGTTCGAAGGGTAGGTACAGCACAGTAAACATGGATTTGGCCCCAGAGGGAGTGCAGAGCACTCGAGGCTCCAAACTGCACATCAAGAACACTCGAGTCGTCGAGATCACATCCATGGTTGGATATTGCGCTTCATCATAGCTTCGCCAAAGTCTCCTCGAAATCACAACCACACGAGATAGCTTTGTAGGATGTGACCTGCTCTGTGTCTGTCCAAATTCCGAACGGCGTCAGCTCTGAGATTTGTCGCGCCCATTCGGAAGTACGAGGCTTACACGACTCCAATTTCTTAAGCATGGCTTCGTACGCTTCGCTCCCGAGCAAAATTCTAAGGGGCGGCTTGGGCATGCCGGCGAGGAGGTACATCTGGAGGTGCGGTGGTGTCAGAACGCGACCCGCCTCGCGCACAAGAAGAGGGCCCACAGCCTTGACAGCCTTGATCGGGTCTCCCTTTTGCTTCCCGTGCTTCTCCCGCAGATCACCTGGAGTGAGGTGGTCGTAAGGGTCGGGGCTGAGCTTGGTTCCGAACGCCAACCTGGAGACGGAGGTTCAGCACGTTTCGCACTGGTTCGCACGGCTCGGATTGATGGCGACGACTCACGATGGTCCCGCCCAGTAGTCGGTTCGGAACGAAGACGGCTCGATGCACGTAAACTGGATGTTCCACTCTGTCTTGACCTCCTTTGAGACAGCCTCCGTGAAACCCTGACGCCCAACTTCATCAGCACGCGACTTCTAAACCGATTTTGAGTCAAGAATGCGCACCTCAACGGCCCACTTTGAGGCAGAATCTATTGCAAACGTATCATCGAGGTATTCAACACTAAAGGCGTGCGAGTTTCTCACAGATTGAGAGAACGGGAAGGCCCAACTGGCCGCCGATCGACGTGACTTGCTGGATCACGCCGCCAGTCTTCTGTCCACGCATGACTTCCATCGCCTTGCGAGTGACAGTAACCACGCCCCAGAAGTTGACTGCCAACAGCAAATGTTGGGCTTCCACTCATTGCGGGCCGCGAGGTATCCTATGGCCGACGACGCACCATCCATCTGCTGGCGCATCTGAGCATCACTCAGTGATTCAAACTCCCCAAGCAGCCCAAAACCAGCGTTGTTGACTAATTGAGGTCAGCACTTTTATGACTGCAAATTGACAACAATGCTCACCGACGACGTCCACCGTGCCAAACACCGCAAGCGCCTTCGCGAATGCGCGATCGACCGACTCCTTGCAGTTCACATCGAGGTCGAGCTTCAGAAAGTTCCTCGCGGTCGCTCCGTCGCGGGAGAAGTCCAGCGCGGCTGAGTCTCGCGAGGTTGCCACCGCAACGTCTCCATTCGCCAGGACCACGCGCACAAGCTCGGCACCGAAGCCGGTAGAGCATCCTGTGATGATGAAGGTGCGCGGCATCTGGTGATGACGGTACTGGTGGCGGGAGAGTTGTCGGGGATGTTCGGCGGGGTGGCGGTCTGAATGAGAAGCAGACGCGGCAGACGTCTTCGTCTCGTGACGAGGATCCGAGAATCCAGCTGTGAGCTATGTCTCGATAGGCTACCAACAGCCTTCCGGGACGCAGAATGGGACCGCGGAGAACCGGAGTCAAGCGCCGATAAACCCGCGAGGTGGGGTTCCCGCAGGCCTGCCGGATATCAAGTGCAGGACGACTTGCTCCCTTCCTGCACAGCTCTGAGGCTTATTCAGACTTACAGACAAGCAGAGCACCGTAAGCGCCGACATAATTCACCTTTTCCCAGCAGACGACCGTCGCGCCGCCGATGACCAGCGACCAGGCCGAACGGAGCGGGTATGGACAAGCACCACTACGGCTAATTGTATCTGACTTGCCTTGGCGACTCGTGTTCTGGGAGCCCCGCAATTGGGTGTGAGCCTACTGGCCCTAACCGAGATCCGAAGACCCCGTGGTCTCCTTGTCCCATTCACCCGACAAGCACCAGTCCTCGAGCTATCACCGCCATGAATACAGGGCCTCCGTCTCGCGAATCGATTCAGATTATGCGCGAGAAGGGGATAACCAGCCACGACGGGGAGATTGCAAGTGCCGGGCCCGGGCACCCAGGTCGCGACTACGCCGGGGACAAGCAGGACGAAGACTCAGAGCCTGAGATCCACTGGAAGTGAGCAGAAGTATGTTCATGTAGAGGAGGCTCGCCATTGACAAGTCCTGCAGGGCCTATATGGTCATCATATCGTGCGGAGTCTCCTGTACCTCCTCGTACACGTGCAATCTCGTTCTGATCTGGCGCTAACTCCAATTTAAAGATGCGACACTCGTATGGGTTCTCGTCACTATGGGCCTTCAGTCCGCAAACATAGTTAAGAGCGTCGGCGGCGGCTCAGTGTCAATTTGGGTCCAGAACGGGTCGACTTTGGTCGCAGTAGTCATCGCGCCGCCGCTCTCCAGGATCAGTGACGCCGTTGGACGAAAGTGGATCACAATTGTAAGGCTGGATGGGCTCTAAGGGCTAGAATCCTGCTGAGTCTTGACACAGGGAATGGCCATGGGGGGAGTTGTGGGCTGTGTCTTGATCGGTTCCGCGCGTACGATCGGACAGGCCATAGCTGGAGGAGTGCTATGTGGAGGTCTCATCGGTCTCCAAGGATTCTTTTCAGCGATTGTGAGCGAGGTCACGCCTCGGCGATATCGCTCCATGGCGCAGGGACTAGTGAACATGTCAGTGGCGAGTTTCTGAGCGACCACGCACCTCTGACGCAATCACACAGAGGTCCTTCGGTGGGCGGCGTCTTGGGAACAACCGCAACCCAGAAAATCAGCACGTACGCGGACTTCGCAGGTTCAGAAGGATGTACGTCTCAGTGTTGCAGGGCCTTCGCCTGTCGAGACTGATCCTGAACTCCAGGGCGAGCCTCTTTTTTCTTTGCGGCTGGCGGAACATTCTTTGGTATAGTACTATTAGCTATTTTCTATAATCCACCGCCGACTCCGAACCCGCTCAAGCGCTCTTTGTGAGACGTGCCGGCCCACTTTTCAACATCGAGTCCACGACTGACACTTCTCTCTCTCAGTGCAAACCGCTGGTTCGACTTCGACATGGTGGGCACAGGTCTCCTGATCTCGGCGATCACCCCACTCTCAATGGGATTGACATGGGGAGGTGTAAGCCAGAGTAATTCACCTCTGACTGTTTCTGCTGAAACCGAGTTACCAGGGTGCGTATCCATGGACAAGTGCTCACGCGATTGCTCCTGTCAGTCACCCTGAGGCGGTTTTGTTTTAGCGGGCGCTTCTCACATTTCCTTTTGTAGACCGTCGTCGGAGCCATCATCCTCGTCGCCTTCGCTGTGCACCAGTGGTACAAGACAGATGGCCTTTTCAACCATGCCTTGGTGCGACAGAGCACTTTCTGCTCCAGCAGTCCCCAGCTCACACAGACCATCTGCAGTTCAAGCACCGCAACTTCGCATTGGCCGTGGTCGCAAACTTTGTTGAGGGGTGCGTCCAGTGACTCCAGTCGTGACCTTGTGTCTCGCAGCCACTCATCCGCCTTTTTTCACAGTGTCTTCTTCTTCCCTTTCAACGCTTACGGTATTTCTCATCAGCATTTCTTCGCTTCTGAAGGTTCTGACCCTCCTCTCGATCGGAAGTTGGTACCCAAGGGGCGCTGCTGTACGAGACCGATCCGCTTGCAATCGGGTTCTTCTTCCTCTGCTACTTCCTTCCCGCGTTCATATTCTGTAAGTGCGAGCTCCCACTTGCATATTCAAACTCATTCTTTGTGTGTGTAGATCCGCTTTGCGGCTGGTACACGAAACGCTACCGCGATACGAAGGGGCCTTTGATGTGAGTTGACTTCCAACCGCCGATGGTGCATGCCAGCACGCTGATTTATGAAGCAGTTTTGGATACTTGCTCTTCATTCCTGTGAGTACACAGAGCAATGTTTCAGAAAGCACAGCGCTGATTGCGCTTAGGTCATGGTCGGCTTCGCCCAAACTGGCACAAACGAGGCGTCACAGAAGGCGTTCTACGTGCTCTGCATGCTCGCTGGAATCGCGTTCGTGCCAGCCGAGACGTTGCTCCAGGTATATTCCAGTCTAACTTTGGCTCTCATAATTCATGACACGATAACCAGACCGTCGCCCAACTCGCCGTCCCTGCGGACCTCATCGGAACGTCCGCCGCTCTCGGCGCCTCGATCCGCGTACTTCCATGTCCGATCTGCAAAGGAACCAGAACTGACGCTCTATCCCAAGACTTTCGGTGGACTTGTTGGTGTAGCCATCACGACGAGCCTCTTCCAGTCCAAGGCTGGAGTCAATGTGCCCCTTTTCGTCGCACCGGCTGCTCTTGCGGCGGGGATTGCCGAATCCTCCATCCCGGACTTCATGTAAGCGCTTCGCCGGAACTTGTTCAAATCAGAAGTTTAACCCAGATTTGTCGCAGTGCAAACCTTGTAGCTGAGGATTTTTCTGCTCTCGCCACTATTCCCGGTGCCACCGCGAATGTCATCGCCGTCGGAGAGGGAGCACTCAAAGAAGGTTATGCAGCATCATTTAAGTACATCTGGTACGCTCTATTGAATCTTGCTCTGTCACGATTGGTCTTCCCATTGACGGCCCTGCGTCCACCCAGGTACTTCGAGGTGCCCTTCATGGCTGGTAGGAGAACGTCTCCGCGTAGCAACGTTTCATTGCTGACGGATACATTCAGCGGCTCTCGTCTGCGTGATTATGCTCTCACCGGCAAAGGAGCAGATGAAGTGAGTCGCCTCGCGCGCACGCAGAGGTGTTGAAGTGGCACGCTAACCCAACCCTGCCTACAGCTGGATCATCAACGTACTAAATGTTGATGATGGGAATTCGGGAGGGCTACTAATATCCCTTCCTTCAGCGTCCGGTTGAGAAGATTGTATACAAGCATGGCGAGATGGTGGCGGAGCACAAGGATCAGATGGCTCCTGTCGAGTGAACAAAGGACTTGGCTCCTGGAAGTAGCATAGTGGAAAGTTTAGCTCTGCTCTACTCCTATGTAACCTGTTGTGACAGCGAGTTCACAGCTCTTGGAGTGCGGCAACTTGAAGGCACTGCGAAGGCTGATGAGGAGTCAGTGCTGCCATAGACTGCCTCTCCCCGAGCCTGCAGCTAAATGAATGGTCTGAAAAACACTTAATGTAAGTCGAATCCTATCTGGAAGCCACAACACGCTGCCAGCTCATCAGCCGTGCGCGCGCTGGCCGCGACGCCACTGTGGCACCACCGCCGTGCCACTATGTTCCAGCTTTGACGCGCCACCGCGTCTTCCGGACCAGTACAGCTGGTCTAGAAAGAGGGATCCATCCATCCTCACATTCGCCTTGAACGCTCCCCTAACCCTAACCCTAACCCTAGCAGCACACACATACGCTGCGAAGGCGGTGAACGCGCGCACACCCACCCGCGACGACACCTACGCGCCATACAGAGCAGTGTCTGTATTCCATTTCCTCAGGTTCTTTTCACACTGCATATATATAGCCATTGCTGACTTGATAGCCGTTCAGATTGGTTCAGGCCTCTTGCAAGTGGGCTCGGAACCCGGGCAGTCAAATGAAATGCTGAAGACTAACTCGCAAATTCCGGTCGGTGCTAGAAAATGACTCCGCAGCGGCGGCCGGGCGAGCACAGGCTCGACAGCCTCGCGCACACGGTGTGCGCGCGAGTGTCGCGGACGAGCACGTCGAGGTCGCCATACAGGGTCCTCGGGGCCTAGATTTCTATTCTCTGGGATTAAATTTATCCGCGTCCACGGTGGTTGGCACGGTAAAGCCCATCGAGCCGTGGCGCGTTTGCCAGCAGACTAGCAGTGACCCGGCCAACGGACGCCCTTGGTCAGCACTTCGGGTTTCCGAGGGACCCAGTCTGGATGAGTCAGTTATTTACTCCAGCTTAAGAATTTCGCTTCATCGGATAGCCAGAGATGCGCGTGTCCCGTGCGCTCTCGCGCCGACAGCATGCGGAAATCCGCACCGGCTCTCCGACACCGGCTCTCCGACGTCGACCTTTTCGAAAGCTCTTTCCATCCAGCAGCAGCTGTCTTCTGTTCTTTCAATAACCGTTGAGCTTGCAGCATTGAGACAATCAGAACGATCAGTGCGTCCTTTCACTCGCCCACTCCGCCTCGCGCCTCGCGTTCGTGCTCACTCCCGCGTTCCCACACAGTGGGAGGCCTCACCATCACAAACAGTCATTTTGACGCCACCCCCCTCCGCAACATCCCCGCCAAGGTTCTCTCCCCCACTTCCCCTACTCTGTGCCCGACTCACGCACTGGTCGTGACAGATCGTGAACATCCAGTTCGACAACGGGGCGCTGCTCGGTCTCAGCTTTGACATCAAGCAGACCGCCCTCGTCAACAAACATTTATATCTATGGCGGCTCGCAGGGGAATACCAAGTGGGGCCCGTTCTGCTTTGTGAACAAAGAGTACTACTCCAAGAACGTGACTATCACTGGTGGGATACATAGGTTGGATGCCTGGGAATTTGGAAGCTGATAACCGCAAATGGACAGGGGACAACTACAGTACTCCACCGATGTGGCTCAAGTTTGCTCCGCCACCCGCGTCCGAGGGCCGCGTCGAGTCGACCGAGAAGGACATCGAGGTTCGCCTCCAGTCTGCGTGAGGTGAGCACTAGTCCCTTCCACTTTTGAGCCAAAGCTATCAGAGCTGACCTCGAGTCTGTCGGTGGATGAGGTGGAATGACAAAGTCCGCGATATGGGGGACCCGCAGGATGTGTTCTTGACTGTTTTCTGGCCCGAGCCCTGTCCCGTTTCTTTCTGAAAGAAAAACAAAAACCCCGGAAGACTGTTCCAAGCTCACCGCAAGCGCCCCGCGAGAAAGAAAGCAAGTGTTCTTCAGGGGGTAGCTCACCGGCAATCACTCTCGCCGGCCGAGCCTCTCCCTCGTAGCCACATCCACCCGACCCGCGCGCTCCAGGCCAAGCATGAGCGCCCTCCTCGCCGCCGGACGGTCGTACGAGTCGTTGCTGGTCGCCAACGCGACGCGCATCTCGAGCATCGAGTCGAGCCTGAGGAGCCTCACCTGGTTCCTCCCGGGTCGGTTCAAGGACTCGGAGTTGGCGAGTGAGGCTCGTGAGTTCCTCCTTTCTTTCTTCTTTTCTGGGACTGGGCTTGAGTGGGCGATGCGAGGCTACATGTCGGCTCACAAGAGGCGGGAAAAAGTCCGAGCTGAGATCGGGCTGGGGGGTGCGGTGGCGCAGAGCGTGCCGACTGCGTTCTGGTGGCAGGCTTGCACGGAAACGCAACGGCCTCAGGCTCATGAGTGAGGGAGTGCTCCGCCAGGCGTCAGGCGTCGGACGGATGGTTGCGGCTGCCACCTCTCGGCCCGTGCAGCTGCGTCGTCTGCGCGTCGCCCTGGCCGACGTGGTGAACGGGCCAATTGACTTGTGCCGAGGGCATGTGGCATTCATGACCCATCGACCCCATTGACGTGCAACGCGGGCGCTGCGAGTCGCGCTGGGGAGCATCGGCACACGACCCGGCGACTAGACCCCGCGCTGACCCGCAGCCTTCCAGTGTACTCGCTGCTGAATATCCTCGGCCTGTACCACGACTCGGTCCTGCACCACACGCTCGCGACGCTTCCGCCGTCTCTGCGCCCACCGCCGTCATCGCACGCGCGCTACACGCGGCACTTCACCAGCACGAGCAAGACGTACGCGCACCTCTCCCGCTCGCTTCAAATCCTCTCGTACTCGTCCCTCCTCCTTGAAATGGCCATCCGCAAGCGCCGCGGGACCGCCGCCGCCGAGCGCCTCACGATCGCGCTCGAGGCGCTTAAAGCCGCCCTGCGGCTCGCGCTCATGCGCACCACCAGAGGCCGCAGCGTGCTCAACCCGCCCACGCCAGAACGCGAAGTTGACCCGAGTGTGCTCGACCTGCACCGACCGGTCATCGTCGGCGAGCCGCCGAACGCGCGCATCGACGTCGCGGGCGAGCGCGCCGAGTACTGGACTGGGCATAAGACGGGTGCGGAGAGGAGTACGATCTCGGGGCTCAGGGCGGGCGAGGACGGGCAGCCGAACGCGGTGCAGGCGTTCCTCAAGAAGCGCGTGCTCACGATCGAGAACGCGAGGAGGCCCGAGGACCTCGTCGCAAAGGCCAGCGGACTCGGCAAGGCAGCCGAGGTCATCTGGATTCTGCGGCCGCTGGTTTATGGTCAGTCGTCCGCTGGTGGGTGGCGGGAGCGGGAGCGGGAGCTGACGAGCGCGGAGCAGTGATCGCGATGAAGCACTATGGCAGGCGCCACACGCTGCCGTACCTCCTCTCCCTCGCGCTCGAGTACCTCGCCTACTCGCTTCGCACGAACGCGGCGGCGACCCGCGCCGCAGGCAAGGCGACGGACCCGGCGAGCGACGCCGAGCGCGCTGAGACGAAGAAGCGCGCCAACGCGTTCTGGTGGTACATTGTCCGCGGACCCGTTTGGGAGAGCTGGACCAAGCCCCGCCTGGAGGGCATCGCCACCACGCTCGAGGACAAGCCCCTGCTCGGCTTTGCGGCGACGATCATCAAGGACTACCTCCCGCTCATCGACGACTGTGAGCAGCCGTGGTCCGCAACCACTCTTGTTGTACTCGTGCTGACTCGGCTGTGGGTCGGCAGACTACTTCTGTAAGCGTCCCTCTCACCATGGATGCACAAGACGGACGACTGAACGCTGACTTGCTACTCATCGCCACAGACACTTCGTAACCTCGCTCGGCGGAGCGGCGTCGACGAGCGGAAGCACGGATGTACTACCTGTTGGATGTGAAACACTGCACCTTTCCCTTACCCGCTCCCCCCTATCAGCTCAGTCGCTCGTCGCTGTGCATCGGCCCCACATCGGCGGTCAGACATGCGGCCGGATGCCGACACCGGACCTAACCGTCGCTCCTCCGAGTCGCCGTGGTACCCCCACAACCAACCCATTCCAATGCCCACACTCGCTGCATGACCCCTTCCCGCTCTGCTACAGCCCAGAGCCGACTCGAAGCGATCCACATGACGGACAAGACCATCTACCTCAGTGCACCTCCGCCCCACCTCCACCATCCAAGCCCGTAGCTAATTCCCCGCATGCTCCCCAGTCTCAGGCTCCAACACCGGCATCGGCCTAGGCTACGTCACCTGGCTCACCCGCGACCCAGCCAACATCGTTTATGCGGGCTGTCGCTCCCCGAGCCAAGCGACCGACTTGATCGCGCTGCGGGCCGAACGGCCGAATGTTCACGTCGTGCAGTTGTTTGTCGGGCAGGACGAGAATGCGAGAGGGGTTGTGGAGCAGATTCGGAGGGAGGAGGGCAGACTGGATACGGTCATCGCTAATGCGGTGCGTCCTCGTGGATCTTTGGGGACTCACTGACAGTGTCTCGAGTTCAGTACTGACTTGATACTGACTTGAGTTCTTTCAGGGAACGGGAGACGTGTTTGCCAAAGTCGGCGACTCGAAGCCGGAGCTGTTTCGCGAATGCTTCGAGATCAACACCCTCGGCCCCGTCATGCTCTTCCAGGCCGCCCAAGCACTCCTCCTCCAAAGCCCCAAGCCAAAGTTCTTCGTAACGTCCAGCTTCACCGCTTCGATGAATGTGAGCCACGTGCTCGAGTGCTCCGCCTAGTGCGCTCCCTTCCCTTCGAGTCGCCCAGCGCCAATCCCCCAAGCGCTGACTCGCACGCGCCCAGTGCATCCTCGAAAGCCGCGATGAACTATATTATCACGAGAATGCACTACGAGTACCCCACCATGGTCTCCATTGCGCTCAGTCCCGGCTGGCTACAAACGCGCATGGTGCGAACTCGCCTCCCCCGCCCGCCGTGCGGAGCGGATTGCTGACGCGAGGAGGGCACAGGGCGACAATGGAGCAACGTATGTTGGAAAGACAAAGGCGCCGTTCACGGTTGACCAGGCGATGCCGGGCTTGATAAAGGTCATAACGACCTCCACGAGGGACCGAAGCGGCAAGTTCTTTCATAATGATGCGAGGGAACTGGCTTGGTAGGGTGTAGGTATCGAAAAAAAACGTACAAAGGGTCTACTAGTTCGTCTCAGAGGGAGCGTAGTGTGCAGCACTGCCCGAGGATGACCTTCTCAGCGCTCATCCTTTGTCGCGGCTGACGCCACTTCGTACCGATCCGCGCATCCTTTCCCTCTCGTCCACGTCTACCACCGAGCTCAAGCCTCTCTAATACAATGAGTGATACTTTCCGCATCCCCAACAGGATCAACCTGAACTTCAACCGTGCGCCATCGTCTCCGCCATGCCCAAAACTCGACATGGTGGCGGTGGCGGAAGTACTGCCGTCTATCGCTCGCGGGCCGTACAAACCAGCAAGTCCTAGATCTACAGTGATCTAAAGTACTGAATCTAGGACACTGCTAATCTGGCCCCAGATCAAGCCCGCGGGACGCCCTTCCTGCGCCCAGCCTCGGCCGCAGCTCATCAGGATCCCCAGCCTGCCCTCCGCCTTGCCCGACGACCTCGAGAAGGCGTTCTCGAAGCTCGGTATGCTCTCATGATCATACGTCTGCTGAGAAAAATCCTGACTTGAGGATCTCAGGCGTTGGGACGGTGACGAGTGCCGGGCCGTACGCACCGACTGCTCGCGTTTGCATCGCGGCGGTCTCGCGGGCAGACTCGAGTCGGTAGTCGCGCGCTGGATGGAAGAGTGAATTAAGCGGACAGTATAGGGCTCGATTATGAAGCCCCAAGGCGTCAGGCGGTACGGCGAGTGCAGTGCAACAGAGCCGAGACTGCGACGCATGATGCGCGATTCGCGCACTCTCTGCCTTCGATCCGTGCCATTAGTTGAGCATCGTTGCTCGCGCCTGACGCATTATTTACGTGAGGTTTTGCGCGAGGTTTTGCGCGGCCGCCGCCGATTCACCAGGGGAGAATCACATGCCATCTCACCTCATGTATCATTCTCACCGGCTCCAACGCCCGAGCCGCGATGCTCAACCTCCCAGCGTAAGTTCCCACTGGAAAATGATACGGCGCAGTCCTCCCCTGCAAGCCCGACGGCGAGCTCGCGTGGCCCAAGCTGCTGAGGGAAAGCAAGAAGCGTCCCCTGGTCGGCATAATTGACTCGAGCGCGTCCAATTGCCCACGCTTGGTCTGTCCTAACTCCGCCGCAAAATGACCTGCTCGTCATCATCGTCATCCCCCAGCGTCTCCCTCGCCATGCTTCCCACGAGCACGTCGAACGCAGCTTCCTCCCCGCCAGGCCCCGCGCCCGCGCGCCATCGCTCCTCGAGGCGCGAGATGCCCTCCGCCGCGCCCGTCGGACTCGCGTCGACGACGGGCATGCCAGTGTAGCAGCCGCTTCGCTGGCAGAATCGATAGAAGGCGAGCCAGTGTTGGTCGAGCTGCATTTGAGAGGGTGTTGGCGAGCGTAGGGAAGGAGGGCGGGAAGTACGCACGGCGAGCAGTCGGACGTTGCCGACGACGATGAGGAGCTCCTTTGCGCGCGTCATGGCGACGTTCCACCGTTTGGGCTCGTTGATCAGGCCACGGCTTTGTGATCGGTCGAGCTTGAGCCAGCGTTCGTTGGCGCGCACGGCGGAGATGATGACCACGCGGCTGGGGGACGGCGAAGTCAGTTTTCTCCTCTCCTTGAGGCACAGGACCAAGCTGCTCACTTCTCAGCGCCCTGAGCAAATGGAGGCGTCAGCATTGCTCAGACATGACTCCTAGAGCGAGCAAAGAGCGCACCTGCAGCGCCTCGACGTTCCCGACGTCGACACCCCCATGTCCAATCTGCCTCAAGCGCGTACGGATCCTCCACACCTGCTCGCGGTACGGGCTGATGACCGAGATCTCGTTCGCGAGAAGCAGTCCGTGTCGGGCGGTATGCTTGCGGTCGAGTAGATCCGCGACGACGCCGACGACCCACTCGACCTCGTCGTCGTTGTAGAACGAGGCGCCTTCGTCGACCGGCTCGTCGGACCCGTCGAGACCGTGGAAGACGATTGGGAAGCCTTGCGTGGGGAGTTGGGACCATTTGTGAAGAAGGCTGGAGGGGAGCTGGGGTCAGCGCTTGGGCCTCGGGCGGGAGTGGGAAGTGCGCACCTGGTCTGGGTGGCGAAGGGAGCGTAGGGCTCAAGAGTGTCGTGATAAAGCTTCAATAATGTCGTCAGCATCTTTCGCACGTCCGGCAGGTAGAAACTCACTAAAGTAGAAGGCAGCATGAGAATCGGCGTCGCGCTCCGGTAGTTCTTCGTGAGGTCGACGAACGGGCACGCGACGTCCCACCTTGCGCCCGGATGCCCTCTTCGGTTCTTCCTCGCCAGCGGGTGATCCCGGTACAGCTCCCGATCACTGAGCCGCTCCAGAAGACTGACATCAAGGTCCAACGCCCTCGCGTCCTCGCCAACAATCGCGGGCCCGAGCTGCTTGCTGTCACCGCACAGCGTGACGTGCGCACGGAGCGAGCTCGCGTGGTTGCTCACGACGACGGCGAGCGCGCACGCGACGTCCGGCTCGGTCGCCTGCGCGCCTTCGTCGACGAGGAGGTAGCCGAAGTGCGGTGGAGGGCATTGGACCGGCGCAAGCGGGTGGATCGTCCGGAAGACGTGCGACTCGAGTTGGCCGAGGAGCTTGTTCGTGCAGCGCGCGTCGTGCAGGAGTGAGGCGTCGAGGCAGGTCGTCACGATCACGCGCTTTGACATGAGCACGCTGGTAGGATCTGGGTCAGTGGGATTCTTTGCGAGGCGAAGGGTACGCACCCGATGTTGGGCAGCGCGAAGAGGTCGTTCTCGACGTAGCAGAAGGGGAGGATCACGTTGTTGACCTCGGTGAACGGTCGGCTGGGCGCGTTCAGCCGGAGCAGGTCGCGCGGGGCGAGCTTGGTCGCGAGCCGCTTCAGGAGCGTGTCCGCCGACGGGTTCGACGCGCCGCAGACGAGGATGTGCGTGTACGGGTGCTTCTGGAGGATCTGGAGGATCGCTTCGACCTTCGGGGATCGGGTAAGTTCAGGCTGGTTGAGGCGAGGTGCAAGGGGCGCACCAGCGTCTTGGTCTTGCCGGTTCCGGGCGGGCCGCTGATGATGAACGGGACCTTGTGCTGGCCCCAGCAAATGGCTTCGACGGCGCGCTGTTTGTTTGAACAAAAGTCAGTACTATCTGCATAGTAACACTCACGCAGCATGTGCGCACCCGTTGTTCCGCGTTCAGTGTGGGGTCGAGCGTCGCGATGTGGGTGAGGTGCTCGATGTTGGACGGTGGTGGGGTGATATCGTCTGTAGATGGAAAGAGCCAGGTCTCGGCGACGGTCTTGCCGGCCGAGGTGGGCAGCGGAGGCACGCTCGGGTCGAGGTTGATGTTAAGCTCGTAGTCGAGCGCCTCGGTCGCTTTGCGCCACTGAAAGAAGACGCGGTCTAATAATTGTGGGGGGTCAAAAATGGACCACATTAAGACAAAGGAGATTGCGCACCCTGCACGCGCCACTGGACGTTGAAGACCATCGTCTGAGCGAATTGGGGCAGCGCGTCGCAGCGGATGGTGAGCCAGCCCTCGGCGCGGTTGATGCCCTGCACGGTCGCCTCGAAAATGATGCCCTGCCAGTTCTTCGTCTCGGGAAACAGCTGGCGGAGGTACAGCTGGTCCCCGAGGTCGACCAGCGGCCAGCCCTCGCGGATTGACTTGGCGACCAGCCGAAAGCTGTTGAACGCCTCACCCACGGCTGGTCGCGCGAGAATCGTCTCAAACAGGTTTGCTGACTCAAGTTGCGAGATGCGCGCTGGGATAGCGGTTGAAGAGTCAGCAGTGCGCCGTTGGTGGAGGCGGGAGCGACGCACAGTTCATCTCGACCTGTTGAATCGGGATCAAACGCTGGCCATACGTCCTCGGACTCAGCGCTGGTAGCCCATCGAGTTTCTCTCGCGTCGTTGGCGGTCGAATCGACTTTGGGCCGGTGGTGGGGCGCTGGGGGATGATGCGCGCGCTGCCGCCGAGCGGATCGTTGAGCTGGAAAAGTGCGTTCGGCCGCTCGATCTGCACGAGACTGCCTTCGATGCGCCGCCGGTGGACGACTTCGCGCTGCGTCTCGAAGTGCAGCAGCGCGCGCGGGAAGAGGCCGTCGTGCAGGACGGTGAAGTCGACCGTCGGAGGTAGCTGGTGCAGGATCCGGTGTGGGGGCATCCGGTTCACGTGTCTGCAGCTTCCGTCAGCAAAAAAAGTCCTGAGTTTCGAGCAAGACGACGAACCGGAGCCAGCCCTGCACAAAGACCTCCGCGTACCGGTCCAGCGGCACGGACGACGTCGCTCCCGGCGTGCTCGGTGGGGACGACGGCGTCGAGTAGATCTGATGAGTCGACTTGCTGGTCGACGCTGAGCTTGCGCCGCTCGTCGTCCGATGGTTCGGCGGGAGCGGTATGCCTGGTGGCGGGAGTCCGGGCGGCGGCGTTGCCTGCATGCGGGGGGGGGGG
>ERZ1463038.334-NODE-334-length-15796-cov-12.722445_pt1 | contig 15796 bp, 20 predicted proteins | sample MGYA00564479_ERZ1463038 | MGnify/ENA primary metagenome ERZ1463038 (study PRJEB39244, sample SAMEA3635134) | Helicobacter pylori | study: EMG produced TPA metagenomics assembly of PRJEB11511 data set (Assembly of a 5300-year-old Helicobacter pylori...
TCCCTACACGACGCTTTCCGATCTTCACAATCGTCCGCCTCCGCCACGGCGGTCTGCAGGTCCTGTTCACTGAGTCCTAACGTGGTCCCGAAGAACGCGTCGAGGTCTCCAAACTGTAGCACATGCCTCAGAGTACGTTGAGACTGCGCTCTCAGAAGGCTTCACCTTGTCGAACCCATCCTTCAGGCTCTGCAGCGCCGGACGAATGTGCTTCTCCACATCGGGCTCGCCACCTCCCAGCAGCACCGGCGCGCGCCACGCCTTTCCGTACACCTCGACCTTGATCTCTTCATACACGAGTGACTTGAGTGTCTCGTACTCGCCAGTGCTTTGGAAGGCGCGGAGCCGCTCTTGCGGAACGTCCGCCTTGATGTGCTCGAACGCCGTCCGGAGTTTTTGCCCGAGTTCCGAAAGCCGGTTGGACCAGTTGATAGCGGCCATTCGAGTTGAAAGAGGCAAGCGACTACGTTCGACCATAAGAAGACGCACGAGTGGAGTGGGGAAGTGGCGCCGCCGGAGGCCGTCGATCGCGCCTCCTCGCAGGAGTCCGGCCGGGCGGTGTCGTGTCGCACTGATGTCGCCAATCACCAAGCGTTCCATTCCGTCACCTTGCCATCTGCAGCCAGTACCTTCAAGCTAGAGATCAGCCGCTGGGCCCGCAAAAGGCCGCGTCATCGTTTGCAAGGCGCTGGGGCAGTAGTTGGGCGACGAGCGTGCGGGCGCGGGTCGCCGAGCGCCCAAAATTGAGCTGAAGCTTGTTGCTCTGACCTCGAATGGCCGAACATGGGGCCCAAGCTGCTCGTTGAGGGCAGCTGAGAGTGAGATCTCGGCCTCCGCGAAGCCAAATCCTCTTGCGAGGTCACTGGGGTATTGCACAATCACGGCTTGGAGGGTCTGTATGTGTTTAACTGTGCTGCTTCGTGCTGCAGGAGAACGGCGGGTTAGCGAGAGACCCGGGTGGCGAACGAGGTGCGATAAGGCGTACATGAACTTGGCTGAGCAACGGAATGCACAAAATCAGTTGATACCCAACGATATTCAGCAGCTGGTGAGACTGACCGATCGTCTGAAGCTGGATGTTGCTCGTGCCCTCGTAGATGGCGCCGATCTGAACGCGCTGGAGTCAGCATGCCATCATCACCGCACCGGCCCTCGCACAGCGCACCTTCGAGTCCCTCCAGAACTTCTCAATACCAGTCTCCCTCGTGACTACATCGAGCGAGGCGTCGTCAGCTTCCTGGACCCCAAGCAACCGCCACGGACCAGGGGCACGCACAGCCGACTCCACCAGCCCACTCGATCGCGCTCCCGCTCGCCTTCTGCGCAACAACGGACGAGTACCACTTGGCCATCGCGGCCTGCTGGACAAAGTCCCGGCCCTCCTCCTTCATGCGCGCGGCGTTGTATGTGAGCAGGCGGGCGGCCTCGATCTCGGTCTGGATCGTCGCGAACTGCATCTGCATACTTTGGTTCTACGGATGACGAGCAAAGTCAAATCATGATAATTCTGGTCGATCAGAATTGAGGAAACGCACGAGGCCGACAGCGGTGCCGAACTGCTTGCGCTGGAGCGTGTAGGGGACGGAGAGGTTGAAGGCGCCCTGTGCGAGCCCGACCATCTGGCCGGCGATACCGATGCGGCCTTGAGACCCGGACTCATCAGCCTCGGATCCGGATTTTATGCAAGCGGACCGAAAGCGCACCCTCGTTCAAGATCTCGATCGCGTACCTGCGAAGCAAGGTCAGTCGCAACTCAGCACTGCTAGGGAAACCAACGCACTTGTATCCCTTTCCGACCTCGCCGATGACATTCTCAGACGGCACCTTGATGTCGTCAAAGTCGAGGGTGCAGGTCGATGACGCCTTGATACCAAGCTGGCGAGGCAAAGGGATCGCTCACGGTCAGCTTCCCAGCCCCGACTCGCGAGCCGACGCCAATAGAAACCGGACCTTCTTCTCCTTCTTGGCAATCTTGACGCCCATCTCCTTCTCGACAAGGAAGCACGTGATTCCCTTGTACCCCTTGCTCGTGTCAACGTTGGCGAAGACCTGCGGGTGGCGGCGTCAGCTCTACCGCGAGAACGGTGCGCAATGGGACCCACGAGGAAGATCTCGGCCTCGGCGGAGTTGGTGATCCACATCTTGGACCCGGAAATGGTGTAGTAGCTGCCGTCCTTGCTCTTGGTCGCGGTCGTCTTGAGCGCGAATGCGTCGGAGCCGGACGAGGGCTCGGAGAGCGCGAAGGAACCGAGCTGATTTATTGGCGTTTGCATTAGCGACGACTCTCCTTATCAAAGGCGTTCTAAAGAGCCGCACCTTGGAGGAGGAGAGCTGGGGAAGGTACTTGTCCTTCAGCGCGGGCGAGGCGTACTTGCGCAGGACGGTGTTGACGAGCGTGTTGTGCACGTCGCACATGACGGACACGGACGGATCGACCTTGGCGAGCTCTGCACGACCAACGTACGGCATAGTCAGCACCACGACCCAGCTCGATCTCCAGCTGCGTCGAGGCCGTCGGGCCGCATCGCGTCGCCGTCCAAGCGGGGGCCAGGGGAAGTTTGAACGCACCCTCAATGACGAGAATGGCCGAGGTGAACGACGCTCCGGCACCTCCGTGGTCCGGGTCGGTCTCGATGGCCATGAGCTGTTGCGCGGGAAAAGCAGGCGGATGTTAGCGTTGGGAGGCAGGCACGTGAGAGCGGCTGGCCGACGCACGCCCTGCTCGAAGAGGCCCTTGATGATGCTCGGGTCCATCTGCTCTGCCTCGTCCATCGCGTACACCTTGGGCTGCACGACCTCGGTCGCGAACTTGCGCACTGGCGGCGGCGGCGTCTCGTCAGCTGCTTGGCATCGCGTGCGGGGGTGGGGTGGGGCTGACCGGCGTCGCGAAGCATCTCCTCCTCGTCGGTGAGCGCGTACAGCGACGAGAACGTCGGCTCGCCGGCCTCGGTCGCGAACGCGCTGCATTCTTGGCGTCAGCTGCTGGCAGGTCGGACGGGCACGAGCGCACGCACCGGCGGGCAAGGGGGGCAGCAGAGCGGGCGACCGAGGCCGAGGCGAGCACGCGCTTGGATGCGATTCGGGACAGCATCGGTTTTCGGGTGGATGAGGAGAGAGAGGAAACGATCGGCGCGCACAAGTAAACGACTTCGAAACAGTCGCCGGGTCGGCCACTTCTCCTCCCGACGGGCGCGGTGCCGCGCATGGTCGAACTCGACCCCGAGTCAGGATCGAGTCAAACACTGTGGGCGATCAGCCAATGAATGGGTGCGCGCGCTGCTTGGCTCCCCAGGTGGACGAGGTTGGTCTCTCGCCCGGAACAGCGTGCATGTCCGACTACACCCACAAGCCCGGAGGGTCACTCAAGCTCAAGGGCGGCGCAGCGGGCCCAGCGTGAGCCCACCTCCGCTTCGTCCAACCTCGGCTCAGCCCAACTCACCGATCCCTCGCGGCGCCCACAGCAACAAAAAGAAGAAGAAGTCGTCGTCGTCGCTCAAGGCGAGGGACGAAGCTCCCGTTGCGTCCGGGTCCGGCGGTGAGGGCGGCAAGGACGACGGCGAGGCGAGTGACAGCCACAGCGGCGGCGGAGGGTCCACTTTTGTCGCCAGCGGCAAGACGGACGCCCAGAGGCGGTTCGAGGAGGTCCAGAAGAAGCGGGTGCGTCCACCCCGAGGCCCGGGGAGGCGCGACGTTGCAAAGACGCTGAACGTGACTTGGTCCCGTCTGCAGCTCCTCGAGAAGGCAGCCAAGGCCGCCGCAAAGACGCACAAGGAGCGCGTCGCAGAGTTCAACGAGAAGCTCGAGAACCTGAGCGAACACTACGACATCCCCAAGGTGCGTCGCGGCGCTCTGTGTGGCGGGCCGCTGGGCGTCGAGCCATGGGAGCTGACATTGGTCGCGTGCGCAGGTCGGACCAGGCTAGTCGTCTCCCGTGGGGATTCCCCCTCGAGCGCTCTTGTTGCAACACTTTTCGTCCAACCAAGCTCGACGCTCGGCTCGCCCATCGCGCCGTCGCCTCCTTTCGCTGCGAGCCCTTCAAGGACGATGCGGAGGCTCGAGTAGCTATCAAACAGCCTCACCGCCGTGCTCCCTCTCCCATCCTCGGCCTGCTCCGTGGCTTCGCGAATCCTGACCCGTCGTCGTCCTCATCAACCAAGACCCGGACACAGACCTGCCAGCCGGCCAAGACTGAGGGAAAGGCGGTCAGTAGTGCGTTCGGCCACTTAATGGTCTGTCGATCTCACATTCGGGATGAAGATGGATCGGGCAGGAGGAAACCACGCAGCGCGAACGGGAGAAGGCTGGACCCGGAGCACCTCGTCGAGGAGCATGTAGCCTCTCCGCTCCGCACTTTGGTGCATCTTGCTGTCGCTCTTGAACGGGTGTACGACCCACTGACAGCTCACGCGCGGGTGAGGCGGCAGGCCGGATGCGATCCGGACCGCGTTCAACGCGACTCGGTCGGCGCGGAGCTTGCCGATGACGTTTTGTCCCATAAAGAGTGTTTGATGCATACCCCGGGCCTCGACAAAATCTACTTAGCAAAGGGGTGGGGAAGAGCTTCCGGGTGCGAGCTCGCACCTGACGTTGACCAAGGAGCGATTGCGGCGAAGAATGCTGTGCCAGTTGCCAGCTTTGGAAAATCCCACCCTCAGTGAAAGATCGCATGTGGTATGTGAACTCGAAATCACCTCATATTCAACCAAGACGAAGCCTGTTGCGACAGAGTCCGGCGGCGGCGCTGAACTCGGTGTCTCCGAGCGATGGCGTACGCGGGGTGACGCAGTTTGAAATCCGATGTAACTGCCGCAAGCAGCGTCAGCGATGATTTCTGAGCCAGTTCTCAGAAGCTGACCGTCTGATACCATGCGACTGCTCGATATCATCGACCGCCAGCGGCTCCAGGAGATTCCAACTGTCCCGAGCGATTGATTCCGCGTGCTGGAAAGTTCGAGCGAGTCCGTCACCGCTCTCAAGCATTTCTGGGCGTGCAAGAATCGCCAAGGTCGAGTCCAGGTATAGTTGCCGAATGGTGGTGGTGGTCAAGAGTCTGTCGCTATCGGGGATGTCGCGGACAGCCAACACCCGGCTGCACAGGGTGAACACCTCCTGTGAGGACCTGGTACAAGCAAAATAATAATAATAACTTCTCACTAGTCTCTCTCCTCCGCAGGCTGTGTGCGCCGATGCGAGAGTCGGCACGTCTTCCTTCCGTTGGCGAGGTCGGGGAAGAGCTCGACACAGCGGTAGCGGCCAGATCTGAGATTTCATCATCAGCGTATCGCCAGACAGACCGAGCTGTGTAGAAATGTACGATTTCCCAGGTGACCCACCACCGCAGTCACTGCACGCACGGTACTTGTCTCGACAGTTCACGCAGATCACCTCGACTGTGAACGGATAGAGGGTGCTCAGCAGAGGCGACACTTGACCCTTTCCTAGTGCCCGCGTGCAGACATCGCCTGCAAATTTATCTTTGAGCTGGAATGGGATCCACTTCGAGTCGGAAGGGAGCCTACAAACTACGCGCTCCGCACCCAACGGCTTCTTGCTCGCCCACCGCACCGGCGGCAGGAGCGTCGCGTGGTCGGCCGGAACAGGCCTGTTGTCGAGATGAACATGATCGAGGGCGTGAGATATGGTGTCGAGGTAGGTGGCACGGTCGTGCTCTGTGACTGGCCGACCCAACAATTCGTCGTCGTGCGTCCCCCCGCCCTCGCCGTCCGGTCCACAAGCGTTGCACACCACAACCGCACGCGGTATCTCTCCAAGTTGGTCCCAGCAGTCTAATCCGCGACAGTTGATCCGCGCGATCAGGGTCCCACAGGTCCAGCAGTGGGCGTCGAGGCCGACGAGGTGAGGCGCTGCCGGCCTATCGAGCGGTCGCGGCTTCGCGCGGGACTTCCGCTTGCGAGGTGACGTCTGCGCTGGAAGGAACGGCAGGTGATCTTCGTGATCGTGGGAGTACGTCCGTTTGTGGGCCAGCTCGGCGAGAAAGTCGGCACTCGAGCCCGAGGAGTCGCGCTCGTGCGAGCTGGGGCAATCGACGGCGTTCGACGAGGAATCGAAGAGCGGGAAGAGCGACTTGGAGGATTTCGAACGATTGTGAGTGGATGCTGGTGGGAGGATCGTGGCGGGTGGTGAGGGCGAGGACGGGAAATCGAAAATGGAGGACCTCCGCGGAGTGGCGGGTGCGAGTCGTTCAGAGGCGGGGCGATATTCGACTGTGAGGATGGACGGTCGCCGAAACTTGCCGCTGTATCCAGAGACTCTGGGAGTGGTGCTGTGTGACCAGGTCGCCGGTGCAGGGCGTGCCGAGGGACCAGCGCTGTACATCTGCTGGTGTCGCGGCAGACGTCAATCAATCACGCAAGCCACTGCATCAGTCTCGGCTCACCTGATCCCAAGGAGAGATGCTGTATATGGGTCCTTCACTGCCCGATCTTTCTGGACGGACGAAATCACCGGCGTCGATAGGTGAGTCAGCCAGTCCAGCCGGCAGGTAGCTAGCGGTCGACGAGGCGAGCCAATTCTGGCCGGGTGTTCCGATCGACGACATGTGAAGAGTAAAGGTAAGAAGCAATATCGCGGTTGGCCAAGGACAAGCTCGAGGGCTCCCCCCTTGTCATCATACCGGTGGAAAGCCAACGCGCGTACAGAGACGCCACAGAGCGCGACTGCGCACACAACCTACCTGTCGGCCGTAACAAAGGCATACATCTTACTAGATACTACTATATGTACCTCCATTTGTTTGATCCCCGCCAAGCTGGAGCGACATTACAAGGGTGCAGAGCTGTGAAACATGTCGGCGGCAGCGTCGAGGCGCCCCCAACGCGTAACGAATTCATCAACGTCGTGAGTAAGGATCAATTATATAGTAATTGTACTTTTTAGCTCAAACTGCACCTTTGTCTTGGTGGGTGCTCGTGCTCCCCTTTCTTCCGTCGCACTGTGGCGGAAATTAGCTTTCAGCTCGCGCATGGGCCGCCGCGGGTCGACCCGCTTCTGCTCAACTAGGAGCAGCTCGTACCTCATTGATGCGATGGAGGCGCCATCGAGCAGCTGGCTGTGAGCGAGGCCCTAGACCGTTCTGGCTCGAGGTCCGCGGCGCACGGAGACCTTGAAGCCGCGAAGGAGACCATTCAGAACCGGCAGACTCTCACCCACCTCGGAACTTGAATTTATTTCAGCTTATGCTCTCTAGGCTCAAGATAAGGTCTTCGCAACCCAATCCTAACGAGTCCAACTCGCGCCTGTTTTTCCCACACCTCAGGTGGGCGTCCGTTTGTGCGCTCGGACCACATTTTCTGCCTGGTGGGCCGGTGCCGCCGACTTCTCGTGCGCGCACTTTCGGTGACTCGCACGCGCTCGGAGGGGCCCGATGGCCCACAGACCACCGTCTGTTCGGACCCACGTGCCCAGCGCGTCGACCTCGCGCCTGGCGGCCCCGCCTGCCGTCGCGTCGAGCTCGGCGCAACCGCCCGCGCGCAAGCCCAAGAAGAGCCGCAAAGGCAAGGAACGCGCCGAAGAGCCTGTCCCGGACAACTTTTGGCCACCACCGAAGAAGAAGGAAGGCGGAGAGAAGCGCAAAGCGCGCGCCGCCGCCGCCGCCCAGGACCAGGACTCGGACGAGGGCGTGCGCCGCTCGCAGGAGGACGAGAAGGAGTACGATGGCGACGCGGGAGAGGACGACGACGACGGCGAGCCAGATGATGCAGGTGGCGATGAGCTTGGGTGGGACCCACCCGACGCGGACGAGTGGGCCGACCCGCGCAATCTGCCGCCGTGCGCCACCGGCAAGGCGCGCGTGCGCTCGCAGCTCCGCGCACTGGAGATGGGAACCTACCGCAGTGCGCTGCTCGACACCGTCAACGGCGAGATGGACCTCGGCGCGGCGCTTCTCGGCCTCGAGCAGCTCAGAGCGCGCACCAGAGACGTAGAGGAGCGCGTCAGGGCGGCCCGTGGCCACGACAAGGACACCAGGGACTCGAGAAGACGGCGAAAGAGCGCCACGGGGTCATCCTCGGGCACTGGGAACGACGAACCGGCTGGATCAGGCGCTCAGCCAGCGCACGAGCACGCCGAGCCCGACGTCGACTCGGACGACCCGACTCTGCCGACGTACCCACACCCCTCGTCGACCTACCTCGCCAAATTCACGCACTGGCCACTCCATCCGTCCTCACTTGCTCCCCTGCCCACACCACCCGCGCTCCCAGACGCGTTTGCAACCGCGTTCGCGACCATCTCGCACCGACTCGCACCGCCGCGCCCGCACCGCAACATGAAGCAGCGGCCTCGCAGCGCATACGCGATCTCTGCACCTCTGCACCAGCCTCCACGCGATGCTGCACCATCCCGCCGCGCTCGCTCGACCTCGACCACCTCGCGCTCACCATCACCTGCGCACTCGTCGCCACCGCCCTCCTCGTCCGGCTCGTCATCTCTTTTCGAGGATTCCGACGATATCGACTCGTCATTGGACGACCCCGTGCCGTCTGCAGCGCTCCTCGAGCAGGTCGGCGAGATTGTTGACGGGGTGCTCGACCGCGTCGCGGACGCGGTCCAGCGCGGCCCGTTCCCGCCGCTCGACTATTGGGACGCGAAGGCGAGAAAGTCGAGCGAGAAGGAAGCTGCGAAGGAGCGACGAAAGAGGCGCAAGAGAGATGGGCGGGCGCCGATGGCGGAAGGCGTTGGAGAGGACGAGGGCCTCGGCTGGGAGACCGTCTTGGTGGCCGTCAGGGAACGCGAGGACGTTTCGACGAGGTCATCTTTCCCAGTTTTATCAATATATTACGACGTACTGACAGCGTTATCCTGGCATCAGTGTCGCGGACTTGCTCCAGAAACGTCTAGAGGCAATCTACGGACCTGCTCGACCTGATGGTTCGCTTTTCGGTCCTCCGTAGTCATGCGCAGGTACTCAGACTCTTTTTACACAGCACTCGATCCTCCGCCCCTCGATGCCTCGACCTCGACCCGCAAAAGCCGGCGCCCACGCGCTGCGCGACGAACGAGTGCAAAGGCAACCTCGACACCCGCGTCTCGCACTCGCTCGCGCAGCGACTCGGTCATAATCACCGACATCGAAGAGGAAAACGAACCAGGGGCAGACCTGGATGCGACGCCCCGCCCGCGGAAGCGCAAGGCGAGCGTAGAGCTGTCTGCGAAGGGGACGGGCAAAGCGGCGAGAGTCACCTCGTGAGCTCTTTCGCTTGTGTTTCGAAGGCCTTTACTGACTATCTTCCTGATGCTCCAGTTCCAGATCTTCTCGCTCGACGACGCCAGCGGATCAGCCGCCATGGCCAGTCACTACCCCGTCCCTCCTCTCAGCGCTCGCTAGCCCACTTGTCGACCTCGAACTCCTTCCCGACCTACCTCTGATCCCAGACGACCTCCCGCCCCTTCCGCCGGACTTCGAGCCGGTCGTCTACGACCCCTTCCTTGCCCACCTTGGGCCCATCGAGCTCCCGGAGGCATTGTTTGCCGCGGGACCAGTCCCGATCGACCCGGCGCTTCTATGACGAATTCGCAAAGTCTTGATTTCGATCTCTACAGTGCCTCCGGCCGGCAAGTGAGAGGCGAGGACGAGCCACCACGGTTCCGTGGCGCGAAGCACGTTGGAGAGATGCAGCATGCTCAAGTTTGGCCACAGTACCATCAGCCGTTCCCAGAAGTACGCTACCGTCGCAGAGTCGGGGTTCGCGTCGCACGTTGGCCCAGCGTCTTCGGTGATCGATTCGCACGCGGAGAGTGGAATGCTCGTGTGAAGCGGTCCGAAGATCCATCGCATCAAGTTCTGGCCTTGAGCTGATCGTTCCAAGGTAGTGGCCTCGTCCCTCATTCTCAGTTGCCGCACGACTCTACCACTGATGGCCCGAGGCGCAAGCGTCAACTGTCCCCACTCTCGAGACTTTCTGTGAATCCTCCACGTGTTTGTAAAGCAGCTCGAGCTCGGTGGTCGACATGCTTTCCAAGACGTGGGCTGAATATGCGTCTATGTACAGTCGGGTAGATATCCCTAACACTTATTTGAGAGTAAGGGCGCCGTGCTGAGCCTTTTCACTTTCGTAGGGCGAGCTCGACCACGACGACCTGCCGCGACCGCCGTCGCGACCGGTGTTGGAAGGCATCGCCAGTCTTTGGCTGCCGTGCACTCCTTTCAAGGAAGGTGTCTGGGAAGCACCGCGACCCGAATCAGAAGCGAGGCGACAGGCGGTCGTCGACTCGCTCGACCTCTTCTCCGAGCGCCGCCGTAACCCGTCGCCGCTCGTTTCCGTCGGCGACTTCGCGTCCGGGTTGACTCTCGTCGACTCCCCTGCCCTCCAGCTTCTTGTTGAGCGGTGTAAGGAGGAGTTCCAGACAAAGATGGTGCTCCTCAAGGTCGTGGACGGCGACCGGACCCGGCACCTCGCCTCCGTGGGGGCGCCGGCTGGCGTTGTCGATCAACAACGGGACTCGACGTTCTGTGGCCACACCATCCTATCGAAAGACGGAATGACAGTCTTGGATCGTCAAAATGATTGGCGCTTTCGGTGTAATACCTACCTCACCGGCCTTCAAGCGGAATTCTATGCGGGTCCGTCACAGTTCACCTTTAGCCGGTAGATCTGAGGGCCTGACTGATCCTGGCTGGTGCGGTCCAGGTGTACCACTTTTTGCAAATTCTTCTGATGAGAGCGAGGACGGGACGCTGGCGATTGGTGCGCTGTGCTTGATTGATGCAAAGCCGCGTGAGCGATTCACGGCGGACCAACGCAACATCTTGTAGGTAGCGGCCTCAAGGTGTGCTGCATACCACACTGAACCCATCTCAACATCAGAAAAGGTCACCTGTGTCCAACGTATGAAGGGAAAGAGGTCGGCGACTCATAGTTGACCCGGGAATGCTAGAGTTCCACGTACTCTCAAAGTACGCTTAGTACCATGACATACCCGAATTCAACATGTTTAACAGTCGATCCATGACATTTGGCCCTGAGGTACCGTGGAGAACGAACGCGCGGACCGGGAGGACGATGGTCCACGGGCCTCTTGAGTTCATGGTTCACGGGCTTCTTAGTTTAGTAAAGGTGGAATACATTGTTATTTTCGGGAGCTGTACAGGAGCAGCAGTGGTGTCACGGTAAAAGAAACCCTACGCGAGTCGTCGACGTCGCTGCGAACGCGAACGCGCGAACGACTGCAGATCGGGGGTAGAGGGATTGACGTGTGTTGCGGCTAAATCTACAGTAAGACAGTGTGAGATGTGATAAACCCAAGGTTCCTGGGTACCCTGTCGCGGGTCCGTCGTCTTGCTTGACGCCGTCGTGCAGATGTCGCGAGGCGGGCCCCGACAAGCGCCTTGCCGCTCGAGCTCCGCGCTCAACAGTATTCTGATCCAGCCACCCGACTTCTCGCGGATCTGTGCTCACGAATGACATGGTGCACCGATAAAACGGTCTGCGGTCCAGTGAGCGACGTTGACTGCCAGTGGCGTCCCGCGGCGCCGATAGACGCGTCGAGGCTCCGAATCCTCCCGCACGGCCGAGATTTTCTGCGCTCAAGCACGCAGCTTGCTTCTACGTTGTTGTTTGACCATCGGAACACACAAGAGACGATGTTTTCAGCCACTGCCCAACGAATAGCCTCGGTACGTCGCTCGCCGTGCTTCTCGGCGCGCTGCCGGCACGCGTTTGCTGATCGGCGTCGGCACGCAGGTCGCGAAGGCGGCGTACCCTCGGCGAGCGTTTACCTCGCACGCGTACCTCCTCGTAAGTCTGGAGCCCGTTCGGGTGCACGTCTAAGTCAGCGGAGGGTGTCTGGGAGTCGAGTCGAGGGATCGAACTCTGGCGTGGCGGGAAACGCTCCGGAGCACCAAACCGAGATGGGGGCTATCAGCTGACGCCGATTCCGCTCCTCCCTCTTCTTTCCGTCCCACACACTTCGACCACGACCTCATCTCGACGACTGCGCCATGTCCATCTACCCGAAACTCGTCCCTGGACAGCAAAAGTACCGCGTCGAGAAGGACACGTTCGGAGACCTGAACGTCCCGGCCGACCGCTACTATGGCGCACAGACTCAACGGTGAGTCTTCAGGAGTGTGTGCATCTCGCAGGCGCACGCCAGTGCGATTCGTGTCGTTGGGAGCGCTGGCCCGAGCGTCCCCGAGCCGGTCGAGTCTCGGGGTTGTCGTCGGGATGGGTCGCACGGAGAGGAATGCAGGCCGAATAGTGGAGCTGATGATAGCTTTCTGTGCTGCCTCGCAGGTCTGTGCAGAACTTTGATATCGGAGGAGAGTCGGAGCGCATGCCTGTCCCGCTCATCAAGGCGTTCGGAGTCCTGAAGCGCGCCGCAGCGGAGGTCAACATGACCTACGGCATGGACAAGACCGTTGGAGAGGCCGTCAAGGCTGCTGCTGATGAGGTTTGTGACTATTCCGAGCTGAAGACTGGTCCGAGGGAGGTACTGATGCGGCTTGCGCTCGATCTCAGGTCATCAGCGGCAAGATCGGGCAGGACCACTTCCCGCTCGTCGTGTTCCAGACCGGATCTGGAACGCAGACCAACATGAACGTCAACGAGGTAAGTCTCCTATGCTGCTGCGCCCGCGAGCTCGCGTCGCTCCGCGGACCCCATCCCGACGACGACGCTCATCGTGTGCTCGGAATAGGTCATCTCAAACCGCGCCATCGAGATGCTCGGTGGAGTGCTCGGAAGCAAGACCCCCGTGCACCCTAACGACCACGTCAACATGTCCCAGTCTTCCAACGACACGTGCGTTTGCAAAGTCGCACCGGCGCGAGCGCCTCCGAGCTGACCCGGATGCGCGAGCAGCTTCCCTACTGCGATGCACGTCTCCGCCGTCGTCGAGATCTCCAACTCCCTCCTCCCCGCCCTCGTCGAGCTCCACGCGGCCATGTACGCCAAGCAGCTCGAGTTTGAGCACATCATCAAGATTGGCCGGACCCACCTCCAGGACGCGACGCCACTCACTCTCGGCCAGGAGTTCTCTGGCTACGTCCAGCAGCTCGCGAACGGTATCGAGCGCGTGAAGGGTGTCCTCCCGCGCTTGTCCATGCTCGCCCAGGGTGGAACGGCTGTCGGCACCGTGAGCACATGCCCGCCGACCGTTCGCAGACGCTCCATGCTGACTCGCCGATTCGCATCACAGGGACTCAACACCCGCAAGGGATTCGATGTCAAGGTCGCTTCCGAGATCTCCAAGATCACTGGCCTCCCCTTCGTGACCGCGCCGAACAAGTTCGAGGCGCTCGCGGCCCACGACGCTGTCGTTGAGGCGTCCGGCGCGCTCAACGTCCTCGCCGTCTCGTTCATGAAGATTGCGAACGACATTCGCTTCCTTGGCTCCGGACCGCGATGCGGTCTCGGCGAGCTCAGCCTGCCCGAGAACGAGCCCGGGTCGTCGATCATGCCGGGCAAGGTCAACCCGACCCAGTGCGAGGCGTTGACGATGGTCGCGGCCCAGGTCATGGGAAACAACATGACCATCTCTGTTGCCGGATCCAACGGACAGTTCGAGGTGCGCTCGCTCTCTGGTGCCGCTGTCGGACGCCAGCTGATCCACATCCTACGCCACAGCTCAACGTCTTCAAGCCGGTCTTGATCAAGAACCTTCTCCAGTCCATCCGCCTTCTCGCTGATGGTGAGTTTTGACTTTTGCCGGCTGTTTTACACCAATAAATAAAGTGAATGATTTGCAGGCGCCCGCTCCTTCACTAAGAACTGCGTCGTCGGCATCACGGCGAACGAGAAGCGCATTGAGAAGCTCCTCAACGAGTCACTCATGCTCGCCACCATCCTCAACCGCACCCTTGGCTACGACAGTGCGGTTCCTTTTCCGCATTTTTGTGACCGCAGCTGACGCTGGTGTGCATTGCAGACGTCGCCAAGTGCGCAAAGAAGGCGCACAAGGAGGGCACGACGCTCAAGGAGGCGACCGTCGCCCTCGGACTCCTCGACGGCGAGACGTTCGACAAGCTCGTTCGCCCGGAGCTCATGCTTTACCCGGACGACGAGTGAGCTGGTGTGTGGTATAATGAAGGATTGCGAGCAGTGTAGAGGGGACGGGGAGTCCAAGATGGCATGTCCAACACACGGTCCTGTCCCAGTTCTCGGCTCGCCTCGATCAGTTGTCGATCCATGAATGGCATGCCGGTCGGGCGAGGCGGCCGTGGGAACCGCGTTGCGCCGCCGGCGGCGTCAGTACTGCTCCGCTGGCGGAGGCCCTCGGAGGGGTTGGGTAAAGATGCGAACTGGCAGGCAAACACTTCGAGCGCGGCCGGGGGTATCGAGGGCCACGAGCAGAGACAATCTGCCCAGGTCAAGCCATATTGGTGGCTTCGGGACCCCAATCCGGGGCAGGCTTGAACCCTGGGGGAGCGCAACGGCATCGATTTTCCGCAGCACACGCCCACGCCCAGTTTCGCTGTTCCTTCCGCCCAGCCCAGTCTCCTACGACACTCGTCTCTCTTCAGGCCCCCCAAACTCGCACAGGACCAGCTCTACTCGGCCAGCGAGCCCGAGCGAGTCGAGAGCGAGCGAGCGACTTAACCGTGCGCCCCAACCTCGCTCGCACGATCAACACGCGGAAAACCTGACGTCGCCCACTTCACAGGCCTGCGCCCAGTCGACACCCACACGTCCCCGATCGCAGGCTCGACTCGGTTCAGTTCAAGATGGCCGCCCGTCTGCCGTTCGCGGTCGTGACGCTCCTCACCACCGACTCGTACCTTCCCGGCGCGCTCACCGCGATCCACTCGCTGCTCGACATCGAAGGTCCCGCCCCGTTCCGTCCGTTTGAGACCGTCTGTCTCGTCACGCCGAGCACCGTCAGCCACGACACGCTCCAGGCGCTCGAGAAGGTGTTTGATCGAGTCGTCGGCGTCGAGGAGATCGTGACCCAGAGCTGGACAGAGCTGGACCTCTTGGGTGCGTACATTTCCTTCTGTTACACGGTCGGAACTCTGCGGAGCTCGCACAGGTGCCCCAGCGCGATAGGGCAAGCTGGGACACCGAGGCGGGGCGGCGGCGGCGGTCATCGCTGCGAGAGTTCAGATCTGACGTGACGGTGCTCGATGTGCAGGCCGCAAGGACCTCGCTGCGTCGCTCACGAAGCTGCATCTCTTCCGCCTGAGCCAGTACCGCAAGATCATTTTCCTCGATGCCGACACGCTCGTCTTGCGACCCATCTCCCCACTCTTCGACACGCCCCAGACCTTCGCCGCCGCACCCGACAGCGGCTGGCCAGACGCATTCAACTCGGGATTCCTCATCGCCACTCCGGCAGAGGCGACGTTCGATGCGCTCATGGGCATGATGGCGCAGCGCGGCAGCTGGGACGGCGGCGACCAGGGGCTCCTAAACGACTTCTTCCCGGACTGGCACCGCCTTAGCTTCACGTACAACGTCACTCCGTCCGCTTACTACACGTAAGTCCCCCTGATCACTAGCGTCCGATGACGGTGGACCCCCCGCGGCCAAGGGGACAGAGCTGACCGGCTCCGATTACGATGATATGCAGCTACGCGCCCGCCTACCGAAGACACGGCAGCGACGTCTCTGTCCTGCACTTTATCGGCCGACAGAAGCCGTGGAACCGCGGGACGCGAGACACGCAGGTGCAGATCCACGCCGAGGACTCGAACCAGACCGACTACTACCAGCTCGTCAACAAGTGGTTCGACGTCTACGAGCGGCATTTCGGCACCGGCCTCACCTGGGACGTCGCCTCGCGAGTCGTCGCTCCCCCGACGTTCTCCTCCTCGCCGCTCGTCTAGATCGGAAGAGCG
>ERZ1463038.335-NODE-335-length-15785-cov-12.519962_pt1 | contig 15785 bp, 22 predicted proteins | sample MGYA00564479_ERZ1463038 | MGnify/ENA primary metagenome ERZ1463038 (study PRJEB39244, sample SAMEA3635134) | Helicobacter pylori | study: EMG produced TPA metagenomics assembly of PRJEB11511 data set (Assembly of a 5300-year-old Helicobacter pylori...
ATCTACACACCTAGGACACTCTTTCCCTACACGACGCTCTTCCGATCTATACTTGCACACTCCGCCACCCAGGAGGCGTCTGGGGACGTCTACTTTATTTTTGAGCTCGCAATCTGCGCAGCGCGCTTCCGCCTGCCTCGCGCTTCGCCCGTGCACGCCACGCTGCCTCCGCCGGCACTTTACGTAAAGCTCCCGCCACCTTCAGTGTCGAGCGTCGAGCTCCGACATAAGGCCTCAAGGATCAGCGATGCTACACTGATGAAAGTTCGACAGCTTTTCAGCCTAACTGGGTGTCCGGCCCTTTCCCAAGTTTATCAGCGGATGTGCGCCGGGCCCGCATCCACTTCCAAGCATCGGCCTCCTTTGCGTGACCACCGCGGAGACCCTGTCGGCTCGCGACACCTTGAAAACAACTTCGCACGTAGATCTCCGATTTCCGCGGGCGGGGCTCTCGACAGTTGGGCAAGGAGCGAGGCGCAGTGCAGTTTTGGGTGAACCGAGGTCCGCGAGCCGACCGAGCGGACGAGACTGACTTCTTCTCTTGACCTCAAGCATCTCTCTCGATTTCCCCTACGGTAGTGGTAACATACTCGCGATCACCAGTAGTCCTGCTCCAATGTCTGTGGATGCCACTGCTCTCCTCGCCGAACTCCTCGCTGCGGTTCCGGCGGGAGTGAATCCTTATCCAGTCCTGCTTCAAGTCTTTTCGGAGCTCCTAGAGGTTTCACAGCCGAAATCCTACAATGATCAGCTGCTCGCCCTAGTTGTTCTGTATGCCATGTGAGTTCGGACCTTCGGCTTGCTTCGGGTCCCGCGAGCTCACCAGGGTGGGCTTTGGATCGCAGAATCACCCTCATCGTGATGTTCGCTATTATCCGAAGAATCAATCAAGGAGGTTACTGGGTGCTCAAGGTGCAGAAGACCGCTCGCGGCACCTACCTCCAGCCCCACCTCGCCAACTCGTACCAGTTGTGCTCTCTGGTCTTCCTCTTGGGTGAGTCAAAGCTTTGAGACGGGGACAGCTGATACTGAATGATCCACTCGTAGGTGTTCAGGCGTACATTGCGGGCATTCGGTCCCGCAACGATGGGCACACCGTCTCGTTTTTGACTGCCTACGGTGGCGCAACGTTCTACCCGACTTGGCTGGGCGGCTGGTTTGCGGTAAGTACCACAATACGCAGGATTATAGCTCTATGGGCTCATTTCCTACCAAAAGATGTGGAGCCTCGTCGTCTCGCGGGCACTCCTCGTCACAGACCTGGGCGGTCGCACCGGCGTTCTTTCTGCGCCGCTCTTCTTGAATTTGCACTTCGTCATTATACCGGTCTGCACCCTGGCGACTATCGCATCCCTCAGCGGAATTCTTTACCGCTCGTACCAGCAACTCAGCCGTAATCTTGCCACCGTGCTCGCCGTCGTCGCGGATGGCGAGGGCAACTGGAATTCCTTGATCTCCCAGGAGATTACACTCGCGGAAGTGCTGAACAGCGTCACACCACCACTTCAGAAGTTTTTCACGACCGTCGATGACCTTCAGGGATGGTTCAGAGCTACCTTTATCGGCTGGGTCATTGCCACCGTCTATCTGTACTCTGTGGGTGCCATTCGTGCGACCATATTACAGCACCCGAAACTGATTTGCGCTCAGATCATCGCGGTCGTTGCTTTCCTGCACATTCAAAATTTGAGAGAAACCCTTCTCACACCGTTCCTCGAGGAGACTCAACAGCACGCGCGCCACCGCCAGCTGAAGTCCTCCCTTGCTCAACTCGGCCTCGCAGTCTTCTGCATCGTTGGGGTCGGAGGTGAGAGCACTAATTACGCTGTTGCTCTTTCGACTTCCAGTGACAAACAGCGTGCAGTGTGCTACATCGGTTTGTCGGGCTGGCTGGGCTTTGCGTCAAGCGGTCTCTCCGCACCCGCGAGTATCCTACGCAGCCAAACGCTTATGGGCTTGTAGGTCTCTTCTTAGCCTACAGTAGAGTTTAGGCTCATCCTTCGAGCTCTCAGGTGGGTGTTTGCGTGTTTCGGTGGGGCCGCCTGCGGCACCTTCCTGTTTCAGCCCCTCACGCAGGCGACGGGAGGACAGAAGAGCACCGTTCGCACGACATCCAGCGGCTCCCGATTCAGCAGCAGAGTCAAGCGGTTCGTATTCTCCCGGCAACGCAGCGACTTTCACCTCGACGTCACAACTGTCAGCGGCTCCGAGGCGGGCACGCCAGTCAGTCCGGCGCGGTTCGACTTGGCCCTCACGTCGGACTACCGAGGGATAACAGAGAAGGACTCGCCAAGAACCGGACTCCCCGGAGACTCGGAGGCGGAAGACTTTGAGATGGCGAAGATGGCGGCTGGTGTGCGGCGTTGTGATTGAAGGAGCCTCCAGGAGTACTTCACTCCGGATTGAGCTGCAAACGAAGCACGCATAAACATAAGTACCGCAACTGGATCCGTTCAGTGGCCTACACGGCCCGCTTTCCTCCCCTTGCGCGTCTTCCTGCGCTTCGAATCACCCTGACCATCGGCCTGGCCGTCCAACGCGGCTCCGGATGCACCCTCGCCCTCGCCCTCGTCCTCATCGTCATCACTCTCTTCTGGCTTCACGTGCGATGACTCCGCGGTGATGGGAGCCTCGTCAAACGCGTGAGCGACGAGTTGGCGCGCGTGGTCGAGGAAGGCGACCGAGGACGCGCTGCCGCCCGTCTTGTACGCCTCGATCGACTGCCGGAGAAGCGCCTCCCAGGCAGACGAAGGTGACGGAAGGACAGCGAATGGCGAAGGGTGCGGGGCTGGGGCGGAGAGGCGGAAGGGGACGGATGACGGAGCGGACAGCGAGACCGGGCTAGGAGGCGGTGGGGGCAGCTGGGGCTGCGCTAGGTGTGCGGGAAGGCCGTTCGCTGGGTGGTTGCCCAGGGCGGTGCCAGGCGGGAAGGGAAGCGGGGCTCGGCCGAAGATGCGAAGGAACTTGGCGATCAGTGGCGAGAAGTCGGGCACGAACGAGAGCGGGTTGATGAACGGTGGCGGCGTCTGGAGGCTGCACAGCGAGATTCGATTGAATGAACAGCCCAAGCTCAAGTGAGGGTCGAGAGACAGCGTACAAGGGCAGGCCGAGCTTGATGCGGTCGTAGAACGCCATCACCGTCGGGTGCGCCATGACGAGGTTTGCGCGGAAGCCTTCGACCTTCATACCTGCGGGGGTTCGACATCGCGAGAGAGCGACGTACGCCTGGCCCTTCTCAAACGTCCCGTTCAGGCGGACACCGACGGCGTCGAGGGACTGTCCTTGACCTGCGAAGGGGGACGTGAGCGATCATGTCGTTGGATCACTCGAGGGAGAGCTCCCCACTTTTGTGGCTGTCGATTCAACGAGGTACGTCAGAGAGAGATACTCGAACGGTTTGAGAGTAGAGTGGCTCACATGGTGAGCGCCCACGCGAGCTGGAGGGGAAGCTGCGTCCGCGCGACCGTGTTGTCCTTGTCGACATCGATGACCCACTGCAGATGCAGGTAAGCTGCTGAACGTTCAAGCTTGGGTCCAGATAGCGTACGCAGAACGGGTGGACCGTTTCTGCGAAGCCGAGAGTCGGTCAGCCGTGGACACAGACCGATGGAGGAAAGATCACGCACTCGTTGCCCCACACGCCCAGAACACGACGGGCAGCATGTCGTCGCCCTGCTTCTCGACCCACTCGTCGGCGGCCTTCGCGCGCCACTCCTCGCCGCCAAAGCCAGCACCGGCGGCGCCCTTCCGCCGCGCCGGTCCTGGCATCGCGGCCTCCTGCTGGCGCGCCTCGCCCGCGCGGATCCAGTCGACGATGACGCCGCGGGAGCCGTTGACGAGGCCCGCTTCGGGGTCGAGGTTCGTCAGGAGCAGGACTTGGGCGCCGAGCTTGAGGTGCAGCTTTGGCTGGCCGGGGACGTCCTTCAGCTGTGCGAAGCGAGGGGTCAGCAGTTGGGCGAGAGGCAGGGGATGGGAAGCTGCTCACGCGCTCGCGCATGGCGCTCTCTCCGCGAGGCCCCCGCGAGTCGTCCGCCGCCTCAAAGTTGAGCGCCTTGCCCTCGAGCTTCTTGAACTCGGATTCGTTCTCCTTGTCGACCGACGCGCGGAGAGGGTACAGGTTGGTGGGCTTCAGATAGCGAGCGATCAGCAGTGTGACTCCATGATGATTCAGAGGGCGGCAGACCTTGATCGAGCCAGACGCATTCAGCGCCGTGCCGCACGTCGCGAGGAGGTCGATGCACGGCTGGTCGCAGATACCGCGCCGGAACTTCTCGAGCATATCGATGAAGCCAGGATCAGACTGACGGAAGACCTGGAGTGCGAAGGGTCAGTCACCGTCTGGAATCCTGCTCTGCGCAAAGTCATTGCGGACCTTGGTGAGCTCCATGACCTGGAAGTCGCACTCGGCCCTGTCGACGCCATCAGTACAGGCAAGATAAGTAGGCACGAAAGGAAAGGAAGCGCACCAGGTCTCCGTCTCAAAGGCAAAGCGGTAGTTGCGCTGCTCGAGCTGGCAGCCCTTGGTCACGTCGCCGTTGCGCTGCGAGTCGACGCACTTGCGGATCTCGGGCAGCTCGACGCCCGCTGGGGCGTCTTCGTAGTGTAGTGTTGACTTCTCGAGCTTGATCCGGTTGTAGGTCTCGTGGCCTGCTGGGATAAAAGAGTCAGTGGCGGCGCTGGAGCGAAGGTGCGCGACTTGCCGCAGCGAGGGCAGAGGGGGTGTTTCTCGGGTACGGGAGGGAGCTGGAAGAAATCGCCAGAGACAATGATCTGGATGCCGCCTGATTCGGGCAAGAGCCGCCGTGAGTTGTGGGAGGCGTCGGCGAGGGAGTGGACCGACCGAAGGGCCTCGCGTTCTGTCGAATGAGCTTTCCGAGCAGATTGAGCTTCGTGAAAAGCCCTGGATCGATCATGGATATCTCATCGACTGAGTGCAGGAGTGGGATCAGCACGAGTCGCGCTTGAAGCGACCGCACGAGCTCACTGATGAGGACCTGGGTCTCGGTCCAGTTGACTCGCTTGTCCTTCTTGTTCATGATCTTGTCGTAGAGCGTCATCACAGACTCCTTGCCGAGCCCGATCCCGGCCCACGAGTGCAGCGTCGTGCCGTTGACCTGGAGCGCGGCGATCCCTGTGGTCGCACAGATTTGGTACGGCCGCTTGACAAAGTTGAGGAGTCGCTGGATCCTAGTTGAAGAAAGCCTGATCAGATGTGGCCTAGGGGTTGAGGCTGGAAGGAAGGTACTCTGAGAGCAGGAACGACTTTCCGACTCCTGCGAAGCCGAGGACGGGTGAGCTTTCCGCCTGCAACCTCGGAGACGATGACAGGAACGCACCAGCCGATCCGGTAAAAAACACTTTCTTGCCCTGCCTGACCTCTTCCAGCACCTTGAGTTGCTCCTCCGAGCAAAGCGGGTTCGGCTCCCAGACCTCGGGCGGTGCGGGTGCCGACTCGAAGCCCATCGCGCCGAGAGGGCCGGGCGCAGGCGTCGGGGGCGGAGCGTCGCCACCTCGGCCGGTACCGAACCGCGTCATTCCGGTCGAGGCTTCTGACTTGATGGTGAACCCGAACGCTCCGAGGTGCTTGGCTGCGAGCGCGCGCCGCTTCTCCTCGCGCTCCTTCTTGAGCGACTCGGTCAGCGCCGACGCGGAAGCCGTCACTTTCGCAAGCTTGGTCGCTTCGAGCTGTGCGGAGGCCAGGCCAGCAGTCAGCGGTGCGCGGTGCCGCAGGCCGAGGAGACTCACGCGTTTCAGTGCGGCTGCCTTGAGCGCGGCCTGTTCCTCTGGCGTTCTCCGTTTCGGTGCAGACGAGCTCGGGAGAGTCGGCTTGACGGGCGACGACGACGAGAGGTCGAGGACTTCTGGCTTCGGCGCCGACGCGGGGCACACGATGTCGTCTTCGTGCTTGACTCCCGCCTTGACCGCGGGGTCGTCTTGCATGATCGAGTCTCGGCTTTCTTCTTTCTTGATCGGCGTCGGTGCGAGCGAGACGGACGCGAGCGCCGTGTTGGGCGGCGGGAGCGAGCTGGCGGGGCCCGGCCCTTGTTGGTCGCCTTCGGTGGCGGCAGCAGACGCGATCGACTCCTGCGACTCGTCGTCGACGTTCATCTCGCACGACTCGATCGCGTCCTCCGGCAGCAGCGGGTCCGCGGGCGGGGGCGAGGACGGCGACCCGGTCGAGGTCGCGTCGAAGGGGTGGAAGCGCGCGCCGAGGGCGGACAGAGACGACGTCGGCTGCAGAGTTGGCGACGACGAGAGGTCACCTCTATCGATGCTGGGCTCTCTCTTTGCACGCTTCCGCACCGGTCGAGCCATTCGCGCGGGTAGGAATACAGTAGTGGCGAGAGCAGAGCACGTGAGCCGCTCTTCGCGAGGGGCAACGCGCGTGCTTTCCTTCTTTTCGCCAACACTTGCGCCAGCTTCACGCCCCCAAAGAAAGAAAGACGGTGTGAAACCACCAGTTCAATAAGTCCCAATGCCCAGGAGCACATCTGCTCACGCGCCACCACGCGGGAGACACAACCCTCGCAGGGGCGGTAGACTCCACCCCTAACAAACTCGTTTCACCGTTCGTCAATCGTACCAGCTTCGAGCATCTCCCTCTTCTTCTTCTGCCGCTTTGCTGCGGCGCTGGGACGCGGCCGGAGTCCCTGCGCGAGGTGGACGTTGTCACGAACGAACAGCGGATGCGACCAAGCTTGGTACTCTCTCGGTGGGCGTGCATCCGGAGACTTATAGTCGATGAGAGCCATCATATCATCCGATGGAGCTCGCTTGAAGCCATAAACCTGGCGAGCGGGAAGGTCAGGATCAAGCATCGGGACGGTGCGAAGTGAGTCGCGAGACACGCACGTTGAGCTGACCTGAGTGTTATCCGTTCTCAGTAGGAGAATTACGTATTTTCACTCAGAGGGACATACGTACGCGAAAACGAGGACAGATTGGCGTGACCGAACCACAGTGGGAGCAGCTCCGCCTCCCACCGAGGGGATGCGGAGGCGAAAATCATGTATGTGCCGCTGAAGCTTTCACGGGAGCACATCTCGAGTCAATGCGTACATGCGGTGGGGGTGATGCCTCAACTCACTCCCAGGTAACAACATCCGAGGGGCCGGCGCTCATGAGCCCGCGAAGCTTCGCCACGAACGGAAGGCAGCCATAGGTATCAGGGAGGTTGTAGTGTGTTGTGGGTGATCGCGGAAGTGCGAGAGTTTGAAGAGGCTATTCCATGATTGTGTCAGCTGCGCCAGTCCTCCTCGGCTCCGGCCGCCCACTGCCGAGTGCCACCGTTTGAACTCACCGTTGGCGACGTGGGTGAGGGGGAGGAAGCATCGGGAGATCCGCTGTTAATATCGCAGTAATTGAACAGCTCCGTGTTGAAGGGGTAGAGTTGTTCGACGTCCAGGTGCACCGGTTGATGTGGCGCTGGCGGCGCTGCATCCCAAGGTTCTGAGGACCCTGCCAGCCATTCCGACTCTGGGATCCTGTGTTCGGGATAGTGCGGCACATGATGATAAAGAGCTGTAGGATCTGTAAAGCCGTGGAAATGCGAAAGAGGATGGTAGGCGTTTGAGAACTCTGTGGGTGCGGTGGCGTTGCTTCGCGAGGGCGGGAGGCGATAAGGGTTGTACTCGGCGTCTGCCGAGTAGGCTGGCCAAGTCCTTCGACGATCACCGTGGGTCATCAGCTTCAGGATGTTCTTGTAATGTGCGTGAGGGAGACCCGGCGGGGATGCAAGGTGCAAGCGTGCACGCGCTGACTTAACCGCGGACTTCGCGCAGCCCAGCCTCCGTGTCGCACCATCTGTGTCGGGGAGCCCCCGAGATAGCCGGTGCCTCTTCTTCCAACCGCTCAACGATTCCCTGCTACACACGAAAGGTGTGGCGTGCAGCACACAGTGTTGCGCCGCAGCTTGAGGCTTCGACCTCCCCGGATGTGTTTCGCCTTCCGTCAGAAAGTCCACAGTGGAGATCGAAATTCGAGACAGCTGACAACACTCCAACCCTGAATTCTACTGCACCGCCCAGTCCGGCGTCGCTGCGTTGCCTCCCCAGTCGACGAGCATGCCATTGTCGAGCAGCCCAAACGCGTCGAGGCTCTCGAAGTACGGTTCGCCGTTCTGCAGGGGAGCGTGGTATGGCGTCGAGATGTCGTCGAGGAGGATGCGCATCGCCTCGCCCGGCGCCGTTCCGTTCGAGTCCGCGGTCGTCGTCGACGTCGGTCGCGGCGGGCGCGTGGTACCCGAGAGCGCGTCGAGCCAGCTCTCGACCGACGGGCCGAGTGGTACCGGAGGCGCGCTGAGCTCGACGTTCACGGGGATCGTCATGTGCGCGTTGGACGGCATAACGACGGTCGGCTCCGGAGTAGCGTTGTGGGGCGTGTCGGCGCCGAGGCCCGCCTCGAGGATCATCTCGATGAGCTCGCCGTGCTTGTAAGCCGGGTGCTCTGGCTGAGGCGAGATCCCCTTGAGAAATTGCGAGCCGAGGAGGAGGAGTCGAGGGAGCTTCAGGCCTGGCGCGAGGCCCTGTGGGACGTCGAGGTCGGCTCCGGCCTCGTATTCTTGACGGAGACACTGAAGGTCACACCCAATTAGACCCTGTAGAGTCACATTCAGTAAAGAATCTAATTGGGACACCGAAGCAGGGCTCACGGCGCTGGCCATCTTGACGAGGAGGAGCAGTGCATAGACCTGTCGAAGGGCATTAGCTGCGGCAAGGTTTTGAAAGCAAGCACGACGGCTCACAAATGCGACACAAGTCACCGTGTCCAGTCCTGTAGTGTAGTCGTGCACGACCCTGAGGTCGATCGTCAACGGTTCCCCTGCGCGCGAGAGGTTGCGTGTGAGCAGCCGAGCAGCTTCTCCAGAGACTAAACATACGGTAAGCCTGGTGCGGAGACCCTGGCCACATGCCCGCCCGGATGCTGCTTCCTCCCTGCGTCGCCTCGACGCTGACGGAGAAGATCATCTTCTGGCACGCGTCGGCGGCGCGTTGCAGCGCGCTCCAGTCGCCCGTGCTCAGGACCGGGCGGCCACTCCCGCCCTCGTCGAGGCTCTTCTTGCGCTCGTTCGCCCACCGCGTGAAGACGGTCGACATAGTTGATAGCGTGACGAACTGGAACGTCGTGAGCGCCGTGTACGCGAGCGAGTCGCCGTTGCGCTGCGCATGCTCGAGCACGGACGGCCAGTACTGCTCCCAGCGGTCAAAGTCGTCTGCCATGCGCGAGAGGTTCGAGAGCCGGATCTTGGACGTCGAGAGCGCGTCGACTGGGGTGCGGGAGATGGCGTAGCCCTCGAGCGTCGCGGCCCGGCGCGGGTCGGTCGGCAGACACTTGGCTTCGGCGAAGTGGCGGGTAGTGTGCAGCGCGGACGTCGGGTCGGTTTGGCAGGGACGGCCGCTCTGGAGACTTCCATGGACTATTCCATCGCTCTGGTCAGCAATGCCGAAAGCTTGATTTCGAAAAAAAAAAAAAGACCCACTGTCGCTGATGCAGAGCCAGTACCAAACTCGAAGCGAGGTCGTCGCATCCAGCGGAACCGGTCCTGGACTGGCAACAGCACTGAGGTATGCTTGTGGCAAGCTCGGGAGTCCCAAGAACGACGCCGTTCGGTGCATCAGGCCGTGAATCACTGTCGACGGATGTCAGCTCCAGCTCAGCACGCGAGAGGCACGCGCAACTGACTCATGGACGAGAACGGGTTGACTTTAGACGCGTGGACAATTTTTCCGAGGTCATATATACCTGTGGCCGGAGGGTCAGGGGATGTTGGACGAGCAGAAGGGGTTGCACTTACCTCGTGCGTAAAAGGTCACGTGCTGGACGGGTTTGTAGTGGATCAGGAGGATGAGCGCGATGACGAACTCGAGATTGAGCTCGTTGGCAGTCGGGGAGAGAACCGATGCGCCGAGGAGGAGCTTGACGACCTCGGTCAATCCACGGTAGACCTCGTTAGCTCGATCCGTCTTGGAGGTGTTGTAATCTGCGGCGGGCGCATTGTCAGAGCCGTGAACCTCGCGAGATACGGTATCGCACGAACAGTTCGTGACCAAAAGTATGACAGAAAAGAGGAACGGAGACTTTGCTCGCAGGACGAGCGGTCGGCGGTCTCCTTGCCGGGCCAAGGTGTCTGTCCAGGGCTGGATCCGCTCGATGAAGCTGCCAGCTCAAAGCATCAGCTGCGATTCACCAGCCAGAAGCAGACGCGACGCACAAGTTGAACGCCAACTCGACCTCTGATACAGTGACGAGGCCCCGCAGGAGGGCATCGCACGGGTTGGCCACCTTCCTCGCACCCGCCTGGTCCAAGAGGCTCATCTCGCCCGCGCGCGCCTCGATCCGGCTCATTTCCTCTACGACCATCTGGACGGGGTTGGAGCCGTCCCCAAGGTCAAGCGCCGAGTCGGGGCTGAACTGGTCGGAGTCGGACGCTTGGTGGAGCGGCGACGCCGAAGCTGGGCTTTCGGGCCGCACGGCGCGGGTGCTGCCCGGCATCTCGGGACCCATCCGCGACTCGATGAGCTGCAGGCGCTCGTTGATGGTGCGCAGGCTGGAAAGAGGGCGCGGGGGCCGGTTAGCGCTGCGCGGTGGGCCCGAGTTGCGGGGACGCACGAAGCTGCCATCGACATCATCGCGGCCGCCATGCTCGGCGTCGGCGTCGGGTCGAGCGACGGCGGGGCGATGAAGACGGGGCTCACGGGCGGCTGGGAGCCCGACCCGGACGCGTGGCGGTGGACTGCCGTCGACGGCGGCGCCCCTCCCTCGTAGGCGCATTCGATCCCATCTGCGCGCTCCGGAATCAGCTCCGCGGCCTCCAACTCGTCCTTTCATAATGAAAAGACATTTCCCCGAGCTACGCCTTACAGATCTCACATCGGCGACACGGGTAGCGCGTAGCGCCGTCGCAGCGTTGCTTTCGGGTCAGAGACGTGAGCAATTTGCCTCCCCAGCGCGTCGACCGACACAAAGGACGACAAAAGGGCGCACCTTGACAGACCTGCATGCCTCGCAGCTGTTCCGGGCCTTGCCTGGACGCTTCTTGCCACTCGCCGGCTCCATCATGTTATTGGTCGGCACGCGGGCCGCGTCAGGCGTAGAGACTGACTCAGCCAAGTACTCAGAGGTGCGTGGAGTAGGTGTCGAAGGCGCTGGGCGCAACGGCGTCCGTCGGGGGGAAGGGAAGGTGGGCGTCCGGAGGCAAGAGTGTTCCCCGCGAGTCGTTCCGCATGCATTGGGATTTGAGGACCGAGCTCTGCGCTGCTCTGCGGCGACTTGACGAATCGTCAAAGTCGCCAAACCTTCTTTGAGCAGCTTCAAGCCGTCTGGTCCACGATTGCATGCTGCCACACTTCCCCGCCGGATACTCCGTCCTCGTCCGCTCCACTCCGAGTCGACGTCGAGATCGGCCGCGGGACTGCCCCACACCACGTGCGAAGCGGTCCTCCAAAGGGTTCAACCCACTTTGCCATGCTCAAAAGTCTACACATGATCCGCCCACGACCACCTGTTCGTCACGAAGTCTAGGTCTGGACGAAGACGCATGCTCCCGCCTCGGGCTTCGTCGCGAAGCACGCGTCGTCGAGCTCCGCCGGGGTGAGGTTCGGGAAGCGCTTGGCGTAGTAGCCCTCCTGGAGTGCTTTGATGAAATCGGGCACCTTGGGCTCGGGTACCAGCGATACGGTCGCGCCTCCCCAGCCGGCGCCTGCGAGGTCGCGAACGGTGGCAAGGTCAGCTTGGAACTCCTGGGCACGGCAGTTCAAGCTCCAAAAAGATAATTCGTAATGAAAGAAGATGTAGAAAGAGACGTACCTGTGACCCGACTGCCCAACGCGCCGTTCGCGAGCGCGAGCGCGACCATCTCGTCAATCTCGGGGCAGCTGCACTCGTAGTCGTCCCGGCAGCTTGCCTGCGACTCGTTCATCAACATTCCGAGGGCCTTGAGGAGATCCTCGGACCCGTCCTCGGCGGCTTGGATGAGATCCTTGAAATGGTAGACGCGCGCCGCCTCCGAAAGCTGCACCGCGAAACCAGTCAGCGCTACGCCCAAAGTCCCCAAGCAAGCTCAAAAAGCTTACGACATGCCTCGCCCTCTTCCACAGCTTGAGCTTGCCTCCGACGGGCTCGACCTCCTGGTCGCCGACGACCTCCGCCTCGATCGCCGCGCGGTCCTCGTTGAGCTTCGCACAGATGTCGTCCCAGCCCTCGCCGGCCTCCATTCCCGGTCCACCGAGCGCAGCGCCAGCGGCACCGAGCAGCACCTTGAGCTCGTGCATCGTCTTCTCGTCCCCAGGCGCGAGCGGGCTGCTCGGCAACGCGGGCACGGTTGGGAGGACGCCGGCCGTGTGCGCGGGCAGGTCGCCCTCGATGTGCTGCGGACCGGGCGTCGGCGCGAGAGTTGTGAAGTACTTGTCGAGGACGGTCTTGTACGTGAGCTGGACCTCGCCGCGCGGGGGGAGCGGGACGTTGAGGTGCCGCGCGAGGAGGCGGGCGCCGAGGCGGGTCTCGACGACGCGGAGATTGTAGTTGAATTTGGCCGTGTCCTTCTTGGACGAAGTGATGAGCGTGTTGGCGATCACGAACGAGAGCGCCGGGGTGGTGTGCGGGAGGGGAATGGGCGTCGCGAGGAGCGACGGGACGAACTCGCTGATCCGGGGAGGTGCTTGTCAGCTGGAGTGGTCCGGAACTGAAAGAAAGGCGTCACACACATGTGCAAAAGGTTCAGAGGCTGAGAGAAGACGCTGGCGGATTGGTCCATCCCGCCAGAGTTGACGCCGACGAGGCGCTCTATGCGGACATCAGCTCCGAGGTAGTGGGGAAGTGGGGCAGAGCAGGGCGAGCTCACCACTCTCAATCGCAACGTTCGTGACCTCCCTTCTGCCGACCTTGTCGGCTCCGTCCCTGCGCCCCGCGAGCTCGAGAATAGTCACGACGGAGGCAGTCGTGATCGCAGCGGACGACGAGAGGCCCGAGCCTTGCGGCACGGAGCCCGTGACCATCACAAAAACGTGTGCTGGGGGAGCAGGCGCCTTGGTCGTCGCCGGGTGCGCGTGGAGGTACTCGAGCATGCCCTGTGCGCAAAGTTGTGAGCTCGCGCGTGACGTCGTTCGGCCTGCGCTGGACGCGCCTTGCTGCCGGCGATGAAGTAGTTCGACCAATGATGCTGCTGTTTGATTGGAAGGTCCTTGCCGTCGCCGTTGAGGTCAACGTCGAGCTCGCATGGGGTGAACGCGGGGTCGAGGTTGCGGAGGTGGATCGTCGTGCGTCCTGGCGCGGGTGGAGGGAGAGCATCCGACGCAGCGGGCACGGCGAAGGCGACGAGCACGTCCCGCTCGATGGCGGCTGGGAAGACGCTGAAGCCGCAATAATCAATGTGCTGCCGACCGCGTGGTGGGTGAGCAAGGGCGCATCGATGGGGCACGAAATGGGGAAGGAGTGGGGCTCACCTCGCCAATGACGTTCACGCGACCGGGGGCGCGAGAGACCTTCTGCTGTGGCACGCCAAACTGCTTCTGGAACGCGACCGCGAACGAGTCCCACCGCTGGCCCTGCTGGAGCAGCGAGGCGGGCGTGTAGACCTTGTCGAGCGCGGTGCGGAGCGGAATGGGCTCGAAAGGCACTGCACAGCCGTGGTGAGCTGCGTGAGCTCAGGCTGAGGCTGTTGCACTTACTTGCGGGTGACGAGAAAGTGCAAAAGAGACAGCAGGCGAGAGGAAGCTGGACGACCCAGCTCGGCCTGAGCCGAGAACTGCGGAAGTGCCCCCGCGCCCCCGCACAAACTCGTCGCCGCGAGCACCGGCGAACACGGGCTCTGAGCCGATCGCGCCTCTTCGCTTCCTGCAACCGCCGACCTCGATTTTCATACCACTTCCCAGCCCCTCCACTCGTACCGGTACAGCCGAGTGACTGCCTGCCGAAATGGCGACTGCGAAAGCGCCGCCCAGCGCGCTCAACACGCTCCTGCACGGCACCGGCCACGAGACGCACCGCGACTTTGGCTCATCGCCGCCCTCGTCGTCATCGTCCTCGGCCGCTCCCGCCTTCCGATCGTACTGGCCGAGAGCGGCAGGCGGCTCGGACGACGACTTTGGCCGGTTCGCCTCGCCGTCCCCACCCACGCTGCCGCCCTCCATCATAACCCCAATACGAACCCCTGGGGAGATCCACAAACCTCGAATCCATTATAAGTCGGCCAGGGATCCTGCTCTCTGGCGCCTCGAGCACGCGAACGAGACGGAGCAGCGAACCTCGGCGGCTCGCGACGGCGCGGACGTGCTCGCGCTGCTCGGCCCGTCGGCACAGACGTCGCTCGCGGACGAGGTGCACGGCGACTGGGCGGCCGAGCTCGCCTCGTCGCAGGCGCAGCCGTGGCGCGTCGACCAGGAGACGCGGGTCCCGCGAGACCCGCCAGCCGACGTCAAGGGCAAGGGCCGTGCAGGGTCGTCGTCGCCGACTTCGGCCGAGCTGCTGTCGTCCATCTCGTCGCTCGACCTGCAGTCGATGCAGTACCTCAAGACGCTCCTCGCCGGCAGCCCCGAGGAGAGCGTGCGCAACTACCTCGACCGCGGCTCGTACGCCGACGACGTCTACGGCATCCCGCACGAGGTCCGCGATCTGCTCGAGAAGGCGCAGGGCGGGGACCAGAGCCGGGAGGAGGGCCGCTTCAAGGCCGTCAAGCGCCTCCAGATGGTCATGAAGCACCTCTGGGGCGACGCCGATGAGGCGCAAGCAAGCGACCAGCCGGCCGTCGCTCTCGAGCAGCCACGGACGACGCTTGACGCTACACCCCGCGTGCCTCGAGAGATGGGCAGCGCCGACTGGGCCCGCGAGCTCGAGGAGGAGACGTCGCGGGTAGTGCCGGCGCCAACGCCCGCGACGGCGACGCACGACCAGGGCCGGACGCAGGACGTCCCCGTCTTTGGATCGGAGGGCTACCAGCCACTCTCTGGTGTCCGGGCGGCGTACCAGAACTCCCTCGCTGCCGCCGCGCTGGCCAACTATCCGCGATTCCCCAATCTCGGCGAGCAGCGCACGACGGACCACCTCAAATCGCCGGCACTCGGAGCGGACACTCGCGAGTTTGCCTACCAGGCCGCACAGCCGAGGGTCTCCGACGACCACTTCTCGCACTTCCGCGCCACGGGCGCCGGGGATGCCCTCGCCGATCCGAGGCAGACTCGCGATGGCGAGGGAGACGATCAGCACGGGCCCAAGTTGCCCCCGTTCCAGGACTTTCTGAAGACGAGAGTCGCCGCCATGGGTGGCTCTCCGGGACTGTGAATACACTACCTGCATCTGTGCCGCATGTATGCATGCATTCGGGAGACATTGCGAAACGGTGGGGAAAAGCTGGTGGCGTCCTCTCGCGGACGTCGTTTAAAGGGTTTTTGCAGGCCCGCAACCGAGATGAGAGGACGAGGCCGCTGTGCTGTTGTTCTTTGAATTCATATCACAGGAAGAGGCCGTGTCCTCTGGCTATCGAGCAACGCTTACATCGCCCGCTTCGCCGGTCCGTCAGCAAGAGGAAAGGCTTCCCACCAGTTAAAAACGCCAGACGAGAAAAATTCGAACCAGAGTTTCCATTCGGTAGCAACCACAAGGAACGAAATCTGTACGCACGCTCATTGCCGCTGAACTGAACAAGTCGCCGCCGCGCAGCTTGGCTCCCTCGTCCACCTCGCCCCCGCACAACAGCTCGAGAAGCGGAATGGAGTCCCCTCTGCGATGTAACAGCCTGGCCTGTCGCAAGCCGCTTCTGACGTCTGCCATCGTGACGAACTGGTGCGTCCTGT
>ERZ1463038.336-NODE-336-length-15779-cov-47.693589_pt1 | contig 15779 bp, 13 predicted proteins | sample MGYA00564479_ERZ1463038 | MGnify/ENA primary metagenome ERZ1463038 (study PRJEB39244, sample SAMEA3635134) | Helicobacter pylori | study: EMG produced TPA metagenomics assembly of PRJEB11511 data set (Assembly of a 5300-year-old Helicobacter pylori...
GGCAAACGCTTTTTCAGCAGCATCGAGGGTCAGTTGCAGTTCAGTGTCGCCGTGGGCGATGGAGGTGAAGCCGGCCTCGAATGCGCTCGGTGCCAGGTATACACCGCCTTCGAGCATCAGGTGGAAGAAGCGCTTGAAGCGCTCGGCATCGCTGGTCATCACGTCCTTGAAGGTGACGATGTCGTCAGCACCGCTGAAGTACAGGCCAAACATGCCGCCCGCCTGAGTGGTCACGAACGGAATGCCTGCAGCGTCGGCGCGTTGTTGCAGGCCATCGAGCAGGCGGCTGGTGAAGCTGCTGAGTTCGTCATGGAAGCCTGGACGGCTGATCAGGCGCAAAGTCGCCAGACCTGCAGCCATGGCCAGCGGGTTGCCTGACAGAGTGCCCGCCTGATAGACCGGGCCCAGCGGCGCGATGTGCGACATGATTTCGCGTTTGCCGCCAAAACAGCCGACCGGCATACCGCCACCGATGATCTTGCCGAAGGTGCTCAGGTCCGGCTTCACGCCGTAAAACGCTTGCGCGCCGCCCAGTGCAACACGGAACCCGGTCATCACTTCGTCGAAAATCAGGACCACGCCATGTTTGTCGCAGAGCCTGCGCAAGCCTTCGAGGAAACCCGGCGCTGGCGGTACGCAGTTCATGTTGCCGGCGACCGGCTCGACGATGATGCACGCCACTTCCTGGCCGACTTCGTTGAGCAGTTGCTCGACTGCGTCGATATCGTTGAAGGGGGCGGTCAGCGTGTGTTTGGCGAACGCAGCGGGGACGCCCGCCGAGCTTGGAACGCCTTGGGTCAGCGCGCCGGAGCCGGCCTTGACCAGCAGGCTGTCGGAGTGACCGTGGTAACAGCCTTCAAATTTGATGATGCTGTCGCGGCCAGTGAAACCTCGGGCCAGACGAATCGCGCTCATGGTCGCTTCGGTGCCGGAGCTGACCATGCGCACCATTTCCATCGACGGCACGATGGCGCAGACCAGATCGGCCATCTCGGTTTCCATGGCCGTTGGGGCACCGTAGGACAAGCCGTGTTCCAGTTGCTTGCGCACGGCATCAAGCACGTCCGGGTGGCTGTGGCCGAGAATCATCGGGCCCCAGGAGCCGACGTAATCTACATAACGCTTATCGTCTTCGTCGGTCACGTAGGCGCCGACAGCGTGCTTGAAGAACAACGGCGTGCCGCCCACGCTTTTGAAGGCACGAACCGGCGAGTTGACACCGCCAGGGATGTGTTTTTGGGCGTTGGCGAACAGGATTTCAGAACGGGACATGGTCGGGTCTCTATTTGAATCGGAAAAAGGTCTGAATCGGCGTCAGGCGGTTTTGAACAAAGCGTTGAATGCGCGGGCGCGTCGGGTGACTTCCTGGGTGTTGTCCGCGCCGAACAGGCCGTGGACCACCGCCAGCAGGTCGGCACCGTGGGCCACCAGTGGCGCGGCATTCTCCAGGGTGATTCCGCCAATGACCGCAATCGGCAGATGGAGGCGGGCGCGAGCCTGGTCCAGCAGATCAAGGGTTGCAGTGGGCGCGCCGGGTTTGGTGTTGGAATTGAAGAAACGCCCGAACGCGACGTAGCTGGCGCCGTCGGCTTTGGCTTTTTCAGCCAGCTCCAGTTGGCCATGGCAGGTCGCGCCGATGATCGCTTTGTGCCGTAACAGGGCACGTGCAACCGGCATCGAGCCGTCAGTCTGGCCCAAATGCACGCCGACGCCGAGGCGCGCAGCCAGCTCGGCATCATCGTTGATGATGAGTTTGGTGTTGTAGCGCTCGCACAGCCTGAGCAGGGTGTCGGCTTCGCGCAAACGACGGGTTTCGTCGGTGCTTTTGTCGCGGTACTGCAACAGAGTGACGCCGCCCTCAAGGGCGGCCTCGACGTAAGACAGGAACTTGCCAGCCAGCAGTTGGCTGTCGGTAATGGCGTACAAGCCACGTAGTTTCATCGGTCAAACCTCATGGCGCGGCATTACAGGCAAACAGGGTCTTACGAGCAGAAATCAAGGGGCAGACGTCGCGGCACGTATTGGCCTTTGCCCAACTGCTCGGCATCGCGCAACGTACGCCAAGTATAGGTGAGCGCCGTTTGCACGGCGCTCACCAGATGTTCCCCCAATGCCAGGCGTCCGGCCAGTGCACTGGCCAATGTGCAGCCAGAACCGTGGTAGCTGCCGGGCAGGCGTTGGCAGGTGAACGTACGGGTTTCGCCGTTGCGGATGTACAGGCGGTTGTGGATAAGTTCTTCGTCACCGTGACCGCCAGTGATCAGCAGGTGCTGGCAAAAGGGCAGAAGCTTTTCCGCGCATTCATCGGCGGTGCCTTCGGGCAGTTCGGCAAGGATGCGCGCTTCAGGCAAGTTTGGGGTCGCGATGGTGGCCAGTGGCAGCAGTCGTTCGCGCATGGCGTAACCGACTTCGTCCTTGCCCAGACGACCGCCACCGCCGGCACGCAGCACCGGGTCGCAGACCAGGGGTAAATGCGGATGCGCCAGGAGCAGTTCGACAACGGTGTCGACCATCTCCAGCGAGCCGAGCATGCCCAGCTTGACGGCGGCCACGGTCGAGTCGTTGAGCACGGCGTTGGCTTGTGCCAACACCCACTCGCGGTCCAGGACCCGGAAATCGCTGACATTGACGGTGTCTTGCACGGTCAGGGCGGTGATTGCCGGTGCGGCATGGCAGCCTTGAGCGAGAAGGGCTTCGATATCTGCCTGCAGGCCGGCACCACCACTAGGATCGTGGCCGGAGAGACAGAGGACAACGGGGCGGGAGCTATAGGTATTCATGGTGCGCGAGCTTACCACCAAACTTTTTCCGGAGCCGCTAGCCGGTGTCGGATTTTTCATACAGCTGAACCGGACCGTCGCTTGTTTGAATGGCTCGAATACGTCGACGGTTGCGCGCGTATTCTCCTGAAAGGCCCGGAATAGAGCCTTTTGTTTAATTAAAAGAGTGGTGCCTCATGGTCATTCACCGCTATGCTCACGCCAGCCTCACCGAGGCAACAGTGCCTTCAGTTGCGGACGACTAAGCACATTTGCAAAAAACACCGTCTCACGCACAATGGACCGCGGGTATGAAGCCGTGCCTTGACGTGTTCAATACTAATAACAGGACCTGCAGGTTGACGGTGTCTCACAGGGAGAGGGGGCTTTGCGATCAGCCGGACAGGCCATGCTGGGGTTGTATGCGCTATTTGCTGATAATGCTGGTCGCCTGGGTGCCTCTTTTTGCCAGCGCCATCGAGTTTGACGAGGATACCGGTACCTTGCCTTTAGGGCGGGCGGTGCAGGTGTTCGAAGATGTAACGGGCGAGGCGACCATCGATGAGGTCAGCGCTCCGGCCACGGCTGCGCTCTTTCGTGGGCTGGATGCCGACACCCTCAATGCGGGCTATTCACGTTCGGCGTTCTGGCTGAAGCTGGACCTGCAGTTTCGCCCCAAACGTACAGACGTTCAGCGGGATTGGCTGCTGGAGCTGGCCTATCCACCCATGGACCACGTCGACCTCTTCACCGCCGACGCTTCCGGTCGCTTTCGGGTGGCTTGGCAGACTGGGGATATGCTGCCTTTCTCCAGTCGCCAGATTGAACAGAATAACTACCTCTTTGCACTCGACCTGCCGGCCAATCAAGTGCAGACGGTGTACCTGCGCCTGACCAGCCAAGGCTCGATCCAGGCGCCACTCGCCCTCTGGTCCAGCCACGCCTATATCGCAGCGCAACCTGCGCGCATCTATGTGTTGGGTCTGATTTACGGCATGTTGCTGGGGATGTTGGTCTACAACCTGTTCATCTACCTCAGCGTGCGCGACACCAGTTACCTGTACTACATCCTTTATATCGCCTCGTTCGGGCTGTATCAGATTTCGGTGAATGGCGCGGGCATCGAGTTCTTGTGGCCGAACAATCCGTGGTGGGCGAATGCGGCAACCCCGTTTCTGGTGGGCGCGTCGGTGTTATTCGCCAGTCAGTTCTCTCGGCACTTTTTACAGACGCCCGTCTGGGGCCGCTGGCTTGATCGCTTGCTCGTGTTGATGATAGCTTTTGCCTCGGTGGTCATGGTCCTGGCGGTGGCTACCGGCTACGGTTTGGCGCTGCGACTGGCAACGGCATTGGTGCTGCTGTTTACCCTGGTGATGGTCGCCACCGGCATCACTGCCTGGCTGCACGGGTTGCGTGTTGCGCGCTACTTCGTCATTGCCTGGTCGGTGTTTCTCACCGGAGGCCTGATCAATGCGTTCATGCTGCTCGGCTATTTGCCCAATAACTTCCTGACCATGTATTCCAGTCAGATCGGCTCGGTACTGGAAGTGGCGCTGCTGTCGCTAGCCTTGGCTGACCGAATCAACATGATGCGGGATCAACAGGCGCAGACCCTCTTTGAAGCGGGGCAAAGCCTTGAACGTTTGAATCAGCAGTTGGCCACCAGTAACCGGTTGAAGGACGAGTTTCTTGCCACGCTCACCCATGAGCTGCGTACGCCAATGAATGGGGTGATCGGTTCGTTGGAATTGATGCAAACGGTACCGATGGACAGCGAACTGACGTTCTATCAACAGACCGCTGCCGACTCTGCCCAAGACATGATGGGTATGATCAATGGGATTTTGACGTTGACTGAATTGCAGGCCGGCAGGCTTTGCGCGGTAAATAGCCCCTTCAGTTTGCGTCAATTGCTCTCCGGCGTGCATGGCCAGTACGCCAGCCTGGCAGAGGATAGGCACCTGGATTTCGCCATTGAACTGGATGAGCAGCTGCCTGATAACGTGCTCGGCGATGTCGGCAAATTGCAGCAATGCGTCGGGTGCCTGCTGGATAACGCGATAAAATTCACCAAGACTGGGGCGATCATGGTTCGGGTGACGGGTCAGTCTGACGATGTGGCAACCCTGAGCTTGTTGATTGAAGTGATCGACACCGGCATTGGTTTTCATCGGCTGGATGAGGCGACCTTGTATCAGACTTTTTTCCAAGTCGATGGCTCCATAACCCGCGAATACGGTGGCTTGGGTATTGGCCTGGCGATCTGCCGGCAATTGGTCGAGCGGATGGGCGGCCGTTTGAGTCATGAGTCCGAGCCGGGGCGGGGCAGCTGCTTCAGGCTCCGGGTTGAACTTCAGCGCGAAGTAGAGGCGCCGCAGTGCGGATCAGCAGTTATTCACGGCCAGTGGTGAGCAAGTTGAGATGAATTGCAGGGTGAAAGCGCCGGCATTTAGTCGGATATGTCACTTTTTATAGGGTTGTGTGCGTGATTCACTGAGTTTCATGGGCGTGTCCTTTGGCACGTCCGCGAAGACAGGAGCGCTCAGGAATGAACCTGCATCAGTTCGCCGAGACCCATGAGGTCACCAACCAGCCGCCTTCACTGGACGGCATCAATTTGTACCGCATCGACCTGCCCCTGCAAGAGTGGTCGCAGCGTTACGATGCCGGTTGGGCGCAGTCGAGGATCGACACCTACGGCGCGCTGGCCGGGGGGCCGCTGATGGCGGCCGGGTTCCTTGCCAATCAGAACAAGCCGGTGTTCGTCAGTCATGACCGCTACGGGCATCGCATCGATCTGGTGGAGTTTCATCCGGCTTATCACGAACTGATGCGCACGGCGGTCGAGCATGGATTGCCGTCTCTGCCCTGGACTGATCCGCAACCAGGGGCCCACGTCGCACGTGCGGCCATGAGCTACCTGCACAGTCAGGCTGAAGCTGGCAGTGGTTGTCCGTTGACCATGACGTTTGCCAGTGTGCCAGCGCTGAAAATCCAGCCTGATCTGGCTGAGATCTGGTTGCCAAAAATCCTTGCCACCGAATATGACCCACGCAATGTAGGCATCAGCCACAAGGCGGGTGTGACTATCGGCATGGCGATGACCGAGAAACAGGGTGGCACCGACGTGCGCGCCAACACCACGCGGGCTTATCCGGTCGGTGTGACTGGGCCGGGCCAGGCGTATGAGTTGGTTGGGCATAAGTGGTTCTGTTCGGCGCCGATGTGCGATGCGTTTCTGACGTTGGCACAGACCGATAAAGGACTGACCTGCTTCTTGCTGCCGCGCCATCGTCCTGACGACAGTCGTAACCAGTTCTACGTCCAGCGCCTGAAGAACAAACTGGGCAACTGGTCCAACGCCTCCAGCGAGGTCGAGTTCCGAGGCGCGCTCGCCTGGATGGTCGGTGAAGAAGGGCGCGGCGTGCCGACCATTATCGAGATGGTGGCCATGACCCGTTTCGATTGCATGGTCGGCTCTAGCGCCCTGATGCGTCAGGCCCTGACTCAGGCGGCACATCACTGCGCGCATCGCAGCGTCGGCGGGCGTGTGCTCAGCGAGCAGCCGTTGATGCAAAACGTCCTGGCCGATCTGGCGCTGGAAAGCGAAGCGGCGCTGGCGTTGACGATGCGTATGGGGCGCGCGCTGGACCATCTGCAAGACTCGCAAGAAGGACGCTTCGCCCGATTGGTCACGGCCGTGGGCAAATACTGGATCTGCAAGCGCGCCCCGGCAATGATCAACGAAGCAGCCGAATGCATGGGCGGTGCCGGTTATGTCGAAGAGAGCATTTTGCCGCGCCTGTACCGTGAGGCGCCGGTCAACTCGACGTGGGAAGGCTCTGGCAATGTGCAATGCCTGGACGTCCTGCGTGCGCTGTCCAAAGAACCCGGTGTGCTGGATGCGTTGTTTGACGAGCTGGGCGATGGCCACGGCGACAAACGGTTGGCTGCGCACATCGAGCACCTTAAAGCGGCGTTCAAGGACACCGCTGACATCCAGTACCGCGCACGACAACTGACTGAAGACATCGCCATAGGGCTGCAAGCCAAGCTCTTGCTGGAAGCCGGCAATGCCAGCGTCAGCGACGGGTTCATCGCCAGTCGACTGGCAGCCTCGGGCCGGGTGTATGGCACGTTGCCGCGAGGGATTGATGTCGAGGCGCTGGTGGCAAGGTCGTCGCCGCAGGTGGGGTGATCCAGCGTAGCCGCTACAGGGTTTTGCGTGTTGTCCATCAAAGCCCTTAGTGCCTTAGTCCGACGATGCAGGCAAGATACAAGTCTGCAAGATCAGACAGGATGCGTACCGTGACTGAAGCTTTTATTGTCGTTGAAACCGCCGAGCAAGCCGTGGACCGGCTTGCTGTACTGCATGAGCGCGCAACCAGGGCGCTGAGTCAGGCGCTCAAGCGCTATCTCAAAGATCGGGTCGAGCCGGATGCGGCTGAGCGTGAACTGTTCCACTACCCGGAATTGCGCCTGACGTATCTGTGCCAGGGCGAAGTGCCACTGACGACTCGGGCCTACGCCAAGGTCCAGTTGCCGGGCACCTACAGTGTCACCGTGACCCATCCGTCGGCGTTTCGTAACTATTTGCTCGAGCAATTGGTGCCGTTGATGAACGACTTCACCATCACGGTGGAAGTGGGCGTCAGCGAGCAGAACATTCCTTATCCGTACGTGGTCGAGCAGGGCGATGAACTGGCCGGCTCCGGCGTCACTGCTGCAGCGCTGGCGCGGGTATTCCCGAGCACTGACTTGTCCGCTGCGACCGATGGTATTGCCGACGGTCTGTACGATTGGGCCAACACCGACCCGTTGCCCCTGGCGCTGTTCGATGCCGCACGGGTGGACTTTTCCCTGCGCCGACTGGTGCATTACACCGGCAGCGACTGGCGTCATGTGCAGCCGTGGATTCTGCTGACCAACTACCACCGCTATGTCGACCAGTTCATCGTCCATGGCCTGGAAAAACTGCGCGACGACCCGCGCTTCGTGCGCATGGTCTTGCCAGGCAACGTGGTTGTCGACAAAGGCATGGATCACGGCGAGGCGCAGGCCATCGTCGCGGGCGTGGTCTGGCACCGCTACCAGATGCCGGCCTATCACTTGATAGCGACCGACGGTCATGGCGTAACCCTGGTCAACATCGGCGTCGGCCCGTCCAACGCGAAAAACATCACTGACCACTTGGCCGTACTGCGCCCGCATTGCTGGTTGATGATCGGTCACTGCGGCGGCTTGCGCCAATCGCAAACCATCGGCGACTACGTGCTGGCTCATGCGTATATGCGCCGCGACGGTATTCTCGACCGGGTCGTGCCGCCGAATATCCCGATTCCGGCACTGGCTGAAGTGCAGGTCGCGTTGCAGGAAGCGGCAGCACAAGTCACTGGCGAGCGCGGCGATGAACTGAAGAAGCGTTTGCGGACCGGCACCGTGCTGACCTACGACGACCGCAATTGGGAATTGCGCTGGGCGCAGGAACGTCCGCTGATCAACCTCTCTCGGGCGGTTGCGGTCGACATGGAAAGCGGCACGATTGCCGCCCAGGGTTATCGCTTGCGGGTGCCCTACGGCACGCTGCTGTGTGTGTCGGACAAGCCGCTGCACAGTGAAATCAAACTGCCGGGTGCAGCCAACGCTTTCTACGAGCGTGCGGTCAGTCAGCATTTGAAAATCGGTATCGCCGCCCTGGACCTGCTGCGCACCGAACTCAACTCGCTGCACTCACGCAAACTGCGCAGCTTCGATGAGCCGCCGTTCCGTTAATTGATCGGTTAGGTTAGTCATTTACAGAAAGGGCCACTAAAGTGGCCCTTTCTGTTTTCGAATATTGAATCGTCATGTCCCGCACCCAACGCCCAGTGTCCCGCCGTCCTGCCGCCAACAACTCAGGGAGTACCCGGCGCGTGGCCAAAGCCCCGCCCGCCGAACCCAAACTGATCCTGTTCAACAAACCGTTTGATGTGCTGACGCAATTCAGCGACGGAGAAGGGCGGGCGACACTCAAGGACTTCATTGCGATCCCGGGCGTGTACCCGGCTGGGCGACTGGACCGTGACAGCGAAGGCTTGTTGCTGCTGACCAACGACGGTCAGCTACAGGCGCGTATTGCCGATCCCAAACACAAGCTGCCGAAGACCTACTGGGTCCAGGTCGAAGGCGAGCCGACGGCTGAGCAGTTGCAGCGTTTGCGTGAGGGTGTCGAACTGAACGATGGCCCGACCTTGCCTGCACAAGCGCGGCAGTTGGACGAGCCTGAGCTTTGGCCGCGCAATCCGCCGGTGCGCTTTCGCCAGAGCATACCGACCAGTTGGCTGGAGTTGGTGATCAAGGAAGGTCGCAACCGTCAGGTTCGGCGCATGACTGCGGCAGTCGGCTTGCCAACCCTGCGGCTGGTGCGCGTGCGCATCGGCGACTGGACTATAGAAGGGCTGGATCAAGGGCAGTGGCGGGAAGTGCCGGCGTCGCTCTGAGGCGTGGTTTGTTGCTGATCGACTGTCCGGTCAGGCTTCAATAAACGCGATCACAACGCTTTTGACCACAAAGGCGAAGATACCCAGTCCGAGTGCGAAGAACAGAATAAAGGTGCCGAACTTGCCAGCCTTGGACTTCTTCGCCAGATCCCAGACGATGAAACCCATGAAGCCGACGAGGATGGTGACCAGGATCGTCATCATCCACTCTTCAAATAGCGCAGGATCGATATCCATCATTAATCTCCAACCGGATGGCAATGGGGCGACGATTATACGGGAAAGTCCGGGGCGCTGCGTGAGGCTTAACCGCGCAGGTGCGTCAACGGTAGTTCCGTACTGGCCAGCACCTGATTGAGTACAAAGCTCGAGCGCACGCTGGTGACGCCGTCGATACGGGTCAGATGGCCCAGCAGCAGTTTCTGATAATGATCCATGTCTGGCACTACGACTTTCAGCTGATAGTCAGCGTCCATCCCGGTCACCAGACTGCATTCGAGTACCTGAGGCAGGGTGCGAATCTGCTGCTCGAAATGCTCGAAACGCTCGGGCGTGTGTCGATCCATGCCGATCAGCACATAGGCGGTCAGGTTCAGGCCCAGCTTTTTGCGGTCTAGCAGCGCAACCTGGCGGGAAATATAGCCGTCGTCTTCCAGCTGTTTGACCCGTCGTGAGCACGGTGATGGCGACAAGCCGATGCGTTCGGCCAGTTCTTGGTTGGAGATGCGCGCGTCACGTTGCAGCTCAGCCAATATGTTCAGGTCATATCTGTCGAGTTTGCTCACTAAATGCCCCTTTATAATATCTATTGCGCTGAATTATCTATCTGAAGTTAAAAATTGCGCAAGTCATGTTTTATTGAGCAGTATTCGCAATCCTCTGCTGCTGCCTCAAGCCTATTCTTAACACCAGAATCACTGCCCGGACATAGCGTCCAGCGCGGCTCTCCGAATCAGGTCAGCCGCGGCCGCCAACCCCACAGGGTTGGGCAGGCCCCCGGGCTACACACTGTCCAGAAGACGGCGTGAGGTGAGCCAGCGTCAAAAGCGTTGAGCACGGACGAAATTCCCGAAGGGGGCCATCACTGGCTCCCTTTTTTTATGTGCGCGACCTTTAGCTAAAAGCGTCCGCCACATGTCGAATGGGCTGTTAAAGTGCTGCTTCTGGCGCATCCAAAAAGCAGTTTTATCAATGGGCATTTGCACCATAGTGAGGAAAGCATGAAATCGCGCATCTGGCGTTTGGCAGGTGTAAGTTTGCTGTGTTTGAGTGTCAACGCTCAGGTGCTGGCGGACGAACGAAATGATTCAGGGCCGAACCAAAACGATAACGGCCGTAACGGCGAGAATCATGAGCGTCCGGGCAATTCGGGCCAGGGCCGCCCAGAATTCGGGCAAGAGCAGCGCCAGCAGCAAGACCAACAACGTCAGCAGCAAGTACAGCAACAACAGCGCCAGCAGCAAGACCAACAGCGTCAGCAGGATCAACAACGTGAGCAGCAACAGCGCCTGCCCATCCAGAGTCGCCCCGACGAGGTGCGGCAAACCCAGCAACCGCGTCAGGGTTATTACCAAGACAATCCTCGTCAGGGCAATTCAAACCAGAATCAACACTGGCAGAGCGGCAACTCGCCGCGCCCTGGTGGTGGCGACGGGCGACCTGGTAATGACCATTGGCAAGGCCGGCCCGATGGGCATGGCAACGGTTGGGGCTCAGGCCCGCAGTACCGTCCCGGGTATGAGATAGACCGTATGCCAAGCAGCCATTCGCGTATTGGCTGGCGTGGACAGGATTACTTTTATTCCGGTGGTTACTGGTATCGCCCACAAGGCCCGCGCTACGTGATAGTGACGCCGCCCTACGGGATTCATGTGCGCAGCTTGCCGTCGTTTTCGCAAGAGGTCTGGCTGGGCAGCACGTTGTTCTTCCTGGCTGCGGGTACCTATTACGTGTATCAGGCGGAGACTCAGGACTATGTTGTCGCCACTCCGCCGCAGGGTATCGAGCCCATCTATGCCCCAGGTCCGCCACCGCAGCAGGTGCAAACCAATGGCTATGATCCCGTGGCTTACCCCGCCAACGGTCAGGGTCCCGAGCAGCAACAGCAGGATATGTACGAGTGCCATATGTGGGGCGTGAACCAAAGCGGCTTTGACCCGGCAGCCGCAGCCTATGCGCCTCCGGCCTCGGTTGCGGACATCTACCGCCGTTCGATGGCTGCTTGCCTTGCAGGGCGCGGTTACAGCGTCAACTAACGCTGGGTTCGAGCACTTCTCGCGGGTCGGCGTGTACCAGCACTTCGGCCTTCGGGAACGCTTCCTGAATGGCATCGGCTGCTTGGTCACACAGAGCGTGGGCGACGGACAGGGTCAAATGCCCTGGCAGTTCCAGGTGCAACTGAACGAACCAATGATTGCCCGATATCCGGGTGCGTATGTCATGGGCGCCCAGTACGCCGGGCACGCTGCACGCCATGTCCAGCATGCTCTGGCTGACATCCGGCGGTAGTTCTTGATCCATGAGCACCGACACGGTTTCGCGAGCGATCTGGACCGCGCTCCACAAAATGTACACGGCGATTGTCAGACCAAAATACGCGTCCAGTTGTTGCCAGCCGAACAGGGCAAGGATCAGCGCCAGCAGGATACTGGCGTTCAGCAGCAGGTCGGAACGGTAATGCAGGGAGTCGGCGCGGATGGCGGTCGAGCCGGTTTCGCGGATGACCTTGTACTGCAGCATTAGCAGTGCCACCGTCAGCACTATCGACAACACCATCACCGCAATCCCCAACCCCGGCGCCCCCAACGGCTCCGGGTGGAGAATCCGTTCGACCGCTTGATAGGCGATCAGCATCGCACTCGTGGCGATGAACAGCGCCTGGGCAATGCCTGACAGTGCTTCCGCCTTGCCGTGGCCGTACCGGTGATCGTCATCGGCCGGACGCAACGCATAATGCACCGCCAGCAGATTGAGGAACGACGCCACGCCATCGAGCGCCGAGTCGGTCAACCCGGCCAGCAGGCTGATCGAGCCACTCAGCCACCAGGCAATGCCTTTGGTGACGATCAGGATGCTCGCGACAGCCAGTGAAGCACGGGTCGCCAGACGCAACAGGCGCGCGTGTTCGGGGAGGGTGGTCATGGTGCTTTCCTAAATCAGGCGGACGGTTGCAGGCCGTACATCGCCAACTGTTGCGCGCTGCCACGGTGCTGGATCAGGCGTGGGTCATTGAGCGGCAGGCTGCGGCCCAGCTCTTTTTCGAGGATTGCTTGCAGTTTGCTGTTATCGACGCTGCCGTCAGCCTTGATCGCCGGTTGCAGCTTTTCAGGGCTGACCTGGGCGGTGCTGCCGCCGGGCAAATAGATAGCACCGGTGGCAAAGTCGACGCCAAAGGCGATCAAACCGGGAATGATGTAGAACAACAGGCCGATTGCATCAAGACCGATCACCAGGGGGTCGACCTTGCCGTCGATTTGTCCACGGCGGTCGGGGAAGAAAATGCTGCCGCAGGCGGTCATTTGGGTCAGTAAGGCAGCGACCAGAACGCCGCCGATAATGCGGGAAGGAATGCGCATAAAGATCTCCTGAATGATGGGGGTAACTATACAAGGCAAATGCTTCATGGCTAAGACTATTGCAGTCGCCCTTCGTGCGACGACGCCGGCCCCGTATAATCGGCAGCCTGTTCTGGAGCTGCCATGATTTCTCTGCCAATCGATGCTGTCCTGCCTGCCTTGCGCGATGCCCTGGCGGCGCGCCACGAAGCGGTGCTCGAAGCACCGCCCGGTGCCGGTAAAACCACGCGTGTGCCCCTGGCGCTGTTGCAAGAGCCGTGGCTCGCCGGGCAGACCATCCTGATGCTTGAGCCGCGGCGGTTGGCAGCGCGAGCGGCGGCTGAGCGGTTGGCCTGGGAGTTGGGCGAAAAAGTCGGTGAAACCGTCGGCTATCGGATCCGCCTGGAAAGCAAAGTTGGTCCCACGACCCGAATCGAAGTGGTCACGGAAGGTATTCTCACCCGTCGCTTGCAGGACGATCCGGCGCTGGAAGGCGTCGGCCTGCTGATCTTCGATGAGTTCCACGAGCGCAGCCTGGATGCCGACCTCGCACTGGCCTTGAGTCTGAATGGACGGGGGCTGTTCCGGGACGAGCAACCGCTAAAGATTCTGTTGATGTCGGCGACGCTGGAAGGTGAACGGCTGTCCAGTCTGCTGGGCGATGCGCCTGTTGTCCGCAGTGACGGGCGCATGTTTCCGGTGGCGATGCGCTGGGGGCGAGCCTTTCAGGTCGGTGAATTTATCGAGCCTAGGGTGGTGCAAACCGTACTCGATGCGCTGGGTGATGAGTCGGGCAGCGTGCTGGTGTTCCTGCCGGGGCAGGCCGAGATTCGTAGGGTCAATCAACAATTGGCCGAGGTTCTTGGCGAGCGCCACGATATTTTGCTGTGTCCGTTGCACGGCGAGCTGGACTTGAATGCCCAGCGCGCGGCTATCGAGCCCGCGCCGAGCGGCACACGCAAAGTGGTGCTGGCGACCAATATCGCCGAGACCAGTCTGACCATTGATGGGGTGCGGGTGGTGATCGATGCGGGATTGGCGCGCGTGCCGCGTTTCGATCCCGGCAGCGGCATGACGCGTCTCGACACTCAGCGCATCTCCCGCGCCAGTGCCACCCAGCGCGCTGGGCGGGCGGGGCGACTGGAGCCGGGCGTGTGTTATCGGCTGTGGTCCGAAGCCCAGCACGATCAATTGGCCGCCTATGGCACGGCAGAAATTCTTCAGGCGGATCTGGCAGGGCTTGCCTTGCAACTGGCGCGCTGGGGCGTTACGCCGGCGCAATTGGTGTGGCTCGACCAGCCACCGGCGGCGGCCTATGCGCAAGCTCAGGACCTGCTCGGCCGGTTGGGCGCGCTGACCCGGAAATCGGGTGAAGACTGGAAACTCACCGGGCACGGCCAGGCCATGGCTGAGCTGCCCGCGCATCCACGCATCGCGCATTTACTGTTGCGCGGTCAGGCGTTGGGTCTGGGCGAACTGGCCTGTGACGTCGCGGCCTTGCTCGGCGAGCGTGACATCTTGCGTGGCGGCGGTGCGGACCTGCACTCCCGCCTGACCTTGCTGGCCGGCACCGAGCGTGCGGCGCGTGGCGCTCAAGGCGGGGTGCAGCGGGCAAAACAACTGGCGCGGCAGTACCGAAGTCTTTTGCAGCGGCAGCAGCGCGGAGCGGCGAACACCCCGGTCAGCGATCCGGATCACCCACGCTGGTTGGGCGCCTTGCTGGCGCTGGCCTATCCGGATCGCGTGGCCCAACAGCGGCGTGCCGGTGGCGCTGAATATCGCCTGGCCAACGGCCGCGCCGCGTTGTTCGCGGAAGCCGATGCCTTGATGAAACAACCCTGGCTGGTGGTCGCCGACCTCGGTAGTCGCCAGGGCCAGCGCGAAGAACGTATTTATCTGGCGGCGGAATTTGATCCGGCACTGTTCGACTCAGTACTCGCAGAACAAGTGATTGCCCTCGATCATCTGGAGTGGGACGAGCGAGAAGGAGTGTTCCGTGCCGAGCGTCAGCGCAAGGTGGGCGAACTGATCCTCAGTCGCGAGCCACTGACCGGCCTCGACGAATCCGCCCGCAGCCAGGCGTTATTGGCACTGATTCGGCGTAAAGGGCTGGAACTGTTGCCGTGGACCCCCGAGCTGCGCCAATGGCAGGCGCGGGTGGCGTTGCTGCGTCAGCTGGATCTGGACAAACAGGCCGATAGCGAATGGCCGGATGTGCGTGATGCGGCGTTGCTCGCGAGCCTGGAGAACTGGTTGCAGCCTTACCTGGGCAAGGTGTCGCGCCTCAGTCATTTCGCCAACCTGGACCTATCGTCGATCCTGCACAACGTGCTGCCGTGGCCGTTACCGCAACGCCTGGATGAGCTGGCGCCGCATCACCTGAGCGTGCCGTCCGGTTCTTCAGTGCGTCTGGATTACAGCGAACATCCACCGATTCTGGCGGTGCGTTTGCAAGAGCTGTTCGGCTTGGCTGAAACCCCGCGCATTGCGGGCGGCCGACAAATTATCAAACTGCACCTGCTGTCACCTGCCCGCCGCCCGGTGCAGGTGACTCAGGACCTGGCCAGCTTCTGGCGCAGCACCTATCTAGAGGTAAAAAAAGACCTCAAGGGGCGTTACCCGAAACACTACTGGCCCGAAGACCCTCTGGTGGCTGAAGCTACAGCGCGGATCAAGCCGCGTAAGCCCTAGGGGCTCTCCGAACACGTCCTCAAATGTGCTGGAAAAGTGACCACATTATGTTGTGCGTTTTTTCGACACGGGGCTTCATTTTCGCACTGCTCCATAAACCGTTTAGCCGTACACTTCTTCGGCGCTGCGGGCCTTGGCGGCGAAGAACACCAGTACGACCAATACACCGGCCAGTACTAACGATGAACCAACGGTGCCAAAATCCAGACCACCTTTTTCATGAGACTTGGTCAGGAAGTCACCGAGTGTCGCGCCGAACGGTCGGGTCAGGACAAACGCCAACCAGAAGAGCAGCA
>ERZ1463038.338-NODE-338-length-15752-cov-12.821367_pt1 | contig 15752 bp, 25 predicted proteins | sample MGYA00564479_ERZ1463038 | MGnify/ENA primary metagenome ERZ1463038 (study PRJEB39244, sample SAMEA3635134) | Helicobacter pylori | study: EMG produced TPA metagenomics assembly of PRJEB11511 data set (Assembly of a 5300-year-old Helicobacter pylori...
CCGTCGCGGAGATGTGCACGCTGACGAACGGCCCGCGGTGGCCTAGCACGAACGCGACGACGTCCGCACCGGCATCCTCGAGCTCTCGAGTAAATCGAAGCTGCTGGCCATGCGCTCGGAACGCCGTGTGCTCGTACTGGTCGAGATGCGCGGTGACGGACGCCGTGTGGAACAGCGTGTGGTCGACGCAGAAGAGGTGCTGCTCGGGTTCGCGGTGCGGGTTCTTGGACGGCGTCGCAACCGATGAAGAGTGGACAGCCTGGTCGATGAGACCATCCTTTGCTGATTGGTCGCCGTCGAAAGCCGAAAGAAACGAGTACGCGGCTGTGGGACCAGGGTCAGCTCCAGCTTCGCAAAGTGCCGTCGCTTCAAACTTCGAGGCTGCGAGTACGCACATTGAAGGTCGTTGGGGATCTCATGAGGCTTAGCGGGTAATGTCGGAACCCGGAGCGGGTAGAAGCTCGGGTCGAGGCCAATGTCCTGCATGAGCGACGTCCGCTCCGCGAGCTCGCCGGCGTCCGCCACCGACGCGGTCCAGCACCCGAGCTGCTCAAGCTTCGCCGTTTCGCTCTGAGGACGAACATCCGTCCAATCCATTCCCGTGACGTTGACGTCACTTTTGAATTGGTCAAAGTCGAAGACCTGGGAGGCGGGGACGAGGAGGCGGGAGCGGGGGCCGGCCGGCGGGATGTAGAAGGGAGGGATGAGGGGAGTCCGGTCGAGGATTCCGGCGAGGTAGGTGAGGTGGTAAAGGCTCATCGTCTGGTGGGCTGCATGCGATCGTTTCAATCAGCTTCCGAGTGTCGCGACCGCGAGCGAGCTCGACTGACCCAGGCTGCCGTGCTGAGGGCTCGTGACGTAGCGCATGGATGCATCCAAGTTGTCTCTAAAGGAAGAGACTTTCCCACCAAGCGCCTGGAAAGGTAAGAGAGCCGTCAGCGCCCCATCGCTCGCCACTGCAGATTGCGGGACGCACAGATCGGAGACCGCTCGTCTTTGCGGATCCCTCGGCGCGCGACGGCTGGCCAGTTGTCGAGTTTTCTGGGCCCATCCGAGAGAAGACGAACAGAACGCCAGCGATCAGGGTGATGATGAGGAGCGTGCCCACTGCCGCCTGGCTGGCAAGCGCCTCGCGTTCTGCGTATTTTCGCCGCCGCGCCGGGCCCTTCTTTTCCGATTCCCGCCAGTCCAAGCCCGAGTCAAGGCCGTATACTGGTGAAGAGTGCGAGAACGGTGCGGCTTTGGTCGATGTGTAGGTGGTGGTGGGGTAGGAGGAGAGGTCGGCTGGTGCTGGTGGGATGCCTGGGGCGTGGATGACGGTCGGGAACGTCGTCTCGAGTGACGACGACGTGAGGCTTGCGTCGTAGGGTTGTTGGATGGACCAGACGTCAACGGAAGACCGAAGTGGTGCTCGTCGTGGCCGCGCTTTGCTCAATCGGCTCGTCATGTGGGGAGACTGCCTGTCGGCGGTCGACGGCGGTGGCGGTGGCGCGAAAGCTGGGAATATGCGATGAGAGCGGGAGAAGTGGAGAGTAAGCGTTGGTGTGCGATGAAGGACCGAAGGTGATTGTGCTTGACGCCAAAAGATGAGCGAGACTCCGCCACTGCGTGTGATGGGATGGCAAGACCAAAACCCAGCCGCAAGAGGAAGGTCTGGGCCTCGGGAGACGACGACTCGCACCTGGCTCAGTCAGTCGCTGCCGTCCCGAAGGCTCGAGAGCCGGGAGCGCTTGAGCTGCTCATGCTCATGCGCCGAGTTTCAGTGTTGGTTCAAGAGGACAAGCGCTGCTCCGCGGAGGGACATCTTTCTGGCCAGTCGCGCCCGACGCCGCTGTTTCTTTTGTGCAGTTCAGAGAGCGCGTTCAGCAACATCTTGGATGTAATCCTGTCACGCGAAATGGAGCTGCAGCATAGGACTCCGTGCGCCCCACGCCCGCTCCAAGACCGGCCAACCCTCCAGTGTGCTGCGGCTAAACCGCGGTGATCCTCGCTGGTTCAACCCGTCAGCTCCACTCAGTACACGCCTTCGCTTGCTTTTCTGGCGTCTCGCACTGCACGAGCATGTCGACCGTAGGCTCAAACCTGCACACTCGGCGGCCGTCGCGGCAGGGCAGCCCCGAGTTTGCGAGCCCGTACGTTTCGCGGACTCCGAAGCTCGAGCAAGGGCGGCCGTTCGACGGACGGCCAGGGGAGAAGCGGCGACCGAGTGGGGCGAGCATCACGGCCAAGTACCGCTCGCGGCGGGAGCGCGGTGACGGGCCCGTCGCGGCGTGGGTCAAGAGCCTCCTCGTGCGCGTCGTCAAGTCGCCCAAGGTCCTCGTCGCGCTCGCGCTGTCGGCCGTCCTGTGGGGGCTCATCGCGCTCCTCCAGTCGCACTCGGCCGCCGTCGTGCTCGCCAAGGCGCCCGTGCCGCAGGCGTTCCTGCCGCTCATCCGCACCGGCGGGCTGCTCGTGCACAAGATCTCGCCCGCGTACGGCAGTCGCATCAAGAGCTGGACCGAGCTCCGAGCACTCGAGGACCCTAATCGGCCATTAACAGAGGCGGAGCTCGAGGCCCGCTCGTCGCACACCTTCCACCCCAACGGCCTCCTGCTCGTCAACCCGCGCGGCCGGCACCCGATCCACGTCTTGATCGAGCGCGCCGAGAAGCGCTGGAAGGAGAAGGTCGCCAAGCAGAGCAGGACGCTCAAGGACGCCGTGCGCGAATACAAGCTGCGCTACAAGCGCAACCCGCCGCGCGGGTTCGACGAGTGGTCCGTCGCAGCCTTGGGCATCTCGGAGCACCGCGGTCCAGCTAACTTGGGATCTCGAATTGCAGGTGGAAGTTCACTGAAGAGCACAACGTACAGCTTCGAGACGAGTACGACCAGATCATGCACGACATCGCGCCCCACTGGGCTTTGTGCGCTCCGCAATTCCTCTTGCGCCAAGATCGACACTGATTCCGGTCCGGACCCTGCAGGGAACCCCACGATTCTCGTCACCGTAACCAGGTCATGCAGGATCGTGAGCACACATTTACGCTCGCGATGAAGCCCGGCCAGAAGACGCCGCTCGCGTACGGCCAGCACGCGAAGCTTAAGCGCGCCACCGACGTCGCAGGCGTGCTGGAGTTGTTCGCGAGCCGGCTTCCCCGCGAGCTCAACGTCACCTTCGTCATCGACGACAATCCGGCTGTCATGCTGCCGTACGCCATGCGGGATCGTATGGTCGAGCTGTCGGAGCAGGGCGAATGTGCGTCTCGCGGCCTCTCGGTGGCGTCGTGTATGCTGACCACCGCTCATTCAGACTACGGACCCTCCGAGTTTATCGACGTCGAGGACGACCCCACGCTCTCCAACTTCGCCCAGGCCTGCGCTCGGAACTCGCCCCTGCGCCGCTCCGAGCGCGGCGAGCAGATCCCCGACTACACGGGCGAGGCGCAACGCTCCTTCATCTGGGACCATTCGAAGGCGTCAGACCTGTGCCAGCACCCCGAGTTTCGCAAGCTCCATGGTCACACGATGCAGCAGGGTGTGCCTCTCGGACCGCTCGTCCCCCTCTTCACGTTTGCGAAGACGCGCCTCCAGGCCGACATCCTGGTCACGCCGCTCGAGCAGTACTCGGAGACGTACGTCGGATACGATCCTCCGTGGGAGTCGAAGAGCAAGAACAAGCTCCTGTGGCGAGGTTCGTCGAACCTCCCCTGCGTCTGAAGAGCGCGCCGGCTGACGTTCGTTTCGCGGTGCAGGAACGACGACCGGAGTCGAGTTCGACAAGCACACGCCGTGGCGCCTCTCCCAGCGCGCTCGGCTTCACTTCATGGGTCAGAACATGGATGGCGAGAAGGCCGTCATCTGGTCCCAACGCGGCGCCGTCCGCGAGAGCAACATGACCATCTCGTCGCTCAACCATCTCTACATGGACACCGCCTTCGCTGGTCGGCCGGAACAGTGCGACCCGGAGACATGTGAGATCATGGCCAAAACGATCGAGTTCAAGGGGCTCGTCGGTCTCGATGATTCCAACCAGGTGCGGCGCCGTGGACCTGCGCCGCCTCGAGCATGCTTGCTGATCTGTCGGTGTTCCAGTACAAGTACCTCATGGATGTTGACGGGAATGGTTAGCTTCAACGATGCTTGCGGCACTGCTTCGGATGTGCTGACGCCCCCTCTCAGGCTGGAGTGGACGGTTCCACCGCTTGATGTCTACCAAGTCGCTCGTCCTCAAGTGCGGCTTCCTTCCCATTTCCTTTTCCTTGGTGCTAATGACCTCTTTCACAGATCTACCGTGTTCCCCGAGTGGTACGCCGACCGTATACAGCCCTGGGTCCAGTGAGTCGATGGCTGCGCACAGCCAGGTTCACGCGCGTCTGACGCCGCTTCTTTCCCCCAGCTATGTCCCCATCAAGGTGGACTACTCGGACATGTACGATGTCCTCGCCTTCTTCATCGGAACACCGGACGGTCAAGGTGGACACGACTCGCTCGCCGAGAAGATGGGAGAGGCGGGCCGTCAGTGGGCTCAGCAATACTGGCGCAAAGCGGACATGGCGTGCGCTTTCTTGCTTGCTCCCGGAATTATTACTGATGCCTAGTCGCCTAGATCCTACATGTACCGCTTGCTCCTGGAGTACTCGCGACTGTTGGCGGTCGGCGAGGGGGACGAGGTGGACTACATCGAGCCGGGGGTATTCGACATTTAAACAGGCGAGGCGACCAGTTTCTACATCATTATCAAACCGGCATCAGCAGTGTAACTCTAGGCTTCTATCATATCAGCATCATTCTTTGGAAGGTGCAGAAGGCGTAGAAGCTCAGAGCGTGCGCTGAGCTCACGGCGGAGCAGCCTCGCCGGCCTGACAGGTCAGTAGATTTCCTCCCACTCCGGAAATGAGGAACGTCTCTGTTCAGTCAGGCAGCAAGCAGCTGATCCGCTGGAAGTATGCGTCACGCGTGCCCTTCGAATTTGATAAGGCTTCACCCGCAGCGCCTCGGGCGTCGCCTTCCACCACTCGAATTCCACTGCTTCGCTCCACCCGGCACTGCCAGCTCGCCTTGCCAGGGTACAGCAGCGACCACTCTTCCCGCTCAGCCCCCTTTTTTCGTGTCCAGCATGAGACGGCGGAAGCACTCGTCGACCGGGAGCATCCTGAGGGACGCCCTGCCCTCCGCCGACCTCCCGCTGCTGTCGTACCTGTTCCTCTACATCAAGCGCAAGAGCAGCGCCGTCGTGTCACTCCTAATCGGAATTCTTGTCGGTCTCGTCGTCGCGCAAGCGCTGGGTCGAGATGTACGTGTCTCGGGTCGCCCCTGCCCTTCCTTGCACCGATCGGCGCGACTGACGCACTGTGCCCGCACCAGGATGTCGCGGGGGAGCAGTGGAAGGGCGGCGTGCAGGCGCAGACGTGGAGCCAGCGGACAGCAGGCGGCCACCGCGCGCCCGTCTCGCTGCCGACGCTCGACCAGCGCGCGCGCATCTTCGAGCTGCTCGCGACCCTCACCGGCCACCACACGCGGTACTGCCTCCGAAAAGCTCAGCCGGCGTACCGTCGCCAGGTCTACGAGCGGTACGAGCCCATTGTCGGCTACGAGCGCCGGCGCACGCGTCGCAGCCCGTTCGGCCTGCTCAAGGGCATGGTCCCAAAGATCGCACGGCGAGGCTTCTTCAGCTTTGAGGAGGAGACCGAGGTCGAGAAGATCTTCTCGAACGCCAACCGAGACGGTCGCGCGAAGAAGGGGCACGGCAAGGGCCTGCGCAAGAACTACGACGGCCACAAGTGCGTTCGCTGCCGCTCGTGACGGGCGTGGTGGGGGAAGGCTCGAGCGCGCGACTGCTGACTTTTCGCGCTCACGACCAGGTTCTTCTTCGCCATCAACTTGTACAACTCGTTCGACGTCATCCCGGACCTCTTCTCCAACATGTTCAAGGTCTCCGCCATCGTCGGCTACCACAACGTCTTCGTATCCGTCTACGAGAACGGCTCGACGGACCAGACCAAGGCACTTCTCCACCTCTTCGACGCACTCTGCCGGTCCGTCGGCCTCCGCGTCGTCATCCGCACCTCGCTCAGGACTCGCGGCGCGTTCCACCACCGCATCGAGTACCTTGCGGAGGTTCGAAACGAGGCGCTCGCGCCGCTGCAGGAGCTCAGAGACGCCGAGGGCGAGTACTTTGACTCGATCATCTTCATGAACGACGTCTTGCCGTGCGTCGACGACCTTCTCGAGCTCATCTGGCAGTCGCGGAGGCAGAACGCGGGCATCACCTGCGGATCCGACTATATCTTCCACGACGAAGTCGTGAGTCTCCAGTAACCTCCCCCTAGTGCTATGTGGAAAGCTCATCACCGTCCACTCTCAGGGCCAGCCGGTCTTCTACGACAAGTCTGTCCATCTCGACCAGATCCTCCGCGGCGAAGAGCTGACGCCGTACTTGCCGCAGTTGGGTCGCTCGTGACATGAATGGCACAGCCCTCGAGAACGCGCCGTTCGAGGCCGTCTTCCGCGACGTCGACTCGAGCCACCGCTTCCAGCGCCATCTCCCGATCCAGGTGCAGTCGTGCTGGAACGGAATCGCCATCCTCGACCCTGCGCCGATGTACACCGTCCCGCACGTCCAGTTCCGCATGGCCAAGCTCAGCGCCGGCGAGTGCTCGGCCAGTGAGTGCAGTCTCATCTGCAACGACTACTGGAACGCTGGCTACGGCCGCATCATTATGATTCCGCGCGTCAAGCTCGCCTACGACAAGGTGCGCCGTCTTGACCTCGCGTGCGAACGCAGCTAATGCCTCGCGATCCCCTCCTCAGCAAGTCTGGGACATCATTCACCCCGAACGCCGGAACCTTACCTACATCCGAGGCTACACCCGCCTTGGTGGCGAGACGGACGACCCCCACTCGGACCCGCAAGATCGAGGATGGCACGGTCCGCACGACCGATTGTTCCGCGCCGAGGAGAGCGAGGCGATAAACTTCCGCAAACCTCCACCATATGGTGCGTCCCACTTGCCAATCTCTCTGACCATGTCGCTGACTGGGCTACTGCAGTGTGGTGCTGGGGGTGGGACGGAGCGGGAGATCTCGAGGGGCCCGACGTCGAGCCGATTTGGGAGGCGATGCCGAACGCTACGTTGGATCCTCGCGTTGTTCGCCAGTACGTCTTCTCCTGCGCCCTTTTGATGACTGGCGCGATCCTGACGAACCTCTGTGCGCAGCGACCGGTCGTTCAGCGACTTATAGAGGGATACGCGAGGGTGGAAGGAGGGCTCGTGCCATTTACCATTATCGACAATTCGACCTCTCGGCAGCTCGACTGGGCCCATGCTCCTCCTTTCTTTTTACAGCATCCAGATTACGAGTACCAAGGCCAGTTGCCACCCCGCCTCGAGGGTCCTGGACGACGAGCTCGTAGCCGCCGTTCGCATCGTGGCCTCCGCGACCGCAAGGACCGAGCTCGTGGTCACGGAGACGCTTCCCACGAGAGTGTCGCTGGTGAAATTGGCTGCGAGGGCTGCAAACCCTACGGCTGGGCCGGGCGACAGGCGAAAGACCTGGAAATTCGGGTCAGCTCGCGACGGAGGCCGCTCCAGGGACGCTAGTGGCACCGAGTAGACGCCAAGCAGAAAGCTGCTTGGACAGGTTGTGAGCCTGGACGAGCTAAGGTGAACACAACCTGCTTCGCACCTGTCGCCGATGATCCACGTAGGAAAGCTGGCCGACGCGGACAGGCTGTTGATCGCGAAGAAGGGCGAGAGGCACAGGCCATCGCTGACTTCTCCAAGATTGAACGTGGCTGGGCTTTGTAACCTCTGTGAGCTTGATGTGTACATCTATGCGTCCTCCGACTCACTTGATGGGGAAAGCGATCCGTGAGAACGTCAAGGATATGACGGTGGTGGCGTTGCACGGCTGCGCGGAGGCACAGTTCAGGCTTTGCTTGCAGTCTCCACTAGATGTGGTACACGTACGAACAGCCAGTAGTCCTCGAAGCTTCCTTCTCCGCGCACACTGCCAGGAAAGTTGTCGAAGATGGTTTCGAGGGCTGCCGCCGGGGCGCCAATCAGCGACGTTCCTGCTCCGGACCTGGGGTCAGCCGCGACCTTGTGCTTTAACCCCCCAAAATCTGTACCGGTATCTATCGCCGCACTGCCCGTCGTCCGGCTTCCGGTTAGCTGGATGCCATCCACCGAAACTCCTGCGGCGGCCGCGGCGTCAAACAACTCGGATCTCGGATTGAATGAAAGCAAACCGAATACCTTGAAGAGGAATCAGCCAGAAGCTCGAGGCTGTTACGTTGGTGTACGCGATCTCGCCGGTGAACAAGCTGCTGTTCGTTCCTAAGGTTTGGAGACCAGGTCAGCCGACCGTCGGATGCGGGCGCTCCGACATCGACGAAAGGTCCTCACCTCCCAATGTCATGACACCCCCAGCAATCGAGCCTGAGGGTAACCTTAGCTTTATCTGTAATTGATAAAGCTCCACGTACCGCCGTTTGCCGTGTCCGTGCTGGAGCTCTGGAGTGCGAAGGCGAACAGGGGCTCGGCGAGAGTCCCTCCTTCAGCGAGCACTTGCCATACCTGTGGAGAGAGGAGCCTCGTATAGTTTCACCAATGGTTTGCAAGTACGTACGCACAGGTGCCACGCCAATAGTTGAGATTGACTTGAATCCCAGGCCGAGGATCCCAGATATCTGCAGCCCACTCCGCAGGATGCCCGTCGAGTTCGTGACGGCTGCTGATAGGTGAAATATTTCAGTATTTATCGTTCAACTGTGTGGATCAGGCTCACCGAACGTGGTTCCCCTCACCACATATCCGCCGATGTAGAGTTGGCTGCAACAACAGTCATCGGAAAGCTATCGACACGGCCAGAGTGAGGAATCTGCGGACTCTCTGAATGTTTCCCCGGAGGCACTTCCACTCCCATACTGTATGGCGAAAGATCGAGATGCGGAAACTGCCGATGAAGAGGCGGAGGGGTTGTAGCGGGGAACCTCGGGACACTGCCTGCAGTCGACGGACGCCACCCACGCGTCGCTGGAACCCTGAAATGGGACGTAGGCTCAGATATGTACCAAATTCCGGTACCCTGGGCGTACCGTGTCGAGTATTACAGAGAACGGCAGCGGCGGCGACCCGATTTCAATGGTGCTGCGAGCGGCGATGAGCACGGCCGCGGCACAATCCATCAAGATGAATTTTCAGGCTCACCCATAAAATATCCTGGTGAAGCTTAGTTGAATGAATGAAGGGCTCGACGGACACACGGACTCACGTGTTCTGTCCTATGGCATGCATTAACCAGGCCGACGTACCCCACATTACGCCGCGACCTTCGGGACGGTGCCAGGTTGTACTGTAGGAGATTCACTCAAACTTTCTTCTGAATACCTGGATTTGCGAACGCACTTTGTCTCTGAGCCGTTGCGATTCCTCACGCGCCCAGTCACCCAGCGCAGACTGCCGCCTGCTAAGTCGCCCTCCGAGTCGTGTGATGGGGATGTAGAAGTGGTTCGAAGTAGCTGAAACAACTTCAGAACAGACAGTGAGGATGGTGAAGATGGCCAGTCGTCGGGAGAGAGGGAGCTTCATCGCGACGACGGAGCAACGGCAGTGGCAGTGGCCAGCCAGTACTGGTGCAACAAGACGAATCGGAGTCCAGCCCCTCGAGGGACGAAGAGGAAAGCTCAGAAGGAGATGCACGAGAAGGATGGGAACAATGGGAGAATGGGACGAGCGACCACCTTGACGCCCCTCGCTCGGACCGCCCGCGACTTGGTTACAGAGTTTGGCGCGCACTTGCCGACGTCGTCAAGGAGAAGCGGCGGATCAAGTGAGTATTCGGAATATTCCAGTCTTGGTATCGCCTTGTGAGAGATGCCCAGCCCGCGAACCGTGTCAACGATCTCGGCGAGGACTCTGGAGTGAATCGAGCAGAGTGATCAACCTGGTACTCGTTACCGCCCAGCGAAGCCCGCCGAATGGTCCATTTCTCCAAATTATAAGTTAAATCCCGTCCGCCGAAGTAGTTGTCCAGTCAGGAGGAGTTGATGGTGGCGGTGGCGGACAGTGGCCTGGCTGCGTGCACAACATCGTACGTTGCTGGAGGAGCCATAAATCAGAACGTAAAATGTCGGAACAATATCGATCATACTGACGCACCCTTCGCTGGAAGCCGTTTGAAGGACCTCAAGCTGCTGCGGCATCTTCGTTTGAGCACGCGGACGCCCTTGCTCCTGCCGCATGCGATCGGTCAAGTAGCTGCATACACACGATTCAGTACCAGACGATCATAGAGCCCAGTGCTCTTCTCCTCACAGCCCGACCAGTTGCGGACATACGTCTCAGGCCCGCACAAGCAAGCAGGAGCCCTCGGACTAGTTTACAAGGCACTTAGACCACACTCACACATGAACAGGAACCCAGAGCCCACCCCCCCGCCTATCATTGCGAACCCCGATGAGCCAGGTCGACGCTCCGCCGCCGAGCCGACCGCGAGGCCGCCGATTTCCACCCCAGAGTCGCCTCAAGCCAGCTTCCTACGTCTTCCATCTCGTGGTGGTCCCAGTAATGCTCTAGCCCTGCGTACGTTTTGAATGTGACGTTCGTCATGCTGAGCGGCGGCGCGCGGAGCACCCGCAGGCTCTCTTTCGCCTTCCGTGCGCTGCAGTGAGTCGTTCAAAGGTCAGCCGCATTATCACGAGCGCAAGAGAAGGTTTTCTCACGTCAAAAACGGGTCGTCCGCTCCGTGTCCCCAGAAGATCGGGGTGTCGCGCGGTGCGGAGGCGGCGAGCTGCAGTCGATGACATGCAACGTTAGCCAGGGCGCCTCTCAAGGAAAGCAGGTCTCTATTGCCTACATTCTCGATGTACTGGCGCAACGGCAAGTACCCTGAGAGGATGATGGCCGCCTCTAGGGGACGCTTCGCGGTAAGCGCCACCAGGAGACTCATGACGGCCCCTGTACTCTTCCAGTCAGCTCCGAATTTACAAGAGGCTCGGCCATACGAGTTCACCTTGAGAGAATCCAGCCACAATAACCCTAGGCCTTTTCCCAGCCATGACCATCCGCTTCCGCTCCTCGTCGATGATCAGGTGGATTTGCCGGGCGCTCGAGACGAGACTGGCGACGTCCTCATTTCGATAGAGGTCCTTGAATGTAACGATGTCGAACCAGGCCGGGAAAGGCTGATCTCCCCTCACCGAGATGTTCCGACTTGGAGCTTGGGGGGCAACCCTTGCGGAGGACGCGCGAGCCTCGGTCAGTGCGGCCTCGAGGCACTGGGACGAACCACGCACCACCGCACAAAGGGGAAACGATCTGCAAGACCGTCAACGAATGGGAGCTCCGTCGGTGCGTCTCCGAGGCCGTGCAGCGCTACGACCGTGACCTCGTCCTCCTCCGAGTTGGCCACGGGTTCGACGACTGCCCAGCTGGTGCGGTCGAGCGCAAGTGTAGGGGCGAGGTGGAAGTCGGGTCGTGATGGGTAGTGAGTCCGGTCGTCGCGGACGAAGGTGTCGGCCGGGAGGAGGAGGTACAGCAGCGCGAGTGCCGCGGTCACGATCAGCACCGAGCGAGTCGCAGGCGAGCTGCGGCGCTCTGTGCAGCCGTCCATCGGAGGCGGCAGTTGGCGTCGATGCGAGAAGAGCCTTCACTGCATCGTCGCAACGAGACACGGCACGAGAGGGGCCAAGGGGAATGTGCGGTAGGGGCGAGCCAAGGGTGGCGCGCGCGTGCTGCGCCTACTCAGCGGGACAAATGTTGGTGTTTCGCCAAACCCCGACGCGCGTCATCGTGTTGTAAACCAGACATGCAAGTCTGGTGCGTTTCTGTGCTTGTGTACGTATGCAGCCTCGGTACGCGCGAGTGGACTATCCTTAGCCATGGGCACGCGTCCGCGTCGTCGCAGCGCACTGCGCCACGGCTCAGTACGCGACGGGACGCGATCTGGGGTCAAGCCAATGCTAAGAAGGAAGAGAACCAACGTATGGTCCTAAAAAACGGTGTTGTACATACTGCAAGTGCTAAACACGAAGAGACAGACACGACCGCGCGCCGTGCACCACTGGGACAACGCCCGATGAACCAGCGCCCCCAGAGCACCACCAGCGCCCCTCTATGACATTATCCCTCTCAGTAGTTTCCTCTGATCGCCTGCGCGAGCATGCTCGCCAGAATCAGCTCGCGGTTGGCTTCAAGCGGAGCACGCCCGCGTGCTCCGCGGCCGCGCCTGTCGGCCGAGTCCGGGTTTGTGGACAGAGGCGAGGGAGTGGCGAAGTCGGTGTAGTGGAGCATTCCGGAACGAGGTGCTGCCAGATCCAGGCTGCCGGGGTGTGATATGCAGTACGACTGGCGGCGGGGTGCAGCGTCAACATGCGCGTTCGTGCGAAGGATGCCCAAAGAGCGCCACTCACAGTGGACACGGCGAGGACGCCTGCGATGGATGCTTGTACTCCGATCGTGGCAGCTTTCGAGACCTGAGGGCCGCTTTGCACCCCAACGGTGAGATTGCGTGATATTGGGCCGCCCGTTGGACGCCACTGAGGCTGAAAGGCGACCCGAAGGCGCTGTGACGTGCGGGCGAGGAGGGACATGGCTTCGATTTGCGTTGTCGGGTATGTTGGGAGAAGGTGAACGATGGTGTGCAAGAGGCGGCGGACAGGCTGGATGGACAGGCGACTTAGGCGAGTTCGTCGTGCAACTTCCTGGACCTGCTCGGATGCAGGTTTCGAGGGTGTTCCAATCCGAGTGTGTCGATTGGCTGGCGTTTCTATACGATTCCTCGCCAGTACCGGTTGCTGAACGCGCTGAACGTTGGTGGATAAGCAGAACAAGAGCTCGCGACTGTTGCTCCGCAACTCGGCCGGGCTGAAAGTAGCACCCTCGTTGGCACCACACGCACTTCCGCGTGGCGGTCCCTTCCCCCACATCGCCGTCATGTTGTCGTCCTGCCTCTCCCTCCTGCTTCCCACTCGACCGGACGCGTCTCCTGAGCGCCAGCCTCTGCTGGGCAAGCAGGAGAAGGCCGCCGCGCCAAGCCGCGCGGCCGTGTCCCGAGAGTCGACGACCGAGAAGCTGGCAGCGCTTCGCAAGGTCATCAGAGAGCACGATCTGGATGCCTAGTATGCGCTCTTCACGCTCAAGGTGTCCATGCGTGCTAATGCTGTGACCTGGTAGCGTGGTCCCGACGGCCGACGCTCACGGCTCCGAGTGCGTTCAATTTACGCGATCGGCCGTCCTTGTACAGGAGCTGAAGGGTGTGGCAGGTATGTGGGAGAGTGTGACAAGCGCCGCGAATGGCTCTCTGGGTGAGCTCCGCGTTCTGGCGGAGGCAGGGCTCGTGTTCACGCGTTAACGCTCGCGCTTGCGAAGCTTCACGGGCTCGGCCGGAATCGCGGTCGTCACGCAGGACCAGGCTCTCCTGTTTACCGACTGTTCGTCCATAATCACATGAAATATCGGTACAACCACTGATCTGCCTCTCAGCGAGATACTATGTCCAGGCGACGCAGCAGCTCGACCACAACTGGACGCTCCGGAAAGTCGGACTCGCTGGCATCCCTACCTGGGAGGAGTATCTTGCATCCGTAAACCTCTTACTTGAAGTGGTCTCCTTGTGTGCTAAAGTCGCCCCCCCAGCTCCCGGGCGGCAGCCGAGTGGGAATGGACGCGAGCCTGACCAGCGCAGGTGCGGGAGGCGTACTTCGAGCTCTGAGCGACCGCTCACGCTCGACTTCACAGGGACTGCGAAAGCTCTAAGCTCCACGCTCCTCTCAAAATCCATCTCGCTCTCATACCCGGCGTCAAACCTCGTTGACGACGTCTGGACCTCCCGCCCAGCGCGGTCGAGCTCTCCCGTCGACGTACACCCCCTGAAGTTCGCCGGTACGTGCGGCGACGGACCCGTGTGCAAACGATGCATATTGAATACAATTCAATGCGTCAGGCCAACCCAGCTCGGAAAAGATCAAGAACCTGCGCTCGTTCATCATGGCCGCGACGCTGGCGGACTCGGCGCCGCTGTCATACCTCCTCACCTCCCTGCCTAACGTGGCCTGGATCCTCAACCTGCGGGGAAGCGACATCGCGTTCAGTCCGCTATTCTACGCGTACCTCCTCGTCGGCATGGAAGAGTGTGTGCTGTGGGTCCAGGAGGGCACGCTCAGCGACGAGGCAACGGCACAGATGGAGCAGCTCAGCGTGCGGGTCGCGCCGTACGACGCCATTTGGGAAGAGATTAAGGGGAAGAAGGTGCGCATTTCTCAATTTATGCGCATTGCGCGCTCTGAAAACGGACCTGCGGGGCGGATAGATCCTGGCGAGCTCGGCGCTGTCCTTCGCTGTTGTGCAAGCAGTGGGCGAGGTACGCTTTCCGAACCAGAATGAATCAGGTTATTGGCTAACGCCGTACTGCAGGAAAACTACGCATCCGTGGCTCGACCACCTGTTGACGTCGCTCAGGCGATCAAGAACCCGGTCGAGCTCGCGGGTTTCCGCGCCGCGTACCTGCGCGATGGAGCCGCCTGGGTGCGGATCTGAAGAAATCGTCTTCCTCTGGCTGCTGATCGATTTTAATGCCAGGTCCGCTGGGCTGCCTGGCTTGAGACAGCCATCAAGGATGGCGCTCACATCTCTGAGTGGGAAGCCGCGGAGGCGCTCACCAAGTTTCGCTCTGCTGGCAAGCACTTCGCGGGAGTGTGTACTTTTGGAGCTGAAAACATGAGAGTGTGGACTAACACTCTGCTTACCTATAGTTGGCATACGAAAACATCTCTGCGACGGGTGAAAATGCCGGTGCGGTCATCCTTGTGCTCGCGAGCAGTCTTGCTGCTGACGATCAGGCTCAGCGCTCCCGCACTACGCTCCAGAGAAGGAGCACTCGAGTATCATCAACACTCAGACCCCATACCTCAACGACAGCGGAGCCCAGTACCTCGGTATGTCTCTTCCCCGCCTCCGTGCGAAGCTCACAGCAGCCGGCGACGGCAGATGCGACGATCGACACCACGCGCACGGTCCACTTTGGGAAGCCGACCAAGGAGCAGAAGCGCGCATTCACCCGCGTGCTCCAGGGCCACATCGCGATCGACAGCCTCGTCTTCCCCGAGGGCACGTCGGGTCTGCAGCTCGACATCCTTGCGCGGCAGCATTTGTGGGCCGACGGTATGAACTTGTGCGTGTGCCTTCCATACCCAGACACTCGATGTATTCGCAACACTCACGACATGTCTGCCCAGCCTTCACGGCACAGGTCACGGTGTCGGCGAGTTCCTTTCGGTGCACGAAGGTCCCGAGGGCATCGGCGCGTCGCTCTCGTTCCACTCGAACCCGTTCGTTCCGGGCCATGTCATCAGCAACGAGCCGGGGTACTACGAGGAGGGCAAGTTTGGCATCCGCACAGAGAGCGTGATCGGCGTCAAGCTGGTCAGTACGCGCCGCGGGTTCGGCGACAAGCGCTGGTTCGGGTTCGAGCGGTTCACCACCGTGAGCCATTCCTTGATTCAAGATTTCAACGCTTGGAGCACACTGCTGAGACATCGCGACTCCAGGTGCCCATCCAGTCCTCGCTCGTTGACTTCGCGCTGCTGAGCCCCGTCGAGCGCGTCTGGCTGCGGAAACACAACCAGCTTTGTTTGGAGAAGCTTCTGCCGCTCATTTCGGACGACAAGCGTGCTGTCAAATACTTGAAGCGGCAGTGAAATGGAAGAAGATTTTGGCCCCTGACGTGTGAACCCGCGCGAGGTTCACTTGACTTGAAGCACTGCGCAGCTCA
>ERZ1463038.339-NODE-339-length-15749-cov-27.363961_pt1 | contig 15749 bp, 12 predicted proteins | sample MGYA00564479_ERZ1463038 | MGnify/ENA primary metagenome ERZ1463038 (study PRJEB39244, sample SAMEA3635134) | Helicobacter pylori | study: EMG produced TPA metagenomics assembly of PRJEB11511 data set (Assembly of a 5300-year-old Helicobacter pylori...
CGTCGTAGTCACATTTCTGCAACAGTTTCTGAATGATGTTTTCCACGTCCTCCCCTACATAACCAGCTTCGGTCAGGGTGGTGGCGTCCGCGATGGTGAACGGCACATTGAGCAAACGAGCCAATGTTTCAGCGAGCAGCGTCTTGCCGGAGCCGGTTGGGCCAATCAGCAGGATGTTGCTTTTACCGAGTTCAACATCATCATTCTTCTTGTCGCGCTGGTTCAGACGCTTGTAGTGGTTGTACACCGCTACTGCCAGAACCTTTTTTGCACGTTCTTGACCAATCACATACTGATCAAGGATGCCGCTGATTTCTTTAGGCGATGGTAATTTATGCGCGCTGCTTTCGGCCTGGGCTTCTTGCACCTCCTCTCGGATGATGTCGTTGCACAGGTCGACGCATTCGTCGCAGATAAAAACCGAGGGGCCGGCAATCAATTTGCGCACTTCATGCTGGCTTTTGCCACAGAAGGAGCAATAGAGCAATTTGCCGTTGTCCTCGCCGTTGCGGGTGTCAGTCATTCGATCGATCCAATCCGGTAGGCTTGCAACACAAGATGAAGGCTATTGCGGGCTTTTTCAAGTCCGCAGGTGGTCAGTTGTTCCAACCACCTACGATTGAGCTGCTTAGCGAGCCATTTGACGCTGAGTAAGAACCTGATCGATCAAACCGTATTCAGCAGCGCGCCCGGCGCCCATGAAGTTATCCCGATTGGTGTCTTGCTCGATGGTCTCAATCGTTTGCCCGGTGTGGTATGCGAGAATTTCATTCAAGCGAGCACGAATGGACAGGATTTCCTTGGCATGGATATCAATATCCGATGCCTGCCCCTGGAAGCCGCCCAGTGGCTGGTGAATCATCATTCGCGAGTTTGGCAGGCAGTAACGCTTTTTAGCGGCGCCGCCAGCCAGCAGGAAAGCACCCATGCTGCAGGCCTGACCGATGCAAATGGTCGACACGTCTGGCTTGATGAACTGCATGGTGTCGTAGATCGACATGCCCGCAGTCACCGAACCGCCTGGTGAGTTGATGTAGAGATGGATGTCCTTGTCCGGGTTTTCGGCTTCAAGGAACAACAGCTGCGCCGCAATCAGGTTGGCCATGTAGTCTTCTACTGGACCTACCAGAAAGATCACCCGCTCCTTGAGGAGGCGCGAGTAGATGTCATAGGCGCGTTCGCCACGGGCGGACTGCTCGATAACCATCGGGACCAGGCCGCCAGCGGCCTGGATGTCAGAGTTCTGCTGAATATAAGAATTGCGGGACATGTCTCGCATTCACTCCCAAATAGTCATTTCTTGAATACACATAAGCCAGCGCGAAGGCTGGCTTATGGGTGTTTTCGAACGAGAGAAAAAATCAGTCGGCGTGTGGAGCTTCTACCGGCTTGACTGCTTCTTCGTAAGAGACCGATTTGTCGGTCACGCTAGCTTTCTGCAAAACAGTATCCACAACTTGCTCTTCCAGCACAACCGAACGCACTTCGTTCAGTTGCTGGTCGTTCTTGTAGTACCAGGACACGACCTGCTCAGGCTCTTGGTAAGCCGATGCCATCTCTTGGATCATCTCGCGAACACGGGCATCATCAGGCTTGAGGTCGAACTGCTTGACCACTTCAGCAACGATCAGGCCCAGCTCTACACGGCGCTTGGCTTGTTCTTCGAACAGCTCGGCTGGCAGTTGATCCGGCTTGATGTTGCCGCCAAACTGCTGAACAGCCTGCACGCGCAGACGGTTCACTTCGTTTTCGAGCAGTGCTTTAGGCACCTCGATCGGGTTGGAGGCCAGCAAGCCGTCCATCACCTGATTCTTGACCTTGGACTTGATCGCCTGACGCAGCTCACGGTCCATGTTCTTGCGAACTTCGGTGCGGAAACCGTCGATACCCGTTTCCTTGATGCCGAACTGAGTGAAGAACTCTTCGTTCAGCTCAGGCAATTTAGGCTCGGAAACAGTGTTGACCGTCACGGTGAACTCGGCGGCCTTATTGGCCAGCTCCAGGTTCTGGTAGTTTTCCGGGAAGGTCAGGTTCAGAACACGCTCTTCGCCGGCTTTAGCGCCAACCAGACCGTCTTCGAAGCCAGGGATCATACGACCGGAACCCAGAACCAGCTGAGTACCTTTGGCAGAGCCACCAGCAAACACTTCGCCATCAACCTTGCCAACGAAATCGATGTTCAGTTGATCTTCGTTCTGAGCGGCACGCTCAGTGACTTCGAAACGAACATTTTGCTTGCGCAGGATTTCCAGCATTTTGTCCAGATCGGCGTCAGCCACGTCTGCACTCAGACGCTCGACAGCGATGGACTCGAAGCCTGCAACCGTGAATTCCGGGAATACTTCGAAAGTAGCCACGTATTCCAGGTCTTTACCTTTTTCAAAGGTTTTTGGCTCTACAGAAGGTGCGCCAGCTGGATTGAGCTTCTGCTCAACCACTGCTTCGTAAAACGTTGCCTGAATCAGATCGCCCAGCGCTTCCTGACGAGCGCCATCTTCATAACGCTGACGGATCACGCTCATAGGCACTTTGCCAGGACGGAAGCCTGGGATCTTAGCTTTACGGGCAGTCTGCTGCAGACGCTTGTTGACTTCAGTCTCGATGCGTTCGGCAGGCACGCCAATGGTCATGCGGCGCTCAAGAGCGGAAGTATTTTCAACAGAAACTTGCATGGATATTCCTCGTTGCACAGACGTTAGCCGGCCGTTTCCGACCCCAGAATCAAGGGCATGCATTCTAGTGGGTCAAACTCAAGAAGTCACCCCACTGAAAAGGGTAAGTAAGCAGCATGAAATCAAGCAGCCGGCAGGGGGGCGACGACGCCCATTGCGAACGATTGACGCAAGGCAGCAAGCGACGCGTCTGGCACACCCTATATAAGGAACCCCTGATGCGTCGCCAGCTCTCTGCATCAACCAAAAATCGCTGAACGCCAGAGAAAACAGGCGAAGCGAGTGGTCGCGCCGGGCGAAACTTTCAATATTCCGAAACAAAAAAAAGCCGCACTAGGCGGCTTTCTGTTGCTTTATGAATGCCGCGGGCATTTCACAAAGCTTGTATCTTGGTGCGGACGGAGAGACTCGAACTCTCACACCTTTCGGCGCTGGAACCTAAATCCAGTGTGTCTACCAATTCCACCACGTCCGCGCTTCAAGCCTTTAAAGCAAAGGCGCCGGATTTTTAAGTCAGGCGCCTTTCGAATATGGGGTGGACGAAGGGGATCGAACCCTCGACAACGGGAGTCACAATCCCGTGCTCTACCAACTGAGCTACGCCCACCATATAGCGTGTGACCGATGAAACATTACTTGTGCCAAAGTTGCCTAAATGGCGCACCCGGCAGGACTCGAACCTGCGACCATCCGCTTAGAAGGCGGATGCTCTATCCAACTGAGCTACGGGCGCTTATTTAATCTGTATTCATTAACCGATTACAAATTAAGAGCTTCAGTCACGCTGAGCCAATCTACAACTCTGCCCGACGTTCTTAACCAGTGCTAGGCTGTGCCCGACAAGTGCGACGAATCTTATAGACGAGCCCCGAGGTCGTCAACTCTTTTTCGAAAAAAATTCAGTTAGATAAAGGAGTTAGAGGAATATACAGACCAAGCGCCTTTGCCCTCGCGCCATGGCATGCGAGAATGCGCGCTCTTTTTCAATCCCTTTCGATGGTTAATCACGCGTCATGACAGCAAAACTAATCGACGGTAAAGCGATCGCAGCCGGCCTGCGCCAGCAGATCGCTAAACGTGTCACCGAGCGTCGCGAACAGGGCCTGCGTACACCGGGCCTCGCGGTGATTCTGGTTGGCAACGACCCCGCGTCCCAGGTTTATGTCTCGCACAAGCGTAAAGACTGTGAAGAAGTCGGCTTCAATTCCAAAGCCTATGACTTGCCTACCGACACCTCGCAGGATGAGCTGACCGACCTGATCGATCGCCTCAACGACGATCCAAATATCGACGGCATTCTGGTGCAACTGCCACTGCCCGCGCATCTGGATGCCTCAAAATTGCTGGAGCGCATTCGCCCGGATAAGGACGTGGACGGCTTCCATCCTTATAACGTCGGTCGGCTGGCGCAACGCATCCCCCTGCTGCGCCCCTGCACCCCCAAGGGCATCATGGCCTTGCTGGAAAGCACCGGTGTCGATCTTTACGGGATGGATGCCGTCATCGTTGGCGCCAGTAACATCGTCGGACGTCCGATGGCGATGGAGTTGTTGCTGGCCGGCTGTACGGTCACTGTCACGCACCGATTCACCCGCGACCTGCCAGGCCATATCGGCCGTGCTGATCTCGTGGTTGTCGCTGCCGGCAAGCCCGGCCTGGTCAAAGGCGAGTGGATCAAGGAAGGCGCGATCGTGATCGACGTCGGCATTAATCGTCAGGCAGACGGCAAGCTGGTCGGTGACGTGGTGTATGAAACCGCCCTGCCCCGCGCCGGCTGGATCACCCCGGTACCGGGCGGCGTTGGCCCGATGACCCGTGCCTGCCTACTGGAAAACACCTTGTACGCCGCGGAAACCCTGCACGTCTGAGTGCGCGGGATCAGGCATAAAAAACGGCACCCTCGGGTGCCGTTTTTTATGGTTCAACAGTCAGTCCGCCAGACGCCAGGTCGTTCCACCCTTGCCGTCTTCCAACACCACCCCCATCGCGGTGAGTTGGTCGCGAATGCGATCCGATTCGGCCCAGTCCTTGTTGGCACGAGCGCTTAATCGGGCCTGGATCAGCGCTTCGACTTCAACCGCATCGACCCGACCCTCTGCGCCTGCACGCAAAAAGTCATCCGCCTCAAGCTGCAAAACACCCAACACACTGGCCAATTCTTTCAGACGTGCCGCCAAGCCCGCAGCTGCCGCCAGATCGGTGTCACGCAGACGGTTGATTTCGCGCACCATCTCGAACAGCACCGCGCAGGCTTCCGGCGTGCCAAAGTCGTCGTTCATCGCCGCGGAGAAACGTTCGACGAACGCTTCGCCACCGGCAGGCGCTACGGCAGGCAAGCCTTTAAGGGCGTGATAGAAACGTTCCAACGCGCCCTTGGACTCTTTCAGGCTGTCTTCGGAGTAGTTGATCGAGCTGCGGTAATGGCTGGACACCAACAGATAGCGCACCACTTCCGGCTGGTATTTCTCCAGCACGTCGCGAATGGTGAAGAAGTTGTTCAAGGACTTGGACATCTTCTCGCCATTGATGCGGATCATGCCGCAGTGCATCCAGGCGTTGGCGTACGGCTTGCCCGTGGCCGCCTCGCTCTGGGCGATTTCGTTTTCATGGTGCGGGAACTCGAGATCGTTGCCGCCGCCATGAATATCGAAGGTCTCGCCCAGGCAGCAAGTCGACATCACCGAACATTCAATGTGCCAGCCCGGACGCCCAGCGCCCCACGGTGAATCCCAGCTTGGCTCGCCCGGCTTGACGCCCTTCCATAGCACGAAGTCCAGCGGATCATCCTTGGACTCATCCACTTCGATCCGCGCACCGATGCGCAGGTCTTCGATTTTCTTGCGCGACAGCTTGCCGTAACCCACAAACTTGCCGACGCGGTAATACACGTCGCCGTTGCCCGGGGCGTACGCATAACCTTTGTCGATCAAGGTCTGGATCATGGCGTGCATGCCCGCGATATGATCGGTCGCGCGCGGCTCCATGTCCGGCGGCAGAATGTTCAGCCGCGCCTCGTCCTCGTGCATCGCATCGATCATGCGTGCGGTGAGCGCCTCGAATGACTCGCCGTTTTCACGCGCACGATTGATGATCTTGTCGTCGATATCGGTGATGTTGCGTACATAGGTCAAGTCATACCCGCTGAAGCGCAACCAGCGAGTGACCAGATCGAACGCAACCATGCTGCGGCCGTGCCCAAGGTGGCAGAAGTCATATACGGTCATGCCGCACACGTACATCCGCACCTTGTTGCCGTCCAGAGGCTTGAAGACTTCTTTGCTCTTGGTGAGCGTGTTGTAAATTGAGAGCACGATGATTCCTTAGCTCTGACCCCATGAGTCACGCAGCGTCACAGTACGGTTAAACACTGGCTGACCGGGTTTCGAGTCCTTGATGTCCGCGCAGAAATAACCTTCGCGCTCGAACTGGAAACGGTCTTCCGGCTGCGCTTGCGCCAATGACGGCTCAGCACGGCAACCCGTGAGCACTTGCAGGGAATCAGGGTTGATGTTGTCCAGGAAGCTGTCGCCGTCTTCCGCTTTGTCCGGGCTCGGCGAGCGGAACAGACGATCGTACAAACGTACTTCGCACTCGAGGCTTGCCGCTGCCGGCACCCAATGCACCACGCCTTTGACCTTGCGCCCTTCAGGGTTTTTACCCAGGGTTTCCGGATCGTACGAGCAATGCAGTTCGACGATGTTGCCGTCGGCGTCCTTGATCGCTTCGTCGGCGCGAATCACGTAACTGCCACGCAGGCGCACTTCGCCGTTGGGCTCAAGACGCTTGTAGCCTTTTGGCGGCTCTTCAATGAAGTCATCACGGTCGATGTAGATTTCGCGCGCAAACGGCAGTTCACGTACACCCATGTCTTCTTTCGGGTGACGCGCCAACTCGAGCTTCTCGACCTGGCCTTCCGGGTAGTTGGTGATCACGACTTTCAGCGGACGCAGCACGCACATGGCACGTGGTGCGCTGTGGTCGAGGTCATCACGGATGCTGAATTCGAGCATGGCGAAATCGACAACGCCATCGGAACGGTTGGTGCCGACCATCTCGCAGAAGTTACGGATCGAGCCCGCAGTGTAGCCGCGACGACGGAACCCCGACAAAGTCGACATGCGCGGGTCATCCCAGCCATGCACATGCTTCTCGTCGACCAGTTGCTTGAGCTTGCGCTTGCTGGTGACGGTGTAGCTCAGGTTGAGACGCGAGAACTCGTACTGACGCGGATGGCTCGGCACTGGAAGGTTGTCCAGGAACCAGTCGTACAGCGGGCGATGGCCTTCGAATTCAAGGGTGCAGATCGAGTGGGTAATGCCTTCGATGGCGTCCGACTGACCGTGGGTGAAGTCATAGTTCGGGTAGATGCACCACTTATCGCCGGTCTGATGGTGATGCGCATGGCGAATGCGGTACAGGATCGGGTCGCGCAGGTTCATGTTCGGCGAAGCCATGTCGATCTTGGCCCGCAGTACACGCTCACCGTCTTTGAACTCGCCAGCCTTCATCCGGGCGAACAGGTCCAGGTTTTCCTCGACGCTACGCTCACGGAACGGGCTGTTCTTGCCAGGCTCGATCAAGTTACCGCGGTATTCCTTGGACTGCTCGGGGCTCAGGTCGCAGACGAACGCCTTGCCAGCCTTGATCAGTACGATGGCCCACTCATGCAATTGATCGAAGTATTGCGAGGCATAACGCACTTCGCCGGCCCACTCGAAACCCAGCCACTTCACATCGCTTTCGATGGCGTCGATGTATTCCTGGTCTTCCTTGGCCGGGTTGGTGTCATCGAAACGCAGGTGCGTTACGCCACCGAACTCCTGAGCCAGACCGAAGTTCACGCAGATCGCCTTGGCGTGGCCGATGTGCAGGTAACCGTTGGGCTCAGGCGGGAAACGGGTCACGATCTGGGTGTGCTTGCCAGAGTCCAGGTCTGCCTGCACGATTGCGCGCAGGAAATTGGTCGGGACAGCAGGACCTGCCTTGGAATTCGCAGTGGAGTCAGTGGGCTTGCTCATAGGATCCTTGAACGTACAAGTGCGCGGCCAGGGTAGGCCGACTAAATCAAAGCGCTTATCATAGCCGAAGCTGTCAAGGTGTTGCGACCAGCGCGCGCGCCTTCCACGAATTCAAAACGAGTGATTTTTAAAATGTCCAAAGTCAAACTGAGCACGAACCACGGCGACATCGTCCTGCAACTGAACGCCGATAAAGCGCCGGAAACCGTAGCCAACTTTGTGCAGTACGTTAAAGAAGGCCATTACGACAACACTATATTCCATCGTGTGATCAGCAATTTCATGATCCAGGGCGGCGGTTTCGAGCCGGGCATGGCACAAAAGAAAACCCGCGCCACGATCAAAAACGAAGCCAACAACGGCCTTTCCAACCGAAAAGGCACCGTGGCCATGGCCCGCACCATGGAGCCGCATTCGGCGTCCTCGCAGTTCTTCATCAACGTGGGCGACAACGATTTCCTTGACCACACTGCACCGACCGTTCAAGGCTGGGGCTACACCGTCTTTGGTGAAGTGGTAGAGGGTATGGACTCGGTCGAGAAGATCAAAGGCGTGGCGACCACCATGAAAGCCGGTCATCAGGACGTGCCCGCCGAAGACGTGATCATCGTGAAAGCCGAGATCATTGAGTGATATTGCTGATCTCTGATCTGCACCTGGAAGAGCAGCGGCCGGACATCACCCGGGCGTTTCTGGAATTACTCGACGGCCGGGCCCGCACGGCCGAGTCGCTGTACATCCTCGGGGACTTTTTCGAGGCATGGATCGGCGATGACGCCATGTCGCCGTTCCAACTGTCTATCTGCCAAGCCCTGCGCGCACTGAGCGACAGCGGCACGCTGGTGTTCCTGATGCACGGCAATCGCGACTTCATGATCGGTAAGGCGTTCTGCAAGGCGGCGGGTTGCACCTTGTTGAAGGACCCAAGCGTGGTCCAGCTCAATGGCGAGCCTGTGCTGCTGATGCATGGTGACAGCCTGTGTACCCGCGACGAAGCCTACATGCGCATGCGCCGTTACCTGCGCAACCCGCTGACCTTATGGGTTTTACGTCATTTGCCCTTGGGCACGCGGCACAAACTGGCGCGCAAACTGCGCAGCGAAAGTCGCGCACAGACCCGCATGAAAGCCAACGACATCGTCGACGTTACGCCCGAGGAAATCCCACGGATCATGGCGCAATACGGTGTGCGCACGCTGATCCACGGTCACACCCATCGTCCGGCGATCCATAAACTGCTGATCGGCAACGATGCGGCGAAGCGGATTGTCCTGGGGGATTGGGATCGTCAGGGCTGGGCGTTGCAGGTGGATGAACAGGGGTTTCAGTTGGCGGCGTTTGATTTTGTGCCGGTACCGGCGCTGACTCACTGACACCATCGCGGCGGGACGCGTAGTTGCCAGCCCGCCACCATGAATTTTCGGAGAACCACAGACCTGCTTCTGGTGACCCTCAATGCCCCGCCGGCGGTCCCGCCTTCGCCGTAAACGGAGGCTTGGCCATCCACACCAGTACGATCAAGCCCATAAAAGCCCAGCCCAACATGTGGAAGTAGTCGACGGTCGACATCATGTACGCCTGGCTGTTGAGCATCCCTTCGAGTTGCGCGTACGCCTGACTACCGGCCCCGCCTAGGTTGCTCAGCGCATCGCGGGTCGTAGCGTCATAGGTGCTGATATTTTCGCTTAAATAGGCATGGTGCTGATTCGCCCGCCGAATCCAGATCCAGGTGGTGAGCGATGCGGCAAAACTGCCCCCCAGGTTCCGTAGAAACGTCGCCAGCCCCGAGCCATCGGCGATCTGGTCAGGCGGCAAGTCAGACAGCAAGATGGTCAACGTCGGCATGAAGAACAACGCCACGCCAGCCCCCATGAAGAGTTGCACCAGCGCGATATGCTCAAAATCGACCTGACTGGTGAAATCGGCGCGCATGAAGCAGCTCAGCCCTATCGCAAAAAACGCCAGCCCGGCCAGCAGTCGCAGGTCGAATTTGTGCGCGTATTTTCCGACAAAGGGCGACATCAGCACCGGCAGAATGCCAATGGGCGCCACCGCCAGCCCGGCATAGGTCGGGGTATACCCCATCTGTGTCTGCAGCCATTGCGGCAGCAGCAGGTTGATGCCGAAGAATCCGGCATAGCCCCCCACCAGAGTGATGGTCCCGATGCGGAAGTTACGAAAGGCGAACAGCCGTAAATTGACGATGGGGTGCCGGTCGGTCATTTCCCAAATGATGAATATTGCCAGGAAGACCACTGAAATGACGGTGCCTGTCACGATGAAGCTGGACGCGAACCAGTCCAGGTCATTGCCCTTGTCGAGCACGATTTGCAACGCACCTACACCCACGATCAACGTCAACAGGCCGACGTAATCCATGGGCTGTCGGCTAGTAACCACCGGCCGCGTACGCATTTGTGTGCGCACAACGAACGCAGCGAACAGACCGATTGGAATGTTGATGAAGAAAATCCATGGCCAGCTGTAGCTGTCGGTGATCCATCCGCCAAGGATCGGCCCGGCAATGGGCGCCACCACCGTGACCATCGCCAGCAATGCCAGTGCCATCCCCCTTTTTGCCGGGGGATAGACCGCAATCAGCAGCGTTTGGGTCATGGGGTACAGCGGACCGGCGACCACCCCTTGCAGCACGCGAAAACCCACCAGTTCTGGCATTGACTGGGAAATCCCGCACAAAAACGACGCGATCACGAACAGCACGGTGGCCCAGATAAACAGTTTTACCTCGCCCACCCGGCGGCTGAGCCAACCGGTCAGCGGCAAGGCAATCGCGTTACTGACCGCAAACGAGGTGATGACCCACGTACCCTGCTCCGAACTCACCCCCAGATTGCCGGAGATGGTCGGCAAAGCGACGTTGGCAATGGTGGTGTCGAGCACCTGCATAAAGGTCGCCAGCGACAGGCCGATGGTGCACATCAACAAACTGGGCGGCGTAAAAGAGGCCGGGGCGGTCGAGCTCATCGCGAATCCTTTAACACTTGAACGTCACTCCAGCCACGGGGCCGGAGCGGACGGATTGGCGAATCAGCGCTGAACCGTTCTGCTGTTGTTGGCGCTGTTATCGTGGATCAAACGCGTGATCAGGGCGTCGGCGTCGGCCAGTTGTTCTTCGTAGATATGGGTACTGAACGAGGCCTTCTGCGGCGGTTGCTGTGCCAGTACCGGGCCGCTCTGATCGTGCAGGTTGACGTTGGCCACGGTCGACAGGCCAATACGCAACGGATGCTCTTTCAACTGCTCGGCGTTGATGTGAATCCGCACCGGCACGCGCTGCACGATCTTGATCCAGTTACCGGTGGCGTTCTGCGCCGGCAGCAAGGCAAACGCGCCACCCGTGCCGGCACCCAGGCTGTCAACCGTGCCGCTGAACTTCACGTCACTGCCGTACAGGTCAGATTCAATGTCCACCGACTGACCGATGCGCATTTTGCCCAGCTGGGTTTCTTTGAAGTTGGCATCGATCCACAGCTGATCCAGAGGAATCACCGCCATCAACGCGGTGCCGGGTTGAACCCGCTGGCCCAACTGCACGGTACGCTTGGCTACGTAGCCGGTGACCGGGGCAATCAAGGTGCTGCGGGCGTTACCCAAGTAAGCCTGACGCAACTGCGCGGCAGCTGCTTTCACATCCGGGTGCGAGGACACCACCGTGTCGTCCACCAGCGCGGAGCTGGTAGCCAATTGCTGCTGGACGTTGTTCAACGCATTTTGCGCGGTCGTCAGGTCGTCGCGAGCATGGGACAACTCTTCCAGAGAGATCGCCCCGCCTGCGGCAAGATTCTTGCGGCGGTTGTAGTTGTCCTGGGCTTTCTGCACCTCGGCCCGTTGCGCGGCCAGCTGGGCCCTCATCCCGTCGACATTACTGTAAAGACCGCGCACCTGGCGCACCGTCTTGCCCAGATTGGCTTCGGCGCTTTGCAGGCTGACTTCGGCATCGCTCGGGTCGAACTGGATAAGCACCTGGCCCTCTCGAACCAGATCGCCATCGTCGGCGCCGATGCTCACCACCGTCCCGGTGACCAGCGGGGTAATGACCACCACGTTGCCGTTTACGTAGGCGTCATCAGTGCTTTCGTTCCAGCGCCCGTAGATTTCATACCAGCCCCAGATACCGAGACCGCCGAGGATCACCAGCATCAGGACCACCAGCAGCCAGATCTTGCGCTTGCGCGGGTTCTGGTTCTGAGCTGCGTTCTGAGCTTTTTGGTCGTGTACAGACGTCTTTTCGGTAGCGGCAGTAGCCATGACGATTACCTTGAGTTATTCAGTCAGCGAAGCGGTTGATGGGGTGTTCAGGCCTTGGCTTTCACCTTGAAAGCCTCCGCCCAGTGCCTGCATCAACTGGATCGACAAATCGATTCGTTCGGCGTTGAGATCCGCCAGTTGGCGTTGTGACTGGAGCAATTGCTGTTCAATGCTCAGCACATCGAGGTAGTTGCCTATCCCCGAGCCAAATCGCTGGACCACCGTGTTGTAGGAGTCTTGAGCGATGTCGGTGGCGCGCTGTTTGGCGTCGATCTGACCACCGATGGCACGCAGTTGAGAGAGCGTGTCGCTGACATCACCCAACGCCCGAACCAGGCTTTTGTTGTACTGCGCGACGGCCAGGTCGTAATCGGCATCGCGAGCATCGAGATCGGCGCGCAGGCGTCCGCCATCGAACAACGGCAAGGACACGGCAGGCGCGATATTGAAGAAACGGCTGGCCGAACCGAACAGCGCGTCACCCAGCAAAGACTCGGTGCCTGCGGCAGCACTCAGGTTCAGGTTTGGGTAAAAGCGGGTTTTGCCAGCGACAATACTTTTGCTCGCGGCTTCCACCCGCCAACGCGCGGCCACCAGATCGGGACGACGCCCGAGCAGCTCAGCCGGCAGCGCCGACGGCAAGGCAACTGCACTGGGCTGGAGAACCTTAGGACGGGCGATCTCTTCACCCCGGTCCGGCCCTTTGCCCAGCAACACCGCCAAGGCTATTTTCGCGCTACGCAGACGTTTTGCGGCATTGATCAGTTGTTCTTCAGAACTGGCTTCGAGACTTTGGGTCTGCTGGAACTGATAGCGACTGTCGATCCCGGACTTCAGACGACGGTCACCCAGTTCAAGCATTTGCTGGGTGCGTTTCAAGTCGTCAGCCGCCAGATCATGAACCACATGGGCCTGACCAAGGTCGCTGTAGGCGCGGGCAACGTCGGCCGCGAGGGTCAGTTGCGCGGCTTGCTGATCGACTTCGGCGGCACGTGCCTGGCCAAGTGCAGCTTCCCACGTGGCGCGTTGGCCGCCCCACAGGTCGAAGGTGTAATTGAAATTCACACCCAGATTACGCACGGTAGAGTAGGTACCACCCTCGCCTGTCGGGCTCTGATCGCGAGCCAGACGTGAACGACTGATACCCCCCTCGGCATCAACGGTCGGCATCCGTGCAGCGTCGGTGGCATACGCCGCGGCACTGGCCTGATGCGCCCGGGCACTGGCAACTTGCATGTCTGGGCTGTCGCGCAATGCTTCACTGATCAGACCATCGAGTTGCGGGTCACCGAGGCTTTTCCACCAATCGCTTTTCGGCCAGACGGCGGGCGACAACGTCACGCCATCGAGCGTCTGCGCGGCCTGGAGGTTTTTCGCATCCAGGCGTGTGCCTTCGGGGCCAAGACCACGGTAACTGGCGCACCCGGCCAGGCTCATGGCGAGAAACACCAGACTCACTGAGGTCCGCAGAGTCAGGTTACTCATTTCCCACCTGTCGCTTTAACGCCTAGACGGGCAATAGTGATCTGATCATCGGCCGCCACCAGCACCTTGGTCAGTATCTGCTCAAGGCTCTGCAATTCGGCCGGTTCGAGCGCACCCAACAGGTCGTTCATGGCCTCGGCACCGATCTGCGGAAGGCGGTCCGAAAGCGTTTTCCCCTCTTCGGTCAACGCCAGATGTACCTGGCGCCGATCAGTGTCCGAGCGGGTGCGGGTGATCAGTTCTTTTTGTTCAAGGCGGTCCAGCATGCGAGTCATTGAGCCACTGTCGAGGGACAGGTGACGGCACAGGTCGGCCGGGGTGTCGGCAGAAAACTGGGCAATGATAACCAACACTTTAAACTGCGATGCGGTCACACCGTACGGCACCAGATGCGTGTCCAGCAGGCGATCTTTGAGCGCGTTCGTGCGCCCGATCAACAGACCCATGAGACCGGAGTTGAAGTTGTCAGACGTGAAATGCTTCATCGAACCACCAAAAAGCTGCCTAGGCAGAGAGTTGGCGAAATACTACTGCCTAGGCAGCGAATGTCAATGCATTAATTAGCAAGCTTGCTAGTTGGACGGACAACAGCCGTTTTTATAACCCTATCGAACAACAGATGGACCTGGACACCCGCAGCGCATCCATCGGCAAAGTCGTGGCCGTCAAAAGCCGCGAAAGCGCGCCGCGGGCCTATTCACACAGAACGTTGTGCGACTGTAGGCTGAGGAGCTTTAATCTCGGGGCTGAGGGCTCGGAATACCACTGTGAAAGCGGAACTCGACATCGGGACTGTCGATGAGGCTGGCTTCGAGTACCCTGACTTTTTCGACGGTCCGCTCAACGTCAGCAGCTTCACCGTATTGATAGGCCAGCTTGAGGTAACCCTGGAAATGCCGGGCTTCACTTTTCAGCAACCCATCATAGAAGCGGCCCAGCTCTTCATCCAGATACGGCACCAGGGCTTCGAAACGCTCACAGCTTCGGGCTTCGATAAACGCACCCACCACCAGCGTATCGACCAGTTTGACGGGCTCATGGGTCCGCACCGCTGCTCTCAGCCCAGAGGCATAACGACTGGCTGACAATGCGCGCCATTCGATTTTGCGCTTTTTCATCAACCGCAAGACCTGTTCATGGTGCACCAACTCCTCACGGGCGAGGCGCGACATCATCATGACCAAGTCAGGATACGAACCGTATTTGGCGATCATGCTCATGGCAGTGCTGGCGGCCTTGAATTCACAGTTCTTGTGATCGAGGAGCATCTTTTCCTGATTGGCCAACGCCGCCTCAATCCAGCCCGCGGGGGTCCTGCACCCTAGAAACTCATGGATTTCAGGCAGCACGGGCGCCCTCGAAACCTTGGTTACAGGATGTGAAGCGTCGATTTCAGGGTTCAGTTGCATAGGCTCACAGCACGGCTGGGTGGGCAAAACGCAGCATTATACGAGGGCAGAGCGAATGAACCAGCGCCTTGCAGCAGATTTGACCTGATCTGGATCAACAACCCAGTCAGCGGACTGCAACTATAGTTGTAGCTAAACAGCCGCCGTGAAAATAGTCAGTCGCATCTAGGGAGATCCAACTCATGCAAGCCGTTCGCAGCATCCTCGTGATAATCGAGCCTCAACATGCCGAAAGCCTGGCCCTTAAACGCGCCAAACTGATCGCGGGGGTGACTGGCGCACATCTGCATTTGCTGGTCTGCGACAAAAAACATGATCACTCGGCCCTGCTCAGCGTTCTCACGACCGGGTTGATCAGCGAAGGCTTCAGCGTTACCGCCGAGCAAGAGTGGAACGAGACGCTGCATCAAACCATCATTGATGCTCAGCTGGAAAAAGGGTGTGGCCTGGTCATCAAGCAGCACTTCCCCGATAACCCGCTGAAAAAAGCGTTGCTGACTCCCGATGACTGGAAATTGCTGCGGCTATGCCCAAGCCCGGTGCTGATGGTCAAAACCTCGACGCCGTGGACTGGCGGGGTGGTTCTGGCGGCGGTTGATGTCGGTAATTCTGACGGTGAGCACCGTGCCCTGCACTTCAACATCGTTGATCACGGCTTCCAGATTGCCGCGCTGGCCAAGGCGCAATTGCATGTCATCACCGCGCACCCTTCACCCATGCTGTCAGCCGCCGATCCGGTGTTTCAGCTCAAAGAAAGCATCGAAGCGCGCTACCGGGATCAATGCCGGGCGTTTCAGGCCGAGTTCGATGTCGATGACGCCCACCTGCACATCGCCGAAGGCCCGGCCGACGTGCTGATCCCTTATACCGCGCGCAAACTCAACGCGGTCGTCACC